>Ga0137390_10000967_pt1 | contig 20734 bp, 18 predicted proteins | sample 15con2h24AmetaG_FD_104937 | JGI IMG/M metagenome (GOLD analysis project Ga0137390, IMG submission 104937) | Vadose zone soil microbial communities from Angelo Coast Range Reserve, California, USA - 15con2h2.4A metaG | ecosystem: Environmental > Terrestrial > Soil > Vadose zone > Saprolite... | reverse complement strand
GATCATCTCCGGGACCACGAAACGGGTGCAGAGGTAGGAGCTGGTGAGACAGGAATCGATGGTGTAGCGCCAGTCCTCCATCGAATATTCCTGGACGGGCTTGGTGACTCCGCCGTCGCCCGCGTTGTTCACGAGGACGTCGATCTTCCCGAAGGCCTTGAGGCTCTCGGCGACGAGGCGGCGCACGTCCTCTTCGACGGCGGCATCGCCCACCACCGCGATGGCCTTGCCCCCCGCCGCGCTCACCTGCGCCGCGGTCTCCTTGACGAGATCGGCCGAGCGGGCGGCACAGACCACACGGGCTCCTTCGCGGGCGAAGCGCAGGCTCATGACGCGCCCGATGCCCTTGGACGCTCCCGTGACGATGGCGACCTTTCCCTCGAGCAAGCCCATACGAAACCTCCCCCCGTCCTTCTGTTGGATGTCCTGTTGAATTTCCTGTTGGATGTCGATCTCGGAGGCGCCCGACCGGGCCCTGCTCCGGCTCGGTCGAACGCCTCCCCGGGGAGTGTACGCGAGCGGCGACGGCTTGGCCCGCCGAGCTCACGTCACCCGCCGCCGGCCGTCCTCTCCACAGGTACCAGCCGTAGGGTTCTCTTGACTCGAACCCCCCAAGATGCTGTATGGTAGCGACAACGATCCGGTGAGCCAGAAAGGAGCACGGCGATGCCGCAGACAGGCGACTGGCAGGGCACGTGGACGATCGACTACCTCACGTGGAGTGGAGACAGGAATCAGGGGGTGGTCATTCTCGACAACGAGCGCTGTCTCTCCGGCAGCGACGCGCTCTACCGATACTCGGGCCGCTATACGGTGAGGGACAGGACGCTTCTCTGCGACGGCGTGGAGATGACGCCCGCCAACGGCTGCCGGCTCACGCCGTGGGGTGAGGAAGCTCCGGCGTGTCAGGTGGTTCTCTGGGGACGACGGGCGGGCGCGGCGATAGAAGGCATGATGATCAACCCCGGTAACCCGCACCTGCGCTTCCGCATGACCAAGCAGACCGACTAGCTCCCGCTCCTCCGCTCGTGACGCGTGTAGTATTCTCAGGGCGCCGTGACGGCTCAGGCAGGTGAGTCAGAGCGGCGCCTCAGTGCTCATGAGTCGTTCAGGAGGGATGCCCATGCGCGCCGTCCCGAGCCTCGTTGCCGGTCTTCTCGCCGTCTCGGCCATCGCCGTCGCCCCCGCTCAAGATCTGCCCAAGGTCACCGTGGCCATGAGTGGGTGGACGGGCTTCGCCCCGCTGTCCCTCGCGGAGAAGACGGGCATCTTCAAGAAGAACGGCGTCGACGTCACCATCAAGTTCATCCCGCAGAAGGACCGGCATCTGGCGATTGCCTCGGGCGACGTGCAATGCGCGGCGACCACGGTGGAGACGTGGATACTCTGGAACGCCAACGGCGTGGCGACCCGGCAGGTCGTCCAGCTCGACAAGTCGTACGGGGCAGACGGCATGGTGGTCCGCAACAACATCGCCAGGATCGCGGACCTCAAGGGCAAGACGGTCGCGGCCTCGGCCCCGGGGACGGCGCCGTACTTCACGCTGGCCTGGATGCTCAAGAAGAACGGCCTCTCCGTCAAGGACGTGACCATCGCCACCCTCGAGCCCGGCCCCGCCGCCCAGGCCTTCATCGCGGGGCAGAACGACGCGGCCATGACCTATGAGCCGTATCTCTCCGGCGTGCGGGACAAGCCGGAGGCGGGCAAGATCATCGCGACCACCCTCGACTATCCGATGGTGATGGACACCTTCGGTTGCACGCCCAAGTTCATCCAGGAGAGCCCCAAGCTGGTCCAGGGAATGGTGGACAGCTACTTCGAGGCCGTCGAGCTGATCGGGCGCGAGCCGAAGAAGAGCTTCGAGATCATGGGCGCCGTGGTGAAGCAGACGGGCGAGCAGTTCGAGAAGTCGCAGTCGTATCTCCGCTGGCAGAACCGCGAGGCGAACCGCAAGTTCTTCGCGGGAGAGATCCAGGCCTTCAGCAAGGAGGCCATGGACCTGCTCCTCGAGCTCGGCATCATCAAGACGCAGCCGGACGTCGCCTTCACCATCGACACGCGCTTCATCAAGTGAGCGGCCGGCGGGCCCGACGCTGACACCGCTCGTTCCCGTCTCGCGCGCGGCCAAGATCACCCTCGGCCTCGCCTTCTTCGCGCTGTTCTTCCTCGGGTGGGGCGTGGCCACCCTCGGCGGCTTCGTCAACAAGACCTTCCTGGCCGATCCGATCACCATGGTCGTCTCGGGCTGGCGGCTCCTCGTCCTCCACGGCTTCTATGTCGACATCGGCGTCACCGTCTGGCGCGTGGGCGGGGGCTTCGTCATCGCCGCCGTCATCGGCGTGCCCCTGGGCGCGGCCATGGGCGCCTACAAGCCGATCGAGGCCTTCTTCGAGCCCTTCATCTCCTTCGCCCGCTATCTGCCCGCCTCGGGCTTCATCCCGCTCCTCATCCTGTGGGCGGGCATCGGAGAGAAGGAAAAGCTCGCCGTCATCTTCATCGGCTCGTTCTTTCAGATCGTGCTCATGGTCGCCGTCATCGTGGGCTCGACCCGGCGCGATCTCGTCGAAGCCGCCTACACCCTGGGGGCGAGCGCGGGCGGCATCGTCCGGCGGGTGCTCCTGCCCTCGAGCGCACCCGACATCGCCGAGTCGCTGCGTCTGGTTCTCGGCTGGGCGTGGACCTACGTCATCGTGGCCGAGCTGATCGGGGCCTCCAGCGGCATCGGACACATGATCACGGACAGCCAGGCCCTGCTCGACACGGGCCAGATCATCTTCGGCATCGTGGTCATCGGCGTGATCGGGCTCGTCTCGGACTACCTTTTCAAGACGCTGAACCAGCGGCTGTTTCCCTGGAGCCTGGCCTGAGTGTAGGCAGCGTGCCCGCCCTCACCATCGAAGAGGTGAGCCGCACCTTTCCCGGTGTGCGCGAGGGGTCGCCCACCCGGGCCATCGACCCGACCTCGCTCCGCATCGCCGACAACGACTTCATCTGCCTGCTCGGGCCTTCCGGTTGCGGCAAGTCGACGCTCTTGCGCATCGTGGCCGGGCTCGACCGCCCACCACGGGCCGCGTGCTCCTCGATGGCGAGCCCGTAACCGGACCGGGCGCCGATCGCGGCATGGTCTTCCAGTCCTACACGCTCTTCCCTTGGCTCACCGTCGCGGAGAACATCGGGTTCGGTCTGCGCGAGAAGGGCACGGTCCCCGCCGAGCGCCGGCGCATCATCGCGCACTATATCGAGCGTGTGGGCCTGGGCGGCTTCGAGCACCACTACCCGCGGATGCTGTCGGGAGGGATGCAGCAGCGGACCGCGCTGGCCCGGGCCCTCGCCAATGATCCGAAGGTGCTCCTGCTCGACGAGCCCTTCGGCGCTCTCGACAACCAGACGCGCGCGCTGATGCAGGAGCTGCTGCTCGGGATCTGGGAAGCGGACCGCAAGACCGTCCTCTTCGTGACCCACGACATCGAGGAAGCCATCTTCATCGCCAACCGGGTGGCCGTCATGACCGCCCGCCCGGGGCGGATCAAGAGCGACATCGCCATCGACCTGTCCCACCCGCGTCACTACACGGTCAAGACCACCCCGGAGTTCTCCGCGTACAAGGCGCGCCTCACCGAGGAGATCCGCATCGAGTCCATCCGCGCCGTCGAGATGGGAGCGTAGCAAGCACGAACTCAACCTCCGACCACGCTCGGAGTCGCGTGAGATGAACTTCGCCCCTCACCCTGCCCTCTCCCCAGAGGGGAGAGGGATTTACAAACATACCCTCTCCTTGATCTTAGGATCCCTCTCCCCCGCCTCGGGGGAGAGGGCCGCAGTTCGAGCTGAAGGGCAAAGCCCTGAGGCGAGGGCTGAGTCGGGTGAGGGGGTCGGCGTAACAGCACCTGTGATAGTCTCCCTGCACCATGAAGATCACCGACGTCCATCTCACGCTGTTCGGCTGGGACGATATTCCGGCCACCACGTATGGCCGGCACACGGGGAAGTTCAGCGGCAAGAGCCAGCTCGGCCTCGTGACCATCGAGACCGACGAGGGCGTCAAGGGACACGCCTTCCTCGGCTCCTCCATGCGTGGCGCGCACATGGACGGGCAATCGCTCATCCAGTACCTGAAGCCCGTCGTGCTCAACCAGGACCCGCTCGAGCGCGAGCGCCTGTACCGGGCGATGTGGCACAAGAACCGCCAGACCACGTATCGCGCCATCGGGGCCATGGACGTGGCCCTCTGGGACATCGCGGGCAAGGTGGCGGGGCTGCCCATCTACCGCCTGCTCGGCTCGTACCGCGAAAGCGCGCCCGCCTACGCCAGCTCCGCCGTCCTGCCGAGCAAGGAGGCCTATGCGGAGGAAGCGGCGCGCTTCAAGGCCGAAGGCTGGACGGCCTACAAGATCCATCCCCCCACCGATCCCGTCGTCGATGCCGAGGTCTGCCGCGCCGTCCGCCGCGCGGTGGGCGACAGCTTCACCGTCATGCTCGACTCGACCTGGGCCTACCAGTACCCGGAAGCGCTCCGCGTGGGCAAGGTCGTCGAGGAGCTCGGCTTCCACTGGTACGAGGACCCGCTCGCCGACGATGACCTCCTGAGCTACGTCAAGCTCAAGCAGCACCTGTCCATCCCGATCCTGGCCACCGAGTACTCGCCGGGCGGTCTCACCGCCTACGCGCCCTGGCTCGTTCACCAGGCCACGGATTATCTCCGCGGCGACGTGGCCGTGAAGGGTGGCATCACGGCCCTCGTGAAGGCCGCGCATCTCGCCGAGGCCTTTCACATGAACTTCGAGATCCACCACGGCGGCAACTCGCTCAACAACGTGGCCAACCTCCACGTGACCATGGCCATCGAGAACTGCCAGTACTTCGAGGTGCTGCTGCCCGCGGGGGCCCAGAAGTACGGCCTCGCCGAGGACATCGAGGTCGACAAGCAAGGCTTCGTCCATGCCTTCAAGGGCCCCGGGCTCGGCGCCGTCATCGACTTCGGCCTCATCGAGCGGAAGAAGGTCGCCGTCCTGAGCTGAACGCCGGCCGAGTCCGAGCCGGACAGCCGGAACTTCCTCCGGCCCTGTCGGTCTAAGGGGCAAGGAGGACACACCATGCGTTCCTGGCTGAAGCCCGTTCCTTCCATTGTTGTCGCCCTGTACCGGACCATTCGCTCGAGACCCAGCCTCGCGCTGGTCATCGTGGGGCTCGCGAGCCTTGCCGCGGTCACGGGGCTCCGCGTTCTCGACGCTCATCGCGCGGTTCCCCCGCCGGCCGGTTACCGGCCGTCTCTTCAGGGCTTCGACGAGGAGCGGACGAAGCTCGAAGGCATGGTCGCGAGCAGACGTATGATCCTGCCGTCGTCAGCGCCGGCCGTCAACGCGACCGAGCCCGCGTCCGAAGGCTGGGGCCGCCGCATCATCCGCCAGGCCACTCTTCACGTAGAGCTCGCGGATGTCGACCAGGGCGTGTCCCGGCTCACGGGCGTAGTCGAGTCCGTCGGCGGCTTCATCAGCGCCACGGACAGCCAGGTGGACCAGAAAGGCACGGCGCGGGCGACCATCACGGCCTACGTGCCGCCCGCGCAATTCGCGAGGGTGCTGGGCGATCTCGACGGCATCGGGCGCGTAGCTCGTCGCCAGATCGGCGGTCAGGACGTGAGCGAGGAGTTCGTCGACCTCGAGGCGCGCATCCGGAATCTCGAGCGTCACGAAGGCCAGCTCCTGAGCTTCATGGGCAAGGCCCAGAAGGTGCAGGATCTGCTGAGCCTCGAGAACGAGCTGGCGCGCGTGCGCGGCGAGATCGAGCGCACGGCAGGGCGCCTGCGCTTCCTCAAGGCCCGCACCGACCTCGCCACCCTCCAGGTGACGCTCGTTCGCGCTCCGCTCGTCGCTCCCCCGGACGGTCTCTTTCCGCGCTTCGTCGAGCAGGTGAAGCAGGCCTTCGCCGAGGGCTGGTCGACGGCGTTCAGCCTCGCCCTCGCCGCCGCCGTGCTGGCCGCTCAGCTGAGCCCGCTCGCCCTCCCTGCCCTTGTCGTCTGGATGATCTACCGCCGCCGAGCGGGCCGACGGCCGAGCGGGATGACCGCGCCGCTGGAAGGGGCATGATCGCGCTCTCCGAGTCGTGCTCCGCTCATCCGGCCACGAGTCTGAGCAGGCTCCGTCGCATCAGCTCGCCCACGGGGCGCTCGATGAACCGATGCGCGAGGCCGCCGGCGACGGCGGCGCCCAGCACGGCCAGCGGCGCCTCCGCCCAGCGCATCGACCGCAGGCCGGCGAAGGGCAGCAAGACCAGCACGATGAACTGGACCATGTAGATGGCGAACCCCCACTCCCCGAGCTTCCGGAGCCACCGCGCGTGCAAGGCTTCCGCGATCAGGCCTCGGTCGAAGGCGAGCAGGAAAATCAGGAGGTACATGGGCACCACGATCATCAGATCCCACTTCGTTCGTGGAGCACCGCTCGAATAGAAGCCGACGACCAGCTCCGCCACCACCAGGACCTGCGCAAGGGTGTGGACGCTCGAGGGCAGAGGCTTCCCACGGGCGCTTCTTCTCCGGATCTCGACGAACAGCGCGCCGAGGAAAAGGCCGATGCCAAAATCCGCCAGACCGCGCGGGACGCCGTTGCGATAGGCCAGGTCCATGCCCATCCCGGACGTCACCGCGAGCGTGACGAGCAACACCGCGCTCGCCACCCCGACCGCGACCGTCCTCCCCACGAACCGAGCGCCCGCCAGGGCGAGGAGGGCAGGAAACGCCAGGTACATGAACGCCTCCACGCTCACGAACCATGCCGGCGAGTTCCAGCTCAATTTGTCATGGATGTTCCACGCCTGGATCAGGGCCAGGTTGCTGAGGAACGTCCCCACCGTCATCTCTGGATTGCCGGCCACGTCGAAGATCGACGCGCCCGGCCGGCCGGGAGCGACCGTCCTGTCCCAGACGTGCATGGCGAGAATGACGAGCAGCGTGGCCACCTGCAGCGGATAGATCCGCGACAGGCGCGTGACGAGAAACCGCGTCAGCGCCTTGGCCCGGAGGAGCTCGGCACCCTGCGATCCGTACACGTAGAAGAGAATGAAGCCGCTCAAGGCAAAGAAGAACTCGACCCAGAGATAGCCCTTCGCGACGATCGCGTCGTACCGGAACTCGAACGGGTACCCATTCCATTCGTGATAGTGGAAGAGCACGATGAGCAGCACGGGGATCACGCGGACGCCCGCGAGGGCACGGATCTCCGAGGCGCGGGAGCTGGCGCTCGTCATCGGCGCTACCGCGCGCGGTGGCCTACGAGACATGGCGGCCATTATCAGGCGGGAAGTCGTCGGCGAGGTGGGGGAAATACTGGCCCGGACCGCTCCCGCCTTCGGGCCCCGAGGCCCTTCACCTCGCGGCGGTTCTGAACCCTGCGAAGATGTTCCGGCGATGGTGCTTGAAAAAATTGCGCCAAGTTGCCCTGATCAGGCGCGATCGCGTCGTCCAGCCTCCGCCCTTGAGAACCTTCTTCTGGCCGAAGTACGGCCGGGAATACTCCTGGTAGGGATCGCAGACGTACCCGGGATACGGCTGGAAGGTGTCCTCCACCCACTCCCACGTGTTGCCGATCATCTGTCGGCAGCCGACCGCGCTGTCGCCGGCGGGCAAAGCGCGTACGTCGATGGTCCCTCCCGCCCGGTAGTCGAGATTGGCCCGATCGGCCGTGGGCGGCTCGTCGCCCCACGGGAAGCGTCCCTTGCCGCCCGTGGCGGGATCGAGCGTGGCGGCCATCTCCCACTCCGCCTCGGTGGGGAGCCGGCGTCCGGCCCAGCGGCTGTACGCCTCCGCCTCGTACCAGTTGACGTGGACGACAGGGTGCCACGGCTCGAGCGGAACGGGGAAACCGAACCGACACTCGCGCCAGCGCCGGTCATCACCGCGGATCCAGAACAGCGGATGCTCGACCCGCTCGCGCCGTCGCCAATCCCAGCCTCGGCGGCCCCACACCTCACGCCGGCGGTAGCCGCCGTCGTCGACGAACGCCTGATACTCGGCGTTCGTCACGGGCGTCGAGGAGATCCGGAAGGGAGCCACGTCCACGGGATGCGCCCACTTCTCGTTGTCGAAGACGAACGGCTCGTCGGGGGAGGCGCCGAGCATGAACGTGCCACCGCGCACCTCGACGTCGCGAGGCCGATAGGTGGGATCGATCGTGGGTGCCGCCAACACCGGATCGAGGCTCGACAGCGCGGGCCGAGGATAGGCGAGCGTCTGCCGAATCAAGGTCAGGTTCTCCGCGTGCATATCCTCGTGCAGCGCGGCCAGCGTGTAGAAGTACGCCTCCTGAGGACTCGGCTCGCGCGAGTCCAGCCGGTCCACGCTCCGTCGAAGCACATCCCCGATATAGGCGAGCGTCGCTTGCCGGGACGGGAAGCGATGGTCCCAGCGCCGCGTGTAGGAAACGTTGAACGAGTCGTAGATCCCGTCCGATCCGGGCAGAAGCGTCGGGGCGCCGTCGAGGTGGCGCAGGATCCAGTGTTCCTGGAACCAGCCGACGTGCCCGATCTCCCAGATCGGTGGCTCGACGAAATGCTGTCTGGCCCCCAGCATCTGATCGTCCGTCAGCTCCTCGACCAGCTCGAGTTCGACCCGGCGGGCGTCGAGAATCACGCCTACAAGGGCGTCTGCGGTCAGCCGGGGGCGGTTTGAGTCCATTGCCATCGTTTCTGCCAATGGCGAGAGTATATATCCATAGGGAGGGGCCGTGGAGCGCCGGATCCCGGCGCTAGGGCGAGCGAAGCTGCTGACGCTCGACGCAGGCGCCGGGCCAAATCGTCGTCAGGGATTCTCGAGCCGCTCCGCCTTCGAAATCTCCTCGACGAGCTCGGCCGAGCGATGGGTTGCGTCAACACGATACATGCTGACATGGCAGTGATCCTGCGCAGTGTCTCCGAGCAGGTATCCGCACGAGTACAGGTTCGACTCCGCGTACATTCCCCCGCTTCCGCATCCGGACACGAACATCGCGGCCACGACCGTCGCGGCGGCAAGGATCAGGGTTCTGATGGTCTTCTCCCCTCACGTTGTTGGCGGTGTACTGCGTGGTGAGCCTGCGCTCACGAAGGGAGGGAAGTTCAAGCGCGATGCCAGCGGGCGGGACGATGGCGACGGAACTTACAGGCACCCCGGGCGCGGGGGCGTTCCATCGCGAGACTGCGGTGTCACAGGATGAAACGATGCGGGGAAGACGAAGCTACCGGCTGAAGCCGTACTCCTTGAGCTTTCGCCAGAGCGTCGTGCGGCTGATGCCGAGGGCATCGGCGGTGCGCGAGTAGTTCCAGCCGTGACGCTCGAGCATCTCGCGAATGTGGGCCTTCTCGGTGTCGGCGAGGCTTCCCCGGCTCGGCGCGGCCAGCTCGGCCTCCCCCCCGTTCGCGATCCGAAAGGGCAGATCGTCAATCGTGATCGTATCGCCCTCACCGAGAATCACCATTCGCTCCAGGGCGTGCTCGAGCTCTCGAACATTGCCGGGCCAGGGATGGCCCACCAGCAGCTGCAGGGCGTCGTCTTCGAGCCGCAACGCGCGTCCTTGCTTGCGATTGAAGCGGTCGAGAAAGTAATCCACGAGGAGAGGAATATCCTCGCGCCGCTCACGAAGGGGCGGGATGGCGAAGGCGATGACGTTCAGGCGATAGAACAGGTCCTCGCGGAATCTGCCCTGGCGCATCAGCACGTCGAGGTTCTGGTTCGTGGCAGCCAGCACTCGCGTATCTACCGTGATGGGCTGGATGGATCCGACGGCCCGCACCTCGCCGTCCTGTAGCGTACGGAGCAGCTTGACTTGCAGGGCCGGGGCCATTTCCCCGATCTCGTCGAGAAACACCGTCCCGCCGTCGGCCTCTTCGAAGAGCCCCTTCTTCTTGACGGAGGCGCCGGTGAAGGCGCCCTTGACATGACCGAAGAGCTCGGACTCCAGGAGCGTTTCCGGCAGGGCCCCGCAGTTCAGGGCCACGAACGGCTTCCGGGCACGCCGGCTGCCCCTGTGAATGGCCCGCGCGATGAGCTCCTTGCCGGTGCCGGACGCTCCGTGGATCAACACGGTGGCGTCGGTGGGGGCGACTCTCGCCACGATGTCCAGGACCCGCCGCATGGCCGATGACCTGTACACGATGCCCGGGACGGCATCGCCTTCCGCCATCTGTCCGCGAGCGCTGTCCTGCTCGCGGCGCAACGCCTGGTCCGAAAGCGCGCGATCGATTCGATGGAAAAGCTCATCGGGCTCCCGGCCCTTCTCGAAGTAGTCGAGGGCGCCGAGCTGCATGGCCTCCTTGGCGGATTCCCATCCCGCATAGGCGGTGAGCAGGATGACGTCTGCCTCGGAGCAATGCGTCTTCACGGCCCGGAGGATGTCGATCCCGCTCCCGTCGGGCATCCGGAGGTCGGTGACGACGAGCTCGAAGGCCCCGTCGTTGAGGGCGCGCACGGCCGCCGTGAGGCCCTCGGCCTGCGTCACCCGATGCCCCCGCTTCTTGAGGAGAAGGGCCAGGGTGGATCGAGCCGATAGCTCGTCGTCGACCACGAGGATGGCCGCCATGCCTTATGTCCCCTGGACGGGCAGGGCGACCAGGAATCGGCTCCCCGCTCCCGGGACCGACTCCAGATCGATCCGCCCGCCGTGGGCGGCCACGATCCGCTGGGCGAGGGTGAGCCCGAGCCCGGTGCCGTCGACCTTCTTGGAGTAGAAGGGCTCGAAGACATGCCGTCGCTCATCCGGCGTGATCCCTCGCCCGGTATCGGAGACGGCGATGAGCACCTCGCCGTTTCGCCTGGCCACGTCGAAGGAAAGGCGGCCCGCCCCGTCCATGGCTTCCACGCCGTTCAGGGCGATATTCCACAGCACCTGGGTCACCTGGTCGGCGTCGAAGGCGAATGGCGCGAGCGAGGAATCCACGTGAACCTCGAACGTGACGTGGGCGGTCCGCTCGGGATCGTTGCGGAGCAAGGCGACCACATCATCGACGACTTCGCCGATGTCGCCCTCTCGGCGCTTGGGCTCGCGCGGGCGGGCGAAGAGGAGAAAGTCGGAGAGGATCCGATCGAGCCGGCGGGCCTCGCGCTTGACCGCGTCGAGCGTGCTCGCCCGCTCCTCCCCCGTGAGGCTCTCTTCCCCCTTGAGGAGCGTGGTGGCGTTGATGATGCCCGCGAGGGGGTTGCGAATCTCGTGCGCGAGCCCCGCCGCCAGCTCGCCCACCGAGGCGAGCCGCTCCGCTTCGTGCAGGCGCGCCCCCAGCCGCTCGCGCTCGGTGATGTCGGCCACCAGCTCCAGGAGCAGGATCTCCCCCGTGGGCTGGCGCACCGGAGAGCAGCTCAGCAGCAATCGGCGCCCTCCGGGGGCGTCGACTTCCATGCGAGACGGCTTGTCCATGTCCGCGCGCGCGCCCATGGGGCAGCGCGGGCAGCGCTGGCCGTCGGCGGTCAGCACCTCGTAGCAGCGCCGCTCCCCCACGGGGCCGAAGTGATCGAACAGCCACCGGTTGGCGTGGCGGATCGAGAAGTCCGCGTCCACGAGCTGGAGCCCTTCCCCGAGCCCGTCGAACAGGCGCTCGTTCAGCTCCTTGAGGGAGCGCATCTCGCTGCGCGCCCGATCGAGCACCATGATGATGATGGCAAATGTCGCCACAAAGTACAGTGCGATGAACGTCGTGTGAACGGCGAGATGAAGAGTGCTGCCCGGCTCCGCGTGGATATACTCCGCGCCGATGCGATGCACGCCCCAGAGACACAGCGAGGTCGCCAGGAGCCGATCGCCGCGATACCCGGCGCTCTGGGCCGCGCGAGGCCAGAAGGCCCGACCCGCCACGATGAGCGCCCCGCCCAGCACCAGCCCCACGGTGGCGCGGATGGCCAGGTGGGCCTCCGAGAAATCTCCGAGGATCGCAATGCTCAGGGCGAGCAGGCAGGCGATCACGACATCTCGACGCTTCAAACGATAGTCCCAGCGGTACAGGAGGCCCGCCGACAATACGCAGAACACGGCCATGACGCTGGCCGCCTGCATGAGCTCGGTCACTCCGAGCGTGCCCGGGATGAACACGCGCAGCAGCCGCAGGCCCCGGGAGAGCGTGAAGAAGCCCCAGGCCCACAACAGGTAGCGGAAGAACAGCACGCGATGGGAAGAGTACAGATAGACGAAGATCAGGAACTGGATGCCGAAGGCCAGCGTGGACAGGAACGTCGGCATGAGCTGAACGGGCATGCTTGTCGCCTCTCGCTGAAGAGCCTACTCCCACGGTCAGGACCCGCGCCAGACGAAATGTCGCCCGTCATGGCCCGACCACCGCGACCGCCGCTTCCCATCGCGCCAATGTTCCATTTTGGAACGGCCGGCTGCCCCACGGCGAGCGGCCTCAGGAACCGTGCCCGGCATGTCGATGACGCATCACCCCGTTGACCACGACCACGACCACCGCCGCCAGGGGCAGCCAGGCCACCAGCGGCGATGAGCGCGCGTGCAGGGCGCCGCCCGCCAGCGCGCCCAGAGCGTAGACGAAGAAAATCCCGGTGAGGAGGCCGACGCGCTGTGGCCACCTCACGCTCACCGTCGTATCGATCGCCCTCTGGGCGCGGGAGGCCGTGCGGAATGACGATCCAGTCAGCGCGCGCGCCCAGCCCACCAGCTCGGCCATCAGGCTCGTGAGGGTGCCCGTGAGATACGTGGTCGCCACCCCGGGGATACCCAGATGGCGCACCGTCGCGGCCTGGACGCCCATGGCCAGACCCGAGAGCACGATGAGCAGGTTGGTCGCACCGGTGGTGAGCGCACTCCCCGCCACGTGCCACACCGCCGTGAATCCAGCGAGAAGGACCGCCTCGAAGGCGAAGGCGGCGGTGACGCTCGGGGGCCACTCGTCTCGTGACCGCCCCCGCGAGACGATGAGCGCTCCCGTCGCCGCGCCCACGCTGAACCCGGCGAGGGCGAGGGCCGAGCGCAAGACGGCCATGCGCTCCCCCTGTCCGATGGCCAGGGCCAGCAACACCGTGTTGCCCGTCATCATCGCGGTGAACACGCGGCCGAGTCCAAGGTAGCTGACCGCGTCGACGATCCCCGCGGCCCAGGCGAGCAGGCACAACATGACGTCACGCCCGAGAGGTGGACGGCGACCTTGTTTTCTCACGGGCCCTCACGCTGGCACAGGCGGGACGCCATCGTCAACCGGATCCGGCACGTCCGCGCGCCTCGGCCGATTGATGCCGGGATTACAATGAGGACGAGCGCGAGATCCGCCGTCGAAAGGCGGGCCTTCGCGTCATGAAAAGGAGCGCATGGGGCCATGGCCAAGACGATAGCGGACCTGCTCGTCGACACTCTGGTCGCTCAGGGAGTGGAGAGAATCTACGGCGTCGCCGGCGACTCCCTCAACGGAATCACCGATTCGATTCGCCGGCAGGAGCGCGTGCGGTGGGTTCACGTGAGGCACGAGGAGACGGCGGCGTTCGCCGCGGGCGCGGAAGCGCATCTCACCGGAGGCCTGGCCGTCTGCGCAGGCAGCTGCGGTCCCGGCAATCTGCACCTGATCAACGGCCTCTACGACTGTCACCGCAGCCGGGTGCCCGTCCTCGCCATCGCCGCGCAGATCCCCAGCCACGAGATCGGTAGCGGATACTTCCAGGAAACCCACCCGGACCATCTCTTCGCGCAGTGCAGCCACCATTGCGAGCTGGTGTCCCAGCCCGAGCAGATGCCCCGGGTCCTGGAGATCGCCATCCAGACGGCTCTCTCGCGGCGGGGAGTGTCGGTCATCGCCCTGCCCGGAGACATCGCCTTGCGCGAGGCCGTCGCGGATCGTCCGCGCCTGCATTTCCCCCAGCCCAAGCCCAGCGTGTCTCCTTCCCCCGAGGAGATTTTCGTGTTGGCCAAGCTTCTCAATGCGGCGAAGAAGATCACCATCCTGGGGGGAGCGGGCTGCGCGGGGGCCCATCCCGAGCTGATCCAGCTCGCGGGCAAGCTGAATTCCCCCGTCGTCCATGCCATGCGCGGCAAAGAGTTCATCGAGTACGACAATCCTTTCGACGTGGGCATGACCGGGCTGCTCGGCTTCTCCTCCGGCTATCACGCCATGATGAACTGTGACCTCTTGCTGATGATCGGGACGGACTTCCCGTACCAGCAGTTCTTTCCCACGGACGCCACCATCGTGCAGATCGACCTCCGCGGCGAGCAGCTCGGCCGGCGCACCAAGGTCGACCACGGCTTCGTGGGGGATACCAAGACGACCCTCCGGGCCCTCCTGCCCCTGCTCGAGCAGAACGGGGACGACAAGCATCTCCGCGCTTCGCTCGAGCACTATCGGAAGGCGCGGAAGAGCCTCGATGAGCTGGCCCTGGGCGAGCCCGGCAGGAAGCCCATCCATCCCCAGTACGTGGTCCGGGCGCTCGACGAGCTCGCCGCCGAGGACGCCGTGTTTTCCTGTGACGTGGGCACCCCGACCATCTGGGCGGCGCGCTATCTCACCATGAACGGACAGCGGCGCCTGCTCGGCTCCTTCAACCACGGCTCCATGGCCAATGCCCTCCCCCAGGCCATCGGCGCCCAGCTCAGCCATCCCCGTCGCCAGGTCATCTCCCTGTCGGGAGACGGCGGCCTCGCCATGCTCATGGGGGATCTGCTCTCGCTCCGGCAGCTGCAGGCGCCCGTCAAGGTGATCGTCTTCAAGAACAACGCCCTCGCCTTCGTCGAGCTGGAAATGAAGGGGGCCGGCTTCCTCGACTTCGCCACTGATCTGCAGAACCCGGATTTCGCGAAGATGGCCGAGGCGGCCGGCCTCCTGGGGATGACCGCGGAAGCGCCCGAACAGGTTCGGCCGATGATCACGCAGGCTCTCCGTCATGACGGACCCGCCCTCGTCGAGGTCCTCGTCCACCGGCAGGAGCTGGCCATGCCGCCCTCGATCAAGCTCGATCAGATGGCGGGCTTCGGCCTCTTCATGCTCAAGGCCGTGCTGAGCGGGCGCGGCGAGGAAATCATCGATCTGGCCAAGGTCAATCTCTTCCGTTAGACGCGACGGCAAGCTATGATGCCCTCCGGCTTCGTGGGCGGCCCGGCATGAAGACGTGACTTTCACGGAGGCGACATGGCCCAGAAGAACGCGCGCGGGCCCCTGGACGGGCTCAAGGTCCTCGACCTGACCGAGCACATGGCGGGGCCGTACTGCACCATGATCCTGGCCGACATGGGCGCCGACGTGATCAAGGTGGAGCGGCCCGGGGCGGGCGATTCCTCGCGCGCCATGGGGGACGGCAGCGAGCGCAATCCCTACTTCCGCTACATCAACCGCAACAAGAAGAGCCTGACCCTCGACTACAAGTCGCCCCGCGGCAAGGAGATCCTCCTCAAGCTCGTCGCCGGCATGGACGTGCTCGTGGAGAACTATCGCCCCACCGTCATGGAGCGCGCCGGGCTCGGCTACGAGACGCTCAAGGAGAAGAACCCGCGCCTCGTCTATGCCCAGCTTTCCGGCTTCGGCTCCGACGGGCCTTACCGCGAGAAGGGCGGCTTCGATCTGATCGCGCAAGGCATGGGCGGGATCATGCACGTCACGGGCGAGCCGGAGGGGCCCCCGACCTCGGTGGGCCTGCCCATCTGTGACCTCGGCACCGGCATGTGGGGAGTGCAGGGCATCCTCGCCGCCCTCTACGAGCGGCAGCGCACGGGCCAGGGCCAGCGTGTCGAGTGCTCGCTCCTCGAGACGGCGGTGGCCTTCTCCTCCTGGACGAGCGCGGGCTGGCTGGCCGATCACGTGGAGCCCAAGCGGATGGGCTCGCGCCATCGGCAGAACGCGCCGTACCAGCGCTTCGAGACCAAGGACGGCTACATGATGATCGGCGCGGCCGGCCAGGGCATCTGGGAGCGCTGCGCGCCGGCCCTCGGGCATCCCGAGTGGCTCGAGGACCCGCGCTTCCGCCGCGGCCCCGATCGCCGGAAGAATCGCTTCGCCCTCGAGAAGGAGATCATGGCGGTGCTGGCCACGGCGCCCACCGCGCACTGGATCAAGGCGCTGGACGACGCGGGCGTGCCCTGCGGGCCCGTGTACACCTACGAGCAGCTCTTCGCCGATCCGCAGGTGCTGCACCGTGAGATGGTCGTGCACGCCGAGGACGCCGAGCTCGGCCGCGTGCCTCACATCCGGACGCCCGTGAAGATGTCCGACAGCGCGGTGGCCGTGCGGGCAACGGCGCCGAAGCTCGGCCAGCATACGGCCGATGTGCTCCACCAACTCGGGTTGACGGACGACGAGATCAGCCGCCTGCGCCTCGATCACGTCGTCTGACGCGAGGGCCCTTCAAGGGCTGGCACGTGTGATCTCGCGGCACCCTTCACCGGACACGCAGCGCCTCATCGACGAGCTCGCCAAGCCACCTCGGCTCTGGGAGCGCTGGCGCCCTTCCGCCGAGAAACTTCATCTGCTCAGGCAAATCGGGCAGCGCGATGAGCCGGCCGCCATTCCAGGAATCCTCAAGTTCGCTCTCTCCCACCAGCCTGCGACCAGAACCGAAGCGGCGAAGGCGATCGAGCGCTTACTCCAACACGTGCCATTGGCGGACGTGCCCATTCTCGACGAGATGCTTCGCGGTCACTACTACGGCATGGATGCTCTCCCCTGGGGGCGCCCCCTCGAATCACTCGATCTGAATCGCTTCGCCCCCCTTGGAACGTTGTCGGTCCCCCTCCTCGCCGTGGCCACGTGCAACTGGAATGGGTACGTGCGCGCGTCCGCGATCGAATGGCTGGGCCGCGCCCAGGACGTGCGCGCCCTGCCCTTCCTGGTCCTTCGTCTCAACGATTGGGTTCCCGAGGTCCGCGCAGCCGCCGCGGCGGCGCTTGCCGCTTGGATACGAGCGGACCGGGCGCAAGAATTCGCCACCGTCCTCCCGCTTGTCGCTCGCCTCGAAGAAAAGAAGCGTGGGAGTCATGCCGTTTTTCTTGCTTCTGTCCGTACTCTTCTCGCCCGCGACGAGTGTCGGAACGTTCTCCTCGCCTGTGTCGCGTCACCCGACATTCGGGTGAGACGCTTCGCGTTTGGCGTGGCCATGGAGGCGCCGAGCACGGAGCTGGTCCACCTGCTCGAACGGGCGTTGGGTGACCCTGATACGTCGATCCGGCTGTGGGCGGCCCAAGCCGTGTCTTCACGTCCGCCGGACCGGTCCCTCCTGGGTGCGATCCAGCTCATGGAACACGATCACCTCATGCCCGTGAGACGAGAGGCACTGCGCTGGCACGTCCGACAATCCGGCGACGCGCGCGAACAGGCGCTCGAGGTCGCGCTCCTCGACCCGCATCCCTCGATGGCCGCCGAGGCACGCTACTATCTGAGCGAGTCGTCACCCCGCGATTTCGCCCCGTTCTACCGGCGTGCCTTGGCCGTCGCCGAGGGGCGCGCCCTGGTGGGGACGCTCACCGGCCTCGGCGAGACCGGCGGGGCATCCGATGGCGTCCTGCTGCGGCCCTATCTCTCACATACCTCGCCGCGTGTCCGCGCCGCCGCTCTCCGAGCGTTCGCCAGGATCACTCCAGAGGCGCCCGCGGATCTCTTCTTGGCCGCTTTGCACGACACCTCCTCGCGCGTATCGGGCACAGCCAGACGACTCTTCCCGAAGGGCAGAGTCTTGACGGCTCGCCCTCAGATCATGGAAGCCTACGAACAGGGAGTGGAACGTCACGTGAGAGTCAATGCGTTTGGGCTTCTCACGCAGGTCAATCGATGGGATACGCTTCCATTGCTTCTCCAAGCATTGGAGCATCCTGATCCTCATGTGGCTTGAGCGGCGACACACCACCTGGAGCGTTGGTTCGCCGATTCGAGTCGTTACTATGTCGTGCCAACCCAGGCCCAGCTCTCGGCGATCCATGGGGCGCTCGACAGCTACGGGCAACGGCTGACAAGCGATCGGAAAAGACTCCTGCTCTTCATTCTCAAGTCCCTCGGGGAGCCCTCGCGCTGATGTCCATCTTCCTGATCCGCCACGGCGAGACGCTGGGCAATGCGTCGCGCACCGTCCAGCTTCCCGATAACCCGCTCTCCCCTCGCGGCGTGGCCCAGGCCAAACGGCTCGCCCGCCGCCTCGAGCGGGAGGGCATCGCCAGCGTCCTCTCGAGCGATCTTGCGCGAGCCGTCACCACGGCCGACTACCTGGGGCGCGCCACCGGCGCCCCCGTGCGATATGACCCGCTCCTCCAGGAGCGCAACTTCGGCGACATCCGCGGCACGCCCTACGCGGAGCTGGACGTCGACATGTTCGCCCCGGGCTACGCGCCGCCCAACGGGGAAAGCTGGGAGGTCTTCCACGCTCGCGTCGATCGGGCCTGGGCGCTCGTGCAGCAGGCGGCCGCCGCGGCCGAGGGAAACCTCGCCGTCGTCACCCACGGCCTCGTCTGTCGCTCGCTCGCCGGCCGGCACCTGATCCTGCCCGACGGCCAGGAGGCGCCGGAGCGCTGGGAGAACACGGCGCTCACCATCATCGACTACCCCGCCCCCTGGCGTGTACGCCTGCTCAACTCCATCGACCATCTCGACGGTCTCCCGCTGTCGGAGTCGGGCGCCGTCTGATCACGGCTTGACACCTCGGGCACGGCGGCGCACTCTCTGGGCCTGCTCCCGGTGAGACGCTCCCGGGCCCGTAAAATCCAAGAGGAGGCCTGCATGAAAGCTGCCATGTTCCATGGTCCGCACCAGCTCCTGACGATCGAGGAAGTCGACATCGACAAGCCCATGGGTCGCGAGGTGCTCGTGCGCACCGTCGCCTCCGGCGTCTGTCACAGCGACCTGCACTTCGTCGACGGCTTCTATCCCTTCCCCACCCCCGCCATCCTGGGCCACGAGGCGGCCGGGATCGTGGAAGAGGTCGGCCTCCAGGTGGGCGAGTTCAAGCCGGGCGATCACGTCATCGCCTGTCTCTCCGTCTTCTGCGGCCATTGCGACTACTGCCTCACGGGCAAGACCCATCTCTGCCAGACCCGTCCCGTGCGGGCCAAGACGGATCCGCCCAAGCTGTCCTGGAAGGGCCAGGCCGTCAACCAGTTCGCCAACCTCTCCGCCTACGCGGAGAAGATGCTCGTCCACGAGAACGCCCTCGTGAAGATCGACGACGACATGCCGCTGGATCGCGCCGCCCTCATCGGCTGCGGCGTCACCACGGGCGTGGGCGCCGTCCTGAACACGGCCCGGATCGAGGCGGGCAGCACCGTCGCCGTCTTCGGCGCGGGCGGCGTGGGCCTGGCCGCCATCCAGGGCGCCCGCATCGCAGGGGCGCGCACGATCATCGCGGTCGACACGGTGGAGTCCAAGCTGGCCAAAGCGCGCGAGCTGGGCGCCACCCACGGCGTCAACGCGTCGTCCGGCGATCCCGTGAAGGCCATTCGCGACCTGACCAACGGCGGCGCGGACTACTCCTTCGAGTGCATCGGCCTCAAGATCGCCGCCGAGCAGTGCTTCGATTGCATCCGGCCGGGCGGCACCGCCACCGTGGTGGGTATGATCCCGGTGGGACAGAAGATCGAGCTCGACGGCCCCATGTTCCTCCGCGAGAAGAAGATCCAGGGCTGCAGCATGGGCTCCAACCGCTTCAAGGTAGACATGCCGCGCTACATCGACCTGTACCGCCAGGGCCGCCTCAAGCTGGACGAGATGATCACCCGTCGCGGCAGGCTCGAGGACGTGAACGAAGCGTTTCGCGCCATGAAGGCGGGCGAGGTCGCGCGCACGGTCTTGATGTTCGCGTAGCCCGCCTCTTGCCCCCTCATTTACTCAGCTCTCGCCTCGCCGCTCGAGGCGAGCGTCTCAGCTCGAACGGCGGCCCTCTCCCCCGAGACGGGGGAGAGGGTAGGGTGAGGGGGTCTAGCCGCCGAGCAGAACGAAGTGACGGCGGCCGACCGTACCCTCGTCAAGGACGCGCCACGCGGGGTGGGCGACGGGCCGAAAGCGGGCCCAGTCCTCCGCGCGCAGCATGAGGCGCGCCGCGGGCGGTGAGGCGAGGAGCGACTGCACCTCCGCGTCACTCCGCACCTCGCGCACGGGGCGCCGCATGTAGAAGTCCCAGGCGAGGTTGGCGTCCGGATAGGAGAGGAGTGGGGCGCCTGGGTCGAGGCGCGCGACAAAGCGCGAGGCCAGGCCGCGATAGTCATTGGCCTGGGCGAAGCGGGTGGGATACTCGATCGCGGCCACCGCGAGGGCGATGCCGAGCCCGGCGGCGATCCCCGTGGCCGCCGCGAAACCGTGGCCGCCGCGGGCAAGCTGCCAGAGCCCGATCGCCGCGCCGATGACGAGAGCGCCCGCCACGAGCCCGCCCTCCCACGGCGCGGCGGGAAGAAAGACGGCGTCGGGACCGGACACGCCCCCCCAGAGGAGAAAGGCCCCCGCCCCGATCATCACGAGGAGATAGGCGCCGCTCGTCCACGCCACGAGGCGGGCCGGGGCCCTCGTGAAGAACTGGCCCACGAGGAGCGCCAGCACGGGCCAGAGGGGAAGGAAGTAGCGCGCGCGCTGCTCGCCCGAGAGGCTCAGCAGCACGATGAGCGTCAAGGCCCACAGAAGAACTCGCCGCCGGCCGACATCGCGCGACCGCGTCCACCACCACGCGGCCGGGATCAGGAAGACGCCCCACGGCAAGAAACGCAGCAGGTGCCCGGCGATCGCCTGGAGTCTCGAGCCGACCGCGCTCTTGAAGTACCAGCCGAGATAGTCCGTCATCACCACCGCTCGCCCATAGCTCTTCTCGCGCTGG
>Ga0137390_10000965_pt1 | contig 20747 bp, 14 predicted proteins | sample 15con2h24AmetaG_FD_104937 | JGI IMG/M metagenome (GOLD analysis project Ga0137390, IMG submission 104937) | Vadose zone soil microbial communities from Angelo Coast Range Reserve, California, USA - 15con2h2.4A metaG | ecosystem: Environmental > Terrestrial > Soil > Vadose zone > Saprolite... | reverse complement strand
CGCAATCGTCACGCTGTTTGGCGAGGCGGAAACGGCGAAGTTCGCCGGAGGGTTCACCGTGAGGGAAAGCGTCGTGCTATGCGACAGGCTGCCAGAGACTCCCGTGACGGTCACGCCATAGGTTCCAAGAGCCGCCGTGCTGCTGGCTGACAGCGTCAATGAGCTTGTACCCGCCGTGCTGCTGGGATTGAACGAAGCCGTCACACCGCTGGGCAGACCGGATGCCGACAAGCTGACGCTGCTATTGAAACCGTTCAGCGGGGTGACCGTGATGGTGCTCGCCCCGTTCGTTCCCTGGACGACGCTAAGGCTGCTTGGCGAGGTGGAGAGTGTGTAGTCGCCTGCGGGATTGACAGTAAGGGTGATTGTCGCTGTGCTGGTTAAGCTACCTGAAGTGCCCGTGACAGTCACAGTAGAAGTACCGATAGCAGCTGTGCCGGTTGCGGATAGAGTCAAGAGGCTGGCGGTTGTCGCGGGATTCGTGCCGAAGAAGGCACTGACACCGTTCGGCAGGCCTGCCACAGCCAAATTCACTGCACTGTTGAATCCATTCAAAGCATTGATGGTGATGGTGGTCGAGCCGGAAGCCCCTTGAACGACGGTCAAGCTAGCTGGAGACGCTGAGAGGGTGAAGCTCGGCGTGGGCGTCGAACCGGGCCAGTTGTTCACCAAGTTGGCGACGTTGACGGTGCCGATTCCGGTGGCGAAGTCCCAACCGGTGGTGGTGCCGTAGGCCGGGGCGAAGAAGCTATTAGAGGTCGAAAGCACGCCCACGGTGCCATTGGCGAGGAAGCAGTTGGGGCCGACGCAGTCCACATCGATGTCACCTGAAGTGACATCATAGAAAATACAGTTGCTGGCTACGGTGTTGCCATTACCCGAGTTGCAGGAGCTGCTGCCGCTCGATCCGTACTCGGCAGCTGCAAGCTGGTAATAGACGGAGGCGGGATTGCCTTGCGGCCCACCGGCCTTCTGATTGATGAGCGCCTGGATGCCCGCCATAATGGGCGAAGAAAAAGAGGTGCCGCCCGCGCCGGACCACGCGCTTGGATTGGCGCCGCAGACAGCTCCACCATGTGCCGTATCCGACCAACAGAACACATAGAAGTGACTCCACAAGCCGTCTGCGGCAAAAAGCGAGACGTCCGGAGTGTCGCGCACGCCGTCGTTGGGATTGCCGAGAACGCTTTGCCAGGAAGGCTTCGGCCATCCTTGGCAAGTGCCGCTCACGACGCCGCTAGTAGACGGTGTCCCCGTGGCGCATCCGCTGGGGCCGCCGCCGCCGGCCACAGTGGTCTGGAAGAGGGAGCCGTAGAGCGGGTCGTTGCAAAGACTCGTTGAGCCGTAGGTCGGGCTGTAGCCCACGTAAGCCGAGAGGAGCGCGCCGGCGCACGAATCGTTCCAGGGAATTTCCGGAACGTAGGAAATGGCGGAACCGAAGGCGGTGGTGTTGCTGGAATTCCAGTAGGTTGCATTGGTGCCGGAAAAGGTATCGCTGAAATCGGTGCCGCCGACGGCGACGTTGTTGGGGGTGGAAGCAAAGGCGTTGACGGCGATGCCGTGAGTGGCTTCGGCAACGCTATTGTCGCAACCGGCCGCGCCGCTGTCGCCGGCGGCGACGAAAACGGAGACGCCCTCCGCAACGGCCTGTTGATAGGCGGAGTTGTAGGAGGCGTTGGCGGCCGCACCGTTGACCGTTTCACACTGGCCGTAACTGATGCTCATGATGGAAGGTGGCGGAGTGCTGGCATTGATGAGGTTTTGGATCGCGATCAAGCCGCCGAAGGTGGTGCTGGTATCCGCGCAGGCGGCCATCACGATGGCGGCGCTAGGGGCCGAGGCGCTGGCCCATTCGGCGTCGAGGATGGCTTCCGCGTCATTGGGAGCGATGACGCCGGGAGCGGCGCAGTTGTTGACGGGCTGCGAGGGAGGCGCGGCCGGGTGGACTTGCGTGAAGGAAGCAGAGCTGTAGCCGGAGAGGCTGAAAGTCTGACGGAAGGAGCTCCAGTCCGAAGCGCTGAAGACGTCGGTGTCTTCAATGAGAACGATGGTCTGGCCCTGGCCGGAAATGCCCGCGCTGAAGAGAGGATTCAAGTTGTAAATCTTGGCCAGGTCCGCAGGCACCATTGCATAGGCGGTGCCGCCAGATGGATCAGGGAACGTGAATTGCGCCCGGGGTTGATGCATCTTGTGCATGACATGGGGTCGAAAATCATGCAGAGAGACGACGCCGGCCACGACAGGTGCAAGAGCCGCAGGAATTCGCGGATCGCTGATATTGCCAACATGCCTCTCGCCTTTGACTTCGAGGTGGTGAATTTCCGTCTGGAACGCTTTGCGCACCCGGGCAGCGGTGCCGGAAAAATCAATGAGCATGCCGCTGGGGTAGACCACGTTGACGCGAAAACCATGGGATTCAAGCCAGCTGGTGACGGCTTCAAGGTCGGGCCTCGCTGAGCCGAAACGCTCTCCGAATTCCTGGGCCGTGAGCCAATGATGGAAATTGGGCGAACCCTTCGTGTTGAGCCCGTCGATGAATTGTTGGAGGGCTTGCTCCTGCTCGGGAGAACGCTTCAGTTGAAGGAGCATGTGCTCCATGGGGAAATCGTTCGCCACTGCGCCGCGATCGTTCGCGGGATTGGCTTTGGGGTGAGTGTTGCCTTCGAGCGCGACACGATTTGTTTCATCGATGCTTTGAGCGATCCGCGGCCGAGCCCGCACGCCTGATTCCACTTGTGCCTGAACAGCTGGCGCGGCCATTAGAACGGCGAGGACGACAAGGGAGAAGGACCCCAATTTACCCAGCATGGGTCTCCTTTTTATCCGAAGATCTACCCCAAACAAAGTGCGGAGAGATGCACCGCGCCCCCAAAAGAGCGGGAGCGTGCGTTAGTGCGGGGACAGCTCGATGGCCGGGCCCTCATGCCTGGGAACTCCTGACGGGACACGCTTCATCCCAGCTAGGAAACGAAGAGAAATGGGCCTATCAATGAATAAGGTTAATAGCGGAATTGGGCTAAAAATGCAACGGCCGAAAGGACAGTTTTCGGCCAGGGGCCGGGGCCGCGCGGTTCGAGGGTTGCGTAATTCCTTGCGCCTTGTGAGGCGGGTAGAAAGCCGCACAGGCGCTCATGCAGAACACGCCGGGAGCTAAGTTCTGGGCAAGCACGATAATCTGCAAACTTGGTTTGGAGGTTGCGGGTTTGAGTCCCTTCGCTCCCGTCAACGTTCTTCTGATAGATTGGTTTCTTATTGCGGCATAGAAGGGAAGTCAGTGCTGCACGCAGCGCATCACGTTGCATGGTTTTCCAAGTTTCGCTCATGAGGTATGGTTTACTCGCCCAACGCCTTGACCGACCGAGTCGATTTTAGCCGATGAATTTGATACCTTGCACCAGACGGCGCTCTGACTCAGCGAAGCGCGGAAACGTAACACATCGATTTTAGAGTAAAGGCGCGCTACCGGGGGAAAACATGAACACACTTTTGAAATACAAACTCTGGATAGGCGGCGCGCTTTTCCTGGTCATCATCGGCCTGATTGTTGGAGCGACGCGCCCAAAGCACACATCGGGAGCGCAGCCGGGCGCTTCGCCGGACGTTGAGGTCGTGCAGGTTGAGCAGAAGGATGTTCCGATTTTTGGCGAGTGGATCGGTACGCTCGACGGATTCACGAATGCCGATGTCCGGGCGCAGGTCACGGGATATCTCCTGCGGCAGGGCTACCAGGAAGGCGCATTCGTCAAAAAGGGCCAGTTGCTTTTTGAGATCGATCCGCGGCCTTTTCAGGCCGCGCTCGACCAAGCCGAAGGGCAGTTGGCGCAGGCCAAGGCCACGCTTGCCAACGCCCAGGCAGTGCAAGGCAGGACCGAACTTGACGTCAACCGCTACGCCCCCCTGGCGAAAGAGCAAGCCGCCAGCCAGCAGGATCTGGACAACGCCGTCCAGAACAACATGGCGGCGAAAGCCACGGTGGCAACGGCCGTGGCTCAAATTAAGTCAGCGGAGGCCGCCGTTGAAACGGCCAAGATCAACCTGGACTTCACCAGGCTTGTCGCGCCCATCGATGGCATCGCTGGGCAGGCTCAACTTCAAGTAGGTGCCCTGGTCAATCCAAGCAGCGGGCCCGTGACCTCCGTCTCCACCGTTGACCCTATCAAGGTTTATTTCACGGTCAGCGAGAGCGAGTACCTCGATTGGAACAGACGGTTCCCGACAGAAACTACTCGGCAAGCTGCTGGCAAGAGGCTGCGCCTTGAACTGATTTTGGCAGACGGCCTCTCCTATCCACGTGAAGGCACATTTTATTTTGCGGACCGCCAAGTGAATCAGAGTACCGGCGCAATTCGGATCGCCGGGCTATTTCCCAATCCTGGAAATATTCTGCGCCCGGGCGGGTATGGCAAAGTTCGCACGGCCGTCCGAGTCCAACAGGACGCGTTACTTGTACCTCAGCGTGCAGTCTCGGAGCTGCAAGGCGGCTATCAAGTCGCGGCGCTGGACCACGAGAACAAGGTGAGCATCCGGACAGTTAAGGTGGGCGACCGGGTCGGCGCCCAGTGGATTATCGTGGACGGGCTGAAGCGAGGCGAACGCGTGGTCGCCGAGGGCGTGCAAAAAGTGCGTCCGGGCATGCAAGTGAACCCCAAGCCGTTTGGTGCGGAAAGTAAGGGAAGGTAAATCCGATGTCAAAATTCTTTATCAACCGTCCCATCGTCGCCATGGTGATCTCCATCGTTATGGTAATCGTCGGCGCGATTAGCATATTGAGTCTGCCCATCGCCCAGTTCCCCAACATCGCTCCGCCGGAGATTCAAATATCGGCAACCTACGTCGGTGCGGACGCCCAAACCCTCGAACAGGCGGTGGCCACTCCCATCGAGCAGCAGGTGAGCGGCGTGGACAACATGAATTACATGTATTCGCTGAACGCCACCGGCAATTCGAACACGACCGTGATTGTGAATTTCGACGTGAAAACAGATCCCAACACGGATTTGATTCTTACCCAGGCCCGCGAAACACAAGCTGCCTCTCAGCTTCCAGCCGACGTCAATAACTTCGGGGTTACCGTCCGAAAGTCGGTGAGCGCTCCTCTGATGTTACTTTCGTTGTACTCCCCGCATGGAACCTACGATGCCAAATTTCTGGCCAACTACGCGTACATCAATATCACCGATCCCCTGACGCGCGCGCCGGGTATCGGCAACGTTCAGGTATTCGGTGCGGGCCAATACGCGATGAGACTGTGGGTAAGACCCGACCAATTGGCAAAGCTGGGTATCACTGTTCCCGAAATCGTCAGCGCTATTCAGGCGCAGAACACAGTGAACCCAGCCGGGAAGGCGGGCGGGGAACCGGCACCCAAGGGCCAGGAATTTACTTACTCCGTTCTCGCGCAAGGCCGCCTGGCGTCACCGGAAGAATTCGGACAGATCGTGGTGCGTGAAACGCCGGACGGCGGGACCGTGCGTGTCCGGGACGTGGCTCGGATCGAACTGGGTTCGCAGGACTACAGCGTTATTGGCCGCCTCAACGGAAAACCGGGCGCGATTATCGCTACCTATCAGTTGCCCGGTTCCAACGCCGTCCAAGCAGCCGCAAGCGTCAAGAAGCTAATGGCCCAGATGAAGGAGCGCTTCCCGGAAGATATGGATTATGTCGTATCGCTTGACCAGACTCGCGCGGTCACGGAAGGTATCAAGGAAATCGTTATAACGCTTTTGATCGCCCTGGCGCTTGTGATCATTGTGGTCTACCTTTTCTTGCAGGGCTGGCGCGCCACGTTGATTCCGCTTCTTGCGGTACCGGTTTCGCTGGTGGGCACATTCGTGTTCTTCCCGGTGTTCGGTTTCTCCATCAATACGCTTTCTCTCTTTGGTCTCGTACTGGCGATCGGCCTTGTGGTGGACGATGCCATCGTCGTGGTCGAAGGCGTGGAACGGCACATCGAGGAGGGCCTGACTCCCAAGAACGCGGCCTTGAAAGCAATGGAAGAACTCTCCGGCCCTGTCGTCGGGATCGCGCTGGTTCTCTCCGCGGTATTTGTGCCGACAGCCTTTATCCCCGGCATCACCGGACGGCTCTACCAACAGTTCGCAGTCACGATCGCGGTTTCGGTGCTCCTGTCTGCATTCAACGCGCTTACGCTCAGTCCCGCGCTTGCCGCCTTGTTGCTCCGGCCAAAGAAACAGAGCCGAGGATTACTGAGGCGCTTTTTCGATGGGTTTAACCGCGTCTTCGACCGCGCAACCGATGGCTACGTCCGTTGGAGCGCAGCTCTAATCCGAAAGACGGTTGTGATGGTCGTTCTCCTCGTGGCATTTGGCGTGGCGGGCGGCTTTTTTGCCAGCCGAGTGCCATCGAGTTTTCTTCCGGACGAAGATCAGGGCTATGCCTTCGTCAATCTCCAACTCCCGAACGGAGCTTCTTTGGAACGCACGACTGCGGTCGCAGCGAACGTGGAAAAAATCCTGGGTAATACTCCGGGAGTTGAATACACGACCAGTGTCGTCGGCTTCAGTTTGCTGAGCTTTGTGCGTACCAGTTATAACGCGTTCTTTTTTGTTACGTTCAAGCCCTGGGATGAGCGCAAGACCCGAGCCGAACAATTTCAAGCCATCAAGGCGCATCTGAACCAGGAATTGAGCAGGTTGCCGGCGGCGATCGCCTTCAGCTTCTCGCCGCCAGCGATTCCGGGAGTTGGCACCTCAGGAGGATTCACTTTTGTCCTTGAGGATCGCGCCGGAAACGATGTGCAGTTCCTTGCTAAAAATCTGGGCACGTTCCTGGAAGTGGCGCGCAAGCGCCCTGAAATTGCGGGCTTGAGCACTACCTTCTTGCCCAGCGTCCCGCAGCAGTTTGTCGAGGTGGACCGGGACAAAGTGCTAAAGCAGGGTGTGCCACTTAACGATGTCTACCGGACGATCCAAGCTTTTATGGGTGGATACTTCATCAACTATTTCAATCGCTTCGGCCGTCAATGGCAGGTGTATATCGAAGCGGAAGACGAATACCGCGCCAAGGCGGAAAACGTCGGGCAGTTCTACGTTCGCAATAGCAAAGGCGAGAACGTCCCGCTCTCCACGCTAACAAGCGTAAAGCCGCGGCTCGGTCCAGAGTTTACGATGCGTTTCAACGAGTATCGTTCGGCGCAAATTAACGGCAGCGCAGCGCCGGGCTACAGCGCTGACCAAGCGACGGCGGCCCTCGAGGATGTTTTTAAACAGACCATGCCGCGCGAGATGGGCTTCGACTATTCGGGCATGTCCTATCAGGAACAGAAGGCGCGAGAAGGAGTCCCCGCTTCGGTGGTCTTTGGACTCTCGCTGCTCTTCGTGTTCCTGATTCTGGCGGCGTTGTATGAAAGCTGGTCGCTGCCGTTCAGCGTGTTGCTCAGTACGCCCGTGGCGATCTTTGGAGCTTTTGGAATCCTGTGGTTGCGGCGCGTGCTGCTCGGTGTTTTCCTGCCGCCTTATATGGTCCAGATCGAGAACGACGTCTACTCGCAAATCGGCCTGATTGTGCTCATCGGCCTAGCCGCCAAGAACGCGATTTTGATCGTCGAGTTTGCCAAGGAGCAATACGAGGGCGGAAAGCCGCTGGCGGATGCCGCGCTCGAAGGAGCCAAGCTTCGTCTGCGGCCTATTTTGATGACCTCTTTCGCGTTCATTCTCGGTTGCGTGCCGCTGTGGACGGCGACCGGTGCCGGGTCGGTTGCCCGCCAAATCATGGGCACTACGGTTATCGGCGGGATGCTGGCCGCCAGCGTGATCGGAATCTTCTTCGTGCCTGCGATCTTCTGCTTGGTGGAGAAATGGTCCGGCGCCGGCAAGGAACACGTTTCGGGAGCGTTGCCGGCAACGCCCGCTCCGGCGGAGGGGGACTGAGATGGACCACCGCAAGAACGGCGCGAAGGAAGAGCAGTGGAGCAAGCCTATGAAGAAACTAGCCGCATTCATGGCTGCCACGATGGCCTCGGGTTTAATCGCCGGATGCAGCGTGGGCCCGAACTACCATCGACCCGGCGTTCAACCTCCAACTGCCTACCGCGATCTGAGTGAGAACCCACAGGTTCAGGCGCAGGCCGCGTCGTACGCAGATCTTCCCTGGTGGCAGGTCTTCCAGGACCCGCAATTGCAAGAACTCATCCGCACAGCGCTAAAGCAAAACTACGATTTGCAACTGGCGACGGAGCGTATCAATGGCGCGCGCGCGCAAGTTGCCATAACACGTTCCAATCTTTTCCCGCAGGTCCAAGGGAACGGCAACTTTACTGGCGGAAAAGATAACTTCCAAACTAAATCGAACTTTCTGCTCCTTACGGCCGACGCAGCGTTTCAGTTGGACTTCTTCGGTAGGCTGCGTCGCGCAAATGAGGCGGCTCGCGCCCAACTCCTTGCGACAGAGGATGCGCGGCAGACGGTCATACTAACGCTCGTGAGCGACGTGGCGAGTGACTATTTCGCGCTCCTGCAACTTGACCTGCAACTCCAAATCACGCGCGGGACCGTCAAGACGCAGGAAGACTCGGTGAAGCTCACCAAGATTCGCGTCGATCATGGCGTGGCCACAAAGCTTGACATTTTGCAGGCTCAACAAGTTCTTGATTCGGCGAACGCTCAAATCCCGGACTTGGAGCGGCGAATTGCGCAGGAGGAAAATGCTATCAGCATTCTTCTTGGCAACTACCCGCAGGCCATCCCGCGCGGACGGCCGCTGGTGGAGCAGCCGCTTCCTCCCGAAGTGCCACCGGGCATACCCTCCTCGCTCATCGAGCGGCGTCCCGACATTCGCAAGGCCGAGCAATTTCTGGTCGCCGCGAACGCCGAAATCGGAGTCGCCAAGGCCCAGTTCTTTCCGCAAATCTCCCTGACGGGTTCCGGCGGCGGATCGTTTGGACGGAGCAGCGCATTCTCCAGCCTAGTGAGTTCGCAAGTCGGAATCTGGTCCTACGGCGCCCAAGTGAGCCAGCCCATTTTCACGGGGGGAGCTCTTCGCGGAAATCTGCGGCTTGCAAAGTCGCAGCATGAGTCTGCCCTGATCGCTTACCGGCAAACAATTCAGCGCGCCTTCGGAGATGTATCCGATGCACTGATCGGCTACGAGAAATTCCATCAGGTGCGGGTTCGCCAGGAGGACACCGTCAAAGACTTGCAGGAATCCGTTCGCCTGTCCGACATGCGTTACAAGGGAGGCACCACCACTTATCTCGAAGTCTTGGACGGCCAGCGGTCGCTCTTTTCCGCAGAGCTCACGCTCGCGGAAGCGCGCGGCACCGAGTACCAGAGTCTCGTGCAGCTTTACAGGGCGCTCGGCGGAGGCTGGCAGCAATAGAGGGCCGTGCGACTTTGGCAACGGAATTCTATTCAAAGAGGTCTGCTTCTTAGAAGTTGCCCGACGGGAGCTTGGCTATGCCTTCCATTGAAAAACTAGATACGCACCGAAAAGCGCTCACCCTGAATCTTGATCCATCCACCTTCGGTTCTTTCGCGGAAATCGGGGCCGGTCAGGAAGTCGCGCGCTGGTTCCTGGTTGTAGGCGGCGCATCCGGCACCGTCGCCAAAACCATCTCCGCCTACGATAAGGAAGTGAGCGACGATTTCTACGGCTCGGGTTCGCGCTATGTTTCCAAGCAACGTCTTGAAGCCATGCTGGATAACGAGTGGGCCCAGCTGCGCACCCAATTAGACAAGACGCGCGGGGCGCGGACCCGTTTCTTTTCATTTGTCGATACCGTCTCCGCGCGTAACTTCGCAGGAACCAACGACTCCCACGGCTGGGTCGGCCTCAGGTTTCAGTTGCAGCCCGGCGGCCCGCCCAACGAGTTCCTGCTGCACATTAATATGCGCGATCCTTCCAATGTCCTTCAGCAGGCAGCCATCGGTATTCTGGGCGTCAATCTCATCTACGCCGCGTTCTATCAATTACAGACGAAGGAATCCTTTCTCGAAGGCCTGGCACAAGAGGTCGTCAAGGAACGCATCGAAATCGACTTCGTGGATTTTCGCGGCCCCGCCTTCGCTGGATGGGATCGCCCCACGGTCCTGGCACACCTCGTGCGCGAGGGGCTTGCCGAGGCCGTGTTCTTCTCCTTCACAGACGCCACTGTTCCCCCCAATGAAGTTCTGCACAAGAAAGCCGTTGTACTCGCGCCAGGATCTTTCGAGCACGTGGATCCCGCTCATGCGCTGATTCATACGCAATTGTTGGCCGCAGGCATTCAGGAGCTTCGCAAGGAATTGGGGGAGACCAACTCCGCACCGATTGGCATCTTCTGTCTCTCGGCGGCCCCATTTGAACTCGAAGAGCCGCGTCCAGATATCCCCGACCTGTTGCGACGTATTGATGCGCTTCTCGCGCGTGGCGCCGACGTGCTCCTTTTCCGCGAACGCGAGTTCTACGCCATGACAGACTTCGTGAATCGCTACACAACAGCCCCCCTGCGTTTCGTCGCGGGTCTTTCGCTGTTGATCCGAGCATTTGAAGACCCCTACGGCAGTCTGGAAGGCAGACGTCTGGAAGCCCTCTCGCGTCTCTTCGCGCAGAACGTCCGTATCTATGCCTATCCAATGACCGCGGCGGATTTGCGAGAATGGATCAAGAGTTTCTCGGCCGGCGGTTGGGAATGGAGCGAAACCAACGACTGGGTTTCCGCCAAACAGCTGCGTCTCGCGCCTCCTCTCGGCCACCTCTACGCGTATCTTCTCGCGACGAATTTCCTTGTTCCTACGCAAATTCCCGTACCTCCCACCGCCAGCGAGCTGTCGTATGGGGCGGCTTAGCCCGCAGTCAATCACGAACTAGCGACATAAGCTAACCCTCAAAGAAGGATAACGACTCATAGCAAGGACCTCAGTAGTTCAACTCCTAGACAACAACGGAGCGAACCATGGATCAGCGCGAATTTGACGGCAAGCATGTCCTCGTCACCGGCGGCACCAAGGGTATCGGCGCGGCGGTTGCGACGCGATTGCGTGAGGGGGCTGCGACGGTCCTTACCACAGCCCGCACGAGACCAAGCGATCTTGCGGATGCGGGTTTATTCGTAGCGTCAGACATTACCACTGCCGAGGGCTGCGCGACCGTCGCCGATACTGTTCGCGACCGCCTCGGAGGAATTGACATCATCGTTCATGTCGTCGGTGGCTCGTCAGCGCCCGCTGGCGGTTTTGCAGTGCTCGACGATAACGAGTGGCAACGCGCACTCGACCTGAATCTGTTCCCCGCTGTCCGGCTGGACCGGGCACTCTTGCCGATGATGCTGGACCAGGGCTCTGGTGTGATCATTCATATTACTTCGATACAGCGTGTAATGCCGCTGCACGAAGCGACCATTGCCTATGCTGCTGCGAAAGCCGCCCTCGCGAATTACAGCAAGGGTCTATCCAAGGAAGTGAGCCCGAAAGGCATCCGCGTAGTTCGAGTTTCCCCCGGCTGGGTTGAGACTGAAGCTGCGGTCGGCTTGGTGAACGACCTGGCGGCCAACAAGGGCACGGATTATGAGGGCGCCCGCAAGGCTTTAATGGACTCGCTCGGCGGCATCCCGATCGGACGTCCAGCCCAACCGAGAGAAGTGGCGGATCTCGTTGCTTTCCTTGCATCTTCCCGTGCCGCCTCTATCACTGGTGCGGAATATGTCATCGACGGCGGCACTGTGCCCACGGTGTGAAGACGTTACGCCAGCGCCATGCCGATAATGAGATGAGACCATTCTTTCAATGAAAGGGGACAAGATGTCCACCTCGCACCCGCGGTTCACGGCGCGAATCGAAGGCTCACCAGAGACCATTTTTGACCTGATTGCCGACATGCCGAATTATGCTCGCTGGCTGCCCGGTTCAGAAGCGTTCGGCGGGACGAGGTATCGCCCTATCCGGTCCGCCTCGGCACAACCTATCTCGACGCGGGACCGGCCGGTCAGAGGCCCGGCTCCGTCACGGGATATGACCCTCCGAAGTACATCGCCTTCCATCACACCATGCTATTGAAGCAAGGCCCGCTTACCGCAAACGTTGATGTTCATATTCGTTACATGTTTGAGCCAGTCGAACACGCGACGTACGTCATCCGCGATCTCGATCTCGCGATCCAAATACCTGGCCCATTGAAATTGGCGGAGCCCTTGGTCAGGTGGGCGTTCGGTAGGGAGAATATGCGGATACTCGCGGAGCTGAAACGTTACGTCGAAACGCAAACGAAGCAACGCGATTCTCAACACTATCGGCACGCCTGAAGTGTCCGAATACAATCTTTTCCATCCCGGCTTCGCCACGATTTCTGATCCTTGTCGATATGCAGGATGCCTCGAGGGCCGTGCAGCGGCAGACATCGCTTCGAGCAGCCCATAGGTCTCGTTCTGGAGGCAAGGTACTTTGCGGGCTGCGACAATCTAAAAGGGCCACTTGGGATTCGGAGCTGGGAATGGAACCGGCGTTTTGGTTCGGAACTGAAGGTATGCAGGGTGTCGAGGTCCTGAATCCTCGAGAGCCGCTCGCTAATGCGGGGGCGCGCACACGAGGATCTTCAGTCACGCCGCAACACTCGCAAGCTCTTGCTCCCTTAACCCGCAGGGTTGTTCTAGCCTGCGAGGCTCGTAGGCCCTCATCTAAGCGTGGGCGTATTGGACCGATGTTCTTTCGAAGGGCAATTGTCCCCAAATGTTCCCAAGTTGGAAGGAAGTCAAAATGAGACAGAGGAAGAAGTCACTTAGTTTGATGAGTTATTGGTCGGGGCGCCCGGATCTGAACTCGGGACCTCCTGCGCCCAAGCCAGCCGGGCTATCTCCGGGAAGTCCTTCTTTTCAATCTTAGTTTTGAAAACAAACGAGTTAGAAAAAAAATTGGTAGTGCCACGATGTACGGAAATGTGGCTCCGCATGCGTAGAGTCCCCCGAATTTTCCCCATAGCGAAATAACAGCGAAAGTGGCTCCGATCGGTCGCGCCTCTTGACAAAAACCAACCCTTCGGCTGAAAGGTTGAAAGCCGAAGAGGCATGTTGTTAATCGGCTCAAATGCAGATTGTTTGTTGTGGCGCTGTCATAGCAATGTCAAGCAGATAGGAGCTGGTTGCACTGAGATGTAATCCGCGAGAGCCATTCGATACCGGCGGCGGTTTGGAAAACCGCCGCCTGCCCAGTTGACAGTTGACTCAGTTCCGCGAACTGCGCGTAGTTGATCTCTCCAAACCATCGCCGTGAGGTTCTGTCTCCAGCGTAAGAATGGATTTGCGTAGCTAGCGATCCATCAAATGCTCAAGAATGGGTCCCAACGTGAGGGCCGGAAAGAAACTGAGCCCTCCCACAATCAGCGCGGTTGCCACGAGAAAAGCGGCGAACATTGGCGAATCGGTGGGAACGGCGCTTTCTGTCTGCTGCCTTCTGATCTGCCCAGCAAGAAGCCCAGCAAGTGCAAGCGCGGGAACCGCCAGGGCGAAGCGTCCCATCATCATCGCGACAGTCGTGGTGAAATTGTAGAAAAGGTTGCTCGCATTCAACCCCGCGAAATTCTGCCCGTTGTTGGCAAAGCAAGACGTATAGGCATAGAAGATCTCAGTGAAGCCATGAGGTCCTGAGTTTGTGACCAACCCAGCCCGGCCCGCTTTTGTCGCCACGGCCAAGGCGGTAAACGGCAAAATGGCGAGCGGACTTGCGAGCGCATATAGTGTAATGAATTTCGTTTCGAGCGGTCCGATCTTCTTGCCAAGGTATTCCGGCATTCTGCCAATCATTAGTCCGGCCAGGATCAGACCGACCAAAGCCAGCATGATGATGCTGTAGAGGCCGGTCCCCAGGCCGCCAAATACGATTTCCCCCAGAAGCATGTTCACAAGCGGCACGGCGCCTCCGAGCGGTGTGTAGCTGTCGTGCGCGGAGTTGACCGAGCCGGTCGCACCATTGGATGTAACCACCGCGGCCAGGACCGAGCCGCCGACGCCAAAGCGAAGTTCCTTGCCTTCCAAGTTGCCGCCCGGCTGTCCTTCCAGGCCCAGATCCGCCAGCTTGACGTTTCCTCCCTGCTCCATCCAACCACACAGCAACAGCCCCGCCACAAACAGTACGACCATAACACTGAATAACATCCAGCCCTGCCGCGGTTTTCCGATCATTCGCCCGAACGTGTTCGTGAATGCGGCGGGAAGCAAAACGATGGCAAGCATCTCAACAAAATTGCTCAGCGGGGTGGGATTCTCGTAAGGGTGGGCACCATTTGCGTTGAAAAAGCTCCCTCCGTTCGTTCCGAGATTCTTGATGATCTCAAGAGCTGCCACTGGTCCCTGCGGTATGACTTGCTGTGCTCCCTCCAAGGTGGTGGCCTCGGTGTAGTGGTGCCAGTTCATAGGTACCCCTTGCCAAACCAGAACCAAGCTGCCCAAGAGAGACAGCGGCAGGAGTATCCACAACAAAGAGCGAGTCACATCCACCCAGAAGTTACCCAGCTTGGCCGTCTGCTGTCGCGCGAACCCGCGGATGAATGCCACGCCAACCGCGAGCCCGGATGCGGCCGCTAGAAAGTTCTGCACGGTCAGGCCGACCATTTGACTTGTGTAGCTCATCGTGGTCTCACCGCCGTAGGCTTGCCAGGTAGTAGTGGTGGCGAAGCTGACGGCGGTATTCATCGCCAAGTCGGGGTTCAGAGGCGTGGTTTGATATCTGGCGTAAAAGAAAGGCAAGAATTGTTGCAGCCTTAGAATGGCGTAAAGCACGAGTGTTCCGATCAAACCGAAAACGATGAATGCGACGGAGTATTGCGCCCAGTCCATCTCCAATTCGGGGTCGACGCCGGTCAGCCTGTATATCAGGCGTTCCACTGGGCGCAGCAAGGAATCGAGGAACGTTTTTTCGCCCCGGAAGACTCGGGCCATGTACCCGCCGAGCGGCTTAACGAGAGCTGCAACGACAATCACAAACACTGCGTACTGCAGGAGATTGGAGGTGCTCACGTCGCAGCTCCCAAGGTGATACCCGCTGCCCCAAGGGGAATAGGCAGTGTCAGTGCCACTTCTCTCCCGAACACCGGTATTCCGACCAATGAGCCAATCTGCTCTCCGCGCGCTTCGTCCGACCCAAGAGTCCGGCCCAAAAGCAGATCCAAGACCGTCATGCGCTTATAAACTCCTTAGGAATCCCTCAGGCGTTTCATATTGCCCGTTCCTTACCATTGCGGATGCTCTGTGGGGCGCGCGAAACACTTCGCTAGCCGCCTTGGGCTGTTCGTGCGCGCCTGGTGCACGAACAGAGACCGAGAAACCGATGAACAATGCAACCATTCTCGTGGTGGACGACGAGCCGCAAATCCGTCGCGTCTTGCGAGCCACGCTTTCCAGTAATGGCTATGACATCATCGAGGCGAAGGACGGCCAAACGGCCATCGAAATGGTCATCCGTGAGCGTCCCGATCTGATTCTCTTGGATGTAAACATGCCGGACATGACCGGACTTGAGGCCTGCAGCAAGATTCGATTGTCCTTTGAAGGACCCATTATCATGGTGACAGTCCGCAACTCGGAACACGACAAGGTTGTTGCCCTGGATTCGGGGGCGGACGACTACGTCGTAAAACCTTTCGCAATCGGAGAATTGCTGGCGCGCATTCGGGCTGCGCTGAGACGCTCCAGCTCTGGAGAGCCACTCCCCAAAATTGAGACTCCAGAATTGACCATCGATCTCGAGAAAAGAATCGTTGAGGCGCGTGGAGAGAGAGTCCATTTAACTCCCAAGGAATTCGACGTCTTGCGCACTCTCGTAGTGCAGGAAGGGAAGCCGCTTACACATAAGAGGCTCTTGCAAACGGTTTGGGGACCGGATCATGCCGAGCAAACAGAAAACCTTCGCGTGGTGATAAACAAGCTGCGCAAGAAGATCGAGAAAGACCCTGCCCATCCCCGCTACATCTTGACCGAGCCCTGGCTGGGATACCGCTTTCAGTTGCCAAGTCTGCCCTCCGAAAAACGCTCACGGCGGAAGCCCTGACCCTTATCGCACGGTAGGCAAGGTGTCTAGGTCGAGATTCAGTTCCAAAACATTTACGCGCGCTTCGCCCAGAAATCCCAAGTCGCGGGCTTTGGTGTGTTTCTGCACAAGGGCGCGCAGGTCCTCTTGTTTCATCCCGCGTGAATGAGCAATCCGGGGAATCTGAAATTCCGCGGCGGCGGGAGAGATATCCGAGTCAAGGCCGGAGCCCGAGCTGGTCACCAAATCCACCGGCACCGGAGCACCGGGATTCTCCGTCTGAAGTTTTTGCACGTCGCCTTTCACGCGCTCAATCAACGTCTTGTTCGTCGGTCCCAGATACGAGCCGCCACTGGAGGTTGGATCATATCCAGTTCCTGCATTGGACGGACGGGGATGAAAATAGCCGGTGCCTGTAAACGCCTGGCCGATGATTCGGGAGCCCACGATCTTGCCGTTTCTCTCAATCAGTTGTCCGTTGGCGCGGTCAGGGAACAGCACCTGCGACAGCCCGGTGACAACCAGCGGGTACAGCAATCCAAAGATCACCGTCGTCACCAAAGTGAACCACAGCGAGATCAGAAAATTCTTTTTCATAAATTCCTCAAACAACCCGAAGATACGTCAGCACTACGTCGATGAATTTGATTCCGATAAACGGCGCAATGATTCCACCTAGCCCGTAGATCAGCAAATTGCGCTTCAGCAGGGCTGCTGCGCCGAGCGGACGATAGCGTACCCCGCGAAGTGCCAGCGGGATGAGCGCAACGATAATCAGGGCGTTGAAAATTACGGCCGAGAGGATTGCCGATTCCGGCGTATGCAGATGCATTACATTCAGGACGCCGAGCACGGGGAATGCCACGGCAAACATAGCGGGTATGATCGCGAAGTACTTGGCAACGTCGTTGGCGACCGAGAACGTCGTGAGTGCACCGCGCGTGATCAACAATTGTTTGCCGATTTCGACAATCTCGATGAGCTTGGTGGGGTTGGAGTCGAGATCCACCATGTTTCCGGCTTCCTTGGCCGCTTGCGTGCCGGTGTTCATCGCCACCCCGACATCCGCCTGGGCGAGAGCCGGAGCGTCGTTCGTGCCGTCGCCGGTCATGGCTACGAGCTTTCCCTTCGCCTGTTCACTCTTGATGAGCGCCATCTTGTCTTCCGGCTTGGCCTCGGCGAGGAAATCGTCGACGCCGGCTTGGCGAGCGATCGCAGCCGCAGTCAGCGGGTTGTCACCCGTGATCATCATCGTGCGAATTCCCATGGCGCGAAGCTGGGCGAAACGCTCCTTCATGCCCCCCTTGACGATGTCCGTCAGAGCGATCGCGCCCAGGACGCGACAGTTTTCCGCGACCAGCAGCGGCGTGCCGCCGGCATTGGAAATCTCCCGAACACACACCTGCAGTTCGGCCGGAACTGCGTTGCCGCGGCTGGCGGTCAAACGGCTAATCGTTTCCAGAGCGCCTTTGCGGATTTCCCGACCGTCCATATCCACGCCAGACATTCGCGTTTGTGCGGAGAATGGGATGAAAATCGCCGCGTGAGAAGCAAGATCGCGGCCGCGAAGCTTGTAGCGCTCCTTTGCCAGCACAACGATGGAGCGCCCTTCTGGAGTTTCGTCCGCCAGCGACGAAAGCTGCGCGGCATCGGCGAGATAAGCCTCTTCGACGCCGGGTGCAGGATAGAATTGGGTGGCCGCGCGGTTTCCAAGAGTGATCGTTCCCGTCTTGTCCAGCAATAACACATCCACGTCGCCCGACGCTTCCACAGCGCGCCCCGACATCGCGATGACATTTCGCTGAATCATGCGGTCCATCCCAGCGATGCCGATGGCGGACAGTAGCCCTCCGATAGTCGTGGGGATCAAGCAAACGAGAAGCGAGACCAGCACGAAGATATTCTGCGGAGCACCGGAATAGATGGCAAACGGCTGAAGGGTAACAACAGCGAGGAGAAAGATGATCGTGAGACCGGCCAACAAGATGTTCAGTGCAATTTCGTTAGGCGTTTTTTGACGCGAGGCTCCTTCGACGAGCTTGATCATGCGGTCGAGGAAGGTCTCCCCGGGATTCGACGTGATGCGTACCTTGATCTCATCTGAGAGCACGCGTGTTCCACCAGTGACCGCGGAGCGGTCCCCGCCGGATTCTCGGATAACCGGCGCGGACTCGCCCGTGATCGCCGACTCGTCGACCGACGCCACGCCTTCGATGACCTCACCGTCTCCCGGAATGAATTCCCCAACGGTGACAACTACAATGTCCCCGGAACGCAACTTCGAACTCGGCACGGTGTCAATCGTGCCATCGCTCCTCATGCAACAAGCTTGGGTGTCGGCGCGCGCCTTACGCAGGGTGTCGGCTTGGGCCTTGCCCCGGCCTTCGGCCATGGCCTCGGCGAAATTGGCAAAGAGAACCGTGAACCACAACCAAAGCGTGATCTGCAGCCCAAAACCGAGGTGCCCCGCACCGTGAAAAGCGTTCCACGCGAGCTGGATCGTCGTCAGGACGGCGCCCACCTCCACGACGAACATCACCGGGTTTTTGACCATCGTGCGCGGATTCAGTTTCCGAAAAGAATCCAGAATGGCTCGCGAAAGGATGGCGCTGTCGGCGAGCGACTTTTTCCTGATTTGAGCGACGGGGTCCATAGACACCTCAGAAAGCCTTTCCTGCGTGCATCAGCAGGTGTTCGAGAATCGGTCCCAGACTCAGAGCCGGGAAGAAAGTAAGAGCACCCACAATCAAAATCGTGGAAACCAGCAAACCGGCGAACAATCCACCGGTCACAGGGAACGTCCCGGCTGATTCCGGGACCGTTTTTTTCTTGGCTAGGCTTCCGGCAATGGCAAGAACCGGAATGATCATGAAGAATCGGCCCAGCAGTTGAGCCGCAGCCGTGCTGATGTTGTACCACATGGTGTTCACGCTCAAACCCCCGAAAGCCGAGCCGTTGTTTCCGGTCGAGGAGACGTAGGCGTAAAGGACCTGCGACAATCCGTGCGGCCCGGGGTTGGAAATGCTCGACGTTCCAAAAGGCTTGACGATGGCGACGGCGGAAAAACCGAGGATCGTCAGCGTCAGAATGAGAATCGCGAGCATGGCCATCTTCACGTCATATGATTCAATTTTCTTTCCCAGGTACTCAGGCGTTCGGCCGACCATCAATCCGGCAATAAACACGGCGAGAATCACAAACACAATCATCCCGTACAGACCGGCTCCCACTCCGCCGAAGACCACCTCTCCGAGCATGATGTTGATCAACGGAACCATGCCGCCAAGGGGCGTAAACGAATCGTGCTGACCGTTGATCGCGCCACAGCTCGCGTCGGTCGTCACCGTAGCGAACAAGGCGGAGTTCGCGATTCCGAAGCGCACCTCTTTTCCTTCCATGTTTCCGCCGGGCTGCAGGGCGCTTACCCCCTGGTCCGTGCCCGCCAATAGTGGATTGCCTCTGGCTTCGGCCCAATAGGCGGTTGTCACGCCGGCCAAAAACAAGAACGCCATGGCCGCCCACACAGCCCATCCGTGCCGTTGCGAGCCCGTTATCCGGCCGAGCGTGTAGGTAAGGCCGGAGGGGATTGCGAAGATCAATACCATTTCAAAGAAGTTGGCGAGCGGCGTGGGGTTCTCGAATGGATGCGCGCTGTTGGCGCCAAAAAAACCACCGCCATTCGTCCCGAATTCCTTGATTGCCTCCTGCGATGCCACGGGGCCTTGCGCAATCACCTGCTGGTTCACCGTCTGGGTCGTGGTTTTGCCGTCCGCGCCGGTCACCTGAACAGTCTGAGGCTCGACCAACTCCACCTTCGTATACGGCTTCAAGTTCTGCACGACGCCCTGGGACACGAGCGCTAGGGAACCAACCAGGCAGATGGGAAGCAGGACCCACAGGAGACAACGCGTCGTATCCACCCAGAAGTTTCCGAGTCTATCCGTTTCCTTGCGAGCGATGCCGCGGATCACCACGATGGCCAGGACAATGCCGACCGCAGCGGAGACAAAGTTGTGATAGGCCAGCCCCGCCATTTGCGTGAGGTAGCTCATGGTGGATTCCCCAACATAAGCTTGCCAGTTCGTATTGGTGGTAAACGATGCAGCCGTGCCAATCGCCAGACCAGGCTCTACGTTGCCAAATTTCTGCGGGTTAAACGGCAGCCATTTCTGAGTGCGCTCAATCAGGTAAAGCAAGGCCATGGAAACGCCGCTAAAGAGAAGCATAGCGACGGCATACTCCGTCCAGCGCATCTCGTGCTTTTCGTCCACACCGGTCAGCCGGTAGACGATCCGCTCCACTGGCCGCAGGATGGGGTCCAGGAACGTTTTTTCTCCATTGAACACTCGCGTCATGAAGACGCCAAGCGGCTTCGTGAGCAGAAAGATCACCAGGAGAAAGAAACCGATTTGAAACCACCCATTGGCGGTCATGTTCAGAACTCCTCTGCCTTCAGCAGGGCGTACAGCAAATAGCCGAACAGAAGCACGCAAATCACCAGCAGTGCCGCATCACCTGCGTTCATAGAGTCACTCCTATTTCAATCGTTCACAGCCGCGAACGTAGAAAATCCCCAACGTGAAAAACAGCGCAGTCGCCGCCAAGAAGATGATGTCTAGCATGAGCACATTCCTCCGGTCCGGAATCTAGAACTTGACGAGTATTGCCATGTTGAGCCGGTTCTCGGTCTTGCGAAGATCTGGCAGCCAGGTATTTGCTGGCGAGCCGTCACAAGTGGTGAAACCGCTGAGGCAAACCAGTGAGGAAGGCTTGCCAGTGTTGCCTCCGGGAGGCGTG
>Ga0137390_10000956_pt1 | contig 20827 bp, 23 predicted proteins | sample 15con2h24AmetaG_FD_104937 | JGI IMG/M metagenome (GOLD analysis project Ga0137390, IMG submission 104937) | Vadose zone soil microbial communities from Angelo Coast Range Reserve, California, USA - 15con2h2.4A metaG | ecosystem: Environmental > Terrestrial > Soil > Vadose zone > Saprolite... | reverse complement strand
TACAATATAGAAGCCGCAGTGCGTGAGGATATATGTCGTTCCTCGGTTGTGGGTGAGCCAGTGCCGTGCCGCGAACAGGTTGATGGCAGCGGAAGCAATCGGCCCGCACCGGAACAACGAGCGGAGTCCTGATATTCGCTTCGAATGGCTTGCACTGTCTCCATCTCGCCCACGAAATTTAATGCCAATAGCAGCATACCTAGCAGTCCAGTGCCACTCCACGACCAGAATCTCAAAGCCCGCTGGTCACACCGGCCCTCTAAACATGACTGGTGAGAGCTCAGCCGCGGGTGTAGGCGGTCCGGCACCAGAGAGACAGATTCTGGGCCACAGATTGAGGGGTCACTGGCAGCAGCAGAACCGTAAACGCATTCGGGTACATTGAACATTTACGCGTGCCTTGTCACTGCTGTCGGAGTTTCAGCGCGCGGTTGACATTCAACGTCAGGCTTATTTGGATTCAAGCCGACGATTATATACCAAAGGTGTAATGTTACCGTTCTTCGCCCTCGTCCGAACAACGGGTAACGCGTAATCCAATGGTTCAATTATGAAAACTCAAGTACAGTACAGTAACCATACAACATGTGAAACCGCATAAGTACAGAACTACTGTATTATCGGATTCAGAAAAGCATACATTCGTAATGTAATGGGATTATTATTGTGAGTCTGTAGAAGCTAATCTCAGTCGAACTCTCAAGATATCAACCGAAAACCGAAATATTATTACTCACAGGTTGCATTGATATCGGGCTGCACGTTGGGCATCTCTGCGATATACTGCCAAAAGTCCAGGCCCAATAGGGCGTCTTGATCGAGATTGAACATGTAGTCAAACTCGCCAGAGGAAGAGGTCGTCGCGGGCGACGGCCCCGACATCGTACTCTGCGAATCGGAATATCCATGAAGTGTCGGTTTCGATGCCGAGGAAAGCGATGATGCTCGAGAAGCATCATGATTTCGTTCGCAGGATGTCTCGCTTGTCGTCTCAGCGTCGCCAGGACCTTGCCACTCGTTCCACGTGTCCACAAACCCGGATATCACGCGTGCACATCTACTCGCGTTGTCATCCGCAAATAGCGATACCTGTTGTAGGCGTTTAATCGTACGCGCAAGGAGCTCCCCGCTGGCACCGGGAAGGCTACGCATAGCTTTCGATTGAAGGATTAAGAACCTTGATGTCGTGATATAGGCTCCAGCAAATGAAATCATGGCGAAGACGGAATCCGGAGCAGTCGCCAAAAGCTCTTTATCCGTGATGGTGAGTATCGTCGTTAAGAGTGCTTCTGCTGACGCAAGGCCATCGCGAGAACATGAAAGCGCAAGCCTACATCCGCTGGACGTTCCTTTGGACGTGAAAAGCATGCTCCCTCCACGCGCCATGACAGAGAGGGGCATGTGCATCCGCATCTGATGTAGTATGTGACATAGAAATGTCAGCCGACAAAAGTAGAAATTGACGATAAGCATGTGGGCGTAAAACACTTCGATGTCTGTCACCACTGAGAAGCGGTTAGATGTGGTATGGCATACGATGATTGAAGTTACCATGTACGGATGTGATCACTCTTTGAAGACCATCAAAACGCCACAGCACTTCGGAAATTTCGTTGCAGAATGTTTCGAATTTTCCATGATCTTCAGATATTTCTAAACGCAATCCGGTCTCTGTGAGATCAAATATCATTGTGGCCAATAACATCCTCGCTCGGCGGGCATCTGCAAGTGTCGAGAAGCTGAGCGGAGACAATGACCTGAGTTTACAGGTCGTGGATTTGGAAGATATTCCGCGGCCAGTACCAATGCACACCCTGCTCAAAGGTAAGGACCTACCATGACGTATGGTCGACACTCACTAGCACTCACATGGATTCTATGTTATGGATGCACTTCCACTATGGAAATGATTGGGATCGGTGAGAAATGGAATGGTCAAGGGACATATGGAAGAACTGACTAAGGATTTTTTTTGCTCGGCAGTGGTAAGCAATGCTGCCTCCTGCGATGTAAGTTCCGCACCGCACTTGCGACGCTCTTTTAGTACTTGTTCATCATTGGCAGCTTGATCAAACCGTAGAGAGGAGCACATGTTAATTGCAGCCGCGGCAATGAGACGACTGTCGTGGGTCTCCGAGGAAGATGAAGGAGAGGGGGTATCAAACGGCGACCATAGTGCTAGGAGGGCAAAAGCTTGAATGATCGCAGGGGAGGGCGTGGGGTTGAAAATGTGTTTCATGATCGCCTCTTCGGTGAGCCTACGCAGAGCAGGAAAGACGCGCACGCGTATTGAAGCATCGAGGTGTCTGCTTGCAATTGTGCATTGAATGAGGCTTAGGACAGGATCCTCTCCAAAGGTATTCGGGGGCAGTGAGAGCCAAGGCGTATAATGAGACTCGAAGCTAGAGACATCGATAAGTGTTGGGGGAAAGGGCACAAGACAATTGGCACCCACAGGCGAAGGAGCTGGCGTCTTTCATCACCAGTCAAAACCTCGGTGAAGGCCAGATTAGACATTGGCTGTATGAGTGGTTGAACCTTACAAGCCATCTTTGACAAAGTGAGCATAGCTAGCATGGGAGTAGCAGTCCAATCAGGAATCCCGGGAACTTTCAGAAATTCCCAAGGCGATGGAATGGTGGACGGCGGGATTGAATCAGGTGTCTCAGACTGGCTTTGCTTGAGACAATCATCCGCGTGGCTTTGCGGGGCCAAGAGAAGGGTATTGAGGAACCGCCGACGGTCTAGGGCATGAGGAGGAGAGTTATCAACCGCTTGGTTTGGCGGCGCATTCGTTTCGAATGAGCAAGTGATGGATAAGACGTCGCAGCGGTGACATCGAGAGACGAAGCTCGTGGAATCGAGCAACTCGCAGCGAGTCTTGTTCTTCCGACATGACGCGCAAGCTTGGTTGGCTTTGGCGCGCTTGGCCAGCGGACGTTTTGCGGTCACATCGGCCGCTTCGGATGGGAGGGACGTGTTTGAAGGATCTTCGCGCGGATGCTTCATGCCCGTGTACACAGTGAAGGTGTACGAGAGGAAAGAACTCTGCTCCTCGGACAGAGCGCTGAGGACCCACCCTCAAACTTCAAAAGATCCGCTGCGCACTGCACAGGTGTAGTCACTTGGTCGCTTCCGGCCGCCGAAATGAATGGGTTGTGATAACCGCTCGCCAATCAGGGTCGAGGGTCGATAACCGCCGTACGAGTACGACGTCAGTCCTCGGCCTCGGCGGGCGCAGAACGCGAACTGCCCGTACATACTAACCTCGCCAGATGACAAGCACAATCGCAACCTTTGAGGACTTGGCATCCTGTCTCCCTGACACCCCCGACAGAGAAACCATCATCTCCGAGTTGGATGGTGCCGCCCTTCCCTCCTCTGTCTCAGTCAACTTCTTATCCTCTTCATGCTGGCACAGTACTTCGATCGATTTATGGTGACCAGGCTATCTCCAATTGGCACCCATCCTCTTCGACAGAGGGTTTTATTTCGCGGTCCGAGTCGATAACATCAGACGTGGTCAGGTACCAGGTATCTTTAAGGTGAGCATGTCTCGTTTTCAAGGTATCTATCATCATTCATAAAGAACAGCCTCCTTCCTCCTCATGATGCCATATCTCTGCAGGTCCTTGTCTCTCTTCCGCCTTCATACCCAGCAACGTCTCCCCCTCAATTACAGCTTCTTTCACGCTACATCGGGGCTTTCGGCGTGGATGCAGATATTTTCGGCTCGATAATCAAAACGTTCATGTCTGTCAATGGGGTACAATGGACTCCTGGAGTAGTCTGCGTTTTCGATGGCCTGCAAAGTGTGCTCGAAAGAATTGTCCATTGGTACGAGCAGCGCGTCGAGTCCAAGAAAGCGGAGGAAGCGCTACGAGAGCAAAGCCATCCGAGTTCGCGTTTGATCGAGGACTGTGAACCCGGCGCTAGCACAGCAATCCCAGCCCCTCTCGACACCCAACCAGTCGCGTTGCCAGAAGGTGTCAGACTAGTCGAGGCGGAGCCCATTTTAGATCGCAAAAGCGCATTCGTCGGCCGGGCATGCAGGATATCTGACCCAGCTCAGGTGATCATACTGTGCCCGCTGGTTCCCGTCTCATTATTGAATGAGGAGGCTCGGTAGGTGCCGCTGATCCTGGCCTTCCTAATGGCAGATCGACGAGTAGCCAAGGCGGCTCACCCGATAATCAACGCTTGGAGGTGTCGGGTAGGCAGTGCAATTTACCAAGGTAGGCGTCTGTCTCTAGTCTTTGCCTAGAAGATTTTGAGTCCCCTCTCTTCAGACAATGACGATGACGGTGAATCCGCGGCAGGTGGTCGCCTTGCTCATTTGTTACAGATATTAGTGAGTTATTCCCTGTTTTGGCCGACCATCCCTCTAAATGCCGCATAAAGGATGTCAAGGACGTGTTGGTCGTTGTCACTAGATATTTTGGTGGCACGTTACTGGGCGCAGATCGGTTCAAACATATCAACCAAGCAGCTCGGGACGCTCTTGAACTCGGTGGATTTATCGAAACAAAACACGTAGCATCGGAGAGCCGGACTAAGGGCATGAAGAGATAGATTTACGATTTAAGAGAGATTCTGCACATAATGATTGTACAAAAATACACAAGACACCTCTGGCCCTCGAGACCGATAGAGGTTGGCAATTTTGGGTGAATGAATGGAGAACTAGTAAACATTCATCTATCCTAGCAATGAGGAAAGTGATGGACAGAGGCACAATTCACGTAACGTACAGTTAGTTCATAAGAGGAAACTAACGATAACCCGGACCGGGTGAACCTTCAGGGGATCTTGCTCCAACGGTTGGCTTTGGCAGTGAATTCATTCATTCTCAGCATGCGACTATTCCACAAGCCACCTCGTCTCGCCTTGACCGGTGGATATTCCAATACAAACATTTTCTCCGGCCAAAACCATTTAAACCGTCTTTCGTTCTCAGTCAGGATGGCCAGCACTTCTTCGGTCAGCAGCTATGTTCTGTCACGTTGGCTCATTCGCTCGAATACCTAGCAGTGGGGTCTCAAAGAGTCATCTTTGGTTTACAATCAAGGAATCATTGGTGGGAAACGGGTCGATGCTAAAAGCGGGGCCACCATCTCCGTGTTCAGTGCGCTGGTAATTTCGTCAAGCTGGTGGGTCGCTTTGCTCACTGGCCTTTAGACCCAGCTACTGGGGAAGAGCTTGGAACAGTTCCAGAGATGGGAATAGAGGAGACACAAGAAGCAATCGATGCCGCAGGGAGGTCCTTCGCGACATGGAGTAAAACGACAGCCAAGGTGACGGTCCGTCATTTTGAGTGATGTACTGGAACCTCACATGGGGTCGGGGCAGCAACGCCATGACATTCTCATGAAATTCTACAATCTAATGAAGGGGCATGAAGATGACCTTGCCCGCATTATTGTGAGCCCTTGTATATTTATTGTCAAAGCTTGTTCACACCCCACGGCAGACCCTCGAGAATGGCAAGACCTTGGCCGAAGCGAAGGTGGGTACCAGCGGATGCTCAGGGACTACACCACATGTAATAGCAACTATTAGGGCGAAAATGCTTATAGTGCCTCCTTCATCGAGGTAAGCACCTCTATCATCCTTCACTGATTTAGCTAAGTCTGAACACGATAGTGGTTTGGTATGCTGTTTAATCTGTATCGTCTCTAAACTTATTCGCGACTTAGCTGAGGAGGCTGTCCGAACTTATGGCGGTTAGTGATCCACTCTTCTTTGTATTTTTCATCATCGACGAAACGCTGGCGAATAGAGCACATCCCTTCACCTTTCAGCAACATTCGCAATGTCGTGATTAAGCAACCTGTCGGTGATTATCCTTCCCTTGCTTTATTACGACAACTGTTTGACATGGTTGATACATCTAGGCGTCGTGTATGCACTGTTAATCTCATAATCCAGCCACTCTCACAACATGGGCCACAGATCCATTCTTACCCCCTGGAATTTCCCATCTGCAATGATCACACGGAAATTAGGAGCTGCTCTCGCTGCAGGTTGCACGGTTGTGATCAAGCCTCCACCTGAGACTCCCTTCTCTGCGTTAGCACTCGCGGAGGTTGGCTGGTCATTTGGCTCCAGCTGAGATATTACCTTTGACACCAACCGTACAGCTAGGGAAGAGAGCTGGCATTCCAGACGGTGTAATCAACATCGTTACCACACAAAAGAACGTCAGTGAAGTTGCAAAGGAAATGTGCGAGAACCGTTCTGTGAGGAAGGTCACTTTCACTGGGTCAACTGCAGTGGCAAAGCTGCTTTATGGGATGGCAGCGTCCACCATTAAGAAGTACGCACGCTTTTGGCTATTTCTAGACCGTTTATGAAAGATGTTCTATAGGGTTTCCATCGAAGCAGGAGGCAATACTCCGTTCATTGTGTTCGATGACGCGGATATCGATCAGGCTGTTGAAGGTGAACTTGCTTCGATTCATAGTCCACGAAAACGCGGATCGCTCACCACACGTCTGGATGAATCAGGTGCAATTCTCTGCAAGTTCCGTGCCACTGGACAAACTTGTGTTTGCGCGAATCGCATTTACGTCCAATCCAATGTATACGCCGAGTTTGCTTCCCGTCTTGCGGAGCGAGTTGCGACATTCAAAATCGGAAACGGCCTCGAGGACGGAATGTGGGTGGCAAGCTGATCCTAATCCTTGTGCTCACCTACAGACGCCTTGTCTTCTAAGCACACACGGTCCGTTGATTCATGAACGTGCTGTGGAAAAAGTGGCTAGGCATGTCAACGACGCTGTCCAAAAGGGTGCCCAAATCCTCATTGGCGGTAGTCGCATCGATCGGCCAGGAACTTTCTTCGCGCCCACCGTCCTTTCTGATGTGCCCTCAGGCATATTGATCAATGACGAAGAGACCTTTGGGCCGGTTGCGGCGCTCACGAAGTTTGAGACCGAGGAGGAAGTTATCAAGCTAGCTAATGATACCCATGTTGGGCTGGCAGGTTACTTCTTTTCGCGGGATGTTGGAAGAGTGTGGCGCGTTGCGGAAGCATTGGAAGTTGGCATGGTGGGCACCAATACAGGGTTGATTTCTCAGGCAGCCATTCCCTTTGGAGGTGTAAAGGAAAGCGGTATTGGTGAGTCTTCCCGAGTAGCCGAAAGTGTTAGTTCTGAAGTATTTCAGGTCGGGAGGGCGGTCATGGAATTGAGGAGTACATGAACACCAAGTTCATCGCATTTGGCGGGTTGTAGTAAGACATCCGTTACACAGTAACACGTGAATTATCAAAATGCACAGACGTAGCGCTTTCGCTCCGTTTACAAGCTAGCTGACACGGAGGCTTTGCCTTCTTCTACCACTGGATTGATCAGCGATCCGATACCGGAATCAATCCAAATCCGGACTGTATCCCCATTCTTTAGATACAACGGTGGTTTCCGAGCAAATCCAACACCTTTAGGTGTTCCAGTCAGAATGATTGTACCAGGTTCAAGGGTTGTTCCTTGAGAAAGAAAGGCAATGGTCTGTTTAACATTGAAAATCTGGTTACTGTGACGCATGTAAAAAAACAGTGGAATCAGGCAACTTCGAGCAGCACTTACGCTGTCGTCCCATCTTGAAGGACTTGCCCATTGACAACCGTTTTCAGTGTTAGGTTTTGAGGGTCGGCAATCGAGGAAGCGGCAACAAGACAAGGACCTATCGGTGTTGTGTTGTCTAAACAGTAAATTGTGTCAAGCATCATGAGAGGCAACATGGGGACTACTTTCTTACCAAACCCTTTCGAAAAGTCCCACTGCGAAACATTCATCTGATGAAAGCGGAAAGACACCTGCATTTCCATCAGGAATGTCAGATTCATGCATTCCCGTGTGGCCCTCACTCACATCATTGGCTGCAGTGTAGCCCAGCACATAGTCAAGTGCTTCGTCCTCGGGGACGTCTTTTGCTGCTTTTCCGATGACGACAGTTAGCTCTACTTCGTAATCGGGGATGTGTTTCGAGACCGGCTGGGCGGCTGTGGGAATCGTTATGGGGGCATTTGGGCCAATGATAGCTGTCGGTGGCTTATAGAAGAGAATCGGGGCGCTGAGAAAAAGTGGGGATCAGAGCTAGGCTAGCCATATGAGGAGAGGAACGGTCGTTACTTGGGCTTCTTCAAATTGGTCTCGGCCTAAGACGAAGATGTCAGGTAAACATACGGGGCAGGGGAACGTCTCATGTATCGCGAACCGCATGGTCGGCGTAGTTCAATCCGAGACAGCGAGCAAGTCTGAGTTGCTCCCTGGACAACGGAGAAAGCAACGTCTTCACGCTCAGCAGGTTGTTGGTAAGCTGCGCGGCGGGATCGAACGGTGAGCCAAGGACCTCATGTACGAAAACCTGCTTCTGGTCCGCGACGGCCAGGCCGCCTGGAGACACGCATAAGTTGCGAAGCCCCCGTCCGTGTCAGACAGAAGGCTTCACTGTCGAGTTGGGGATCTACAGGTTGGCCGATGTGGACCTGGGAGGTCTCGACGGCGACGAAGCGTATGAGCCGCGTCCATTGCTGCAAGCGCCCACGGGGTGAGTGCGACCACATAGAGGACGGGACGACGGGAACATACAGTCCTGATAGGCGCCATGGTGGAGGAGAGTTACGTCGCTGGCACTGGCAATGCACCAGCGATGCGGCTTATCGCCGCTCTCTGCCAGCTGACAGGAGCGAATTCGCTACGGCTACGGCAAGTGCGGCCCATGATGCAACGCGCACACGTGACAAAGTGCGACAGCCGCGGGTCGTGGCCGAGAACCGAGAACGACGTTCAACTCTTACCACAACTCTCTACCACCCGTAATGGATGAAATCTTTTCTACCGTACATGAAACCCTCCAAGATTCTCTCGACATCGTAAACACAGCCCAGCTCTTTCAACTCCTCACCCACTCACCTTCATACAGATCGTATCAGTGCGTTCGTCCGTCACGGCACGCTCGCGAGCATTGGAAAGTTTGGAGCGTCTGATTACCCAGGTATTTGGGACTCCCGGAAATTCTCCAACCTTACGGGAGTTTCTGGCGCTCCAAAATACCTTCGAGTGCAATGGTGAGCGCACGCCTGTACCTTGTTTGCTCCACGTAGCTTACCTCACATAGTCGCTTCACGGATCATATCATGGATCTCTGGAGCAAGTCTTCGCCTCGATGCGCTCCTGCAACGTGGACTCTCGGATGGTGCGCTGCTAACGAGCGTTATGGTGCACAAGCCTGACAACATCCTGATAGGTCAACGCCTGGCAGAGGCTTCTGTAGTGTCTTCACAATTGACCCAGGCACTTTCCATCATCCAGGGCGTTGCCCTTACACACCAATCTACGAAAGCGTTTCTCGGTCGAAAATATCCTCTTGACGTAAGAAACTTACGCTCTGGAGCTTTCACACTTGACGCTTACTCAAAATAGGTGTTGCTGGATCTGCTCATTATTTCGCGTCATTTAGCGTCGCCACTGCTTGGTTCGAAGCAGCCGACTCCATCTGATGAGGCACGCACGCACAGCGAGGAAGCAGCAATATCTTCCACCTTGCCCAACGCAGTGCTCGACACGCTGCTCTGTATCCTGGTAGACTCTTCCCAGTCGCTTCGAGTGTTCGAAGACTGTAATGGTGTCCAAACTATCGTGAAACTGTTGAAGCGAGCGCAGACTCCCCGAGATGTTAGGTGTGATCCTTTCACCTACTGTGCTTTCACTCTTAACTCATTGCGAAGGATGAAATGTTTGGAGTTTCTGTACTTCTACCTAATGGATGAAACCTCTCCTCGCTCAGAGCTCTCAATGGGGACTATTGAACCGATCCACCTCCCACCGATGTCACTATCGGCCTCGCCGTTCCACTCTTTGGCAAAGCAAAGATACCTCCCGCAGAGCAGTCGCAATTCCTCATCTAGTTCGGATGATTCGTTCACTTCCAGTAGCTCCTCGCGATCGTCATCATCCTCAATGTCAACATCAATGTCACTGTCATCCTCGTCCATGCCAGCTTACACGAGGATCTCATCCACGAGACAACAAACCCCTCCCTCCCCAACAAAGCCCTCGGCACATTCACATGCAAAGCCACGTACCCTTCTCATGCTCCAGAAAGAAGTCGACTTTATGCCAGCAACGCCGAAGAAGTCGCACACTTCTCGGCTCGGTGTGGACCTACTCCGGCCGTCAAGCGTACCGAATTCCCCGTTTAAGAATTTTCGGGCCATTCCTGATGATGCGAACTTGGAAACGCGCCACAGTTCCTCCGATGGGGCTTCGTTCGGAGGCGAGCGCGGTCATGTTACCAAATTGGAAAATCTAGATATGGTCAAGACAACGGAGCAAAAGAAAGAATTCTTGGGCTTCATGCTGGGGAACGTTGATGCATTGGTAGAGAGTGTGAAGCGGGCTGGAGTCTGGGGTCTCGCATAGTCACACCGTGATTACTCGTTTCCCGTTTCCGGTCCAGGTTTGCTAGCCGGTGAAGGGATGGCCCATATTCTGAGTTGTCTATACTTAGAAAGCCGGATATGATATAACGTGGGGTGGCGATTGACCTGATGTCTCAAGTGGCGCGGCGAGGAGTACTAGTCCAAACAAAAAGCATCGAATTACATGTACGGTAACGTGTATAGCTGCCGGATGTTACCTGACCCTAAGCCTGAAAATAGAGGATAGGTAGGGAAAAGATATCATTGTCAGCAGTTCTATGAAGAAGTAGAACATGGTAAGAGGAAGGAAGAGCGAGGGATTTTAATAGTAAAATCTCCATGCAAAGTACGCGACAATGGCGGCCAGTGGCACAAAGTAGAATAAGCTGAAATGATGGGATGAGTAAGCTCCATGAGACGAGACAGCTGAAACGAACTTGGATGTCTGTTGAACAGCATTCTCCATAGCGGCCGCAGCGGCAGTAGATTGATACACCTTTGCTTTGATTTCCTGAGGTCAGGTAAGCGCTGGGGAAGGACGAAGGGAAAACTGGTAAATAAGACCCACATTCTCGCCCTTCTCGAACTCTCCGACTTGCATCCCGGGTAAAAGTGCACGTGCTTCGTCAGAATGCCCGACATCTTCGAAGGCTTCAGTGGCGTCCTTGCCTTTGCCGAGTAGGATGAATAGTTGTGTGGTCAAGTGTACGATAGGTGCTCACCAGCTTCCGAAAGGATGACTTCATCGCCTCCAGGGTGCTACAAAGTCGTGTGAGATACATTGAACGAGGAAGGGCAAAAGTATTGAACCTCATCTATGAATTTTGTGACATCATACACTGCGGAAGATCGTCAGGCGGTTCGACACGTCAGTATAGCGAGGATACGGACCCTTGCCGTGGAGAAGGACCCAAATGCTGTCCTTCGTGGTATGGTCACGTAACTCTTCGAGGGTGATAACCTTAGTGGCCATGACGGGAGGAATTTGAAGGGATAGAGGGCAGAGGAGTAACCTGGGGGGGGAGTGAAACCTGTCTTGTATGAGCTCAGGATTTAATATTCACCCGGACTTTTGCGGGTTTTGGTTCCCACAGATAAATATTTTGTCAACTCCGTCGCGAACGGGCACGACTATTCCTTCCTCCGAGGGGTAGAATAACATAACACTATCATGTTTTCTTTATTTACATGTCGATTAATATACGTGTGCGACTTGGTTTAGTACTCGAATGACCACATATTTCATAAGGGCATTCAAGCGTGGACCAAGGGCTAACCGATTGCTCTTCCACGTCACCAGTAGAGGAGACGAAAGCATTGTCTGCCATGTCCCTAGGCAGAAGCGAGTGGGAACGGAATCGAACAACAGCAGTAGAAACGAGTGCTAAATCGGGTCGCTACAAAAGAAAATGAAATGAAAAATCATTGATGCCGATAGCGAGGAAGAGGTTGTGCCAAGTGCCAAGTGCCAGGTGGCACTGAGTGCCCAGATCAAATAGAATTCAAGCTCCGCCCTAAATGGGGCGCGTCTCCGAACCCGACGGACACGCGTGCGCCCGTTCATCCATCACTACACGCGTGCCCATTGCGGCATCACTTCTCCTCGACTCGCCCGCCTGGCTCCTCGCCCATTACCCTACCCGCCATGGCACCAGATTTCGACTTTGAATCCTCCGACATACTGGGCGGCGCTCTTCCCGTTGGCCGTGGAAGAGTCGCACGAAATTCAAGTTTTTCATCTTTCTTCAAGATTTGTGCCCTCGGAGCATCCACCCTCCTCCTCCTGCTCGCCTTTCGCCATGGGCGAACTTTTTTCCTACGTTGGAAAGAAAGACATTACAAATTGTATGCATGTTTCATTTTCACTGCTACCTCCTTCCGGGTCTTACCCAAATTGTTATTTATAAAGGTCTATGCGTCGACGATACGGAATTCCGGACAATGATCAGCGACCCTTCAATGTCGCTTATGCTTCCGCTAGGCTCGCCCAGGAGGATAAGAGGAAAATACAGGATAGATTGTGGAATGTGTCGACACTCGACCAACTGAACCCTGTTACCGATGGGCCAACAGGATCTGGTATGATGGCGCATATTTCAGTTAAGTTCCGCAGTTCTAACGAGTTTGTTAGGGGATGATTACGGTCTAGCTAACCAACAAACCCTGACACCCGTCACACTTCAAGTCTCTGGATATGACAGAAATGCCAAACCAATGTGTGTATCTCTCGTTCGAAGCCCACAGTGACTCATTTTCTTTCTTGCTAGTACAAAACGGTCGCCTTTTCCCGCAGTTACAGCCACCCAGCCTTTACGCATCCCCGTGCCCTCTAGCCATGCAGACGTGTCAGGGTCCCGCCTTGAGCCAGTGAGTGGTCACACTAATGCACGTGATGAAGGGTCAGGAGACCAACGCGAGGCAAGACCAGAAGGGTATGAACCAGCCAGGTTTAAGTCTACCCTGATTAATGATTCACGCCATTTCAGTGATCATGCGGGTCACGACTCAGGCATAGATGTCGATTCGGCTCCAGTCCCCAGGCGGTCTAAGCGAATGGCCGATGCCAGCGATGATAGTGATTTACGATCCTCACAAGAGAATCGTCACGACAAGAGACGTAGAAAGGTGTCTTCTCGTCATCTTAAGAAGCGCACGCAGAAGGGGGATGATGTAGAAATGGACGGCATTCCCGAAGTCAGGATGTCCCGCAGTGGCAAGAAACGTGACCGCACAGAGATGGATTCCAGCTTTGGGCCAGATGATGACTTGCTTTACAACGATGCAGACACCGATTTTACGCTACATCGTCACCGCAGGCGAAGACAACGGAAGTCGTCAAACGTATTTCGTGGCCAAAAACGTGGACGTGATGCCGACCTGCTGGGTGTAGACACTGATAGCGGTGACCTAAGAGGAAGAAGGAGGGCCCTCCGCCATCGGCCGGACACATCGGACACCGATCCCTCGGTCGACGATGGGCAGATATCAAGAGACCCGTTGTGTGGAGGCCGACCCATCGGAGAGGAATGGGAAGCCCACGGGGTTCAGTTCAGGGTTGGCTCTGACGGAAAAAGACTACGAAGGGTGCTTGTTAAAGAGGACCGTCCGAAATTCAACATGGTGAGCCCAAATTTCCTTCGTATGTTGCTCCGATTCTCATTGAGTGTCAGCCTGTTGACTCCGAACACCCGGATCGATCTGCGTCTGTGACTGCAATTGTTGAGCGGTGGTATACTGAGGAACAGTATACGGCAGCAAAAGGGGCCCATGAGTTGGCATGGCAGGACCCAGATAAACCCTTTTCAGAGCCTGAGACGCAAGGTGATCGTATGGTACGCCTGTCGACATAGTTGCACATTGCCACGTTCTAATTTCTAATAGGGAAAGCCGTCTAACGCCGGTAAGCAGCTTCTCTGGGCCTCTACCTCCAATACTGGCAGTCCTGTTCGCAAGATCCGCCTTTCAAGCCACTCTTCAATTGCTAGTCCTCGCCTGGCATTGCTCCCTGTGGCCCCGCCACCCCAGTACACTCGCCGCGTCTCGTCATTGTACACTAGCCCCGCAGCGAAGCCTACAGAAATGAGCCCCAAGTTGCGCCCATCCAATTCTTATTCAAAATGGGAGAAGCAGGAGATGGAAGCGGAGGCGATAGCACGTCTGCGACGCAAAGCAGAGGAAAAGGAGAAAGCAAAGGCAGAGGCAGAGGCAAGGGAAGCCGAAGCAAAGAAGGTCGCAACTGCACCTACCTTCCCCACGGTTCTGCCCGTAAAGTCTGATGAAAAGCCTTCTGTCGCTCCTCCTACGGCAACGCCTGCATTCTCCCTGCCTTCCTTTTCGAAAGGTAGCTCGCAGACCACTGAGCCCTCTAATCCACCGCCTTTGTTCAAGATGCCTGCACCATCTTCGAACTCGAACTCCCTGCCGAGCGAAGCGAAGGACAAGTCTGAAGGCAAGACGGCGGCAGCGATTCCAGGAACCTTGTTCCCCTTCCCCTCTGCCTCGATTCCGGCAACACAGTCCTCAGCGTCTACCCCCGCTATCAGCGGTCCTGTCCCATCCAATCCCAATCCCAATCCCAATCCCACTATTTCCAACTTCACTTCGGCGTCTACTCCTGCTGCAAGCGGACCTGTTTCATCCAATCCAACTGTTCCTAACTTTTTTACACAAAATTCGCAGTCCACGACAATACCGTCATCGGTGCCAGGTGCCAAGGGCTCTGCTAATCCCTCGATTTTCTCTTTCGGGCAGACCAAGGCGCCGTCGACCAACCCCATTTCAAATGTCATGTCTGCCCCACAAGGGAATAGCTCAAACACTGCTCCTCAAAGTTTCTTTTCGTTCTCGCAACCCTCTAACCCCCCGACATCCACAAGCAATAGCGCCAACCCAACCGCTAGTGCCCTCCCAGCTGGCGGCACTGCTGATGCAATGAAGCCGAAGTTCAATTTCGGAATGACAAGCAAGCCAACTAGTGTCACACCGTCCAATCCCCCAGCAGCCCCGGTCCCCATTGGGTCCGATTCACTATCAAAACCTATATTTAGTTTTGGCCCCGCAAAGACCTCATCAGTAGCACCACCTGCAGCAAATCTGTTTAGCAACGCAGTGGCCTCGAGTACTCCTGCAACACAATTGAACCAACCGTCAACATTTGGCACGACTGAGGGTAGATCCGCTGGCATTTCGACGTCGTCTAGCAGCGAAGGTGCCAATTCGACAAATCAGGCAAAACCAACGGTGGCGGCCAATGGGCAGTCTACGGTGCTATTTCCGGTCGCCAGTGGAGGGACACAGGGCCAGGGAGGAACCACCAAGCCGTCACCGTTTGGGACCGCTAACGTATCAACTACGAAGGGCTTTTTCTCTTTCGGCGGAGGAGCAGACACAAGCAGCGGGACGAAACTGGAGCCTGTGAAGACCGCCTCCGCGTTCACATTCAATGCTAGCCCAGCGAACTCGACTCCTGCCGCTGTTCCTCCTACCCCGGGTAGTGTGTTTAGTGATACCGCGGCAAAGAGTTCTCAGAGCGCGAATCCTATACCGCAGCCATCATTTGGAGCGCCGAAGAACGCTGCCGCACCAGGTACGAGCGGGTTTGGATTCGGGCAGACCTCGGCTCCGTTCTCGTTTGGTTCATTCGGGACTCAGAAGTCATAGTATAAAGTTCAGATTACTCAGGGATAGTGTATGATGATGATCTCTGTATGGCTACATATTTCCGTCATGAAATGAGATGTACTCAGCCCGTCACTGGAGCTCGATCGAGCCTGCGCCTGATCTGGTCGTATTCAAAAGCAACCCACTACCAGGTCTTCGCTTTTTCACGCTAGCGGGCACCTGCGACCTTTACGACCTTCACGTCTACCTACCTTCATGCACCCGAACATTGGCCTGCGTCCTCCTTTTCCTGCGCGAGGTACTCTCTCCGCATCTTACAAAAAGCCATCCCCGCCACCTCCATATGGGGACAACCTTACATCTCCTAAAGCGAACACTTTGTCAGAGTCTGCCACTGCACATCGTATTCATGCGTTAGCAAAGGACGTCTTTGCTGGTGATGTTCCCTCTGCCATCGAGGAATGGATTAACGAAAGGTCGAGGGAAGAACTCTCGTCTCTTCTCGTTCGTGCGAATGAACTCATCCGCGAGCGCGAAAGGGGTAAGTCGACCCGCACAAATCTCCCTTCCCCATATGAACTGACGGTTCCGGTTTGCCTTGCAGAGCTGAACATGACCTCAGAGCTGTCGAGAAACCTCTACAACAGTAACATCGCTCTCGAGGAAAAGCACAAGGCGCTTCTCGCGCGTTTGCCAACCGCGGTCTCTGCCACGACGCCTCAGACCACCCCGTCCTCCTCACCCGCTCCTACGCCCGAGTACCGGGCAACTCCCCTGCCGCACACCCGCAACTTGCGCGCGCGGCGCATCTCCGTCTCGCCCTCGGATCTCGCGCTTCTCGCAGATCAGAACTCGGAGCTCCTCCAGAAGCTCGAGAAGCTCGAGGCGGAGACGGCGCAGACGAACCTCGCCGGCCGGCGGCGGCTCGGGAAGCTCGAGAAGGAGATCGACGTACTGCGCGAGGAGCTCGACCAGCATAGGACGCGGAGCGACGCGCTGCAACTGCAGGTTGCGCGCGGGGACGAGGAGGCGAAGAGGCGGAGGCAGGAGTGGAGCGAGAGGGTGAGGGCGCACCGCAGCCACATGAGTGGAAGCTCTTGGGCGTTTAGCAGCGATGGGGAAGGTGGCGTGCGTGACTTTGCGCCCAGTGCCAACAACAGACCCTCCCTTCCCTCGGTCGTTCTTAAGCAGCCCGTGTTGCCCGCCGCGCCGGACACGGACTCGCTCACACACCATCACGATATCCATATCGGTTCGGACTCGCCCGCGGAAGCTCCAAGCACGCTCCCTCCCTCTCCTCAGCTCTCTCCCAGCCTGTCGGCCGTTCCTCCCCCAGCTGGAGAATCCGCACTGTTCGCGCAGCTCGTCTCCAAGGTTCGCGAACTCGAGGTCACGAACTCGCAGATCTTGGAGAGCCAGCGCGACACCGCAACGAAGCTGCAGGAGGCGCAAATCGAGGCTGAGGGAATCAGGCGGCTGTACGCCTTCCTCGACGAGCAAAGCGATGTCCAACTCGAGGTCGTCGAGGATGGCGCGCACGACGAAGACCCGCCTGAGCAGGACCCGAGCTCCACCATGCGCTTTCGAAGTTTGCGCCGCTCGATCCACGGCGACCTCAGACAGCTCGCCACCCCCACTTTGGAGAATGGCCCCGAGTCCGATAAGGAGGGCACCGTGTCCAGCAATGGCCTGATCAAGGGCCATGCGTCCAAGGCTCGCAGAACCGTCGTCGGGCTATTTGATACCCCGAGCCAGCCAGCTCGCGACGGCGCGGAACCGGCGATGATGGTTAGCAACCCTTCATCCCCGGCTCTGTCCTCGCTGGACTTGCCTCCCGGCAGTCTCTTCTCCGTCTCACGCCAAGCTTCGCGTGGCCCTACGCTGGGGAGCGAATTGGGGAGCGATTATGGCGACAACTATGTGGAAAATCATCACCTGCGTTCGAGCAGCCTCTACGATGTGTTCTTGTCAGAACCATCGGCCATTTCGCGTCCCACGACCCCCACTGGCACTTCCCCTCCTCGGCATGATACCCAAGATGAGTCACAGCCATCCAAGCCATCTCAAGATTTAGATAAGACGCCACAAAAATCGTCATTCAAGGCCACCCACCGGCATCGCTTGTCCGACACCATACGCGCGCGGACGCACTACTGGGTCGACAGGCGCTTCCATCACACCGCGCCAACTGGACTGCTGGCCAACCTTTTCGAACCCGAGCGCGGAAATAGTTTATCCGACGGTTCAGCACCTTCATCGAAGAAGCCCGTCGTCGCGCAGGTCCAGGCGGCCGTTCAGACGATGCCGTGCGAGGCGGGGGAAGAGGACCTCGCCCTCGTCAAAGTTGACAAAGTGCACGCGCTGCAAAGCACTCTCGAGGCTCCGGAGCCGAAGAGGGGCCGGGCGATGAAGGTGGTGCTTGAACTGTGGTTGTGGGTGCAATTTATTATCATCGTCATGGTCTTCCTCTGGGCCGTGACCAAGCGTGGTCCTCGAAGCGTCTTGAGAAACGCCTCGCGGACGTCCGCAGTAAAGCGCATTGAGTAGAGGACTGCCAACGGGTAAATATATTCTCTTGCATCTGTATGCCCGTCGCGCTCGTTTTGGACTGTAGCTGGACAATTGGTTTTTATTAGCATATATTTCCATTTTAGAGTATCTCTCTTGACATCGACACTTGTTGTAGATGTCACTACTTTCTGTTATAAGCACACCCTATAATGGTATATCCAGAAATGAAATATCGATGATGGAGACTTTTGGACAGAATACCATTAGGGAAAGTCGGCGACGCCCATGTCCTCATTTATAAGGGTCAGGAGACAGGGGATTGCATAGCAGTGGCCGGGACTCCCACACCCACACTACCAACCCCGCAGCTGAGGATGAAGGCAAGCATACTTGGCGACATCTAGTATATACGAGGGTGACCTGAACGCCTACTACAGGCTCAAGCCGACAAACTGAGGGATCATCAATACGCCGTCGCCGTCGGCGGAGCCCAGGGCTTTCTTGGAGCCCTGGGTGCAACATTGCCTGCTTCTTACATCGCAAACAAGCGTTGGCCTTACTATAGGAACCTACCCCCTTCACTGAAGGCATTTGGGGTCGTGACGGTCGTCGTTCCTGCGTTTATCATCGCGGGGGAGACCGCCGGACGACGATTCGAACAAGACAACTGGCGAGTGACGCCCGGTTTCGGGGATCGTGCTTTTTTTTGAGAGGGGCTCACTCCAAAACAATTTCACATATGTGCAGGGAAAGAGCAAATCCGGATCAAGTTGCGCTGATCAAACGCCGCGATGACACGAAGTGGCAGCAGAACATGACGATGAGTCAGAGAGTGGTCGACTTTACGGCTCGGCATCAGTTCAGCACTATCGCGGCATGTTGGGCGCTCGGGATTGCTGGGGCGTTTGGGGCCATCATGCGCGATCCGTGCGTGGGGAATTGATTGGAAACTTTGAGAATAAATTGACCCCCCTTCCGATCTCACACCTTGCAGGTATCAAAGTTTATCACAAAAGGCAAGGCACAATCACCGATCATGGCTTGCTTATTATTGATGCCACGCCTCTGGCTGACACGCATACAGGTTGTGCAGGCGAGAATGTGGTCGCAGGGCATAACAATTGGAGTGGTCGTGGCGGCAGCAGCGGTGACACGCACGAGGATGTACAGACGGGATGAAGGGGATGTTGGACGACCAGTGAACCAGGATCATTCGTGGCGAGAAATTATCGAGGCGGAGCTAGCTGAGAGTGAGTCGAGGTGAAGGCCGAGGCGGGCCGGTCGATCGAAAGAAGGCACGTGGAGTGGGCGTGTGTATGATCTAATATGGGTTTAGTCATATCGTGCGAGTTAAATCGTTTCCGAGAGCTGTGCGGGTGCGGCACCCTTGGCTTGTTCTCTCCATTCTTTCATCTCATCTTTCCTTTCCTTCCTCGCCCCTCTCATTTCGCCTATCATGCCCCGTTGGCATAGGTCCATGGTCCTCCTCACCTCCTTCGTAGGTGCCTTTTTCAACTCTGTCCTGGCTGTCCAACTCTTCACCCTCTGGCGGTCCCTAAAACGGGACTCTGAGAGTGAATGGGAAGGGTCCCTGGATCCCTGGACGGTCAACAGCCTCAGTCTTCTCGGCGGTCTTTCCGCCGCGTATTTTGTCACAGCAGCGGTGGCTAGTGCCATCGGTTTCGCTGGTATTGTCAAGGTCAGTCAGCAACCCCTTGCCTCCTTAGTAATCCTCCGTGCCGCCCACTCAACCTGTCTGTAATTCGTATCGCAGGGCGTACCCTCATACGTTCGGTTTTATCGCGATTTTTCCGTCGCAGACTTCGCGTTCTGCACCATCTCCACGCTCTTCGTCACATACGCCTCGTTCAGTTATTACTCGATCCGCTCCAGAATTTGTGAGGAGCTCTCACGACATGCCGATTTCATGCGGGATTTGGCCGAGACGGGATTCAGCCCAGAGAACTGTGAGCAATGGTTCGAGAGGGCCGTCGTGGTCTTCATTGGTATTATGTTCATTATCATCATCCTACGGGTAAGCAGACTTTTTCGCTTCAGGGGCGAGTACTGAGCGCCGCCTGCCGCTTTTGGCATTTGGCTTGGCATGCAGTTGCACCTCGTCTTCGTAGTGTCAAACTATTACAAGCAGTCATCCCGCATCTCGAGAGATTGCCCGTCAAGACCCCACAAAGACGGCGCACTTCAGCGCATCTATCTTCTTCCCACCAATCCTACCGCTTCGGCCTCCCGCGTGGATCCCCGCGACAGCCGTCTCGAATCGACGGCGCTTGTTTATGCGCCCGTTGCCCTTGGTGACCTCTCCGAGAGCGAGGTCCAAGGACTGAATGCACGGGAGGCTTGGGTACACACAAACCCGCCTCATTCGCCACGCCAGCACCGTCGTTCACATTCTCGGGGACACCGACACAGCAGCAGCCGCATAGCACTTCCCATTCAAGCGGACGAGGGATTAATTGGCGGACATGAGAAATATAAGGACTGACAACATTTTATTCTCTCTTTCCGTCCGTCGTTGCGCTCCCACCTGCTATATCGACAATGCAGTCTCGTGTGATTTTTTTGTCCGTAGACACGTTACCTTGGCTTTATTTTTTCAGCTTGTTGTATCAATAAATTGTGTCGTTGCATCTTTGAGTTGTCGCGTGTCCGAAGGAGAATCGGTCCAAGGCGGTCTAGGCCGTATCGACCATCACCCTCGCCTCGCCCCGCCCCGATCCTCCTCCTCTATCCCCGAATACCCTATATGTCCTT
>Ga0137390_10000946_pt1 | contig 20926 bp, 17 predicted proteins | sample 15con2h24AmetaG_FD_104937 | JGI IMG/M metagenome (GOLD analysis project Ga0137390, IMG submission 104937) | Vadose zone soil microbial communities from Angelo Coast Range Reserve, California, USA - 15con2h2.4A metaG | ecosystem: Environmental > Terrestrial > Soil > Vadose zone > Saprolite... | reverse complement strand
AGGGATCCATCATTTCATTCTCATCCATCTCACGGACTTTGGGCCCAACGACATCTTGCGCAAAACGTTTCACTACACGGCTCGTGAGCACGTTATTTAAGAACCAATAGAAGGCATACCAGATTCCCGCAGAAGCTCCTCCTCCTCGGTAAACGTGTGCAGCGAATTGATTGTGCGCCACGCAGAAGTTGTAGAGAATGCTTTGCTACGAAGGTTAGTAGATCAGATATAATACTCGACTTTCTCTGAGGGGCGGACCTGACGGATAGTCTGGAACGAAGGGGGTGGCGGGCTGTAGCCAAAGCGGCGCGGAACATTGTGGTTACAAGTCAAGTCCGGGGAAGGAAATCACATGCACTGTCACTCGAGCGCTTCCCACTCACTTGCCTCGGCCCTGACTGTCAAGAAAACACAAAGCGAACGCATACAACATAGACGACGTCGATGATCAAATCACAAAATAAGTACGGACAGATGGGTACAAAAGACTGACGTGGCACATCCACCTAGGACCTAGGGCCGGACAAGTGGCCTAACTGCTATCGAACTTCGGCGGGTCGGGTACTAGCTCATCGTCAGCATGCTGGCAACAACGCTTCCCCGCTGATGATTCCACCGTCGTCGTCGAGTAGACTGTGGCCTTTTTGGGCTAATCCTGGTGGACTGCCTCGGCAGCCGGTTTCTCGCATACGGAGGATGTCCTCGTGACGCTGGGAGATGAATCGTCCACGTATGCAAGGCACGAGTGTTCCGATCCCTTCTCCTTCCTACCGCCCTCCTCTTTCCCTTCAACAATGGCCCCTCCTCGGGCCCTCAGACTCTATGGATGGCTCATCATCCTCGTGTGCTTCCCTACCAGCGCGTGTATTGACTTGCCCGGATGGGCCCTGGAGAGGTCGAAATGAATGGGCTGCTCCGACAACCCTCGCTGTGCGAAGGAACTCAAACCCATCGGACATTTTCGAAGCGTTGTTTGACTCTGACGGGGTGGCAACAACAGCTGCGGGTCCTCTCGAAATTCATCGCACTCGTACTTGAGACGCATTTCTTCAGAACCGTGGACACACGTTTATCAAACTTTTGTCTGAGGGCCGTTGAGAAACTCCTGCATTGGATTATAATATCAAACACATCCATGACTTGCAACGTGGTCAACAGTGGACGCCTCTGAGACCGCCGAGGTACTCAGGAGGCTTCATTTCACTCAGCCGGGTCATTGGGAGCAGCACGAAAGGTCTGGCTAGAATGACAACGATGTACTGATCCTCCTCTGATCCACATCCCCTCAAGGTGTGCGTGTCCCCAGCATGACCTCTCATAAGGACTCAGATAAAAGGCGCACCTCATGACGAATCGTCGTCAGTAGCGCTCCTCCGTCTCGCGCATGCGCGATAACGTTTACTAAGCGCCTATTTGTTTGTGAACTTCTCCTATACTGTATAGTAGATTCATCGAGCAACAACGAATGACGCGCTCAAAAGGGGGAATAGATCATATGATTTTGATTACATAATAAACTGCCAAATCCTTGCCTCACGACTTCGACACTTCGCTTAACCGTCTGGTCTGAGAAATTTCGTCGGTGTCGGCGATGGTGTACCACAATTTAAAGGGTGCGTCGTGGATTGCACGCCATTAGTCAGAACCACCCTAAGTCGTGTCGCAGCCCTCATCAAAGGCATCAGAGCCTGCAAGGTTCGCCCCCGGTCGTCCGATCTCGTGTGCTGACACCGCTTACTTTCCGTTCATAGACCGTCGCCGATGAGCGCGCACTCATCCAGCAAGAATCGGCTGCCATAAGAGCTTCGTTCCGAGAGGAAGACTCGTATGCGCGTCACAACAATGTCGCAAAGCTCCTTTACATACACATGCTCGGCTCCCCCGCCCATTTTGGCCAGATCGAATGTTTGAAGCTCGTTGCCAGCCCTCGTTTCACCGATAAGCGACTGGGATACCTGGGGATAATGCTCTTGCTGGATGAGAGCCAAGAGGTCCTCACGCTAGTCACTAACTCCTTGAAGAAGTGCGTTATAGTGCCTCCGTCCTAAACCGCGTCGCCTTACTCTTCCTGCGTATAGCGACATGAATCACTCCAACATGTACGCAGTGGGGTTGGCGCTATGCACATTCGCGAACATTGCCTCGGAGGAAATGTCGCGTGACCTTGTGAATGAGATCGAGAAGTTGCTTGGGTCTAGCAACACGTACATTCGAAAAAAGGTGCGCGTTCCTGAACCGGGGGTGGATTATTATCGCTCACACCTTTGTGTAGGCTGCGCTTTGCGCCTTACGGGTCATCAAAAAGGTTCCTGATCTTACCGACCATTTTATTGCGAAAGCGAAGAACCTCCTGGCCGATCGTAATCACGGGGTCTTATTGACGGCGATTACTCTCGTAATTGACATGGTACAAGCCGACCCGGGGTGTCTCGAGGAGTTCCGAAACGTATGCCACACCTTCTCTTTCGGCACCTGAGCAGAATGCTTATATTCATGACCATTAGGCTGTACCCCTTCTCGTTCGGCACCTAAAGTCTTTGGTTACGACCGGATACAGCCCAGAGCATGACGTTTCAGGTATCACGGATCCTTTCCTCCAAGTCAAGATACTGCGGCTCCTCCGGCTCCTCGGCAAAGGTGACGCTACATCCAGCGAGACTATGAACGACATTCTAGCCCAAGTGAGTTACACCTGGCACCTCACGCTAGCCGAACTCGTTAACAGGACTCTGCGATAGGTTGCAACGAACACTGACTCGACGAAAAATGTCGGAAATTCTATTCTCTATGAAACAGTCCTGACCGTTCTGGACATTGAAACGGAGGCAGACAGCGGCCTCCGCGTCATGGCTATCAATATACTGGGCAAGTTCCTCAGCAATCGCGATAATAACATCCGGTTCGCTATGCCCTTCTTATTCTACTTCTCAATGTTCACATTTTTTCGTTGGATCAGTTATGTTGCACTCAACACGTTGAATAAAGTCGTCTTAACGAATACGGATGCTGTGCAACGACATCGCAACACGATTCTTGATTGTCTGAGAGATGGCGACATCTCCATCCGACGGCGGGCGTTAGAACTCTCCTATGCGCTTATCAACGAGCAGAATGTTCGTGTCATGACCAGGGAGTTATTAGCCTTCCTCGAGGTTGCAGATGACGAGTTCAAGCTTGGCATGACTACTCAAATCAGTCTTGCGGCCGAGCGGTTCGCGCCCAACAAGCGATGGCACATCGATACTTTCCTTCGCGTTCTGAAGCTGGTCGGTGTTTTATTTCCATACTACCTTTAGCTTATGTCGACGTTCTTCCCAATAGGCCGGAAACTACGTTAGAGAGGAAATTCTCTCAGCTTTCATCAGGCTCGTGGTCCATACCCCTGAACTCCAGGCGTATACCGCTTCAAGGCTTTACAATGCCCTTCGCGAGGACATATCTCAAGAAGCTCTGACCTTGTCAGCCACATGGATTCTTGGAGAATACAGCGAAACTTTGATCGAAGGCGGACTAATAGACGAAGAACAGGCGAAAACGGTATGGTCGACGATGCTGCTTTCGACTCTTTCTAATACCGGTATAGGTAACCGATGTCGAGATCATCGATCTCATCCTCTCCATTCTCGATTCACCGTATGCCAACCAACTCGCGCGGCAATTCGTGTTCGCATCGATCACGAAGATTTCTTCGCGGCCTACTACCAGCAATAATCAACAAGAGCGCATCGCCACCGTCCTTGCTGGATACACAAGGAATCCGGAGTTGGAGCTCCAGCAGCGGGCGGTCGAATTTGCGAGTCTTTTCTCGCTTGGCGAACTACGGGTTGGTGTGTTGGAGCGCATGCCTCCACCAGAGCTGAAGGCGACTCTCACTGGAGTCGGTATGTCGTTCGTCTCTGACATGTCTACTTCGAGATCAATTCTTTCGTCATGTAGTATGCGAGAACAAGCCCGTTGGTTCAACCAAGACAGGGAAAGATGTGCGTAACTATCTCGTCATCTGGTGTTTTTCTTCTTCCCTGACTCACGATTTCCTCTCTTTGAAGGTCGACCTGCTTGGCGATGATCTATCTGCACCTTCGGAACCTGTAGTCGCCGTACCTGGTGGCCACAAGACCAATGAAGATCTTCTCGCAGAGATCTTTGGCGGTTCGACTGCGACATCCCCCGCTACCCCGACACCGGCGTCCCAGCCACAGAAGAGCACCGCCAACGATATCCTCAGTCTCTTCGACTCGCCCGCACCCTCTGCTCCGCCACAGGCCGCGCCGACAACCACCACAACTTCGAGTTTGTTCGACCTCGCTTCGTCCGTAACACCCTCCGCACCTCCGCCCAAACCCACCGCGGCACCAAAACTGCCGTCCTACACCGCATACGACAAGAACGGCCTCGTCATCTCGCTGACGCCCCAACGCTCGACGACGCAGCCGGGCGTGGTAGATATCCTCGCGCGGTTCCAGGTGAAGGGGAATGCTGCCGCCACGAACCTGAACTTCCAAGTCGCAGTGCCCAAGGTAAGCACGGCTAGTTGCTTGCGCCGCGGATCGTTGACGGTTGTCCTATCTGATTTCTATTACTACTACTGCCACAGACGCAACAGTTGCAAATGCAGCCCATGTCGCGTCCGGACGTCAAACCTGGGGCAACAGAGACGCAGCAAATGCGCGTCACCGCGCCGGTGGGTGTAAGTATAGGCTCAGTCCCCCCCCCTACACGCCCCCGCAATATGTCTCATAAAACGAACGAACTGACTTTTTTTTTTCCTTTACCTCGGTGCAGGCCAACGTCCGGCTACGTCTACGAATATCATACTCGATGGGTGGACGACCCATCCAGGACCAGATGGACTTTTCCGGCTTTCCTCCAGGTCTCATGGGATAGAGTGGTTTTTGGCTCTCAACTACCTACGTCTTTCTGTTCTATATCCCTTTCGTGGTGTAGAAACCCTACTGTTGTCCATCGTCCTCTGGCTAAGAAGCAACCACACGATCCATGGGGACATACCATGCATGTGTACGTACAACCAACGCAACATCCTGATCAATCACAGCAAATCCATGTAATATTCAGAGAGGACTTCTCGTTTCCCAATGACGACCGATCAATTTCATCATCAGGCGAACTTTGATAATTAATCACTGGCGTCATAAAGAGTCGGTCTAGAAAAACAGGCAATAAACTCGTGTTTAGTTTTACAGTAATCGTAGATGAGAATAACAACAGGACAGCCATAAAAAAAATTTCGGAGATGAGATGAGTGCACATGAACGGCTGGTCAAGGCCCCTCAAACACCATCATACCGAATTTACACGAACATCTGCAGTGGGTGCCTCTCATATACGTTCTTGCCCTCGCTGAGCTCCGATACGTCAGGGTAAAACGGGACGAGCGCGTCGGCCGCGCCCAGGTAAAGTGCGTTGTAGACGCGCCAGTAGACCTATTTTTTAAAGAAAGGTAAAAAGCACGTGGGTGTCAGCGACATCCTGCGCCGAAAAAAAAAAAGAAAAAAGTAGAGGGGAGATGATGGGCTGTTGCTTGCTTACCTCGCGGACCTTGCGCGCAGGGTGGAAGAGGCCCTGGAGGACATAGCTGAGGAGGATGCCGGGGCCGAGCGTGACGCGCATAGCCTCGATGGCCTCCATGACAGCGCCGATGACGTGTGGCGACGTCTCGAAGCAGTTGGGCCACACGAGGTTCATGAGGTGCATCATCGAGTCCTCGCATCCGAGCCCGGCGACGCCGAGCGCGAGGTGCTTGACGATCGTGCTCGCCGTCTGGCGGTGCACGAGGTCGCGGTCCGTAAGCGCGTCCTCGAGCATCGTGACGACCGAGTCGACGTAGTACGCCGACTGCGGCCCGACGTACTCGAACACGAACGAGAGCGCCTTGAGGCACCCCGTGCGCACATTCAGCTCCGCCGTGCGGTACTCGTTCAGGATTGCTGGGATGCACGTGAACGGCCCGCACGTCTCCGCGACGATCGCGATCGCGACCGTGCTGCAGACGCGCGACTGCCGCTCTTGCACGCGCAGGTTCGTCAGCAGGACCGAGAGCACGTCTTGCGGGCCCAGACTCTTGGCGATGTACCCGAAGGAGTTGACGGCTGCGCGCCGGATGCCCTTTTTGTGTGCCTTGAGGAGGTCAAGGAGCTCGAAACAGATACGCATCCACTCGCGAGCTGGCACAAATTCAGCGCCACGATCAGCTGAAAGGCAAGCAGCCGATTAGCAAAAAAACAAAAAAGGCAGCAGAAACCGAAAAAAACGCTCACCGATGCGACCAATCAAGTTGATGGATGCCTCTTGCACCTTTTCATGACGGTTACGTAGAATGGGGGTCATTCGAGGAACTAGAGTAGATCGTATTAGAGAACAGAAGATACCTCCGAAATTCAGTGCTAGGTACTTACGGAGATCTTTCACTGGGGGGTTCATCTGCGTCATACCAACGACGTTGGCAATCGCACCCTCAGCGGCGATGATACTACCAAGCGTATCCGGGTACTCCTCTCCCAGCTGCTCGAACAGCACCAAGCCGAGCTTGCTCAGCAACTGATCCTCACCGCACTGCTTGATCACGACAGCGAGCCGCGACGTGAGATCGGCCGCCTGCTGGCGCACCTTCGCGCTCTTGTTGTTCAGCCGCCACAGAATCGTCGACACGATTTGCGTGAGATACGGTTTGACGCGGATGCCGAGCGCGTTGACGACGGTGCCGAATCCGTCGAGCATGACCTGGTCCTCCGTCGTCTGCTCTTGGAAGGAATAGATGATGCCGTCGACGAGGCGGACCTCGAGCTTTTCGTCGATGTCCGAGGCACCGAGCGACGCAATGACCTTCGTGATGGTCTCCATCACCATCTTGCGGTACGGCTCTGCCTCGTCCTTGAGCTCGTTCACGATGCGGCCGATGATCTCGGATGCACCCGCCTTCTGCGCTAGCTCGACCGTCGTCTCGACCACTTGTTTGTAATTGCGTCGGTCAAGCGCCATGCGGCGCACCCAAAACGACTTGAAGAAGTCCGGGAGAATGTCCTGCTTGATGTACGCGGCCGTGACACCCTCCGTCGCAGCGCACTGCTTGACTACCTTCAGCACGATCTTCTTCATCTCCTCGTCGGACGTTTGGAACTCGCGGATGAGGATGACGGTCACTTCTTTGGTGTAATACGACGCATATTCGGGGTCCATAAGGGGTATAATAAAGCCGATAGCTTTGAGGAACGCCGCAAGGCCCTTGCCGCGGTGCAGGCGGATACCTAACCAGAGCGGCTTGAGAACGTTATCAAACGACTCGATACCGTAAGGCGCGGCGGCTTCTGCGAGGGCAGCAAGACCCAGCGCAGTCATAGTGCGAACTTTTTGCTGCTCGTCTGACAAACCGTGGGCAATGCAATCGACCAAATTCCGCAGATGGGGGAGCACCGCACAACCCATCATGATCGCGATTTGTTGTACGATGCGGATGCCGGTGTGTCGCGCCTGCCATGACTTTTTGCTGCGGCAGACGGCTTTAAGGAAAGGGAGTAGGGATGGGATGCCGAGAGCCGATGCGACCACGGAGAATGCGCGGGCGGTCGTGTTACGGACATACTCGTCCGCATGGTCGATGTCAGGACGCATAGTCGAGATCATGTGTGCGAGGCCGGCTGCTTTGGAGAGATTTGATATGATTTCGCGGCCCTCGACACGCGCGTAGTAATCCTCGTCAATCAAGAGTGGCTCGATGACGACGAGAATCTTGTGCACGTATGGACGTACGAGATCGTCGAGCTTATAGAGGACTCGGTCGATGACCTTGACAAGCAAATGACGCTCCTGGTCTTCGAGGGTCCGCTCCATGAGCAACGGGAGAATCTTATCAAAGAGCGGCCCAGCTCCAAAGTCGCGGGCTTTGTCCGTGATCTGGCGCAATGCGGTCTTGCGCACAGACGGCGTGCCGTTCTTGATCTTTAGCAACAAGCGCATGATCTTGCGCTCCTTCATCTCCTCGACCGACAACTCCGTCTCGTCCTCCTCCTTGAGAATTTTGGCAAAGTACTGCGCATCCTCGGGCTTGAAGAATGCAAGGTTACCGACGCCGGGAATTTCGGTAGGTAATTCAGGTGCGAGGCCTGCGGCAGCAGCGGCGGCGGCGGCATCCGAGCCCTCCTGGATATGGAAGCCGCCGGCGTCTGTGATGGGCGTCGCCATGAGTTTCCTCGGGGCAATGAGAGGAGCATACCCTGGCGGCGGGGACACGATGATATAACCCGTCGCTGGAAGGACTGCGTCGAGCTCCTCATCGCTGAGGTAGCGATTATGCTTATCCTCCATCATGATACCTGGCGCATTCATGATGATGGGAACCATAGGCGCATCCTGGCCACCGGCACCTGGCGTCTGGTCCCAACGGGAGCGTTTCGGTGTCTCGGTAACGTCGGCCGGGGTTGCATCCCAGCGAGAGCGCCGCTTTTTGGGTGCCGTCGACTCGAGGGCTTCTTGAGACCATTCTCCATCAGCTTTCTCCTCCTTCTCGGCCGGCTCTGAGACGTCCCAGCGGCGCTTGCGCCTTGTTTCTTGGGTTTGGGTTGCAGCCAGCTCCTTCTCGGCCGCCTCGAGTTCTGCGGCGGGGGGTGTCCGGTCAAGGTCCATCTTGTCTTTATCCTCTTCTCGGTCCTGCTTCTCTTTCTCCTCAATGGCCCTGCGTACGCGCTGCTCCTCCTTCTCGAGTCTCTGTAGTCTCATCGCTTCCTTATAACCGCCTTCTGTGGATTGAGCATCTTCCCTTTGAGCAAACGCATCCGCGCTTTCATTCGCTAGGCGATTAAACCGTCGATTGTGATAGTCGGACTGACGAGCAGCGATCTGTCTCTTTGAGGCAGTCTCGGCGAAAGGATCGATATTCTCCTCCTCAGCCATTTCTTCGAACTCCCTGAGAACATCTTTCGGAACTGAGAAGGAGTCGACTAGCCGAGGCGAGTTTGGTGCGGACATGGTGTGTGCGTGGAGCGTGGAGCGAGAGCGAGTCAGTTACTCGAGTGTCATGCAGGGCAAACGTATGACAAATCAGCATTAACTTTCTCACGCCACAACTCTCATACTGACTAATCATCACCTCCCTGCCCGAGACTGCCTCCCGTCAACGTCAACGGCACTCGTTCTTGCTGCAATCGTCGCGCCCTCTCTCCTCAGTTCTTGGATTACAGCCTGAAGTGGAAGGCTTGACCCCATTTCTCAGTTCAGAAGAAAGGATCAGACACTAACCGCCAACGCCTCCGGATTAACACCACTTTCGATCATTCCAATGCACGTCGCCAGAGTCTCCTTGTCGAGTTGCGTACCAAGGAGCTGGGACATGTCGTAGAGAACTTTGAAAGAGCCAGGTTCACGATGTATACATGAAAATACAAAACGAAATCGCAGCATACCGTCTAACGTTTGCTGTGCTGATGCTATTCTGTCTGCTTCTCGATCTCGGGGTGACATGTTGGTGGTGCGAGAAGAGAATCCACCGGCATGTAGCGGCCCGAGGGCATGTCAAATGCCGAGATGCCGGCAGTATACAACGATGAAACCATGTTCGTTACGTTCGTTACGGTACAGTATGATGTACTGTATTCGCGCGAATGCTGCACATGAAACGACCAAGGTCCAGAGTAAGAAAGTAACTCATCAAGTCCGCAAAAAACCAAGAGAAAAAACTAAAACGTCATGGCTAGCTTTCCGTTGCTGTCCCTTTGCCCATATCTCTCATCCGCATCTCGCGAACGTCAGCGGATTCCAGGTTTCTACGTCTCCATCTGTACAATATGTAGACGGAGATAAGGATGAGAAGGAGGCCAAAAAATGCCGCGAGGGACTCGGCAACAATGGTCCCTTTCGATTGTGTTAACGAAGAGTGTGGTCGAGACGTAGTGGCTGATGGGGAAGGGGCAGGAATGACAAAAGCGGGCAATGAGCTTGAGGAAGGAAGGGGTATAGGAGTCAAGGACGTATGACTAGGCGATGACACGTGTCAACGACATTTGTAGACCCGTCAAAATGATCTGAACTCACCTGGTGTCCGGACTGGTGACAGTGACCGAATCAATATCAAGCCTCCTCGGCTTACCGTCCGGAGATTGCACATATGTTATTGCGAGGGTGATGTCCTGGTCGAGCGGTAGATTGATGGTTGAAAGGCTGCCAGCGGAGGAGTCAAAGGCCGTAGAGACGAACACGTTTGACGGAGAGGCTGAAACGGTGACATTGGCGGTGGCATTGGAGACAGAAGAGGTGGTGAGGATGAAGGAGGTACCGCGGAGGATGAGGAAGAGTTGAGGGATGAGATTGCCGCCCGCAACAGTAGGTCCAAAGGTAGACGTCACGGTACCGGTGGTGGCGTCTGCGAGGGCGACTACTTGCCTGGAATACGTGGACGGGCGGATCAATGTCTTGATACGAATTGAGCATTTGTGCAAAGTTCTACATACCACGGGGCAGTACATGTTGAGGACGGAGTAGTTCCGGTGTTGTCGCAAACCGAAGGGAGATACGAGATACGAGGGTCAGTGCTCTTAATGATGGTGGAGATCTGATCTCTAGCACGGTACGCGTTCACGCGGAGTTTGTGATAGAGGAGGAATGCAAAACGGAGGGATGAACCGAGGGACAGAGGGGAGCGGGATTGCGTCGTCATGCGGTGCAGGGAGCGCGCGGAGTGGTGGAGATGAGCGTCGAGAACACCCACCAACAGAAGGCGATCAGATCATCATTTGAGAATATGGGGGTCGCTATTGCGACGGCATACGAGATTGACGCCCGTCTGGGAGAAAGAGAAATCTTTGAGGGGGCAACAAAGTCAGGAAAAGGGAGATGGAGCGGCTGCAATTTGGAGCGATGATGAGGAAAGGAAGATGAAAAAAAACTGCGAGACAGGAGCAGACCAACTGCGATCGGAGGGCGACCGAATATTTACTTTTGTCCGGCCGGGGGGAAAGGGGAATAGAGCGCGTATTAGTCAGCTTCCATTCTCAGACTTTTTTTGCTCGTCGCGATTGCGACTCGCCACGCCCGGCCCTCGTCGTCGTGCATTTCCCCTTCGTCCTCCCCGTCGTCCTTCCTCACATTCTTTTCTATTTCTCCCTCTTTTTTTTTTCTCTTTCCTTCAAAAATCATGTCACATTCCAGAAGACGCCATATCTTTAGGAGGCAAGGTTTAGGCAACGGCAACGGCAACGGCAACGGAAACGGAAACGGCCCAGGCGTGGTCAACAACAATCCTTTCGCTGCTGACACCTTCAACCCCAACACGGCCACAGTCAATCTCATTCCTACCCTTACCCCTGTTGTTCCCGTTGTCACACCGACTCCAGCCCCGGTTCTTCCTGTCATAACCCAAGCCCAGCCTGGTACGTCTCTCTCTTTGCTCTAGGTGCTTGTTAGCTGACACCGGTCCAGCCACTACCGATCCATTCATTAATCCCTTGTTGCCGTCTTCTTCCTCGCCGTCTGCTTTGGTTCTTCCAAATACTCCACTCACTTCGAACACCCCCAGTAGTTCGTCCGTCACTTCGACGACGTCTACTACTACAACACTTGTGAGCCATGCCTCGACTAGTTTTACCCAGTCTTCTGAACGCCTTTTTAGTCTGTTCCCCCGTTTGTTCCAGGATCCACCTTCACGTCCGTTCAGACCCCCCCCGTTCAGCACGCAGCTAGTGTAACTGCAACTTCTTCTTCGGCACATCCCAGTTCAACCAACACCTCTACTCCTGTCAGTGGTGCGAGTGGCGGCATCATTGCTGGCGGCATTCTTGCAGCTATCCTCGGAACAGCCGGTATTTTGTTCGCCGTTGTTTACTTCCTGGTTCGTCCTATATACACTTTTTTTCTGCACTGCCATGGCTTACGACATCATCCAGAGGAAATGCCGTAACGGAGATGAAGCATTGGCCGAAGAAATCTGGAATCGGCCTGCTGCCCGTAGGCGGTCCGCCATCCTTCCAGATGAGCTTGATCCTCCCCGTCCTTACAATGCTAGGGGTCCTGGCTCTCCCCGTCCTTACAATGCTAAGGGCCCTGGCTCTCCCCGTCCTCCAACCATGATCGAGCGCCACTTGAACAACGCGCCGTCCATGCCTTCCCGCCAATATCCCAACAATGTTTATGGGCCCGGCTACGGTGCAATGCAATATCACCAACCTTCGTTCTCTCCCGGCGACGTCGTGTCTCCAACCTCAGCCGATCCATTCATTTCCCCTTATGCACAGGACGTCATGACTTCACCAGTTTCGAGCAACGTACCTGATTACCATGACCTGTCCCACCCACCCAGCCCGGCTCTTCCTCCTCCGGCTCTTACTAGACAACCATCGAATGGTATGGGCCAAGCCGCAGTGGTTCGTCGGAACTCAGTCACCAGTGGACCTCAGAGTCCAGTGGCCCGTCAGAACTCAGTCACCGGCGGACCTCAAAGTCCAGTCGTCTCATCTCCGGACGTTACCGATCCTCACTATGTCGATCTTATGCGTTCTAGTGTGACCCCCTTCCAGGCTGCCCAGTACGCAGAAATCTCCGAGAAGCTTCGCACCCCCATGTCTTCGGTTATGGTTCCCGCCCCAGTTGTGCTTCGGGATGATGCAGCCGATTATCAGACACCTATCCCTCATACGAACCTCCCGCCCCAGGATCAGAAAGCGCCAACCGAGTCTCCCTTCGCTGACCCTGGTGCCGCGGGGCAGGAGGTCGAGGTTTCTCATGAACTGGACAACGAGGTGCTTCTTCCTACTCCTGTTTTATTCGACCATGGGCGTATCTCGTCGACTCCGCCGACTCTGCCAGAGATACACGTTCCCGGACGTTCCTTTTCTCCTGTGGGGGAGCTCGAGTTCCCCGTGCCGTTGAGCGCCCGTGAAACCCCCTCACCATTCAGCGTCGAGTTTTCTGATGCGCGTACTCCACCTCCGGCAGGGTTGAAGTATAAGAACAGCCCACTTGCCGCTTCTTCCCCTACGCAGGTCCAGTCAACCACCATGTCCCGTCAGCCCAAGACCGAGGCAGAATCTGCCAAGCGTCCCGACACCGTCTACACGCTCTATGAGGAGGAGGACGCGTATGGTGGTATTTGAGTTATCAATTGCGCATTTTCCGAGCATTGCAATCGGAGAGGCGCTGTACTTCTTGGGGTGCGGAACAGCTGTGTATTCTAGTCTGTGCTTTGGCCACAGGTCTTTCCCTTTCCCTATCCCTGGTGGTGGGCCGGGCTTTTATTACCCTCTTATATTCTTACTTTTCTCGCGATGAGCATTTTAGAAGCAGCGTTTACTACCCATTTGTGTTCTAACGGCGGTGCGGATCACATGTGTTTTTGATCTTTGTCTCCCCTGGTACCGCCCGTACATTATTGTTGATACGTTGATACCCAGCGGTTCATTGCGTTACTGCTACATTGATTATTTTATTATCTTTTGGGTTAAATAACATAGTGGGGCGAACAGACCCCTGCTCTGGATGACTGGATGACGAGTGCGAAAGTACCCCGATCACCGCAAGGCCCTCTACTGCGCGCTGTGCTACTCACTCAGCTCAAAACAATCATGGATCCCTCAGCACCTCTGGTGGTAGATAATGGTACCGGGGTAAGCATCTGCCCTATGGTGATCAGCGCGCCCTGAGGCGTTGCGTTTGTACAGTTCGTCAAGGTCGGATATGCTGGCTCCAACTTTCCCGAGCACGGTGAGCGCAAATCCCTCTCTAAGCCAACGAGGGGATCTCCGTCTTCCCAAAAACCGCAAAATACCGATTAACAGAACGCCAACGCAGTGTTCCCGTCCGTGATAGGGCGGCCGATCCTGCGCGCGGAGGAGCGCGTGGGGGACGCGATCATCAAGGACATCATGGTGGGCGACGAGGCGGCGGCGCTGCGGAACTACCTGCAGATCACGCAGCCGATGGAGCACGGGATCGTGCGGAACTGGGAGGACATGAAGCACCTCTGGGACTACACGTTCGCGGAGAAGCTCCGCGTCGACCCGCGCGGGCGCAAGGTCCTCCTCACGGAGCCCCCGATGAACCCCAGGGCGAATAGGCAGCGCATGTGCCAGGTCATGTTTGAGGAGTATGGATTTCAGGGGGTGTACGTCGCCATCCAGGCCGTGCTCACGCTCTATGCGCAAGGTGCGCTTTCCCCCTTCTCCCCTTTCTTTCTCTCTTTCTTTCTTTCTTTCTTTTATATTGTTACTGAATGATGCGAATGTGCGGGGGCAAACACCAACGCAACGCAACGCGTGGCTATTGCATACATGACACACAGGCTTGACGACCGGCGTCGTGGTCGACTCGGGCGACGGCGTGACGCACATCGTGCCGGTGTACGACGGCTTTGCGCTCCCGCACCTCACGCGGCGGCTTGACATCGCGGGGCGCGACGTCACGCGGTATCTGATCAAGCTCCTGCTCATGCGCGGGTACGCGTTCAACCGCACGGCCGACTTTGAGACCGTCCGGGAGATCAAGGAGAAGCTTTGCTACGTCAGGTGAGACTAACTAGCAATAAATATTATTGCCCTCCGCACAAGACCCTTTCAATTTTTTTTTAACTCCTGTCATTCATAGCTATGATCTCGACATGGACACGCGGCTGGCGGAAGAGACCACGACGCTGGTAGAGAGCTACACAGTGCGCAACCCCTCCTATCCCATCCGATCCCCACCCCACCGCGCCGAAAAACCGAATATGACGACGGATCTGATCTCGTTATAGCTACCCGACGGGCGAACGATCAAAGTCGGCTCGGAGCGCTTCGAGGCGCCCGAGTGCATGTTCCAGCCGCACCTGGTGGACATCGAGCAGCCGGGCGTCGCGGAGATGCTCTTCGAGACGATCCAGACGGCCGCGGTCGACATCCGCGCAGAGCTCTACAAGCACGTCGTCCTCTCCGGCGGCTCGAGCATGTACCCTGGCCTCCCGAGCCGCCTCGAAAAGGAGATGAAGCAGCTGTACCTCACGCGCGTGCTCAACGGTGACCCCTCGCGTTTGAACGTGTGTCTCGTCTTCTTTTTGGCTCGCGCTCGCTTTTTTTTCTGTCTGTCGGTCTGTCTGTCTGTCGCAAGCTGAACCGACGATAAAATTCCAGAAATTCAAGATTCGTATCGAGGATCCCCCGCGCAGGAAGCACATGGTCTTCCTCGGTGGCGCGGTCTTGGCCGACATCATGAAGGGACGAGAAGAGTTTTGGGTTTCGAGAGACGAGTGGTATGAGCAGGGTGTACGCGCTTTGGACAAACTAGGTCGCGGGGAAAACTAAGAAGACTGAGCCGTGTCGACGGGATGTACCTGTATAATGATCACGAAGCATTTTACGGTTTTTTTTTCTCTTTTCGTGGGACGTGAGGAGGAAAGGACTCTTCTGCTTGATGGTCACGCGGGAAATCAGCCCAAGCGTTAAGCTACAAGTCGTGTATTAGTACACGTAGACTCAATACTTCGGTGCCGATCTATGGCACTAGGCTACAGGCTCTATTAAACTAGGTATTGAAAAGACTTTGTGCATGATATCTCGCCGTAGATGTCCCGCCCATCAGTCGGGTCCCCAGAAATCCTCCCACTCTCTAAGCAATCTCACCTCGCCCATGGCCTCGCCGCTGAGGATCTTCCGGCCCTGGACGAGCCGCAGCTCGCGCCCGCGCATGCGCCGAACGCGGCGCTCGGGGTCCTTCTTGTCTAATTCGTCGTCCGTCGTCGTGCGCTCGTCCGGGGGCAGCGAGGACGCGTGCTTCTCCGTCAGGCGGAGTATGGCGTGCGTTTTGGTCAGCGCGAGCGAGACGGCGTGCGGGAGCAGCGGCGGAAGGGAGGACGGCGACGGCGAAGCACCGCGGTCTTCGGGTTGTTCTTCTTCTAAAGGTGCCACTGGGGGGCGAGAACGTTGCGGGGCAACGGTGTGGTGGTAGTGGCCGAGGACGAGCGCGGAGAAGAGATCGCCGACGCCGGAGAAGTACCCCGGGATGAGCGGTATGCAGCCTGCGTAGACCGTCGACCGACGACGGCCACGGCTCGGCATGGCGTCGACGACGCCAGCGTCGGCTGCTAGTGCGCGGACTGATGCGAGGCAGAGCAGCGACTGTTCTTGGTCGCTGACGGGGGAGCGGATGTGTGGTGGGGTCAGGTCCCTCAGCCACGGCTCCATGGGAATAGAACTTATTACGACATTCGGGACGGAGTACGTTTCGTGAAGGATCGTGAGCGCCGTGCGCAGCGAGGGCCAGTCTTCGATCTTGGTATCGGTGAGCACCCTGTCAACGTGGTGGGTGAGCCGTCCGAGTCTCCCCGCACCCACCGGCCAGAACCTACTCCACTTCGAACCAGTTGGGCGTTATGATGGATGCCTTTGGAAGTAAAGAACGATAGAGAGGGATGACGTCCGGGGATACGTACAAGTGACCTGCGTCGCCCATGACGGCTAGTAGTGATGGCTTAACTTTTGCTGACGTGCCATGGACTTTGTAACTACTCACGATCCAATAAATATACAACCTGCGGGTCATGCTGAAGCAGCTTGGTCACAGTACTTGCCACGACCGAGAGAGCTTCAGCACCAAAGATGAAACCTGGGCAGGTCGCCAATATGTCCGGGATCAACGCGGACGATTTGACGTTATCGGGCTGCACACTTACCAGTCAAGATCCGCGTGGGTTTGAGCAGCCCATTCTGATCCATGACGGAGAACATGCGCGCGAGTTCTTCGGCGGTTGCCTTTGTGCCATCGCCGCGATTATAGCCTGCGAATTTGATAAACCAAAAACGATGCAGGCGTGGAGCCCTAAATGGCGCGGGTACCTGAGTGATTGGAAAAGTCGACGGTGTTGACGCCCTTGATTAAAGTTGGGTAAAGATGGCGCAATGAGAAGGCAAGACAGCTTACGTCGACGTCGTAGCCCAGGAGTTGGAGCGGGAAGGTGGCAGCCTTTCCGCCGACATAGCCGTATGCGACGTGAGACTGGATGCTCAGGACACGTCCAGGGTCATCCGCGTGCATGATTGACATACACTGCAGTAGTGCCAGTGCCAGCACGCAAGACTTTTATTTGCGCGATGTTTACGTGTTTTGGGTCTCGTGCTCCTTGTCACGTGACACGAATCCTGAGCACGCGCCGTGTTCACACTTTCACGGCCCCACCCACTCTCTTTGCTCCAGGACATCCATCCATATCCCATATCCCCCATGCATGACGGGATAAGGTCAGTATATCCTGCCCTCTCTCGTCCGTGGCTCTATCTTATCCTGGCCCCAGCCTGCGACAAGCGTGGTACAATGCACTGAATGACGCGCAGACCTCCTTCAGACACCTCCTCACCTCCTCTTCCTCTCCTGACTGGAAGCGTGTCCCCCTTCCAAGAGAGAGTACCTCACTCACCTCAAAGGGAAAAGGACGCTCGTCCCTCCCGGAGCTCTCAGACGTTATTGTTCATCGCAGGATAGCTAAATCGGAAGACACGATATACAGGGTCGTGCTCGATGTACCAACAGCCGATGACACAATCCCCTTCGATGCCTGGAAATCCATCTTGGCCACTCCAGAACTCCGACAAGAGTGGGATCCGGCAGTCGACGGCGCCGTCCTGCTCGAAATGATTGACCCTACCACCCGAATATCCAAGACCAACTTTACTTTAGGATGGCCGGCAAAGTGCGTGTGCAGCCGCTCGTATCCCATTCCTGCATTGACGTCCCTGATAATTTCTGAAAAGCCCCCGAGACACCGTCACGATATCTCGCACGTTTAATGACGCAACGACAATAATAGATGTATCCACATCCCTTCCACGCTCACCAGACGAGCCTGCATACCTTAGACCAAGCCCACCTTACGTGCGCTCTAATGTCAAGCGTGAGGATACCTCTCGGTCGATGGAGTAAATCGGTTTGACCTTGCCCATGCAGTATTCGCTTGGTGTATCCAGTCTTTATCACCCACATCGTCTCAATCGCCCACCCCGGGCGACTCACCCACACGAAAGGCGAATCCAGAGCGTCTCCGCATCACATGCTTCTGGCAGCATGATCTTCGTGCGTTATGGAATATTGGTACCGTGAGCAGCCTGGCGCAACAGCTGGCTGCCATGGTTCTCGGCCTATTAAAGACCGCTATCAAGAGGCGGTCGCGCGTTCCTTTGGTGACTGGCTACGGGAATGGCGTCTCTGTTTCGCGGATACGTTTCGATCTTAACAGGGAATCGCTCACACTTGAGTATTCCATCATCCCCGAGGATGAGGACCACCACGCCACGCATACACCTGATAATCTGCAAGGACTAGACGAGCTGCACGCCATCCGTGAGCATCGCCGTCTAACACGGACGGTCGAATTCAGCATCCCGGTGAACGAAGGCTGGGATGTGCAGATTTTAACCCAGGCATCCTCCGACAAAGTTGCACGGCTCCCATGGTCAGCAAGGGCATACCGCAATGGCGCTCTGGCCACGACTTCTACATCTGGTAGCACCATTTCTGATCCAAATGTCTTGCTCTTCCGGGTGAATCACGCGGCTGTCCTCGATGACCACTCCCTCCTCAAAGTCAACATAGTCATAGAGCGTTCGGCATCCAGCGGACTACGTTTAAACGGCCTGCCTCAGGTGGTCGAATCTATCGAGGAGCGGAATCCTACTTCGTACCTCATGTCTCAACAGATGCTGCAAGATGCTACCAGCACCGCTGATATCAGCTTCCTTTCAACTTCCTCTAATGCCTCCGGTAGATCCACAATGTCTGGCTCAAGTGGATCACGAGCCGTTTTGCAATCGCCCTGCTCTACCGCGGGACGATCTGTTGCTCAAGAAAAATCGATCCTGAGTCGAATCCGTCGCAATTACATTTACTTTTCGTCGTTGCTGCAAGAGCCAGAAGCGAAATGGAAGCGCAGTACGTGGAAGCGGTTTTCTCGGCCTACGTGTCTGTGCCGTATTGATAACGTCACTAGCCACCGAGGCTCGTGGTGTCTCGGTCACGCAGTTAGACTCGATCGATCCCACGTTGGTGGTGTATAAGGCCGAGGCCACGTTCGTGGGTGTCGGCCTGTGGGATCTTTATGCCGCCATAGCTTCCCCTGGTGCTCGACCGTACTGGGACAAACAACACGAAGACGCGGTCCTGTTGGAAGACGTCAATGAGCTGACAGAACTTTGGCATTTCAAATCGAGACCGACGTGGCCTGCCAAGTACGGTCTTACTAGTTTTCTTGCGTTGCGTATCGTAACTTTATTCCTAGTCCACGAGACGCTGTTCTGCTCAAAACCGTCTACAAATCCCCCACAACCGCCCACGTTTTTTCCTTTTCCGCTGATGAACCAAGCCTGTTCCCTAATATTCCTCAGGTGGAGGCCAACGCAATCCGCACGCAAGTCGACCTTCAGGGCTTTGCGATAGAGGCGCTCTCTCCGACGACTACACTGCTGACGTTGCTCGAGCAATCCGATCCGAAAGGCTGGACCAACAAGACATCCATCCCGCAACAGATGATAACGACGCTTGCGGGAATCGGGGAGTTTGCCATCAAATGTGGCGGACCACCCGTGACCACGAGACTAGCGGGCGCCAAAGCGACGGAAATTCGCTATGATCACGAGCGTGCTCTTTTCAGAATCGAGTATGAAGTCTCGACCGATAGACGGACTTCAACGTCACAAGATGTCTCACCCGCCAACTCGCGATCCGAGGATGGAAGTTCTCCATCCTCAACACCCATCGTCGAATGTGAACTGCGATGTGACATGGATACATGGGCGACCTCGCTCGACATTGTAGTCGATCCTCCTCCCCAATCGATCGCTTGTCTCCGCCGGCACCGCTTATCATCCGGAGGTGGCGGCCTCTGGCTCACGCTGACGCACGACGCCATCCTTGCCAGCGAGGAACGCCTGATGGCCATCGTGCGACGCGGACCCGGCCGCGAGCGCGGTGTCGTCATGCTCAACGGATCCAAGGTCTCCGTGGACGTGGAGGAGCTCCCCGAGGCGGAAATCAAGTCGCTCAGCAAGCAGAAGCGCGTCAAGCCGCCGCGCATCCCGCTCGATCAGCCGCCCGTCCTCGGCGTGATCCGCCGGCGGCACAGGAATGCGAACGGAGAAAGCGAAGAACCACCATCGAGCGCGGATCCGCCGTCGAATGCAATAAAGGCGGAGGGTGGCGCCGCCGTCCCCACCTCCGAATCCAGGAACTCGACGTGGTCGAGCGCTGTCCCGAGGCTCCGCAGTCCGCTGGGCCGATATCTCATGCAAGCCATGGAGCAGGCCGCGACGTCGACGCAGCAAGCCGTCGCTGCCATCGCGCCGCCATCGTCCGGGACCGACCCGTCGGCGTACTCGCCCTCCGACTTTCCCATGGACTACGCGCTCAACGCACTGCAATACCTCCAAGCGCTGCACTCGCGTGCGCGCTCGTCGGGCACAGGCGCCGCCACAGCTGGCACGGGCACAGTCTCGGACGGGTGGGCGCTCATCTCGGAAAATGGCTTCCCGCTGTACCGCAAGGTCGTGCCGGAGATCTCGGCGACGCTCCCGGTGTACAAGGGCGAGAAGGTCATCGAGGGGATATCGGCGGAGGAGATCGCTGCCGTCGTGACGAGCTACGACGCGCGGCGGCGCTGGGACGAGCGCTTCGTGGGCGCGCACGTGCTCGAGGCATTTGCGGGCGCCGGCGGTGCGCACACGGCGTTCGCGGTGAGCAAGGCGAGCTTCCCGTTCCGCGACCGCGGATTCTACCTCGCAAGCATTCTCGCGCGCGGCGGCGGCGCCTCCACCGCCCGTGAAGGCGGCAAGGACGGCATGGGCATGGGCACGAGCATGGGCACGGGCGCGGGCGCATCGATGTCGTCTTCGTCTTCGTCTTCGGCGTCGGACGGACGCTCGCCGCCGCTCTTCTGCGTCTCGGCGTCATTCCCGCCCGAGCTCGCGCGCACGTT
>Ga0137390_10000942_pt1 | contig 20952 bp, 15 predicted proteins | sample 15con2h24AmetaG_FD_104937 | JGI IMG/M metagenome (GOLD analysis project Ga0137390, IMG submission 104937) | Vadose zone soil microbial communities from Angelo Coast Range Reserve, California, USA - 15con2h2.4A metaG | ecosystem: Environmental > Terrestrial > Soil > Vadose zone > Saprolite... | reverse complement strand
CATCGTCCAGAAGAGGAAGAAGGCCGCGGCGGCGATCAGCAGGAGAAAGAATTCCGTCAAAAGGAATCGCGCCGCGTGCCAGGTCACGCGTCAGCTACGGTTCCAGAAGCGTGCCCGGCCGTTACGTGCTGGCGCGCGCGGTGCAGCGGCGGAGCTGAAAGGAGGTTAGACATGCGAAGAGCAATCACAGGTGCAGTGCTGGTGATGCTCGCGCTGGCCGGTCCGGCTGGAGCAGTGATGAAGTCGGACAAAGATGCGAAGCATCAGTGCCGTGTGGAGTACAACGAGGCTAAGCGGAAAGCGGGCGAGCTGAAGACGCGCAGGGAACGCGTCGACGCGAAGCGCGACGCAAAGAAGAAGTACGACGAGTGCCTCGAAAACGCGAAGCACAAGTCCTAGTCATCATCCCCTCGAGGTCCGGAGAGGGGGTTCGCCTCATCAGGATGACTTAGCCAGTGCGGAAAAGTGGCGCAGTCCCTGGCCGACTCAGCAATTGACCAATTTCTCCCAAGACATCGGGCCCGATCTCGCCGTTAAACGGCTGCACCCGCTAGCCCGTGGAAGACTAAAGCGCATTTTTTGTGATGATCACGCTGCAGTAAATGAACACGTAGAGTTGAATCGGTAAATGAACGACTCCGTATAGAACGAGAGGCCAGCGAGGTCGCAGCGCTGCGATCATCCAGATGTGAACTGCAAGAGTGATGATGAACAAGCCCACAAGTGGATACGCGGCCCAGTTATCACCATACCGCGTGAATCGAGAGATCACTGCAGTCCAAACTACACCGGCTCCGGTAAGCAGAATCGGCAGGAATCTGATTAGCGGCCGAGCCTTCACGTCGGAGACCCCGAGCGATGAAAGAGCCTCGTGCATGTCACTGCGACTGCTATGACGACAACAGCCACAATGAGACTATTCAGAACCATAACCGACTCAAATGATGTTGTGGACGCACGCAACGGTAAGACGTAGAACAGAAAGAGAAGATTGGCCAGGCGAACGCTGGGCCAGCGTATAGGCTTGACCCGCATGGGGCACCACATTGCCCGGTGCGACGGACCACGCCATGAACGAACCGATGAGATGAATTCCGAAAAGCACGACAAAGGTGACGAGCAAAGCAACGGGGCTTTTCGATTTGTAAGTCATTGGAGCGTTGACCTTTGTTTTCCATGACCGCCGACTAGCAGCGGGGTTTCGACAGCTTTCAAAACGCGTCCTTTGAAATTAGCATCAAACAACCAAACCAGATCACAAACTGAAGGGCGAGATGTATGAGCGCATACAAAAGCGCACGAGCACGGGCAGGGCTTGCGATGACAATCCACGCGTGTACGAGAAGAGTCGCAGGGAAGACCGCCAGTGCCGGGTAAGTTGCCCACTTGTCGCCGTACCTGGCGAATTGGTACACGGCTGCAGTCCAAAGAATCAGAAACCCGGTTAGAACAAGCGGCAGATATTTAGCTTTGCTGGAAATGATTTCTGCTTCGGCGATCCGCATTTCTGCCTCAGTGAATCGGTAAAGACTTGTTGTATCCTGGCACATTCGCAAGCGGTGGAGGTGTCCCACCCGCGGCTCGAATGACACCGGCTGCGTAGCTGTTGCTGTTGTAATACGGGCCGAGGCGACTTGGCAGTGGGTCGTACGGCGCATTATTGTCGTAGCGTGATGCCGCGTTGATCAGAGCGGTTATGAACTGTGTGTCGTTCATACCGGTTGGGCACGAGACCGGCGTGAGATTTGACAAGTTCCTCGGGTTATCGCCTGGAAAGTTCGCCACTCCGTGCAACCGGCCAAACGGTGTCGGCCACCATGTGTAATTAGATCCTGTACCCCAGGCTTGGCCACCGAGCGTTGCTTCTTGACCGCCCGTGCGAGTGAACCACGGCTGACCTGAAAATTGACTCGGATCGTCAGGTCGAAGAACTATTGCAGCATGATTTTCCGGGTCGCCGGGGAAAAAAGCCGAATGCTTTCCGATGAGGACGGCAAGCCCTGTCTCATCCCCCAGGTTGATTGGATCGCCGGTGACGTAGGCATACAGACTCGTGTCACCGCCGCCGAACAGAATTGGATCCTTAGCTGTCCACCGCCCCGTTTGCGGGTCGTAGTCCCGAGCTCCAAACCGCACGAGCTTCGTATCGGGGTCGTACAGTCCTCCGGCGAAACCGAACGGTTGGAATCCGGCGCTGGTGTCCCCGAGCACATTTCCGAATTCATCGTATCCCAGCATCTGAGCGAACGCTCCGGTGTTTGTATCTACGACCAGGCGCGGCGAACCCACTTGATCTGTTAGAAGGCGATAAGTGATGCCGCCGCGAACCATGTAATCCGGCACACTCGTGTGCGATCCATAAACGAATCTGCTCACGACGGCATTGTTGCCATCGAGCTCGGCCACGATCCGAATCTGATCGCCATAAAGCCATCCCCGCACCAGTGCGCCGTTCACCTTCTTGCCGACCCGCAGATTCTGCGGGTCGATGACATACTCGATCGCTCGCCCGTCAGGCAGATTCACAGTTCGAAGATTCCCCAGGACGTCGTACCCATATCGCGTGGTGCCCGAAGCATCGGTCTTCGTCATCAGCTCGCCATTGGCGTTATAAGTGTACGTTGCATTGCCATAAGTCAGCAGCCGGTCCTGGGCATCGTAAATGGCGGTATCGGTTGACCCGTTCTTCGTTCTTGACAATCGGTTGCCGTTCGAGTCGTACGCGTATAGAGTGGCGATGACGCCGTCAGCAACGTTCATCAGGCGACCGGCGGTGTCGTAACCGAACTACTGACCCGAAGAGCTGCCATTCACCGTTTCGGTTCGTTGCTGAATTCGTCCCGCCGCGTCATGAACGAAGGCCTCTGAAAAAATAGCCGCGCCGCCCAGCGTTGCGGTGTAACCGGTGATTTCCCCATACTCATTGTAGGTGTACGTATCGGTTGCGGCGCCTAACGCCGTCCCGGTGAGCAGCCCATTTCCAGGATCGTGTCGCAATTGCAGCGCGCCGGCGCTCGTCAGAAGTCCGTCGGCGTCGTAACCGAAGCTCGCGCCAGCTTCGCTCACCACGCGGAAGTCGTTGTCATAGATGTAGGAGACGCTTCCTTTTACCGGACCGTTCCACTGGACGCTAATGATAAGAGATCCGTCGTACTGATATTGCACCGTCGAGCCATCCGCAGCCGTGACAGCAGCGAGCGTGCCTGTCTGTGAGTTGTAAGTGTAGCCGTATCCGGCCGTCGGCGTTGTCATCGTCTTCAGACGGCCCGGTGCATCGTAGCTCAGTGCAATCGACTGGCCATCCGGGCGCAGCACGCTCGTCAACTGCCGGTCGCGGTTGTAGGCGTACTGAGTCGCACCGGCGCCAGGCACCGATGGCGGTGTGTATTGCTGTTGATCGTCGCGGACTGTCCAAGCGAAGGCGTGCACCGGTCGCGATGGCGGCGTGACCGAGGTGACGTTGCCGTTCGCGTCATGAGTGAAGGTGATCAGCCGGCCGTCGGGCAACGTTTGCTGCGTCACACGGCCAGCCTTGTCGTACAGGAAGCTCACGCTGTGGCTCAAGGGATCGGTGATACGTTCTATCAGCCCACTGCCGTTGTAGCCAAAATCCGTATGCCTCGCACTTTGCTGGATCGACGTCAACTGCCCCTTTGCGTTGTACGAGAATGTGGCAGGCGCGAGACCTGTCAATTGGATCGACGCCACGTCGCTTTGGCTGTTGAGAACTACTGTGGACTGTCTTCCCGCTGGAGTCCGCATCACCAGCGATCGATTGGCGGAGGTGAAGCTCGATTGCCACTGGCGTCCATTCACCGATCGCGCCTCGGTCAGGTTGGTCACCGATAGCGGATCGGATCGGTCCGCGAGCGTGACCGAGCGTGAGATTTGTGAAGTAAGATGATGTCCTGACGGCGTATTGACCGTTGTCGTCGTGAGCGGCGCGAGACTCTCGAAGCGGGGATCACCCTGGATCGCCTGTAGAACCACGCTACCATTCGGCAGAACGACTGATTGGCCTCCGTCGGTTGTCCGTGTTGTCTTCATCTTCAATTGGGTCGCCAACTCCGTATCTGTCCGCACATCACTGCCGGTCGAGCTGCGCTGAATGTCATGCGTCGTCGTCTGCCCTTCGGCGGAACGTACGGCGAGTTGGAACGAGCCTCCGATTGTGGGAGGGCCGGTAATGGTCAGCGATCCACCGTCGGCGCGATCCTCGCGAGTGAATCTTCCGAGCGTGTCGTAAGCGATCGCCTTGGGAATTCCGCGCGGATTCTTGAAGCCTGTCAGCAGTCCATCAGCTGTATAGGTCATCTGGAATTGCTCGCCCGCCGGATTCGTAACCGTAGCGAGATAACCGCCGTTGATGGCGAGAACAGTGCGGTCTCCAAAGGGAGACGTGATCGCTGTAGCGTTGCCTGACGAATCGCGCTCAATCGTCGTCGCGTTGCCATAGGTATCTGTGATGGAGGTGAGATGACCGGCCACATCGTATTGGAACGAATACAGAGTCGCATTGGTCATTGCATCGACCGTCTTCTGGTGTCGGCCATTCGGTGCAAAGACCGACGCGCTTCGGCCATCGGTGGATGGAACGACCAGCGTGCGGCCGCCTGTCGCTGATAGATCCGGAGGAGCAATCCTGCGCACCGTCATCAGAAAGTCATCGGAGACGTACACCGCTCCATCGAGGCCAACCGCCATGTTCTTCGGAAAGAAGACATAGGAGGTGGGAGCGGGAGAGCCGTCGAGCGCGTAGTTATTGAAACCGGGGTTTCCGGCAACTGTAGCGATGACACCATTGGGAAGAACTCGCCTGATTGTGTACGTGTTCGAGTCGGTGAGGTAGAGACTTCCATCCGGCGCCGCTGCCAGCGCGTCCGGATACCACAGCTCGGCCTGGACCGCCGGCCCGCCATCGCCGCTGAAACCCGTGGTAAAGGTGTCGGTGCCAGCGAAACGCTCGATGATGCCCGTTGGAGAAATCCTGAAGACCCGGCCACCGATATTGGTCCCGTTGAAAAAGGTGCTCGCCAGGCCGAAATAGACACTGCCATCACGGCCAACCGCGATCCCATTCACCTGGCCGATGTTCGTTGCGAGCGCCGGCAAACCGGCAGGCGATACGTTTCGCGGTAAAGAAGAGTCGCCGGTCAGAGGAACGATCGTTCCGTCGGGATTCCTGCGAACGATACCGCTCTGAGTCGCGATATAGAGGCTTCCTTCAGGGCCAAAAGCGAGCGCGTTGCAGCAACCGGACGGCGCAGTCAATTCGGTGATCGAGCCGGTGAACGGGTCGCCACGCCGGAGATGACCGGCACTCGTGAAATACAAAAGCTCGTCGGGACCTACGGCCATCGCCGTTACTGAGCCCGCATTGATTGCGGTGTTCATCAGTCCGCCAGGAGCTACTCGGCGAATGACGCCTCCGAACCAGTTCTCGGAAATGTAAACGTTTCCATCCGGAGCGGGAGCCATCGCCCATGGGATTCCAAGCCGCATGTCCGTCGCGATGCCGGCCGAGGCTGTCGAAGAACCGCCGCCAGCGAACCTGGTGATCACCGGACGTTGCAGAGAAGTCGTGGACGTTTCGGCCGGACCGCGTGTAAGAACTCCACCATTCACATTCAACACGTCGTTCGCATCGATCCGCCAGCCTCCAAACCCCAACGGCAGCGCCGCCACCCCGCCTAACAACGTATCGCTTTCCTGATCGAGGCTGATCTCCTGCCGTGTTCGCCTCAAGGGAGCAGGCGCACTTGAAGGCAACCCAAACGAGAGGTTGCCCGGAGCCGGGGGCGAATAGACAAAGGCGTCGTACACATATCGAATTTGAATGTGGGCGACCTGAGAGCCCTGCAGTTGACGGCCGTAAGCGTCAAGGCCGTCCCATGTAACGCGGATCGACTGGTTAGGAACTGGTGATCGAGAGAAATGAAACAGGCGGCCCCCGATCAGGACATCAACATCGATTCGCTTCAACGGCGTCGGAACAGTTGTTCCGCTGATCGGAATATCGACTACACGACCAGCAAGATGGCCGGGAACTTCGTCACTTTGGTATTCAAGGGAGAAAGGTGTCCCAACGATTGGGAGCGACTCGCCATAAACCTGGTTGTGACAATCAATCGTAGAGCCGCACCTCGTTGTTGGTGCGTCGACCGATGGGGAATGTTGCGGCGGCTCAGTCCTCGGGGATGTTGCGACCCCCGGCGGGTCTATGGTCGCCGGAAAATTCAAATCCACCGCGGTGAAGTGGTCTGTCGTGATCCGCCATAGACTCTGGCCGGGTTGATACAACGCCGCTAGTTGCTGCAGCTCGTCGGTCGAAATACCGATGCTGCTCGGGTCATCGGCGACACCGTCACCGTTCAGATCTACTGTCGCTCGACCGGCGGCGACAGTCACAACTCGGAGAGCGATGCCATTGGCCTGTGCGATCCATGCGCTTCGATCCCGGTCGTAATAGCCGACCGGAACAGCGGTGCCGACCGGAAAACCGAGGAAGTTCTCGATATAGAAGGCCACAGGCTTGGAGAATCTGACAGTGTTCGCACTTGCCGCCGTCGCCTCATCCGCGCTCAGTTCCACACAATATGTGTACGCGCTCGCAGGCGGTAGCGCCGCCGGCATCATCTTCTGCCCGTTCGAGCCGACGCTGAATTCCGTAGCCCGAATCGTGAGCGTCGTCGCCACCCGGGAGCCGTTCGGTGTCTCGATTGTCGCGGTTGTTCCCGTGGGAACGAGCACTGTCGCTCGGCGAGAGCCATCGCTATCCGTTACCACGCTGCCCCGAGCGACCTGCATCGTTGGAGCTGCCATGTTTACCGCCGTTGCGGCGGGATCAAACGCCGTCATGTAAACGTCGTCCAGGACCACGAAGTCGCGCCACGGTGTGCGCGTGCGACGCTGAGCGGAAAGGTAACCACTCTTGTCGTAGACGACGGTGACATCGCCACCGCCATTCACCGCGAGGTCGTACCAGCCGTCGACTCTCGACAGCGTGTGTCCGAGCTCAGGATGGCCGAGGATGGTGACTCGAACGGCGGGCAAGGGTGCGCCGCCGGCCGAATGGATCTGGCCGCGGATGACTGCGACCCTCGCTGGCTGAATCGTGCCCGGGGTCACGCCGCGTTGTATGGGATTTGGGCCGCTGTAAAGGAATTGAACTGTGTCGGAGATCGAGGTGACGACGGTGCCGTCGATGGGTGTCGCTAAAGTCGAGGGATCAGGGGGCGGCGTTTCGAGTGCCACCACTGTGAGCAGGACAGTTTGCGTCAGATTCGCAAATGTCGCGCTGATCGAGGTCGTTCCGGCCTTGAGACTCGTGGCCAGTCCGTTCGCGTCGATCGTGGCAACGGTCGGGTCAGAGCTGCTCCACGTCGCGCGGCTCGTCACGTCGATCGTCGAATTGTCTGCGGCGACAGCGACCGCCGTGAACTGCTGCCCCTGTCCAGATGTGATCCTGGGTGATGCGGGGGTCACGCGCACTGCTGTGAATGGCGGCACGTATTGAAAGGTGTTCTGCAGAGTCGCGACGCCATTGGGCGAGCTGACCACGACGTCGACCGCTCCGATCGGATGCGGCGGGGCCGTCACCAGTAACTGGGTCGAGGTCACGTATGTCACGCTCGCTGCGGCGACGCCTCCGAACACGACGCGCATGGCGCCCGGCACAAAGCCCACGCCGAAGAGACGTACGACGACTCCGCCGTTGGGATCAGCGGTTCGCGGGTAGATAGCAGTGGCGCTCAGACTGGAGTACAGAATTCGGATCGCATCGTTTTTCGTGTCCGCAATGAACGCTGCGCCCTCCACGAGCACGTCATTGGGTTGTTTGAACTGCGCCAATCCGGGATCGCCATTGACGAAACCCTCTTTGCGCGCGCCGGCGATGGTCGTGACCACTGGGTTTGGTGAGCTCGTCGTGATCATCCGCAGCGTGTCATTCATCGTGTCCGCGACCACGACGTTTCCTGCCCGATCGACAGCCACTCCTGACGGTTGCTTGAACTCGGCAATCGTCGCCGGACCGTCGAGAAAACCGTCGTGGCCCGTGCCCGCAACAGTCGACACCACTCCGTTATCAATTTTTCGCACGGCGTGGTTGCCGGTGTCCGCGATGTAGAGCGTGCCGCCCGTTGTGGAAGTGATTCCTTGCGGACTTTTGAAGAGCGACTGCGAGGCCGGACCGTCAGCGAACCCCGGGTGAAGTCCGCCAGCGAGAATTGTGACCGTGCCGTCCGGCTTGATGCGCCGAATCTGATCGTTGCCTGTATCTGCGACAAAAAGATCGCCGCCGGGGCCGATGGTGATTCCGGAGGGTTGTTTGAATGTTGCGCCGGCGCCGACGGTCGAGACGACTCCGCTCAATGTAACGCGCCGGACCGCGTTGTTCCCGCTGTCAGCAACGAAGAGCGATTGCGTGGCAGCATCAAATGCGAGTGCAGCGGGCTCTTTGAACTGTCCCTGAGCACCATCGACAAATCCCGGCTTTCCGTTGCCCGCTAGAACGCTGATTGAACCATCAGGGGCGACGAGCTTCACCTGATGATTGCCTCGATCGGCAACGGCGATTACACCGCTCGGCAGAACAACTGCGACTCCCGAGGGCTCTTTTAAGCCAGACGATGAGAGCGTTGCGACTCTCGTCCAGGCTGGGCTCGAGGTCACGGTAAAGGGGAGTTGGGCGACAACAGTATTGTTCAAAGTGATGCTGACGTTTCCCGAGACGGCTCCCAGAGGTACCTCAAATTCGAGCAGGCTCGCAGACTGATTGATTGCATTCGCCGGGATGGTGCGTCCATCCGCGGTTGGAAAATTCACGCGAAGTCCGCTCTGACCGAGCGCCGAGCCTATGAGGATTGCACGCGCGCCGACGCTGCCTGACCGGGGAATGACTTCTTGAACGACCTGTGCGCGAAGAATGATGGCAGTCAGTGAGAAGCAGACACCGAAGAGAAAGCACCGAAGCATTAGGCCTCCCGTGGCCGTGACTTGACCTCGTCCGGGTCAGAAATAGACGGCGCACGGATGGCAGCTTGCGAAGACGCGCACCGCAACGGCTAACCTTTATTTCCCGACCTGGACCTGACGGCCTCGGAAAGGAGTGATCGGGAGAGGAAGATTGGTACCCTCACCTCCCACACGAGTCTCCCGAAAGATCGAGGAGCGGCAAAACACGATCGAGGCGCTCACGCGGCGCATCGAGGCGCTGGAACGGACGCGCTGAGAGTTACTTCTCGAACGGGACGACGTCCGCGGGCCCCTCGCCCTGCATGGTGAGGCGAAGCTTCGACGACTCCAGCGGCACAGCTTCGATCTGCTCGAGCGAAGCCAGCTCCTTGCCGCTCCCGGCCAGGCGCTGCATCTCTTCGCCCTTCGGCCACAGCCGCGTGTCGACGGAGCCGATGACCGCGTTGTAGCGCTCCACGGTCCGGCGCAGCGCGCCGCCAAGTTCCGCGAAGAGCTCCATCACCTTCACAAAGCGATTGAACAGCTCCACGCCGGCGTCGTGCATCCGCTTGGCGTTCTCCTCCGTCCGCTCCGCCTTCCATCCCGACTCCACCGCCCGCAACAGCGGCAGCAGCACCATCGGCGAGGCCACGAACACGCGCCGCGACGCGGCGTAGTCGAACAGCGACGGATCGGCCATCAACGCCGCGGAGAGGAAATGCTCGCCAGGGAGAAACATCACCGTGAAGTCGAGCGACTCGTCCATCGACGCCTGGTATTCGCGCCGGCTGAGAGTGTCGATGTGACGCCGCAGCGTCTTCGCATGCGCCAGCAGCAGCTCGTGCTTGCGCGTTTCGTTTTCCTCGTTGGCGGCAGCCTGATATTCGGTCAGCGGAACCTTGGCATCGACCGCGATCACGCGCTTGTTCGGCAAGCGCACGATCAGATCGGGACGCAGCCGGCGCCCCTCTTCAGTGAAGAGCGTTTCCTGCATGTCGAAGTCGCAGAATTCGCTCATGCCCGCCAGCTCGACGCATCGCTTCAGCGAGTTCTCGCCCCACGAGCCCCGCACTGCCGGAGACTGCAGCGCATTCGCGAGCCGCGCCGCCTCGCGCTGCGCCGACTGTTGCGCTGAGAGCAGCGTCAGGATCTGCTGCTGCAGCCCGCCGTACGCTTCATTGCGCACGCGCTCGCTCTTGACCACTTCGCCGCGATACTGATCGAGCATCTCGCGCACCGGCGTGAGCAGCATTTCGATCTCGGCGCGCTTGGTGTCGAGCGAGCCGTCGATCTGGGTCTTGCTCATCTGCAGCAGCGACTCTCCGACCTGCTGGAACGCGCGCTGCGCTTCGGCCGCGAAGGTGTCGGCCACCGATCCATGCGCGCGCTCGATCTCGCCGAGCCGGGTTTCCGCAACCGCCCGCGCCACCTCCGCCCGATGCAGACTGGGCCCGCTCAGCAGCCAGCCCAGGAAAAGGCCGGCGAGCAGCGCCACGCCCGCCACCACCATCAATGTCAGCATGAAAAGATGATGGGCCGGGCTGCGGCGGCGGTCAAGAGCGCAGGATCTCGACCAGCCGATCGACTTCGGCGTCGTCGTTGTAGAAATGCGGCGAGAAGCGCAGCATGCCTTCGCGCGGCGCACACACGATTCTCTTCTCCTCGAGGGTCCGATGCCAGCGAAGCAACGACGGCTCTACGCCCGGTGGAATCGCGCCGACGATGCCGGAGGCGATCGGGCGAGGCGAGGCCACACGCCATCCGATCTCTTCCAGCCGTTCCGCCAGGCGCGTCGCGATCCGGATGACCTCCGCCGCGATGTCCTCGATCCCGATCTCCAGCAGCAGATCGATCGCCGCGCGCAGACCGTAGACCCCATTGGTGTTCAGCGAGCCGGCTTCGAATCGCCGCGCGCCGGGGACGAGATCGCCCCCGACCTCGAGAAACGTGCCCTTGCGCTGCACGTTCGTCCATCCGGTCTCGAGAACTTCGAGTCGATCGCGATGCTCGTCCGCGACGTAGAAAATCGTTGCCCCCTCCGGGCCGCACATCCATTTGTGTCCGTCGGCCGCCAGAAAGGCGATTTTCGATTTGCGGACGTCGATCGGCAGCGCGCCCATGCCCTGAATGGCATCGACGCACAACAGCACGTTTTTCCGCGCGCACAGCTCTCCGATGGCGTCGAGATCGGCGACGAAGCCATTGTGGAAAGCGACAAACGAGACCGAGACGATGCGCGTGCGGGCGTCGATCAGCGGCTCGATTTTCTCCACGGTCGGTAGATCCGCAACGCGACATTCAACGCCGCGGCGCGCCAGCCGTTTCCACGGGCTGTAGTTCGGGGGAAACTCGAGCCTGGTGGTAATGACGTTGTCGCCGTTCTGCCAGCGATAACCTTCCGCGACGAACGAGAGGCCTTCCGAGGTGTTCTTGAGGATCGCGATCTCGCCGGGATCGGCGCCGATCAGGCGCGCCCCGGAAGCGCGCAGCCGCGCGTCCTCGGCGTACCACTCCTTCCAGTGCAGCGCGCCGAGGTCGCGCTGGTCGCGGGCGTGGCGCTCGATGGCCTCGCACGCGCGCGTGGAGAGCGGCCCCACTGCGGCGTGATTGAAATAGATCAGATTGCGCGTGACGGGAAAGAGATCGCGAACCTTAGATTTATCCTGAGGCGTCAGCCGAAGGATCTGGTGGCAATCAGTCAAAGTGTCACCTCAGGCAGAGTGGATCGTCCCACTTCGAGCTGAGATCTTGCCACTCTGGATTCATCGCCGTGATCAGCGCAACTTTGCGCGCGCGTGTCCATCCCTTCAACTGCTTCTCACGCCGAGCTGCAGCTGCGCGATCGGTCGATTCTTCGAAGTAGACCAAGCGGTCGAAGTTATACCGCCTTGTAAAGTTGTTTCGGAATGTACCGTTCTTATGCTGGATCATCCTGCGGACAAGATCAACGGTCATTCCGATGTAGAGCGTTTGATTTGCATTCGAGATGATGTAGACGTAGCACGCCACAAGCACCAGATCCTTCGCTACGCTCAGGATAAACTCGAAATTCATGAACCATTCAATGCTCCTGGCGCTCGTCTCCGCGGTGTGGGTCGGGCTCGAGATCGTCATCGCCGTCGTGACGCGCGGGACCTCCGGAAAGGACCGCGGGTCGTTCAGAGTCCTGTGGCTGCTCCTCTTCGTCGGAATCTTCACGGCGAGTGAGCTGAAGCGCGAGCTGCCGATACCCAACCGCAACGCGATGTTCTGGCTGGGCGTTGCACTGATCCTTGTTGGCATCGTCATGCGCGCAGTCGCGATTCTCACCTTACGTCGTTACTTTACGGTGCGGGTGACAATTCAGGACGGGCACGAGCTGGTCGACCGCGGGCTCTATCGCTTCCTGCGTCATCCCTCCTACACCGGCGCGCTGATCTCCTTCCTCGGATTGGGATTCGCGTTCGGGAGCTGGCTGAGCCTGGCCATCATTGCCATAGCGGCGCTAATCGGATTCGGATATCGCATCCGGGTCGAGGAAGCGGCGCTCGTCCAGCATTTCGGCGATCGCTATCGCCAGTACGCGGCGCGGACAAAACGACTGATTCCCGGCGTCTACTGAGTCGCCGCGACGCGCCGTGCCAGCTCCGCGCTGCCATGCATGCTGGCAATCGTGGTTCGTGGAGAGCGGCCGTCTCGGCGGCAGTCGTCGGGCGTCCCGCCCGTCGACGAAAAGCGGCCGCGCGAGACGCGCACCCGCTGCGGGCGAGACGCCCGCTCTCCACTGGTTGCTCGGGCGTCACGTCAAAAGCGCCCCAGGGACTCGACGTAGAGGTCGAAGTTGCGCTTCATCTCAGCGAGCGAATCACCGCCGAATTTCTCGCGCATGGCGTCCGCCAGCACCACTGCCAGCATGGCCTCGCAAACCACGCCGCATGCCGGGACCGCGGTGACGTCGCTGCGCTCCCACGCCGAGCGGTGCGGCTCGCGCGTTTCGATGTCGACGGACGGCAGGCCGCGGCGCAGCGTGGAGATGGGCTTCATGAACGCGCGCACGACGACGTCCTGGCCGTTCGTCACGCCCCCCTCCATCCCGCCCGCCCGATTGGTCGTGCGGTAATAACGGCGTTGCTCGTCGAAATAGATCGCATCGTGAACTTCGGAACCGACCCGGCGCGCGCCGGAAACGCCGTCTCCGATGGCCACGGCCTTCACGGCGTGGATCGACAGAATCGCCTGCCCGAGACGGCCGTCGAGCTTCTCGTTCCACTGGACGTAGGAGCCGAGGCCGAGCGGGACGCCGTGGGCGGCGATGACGATCGTGCCGCCGAGAGTCTCCCCCGCTTCGCGCGCGGCATCGACGGCTTTGATCATCGCGTCTTCGTCCTTGCGATTGACCGCGCGCAGCGGCGACTCTTCGTCGACGGCCGACAGTTCTTCCCACGAGGGCGAGTACTCCGGATCGCCGGCCGCGCCGACGGCCACCACGCCCGAGCGAATCTCGATGCCGAACGCGCGCAGCAGCTCTTTCGCGATCGCGCCGGCCGCGACGCGCGAGGCGGTCTCGCGCGCGGACGCGCGCTCGAGAACATCGCGAAGGTCGTGGCGGTCGTACTTCATCCCCCCGACCAGATCAGCGTGGCCGGGACGCGGCGCATGCACCCGCCGCTTCTCCACCTCCGCTTGGTCGATCTCCCACGGATCCATCGCGCCGCGCCAGTTCTCGAAGTCGAGATTGCGGATGGTGATCGCGATCGGCGATCCGAGTGTCTCGCCTCCGCGAATGCCGGCGACGATGTCCGCGCGATCGTGCTCGATCTTCATCCGCCCGCCCCGCCCATACCCGTGCTGCCTTCGCGCGAGATCGCGATCGATGCGCTCGCGATCGAGCCGCACGCCCGCCGGCATGCCGGTGACGATGATGGTGAGCTGCGGGCCGTGGGACTCGCCGGCGGTTTGAAAAGTGAATTGCATTGTTAGTTCTTAGTTCTAAGTTCAAAGTTTATCCCGAGCGCAGCGAGGGATCTCCGGTGGCGCAGCGACTCATTTGGCTAGAAGGAGATCGTCAAAAAGAAGGCTCAGGTCTTTCCACCGAGGATTGTTCTTTTGAATCAACGCAACTCGCTCAGCGCGCGACCACGCCTTGACCTTTCTTTCTCGCGCGACGGCCAGAGCGAAGTTTGGCAAAATTTCGAAGTAGACCAGTCGATCGAAGTGGTACCGCGCAGTGAATCCGTTTGGATATGACCCTTCCTTGTGTTCTCGAATTCGGCTGACAAGGTCGACTGTCAGACCCGTATACAAACGATGGCTCTTATTGCTCATGATGTACACGAAGGTGTCGCGCGGAGAGCTAAGTTGTCGCTGCGCCACCGGAGATCCCTCGCTGCGCTCGGGATAAACTGTTGAAAACTAAGATACAGCCCACGAGAAGGGCAATAAGACTGATCGCCTGCGCAATCGTGAACGGCCCCAGAAAGCGGTCGTCTTTCGCGCGCACGATCTCGACCAGGAAGCGCTCGATGCCCATCAGGATCAGAAAGAGGCCGAAGACGCGGCCCTTCGGATGGGGGCGGCGGCTCAGCCTCAGCAGGAACAGAAAAATGATGAAGCAGGTCACCGATTCGTAGATCTGCGTCGGATGCACGCGCAGAATCTGATCGGGCGGAATGGACGGATCGACGTGCACGCCGAATTGCCGCAGGGCCTCGGCGGTCGTCGGCGGCGATCCTTTCGGAAACGCGATGCCGACCCACGAATCGGTCGGGCGCCCATAGTCATCGCCGACGAGAAAGCATCCGATCCGGCCGAGCGAGTATCCGAGGGCCAGGGAGGGGGCGGTGGCGTCGGCGGCGGTGAAATAATCGACGCGGCGCCGCCAGAGCACGAACGAGCACGCGATGATGCCGCCGATCAGACCGCCGTACCAGACCAGGCCCGCGCGATCGAACAGCAGGTGCCAGTCTCGGAAAAGAATGGCGTAGTAGATCTTCGCGCCGACGATGCCGCCGATCGCGCCCGCCATCACGATCGACGACGCCAGATCTTCGGAGAGCCCGTAGCGGCGGTACTGACGGGTCAGCACCCAGCCGGCCACGATGAACGCGACGAACATCATCAGCCCGAAGGTGGTGATCTCGAAATTTCCGACGCGGACGAGAGTAGGAAACATGCCGCGCGAAGGATAGCAGGAGGAGCCGTCATTCTGAGCGAAGCGAAGAATCTCGTCGACGAGATCCTTCGCCGTCTTCGCGGCTCAGGATGACGCTACGCGGTGTCTTCCAGCGCCGCTTTCTGGTCCGAGATGAAGTTGAAGACATCGACCTTGCCTTCGGCGTCGAGATGCTGGGAGACTTCGAAGAGCTGTACCGAGAGCAGCGCGTTCAGCCCTTCCTCCAGCGTGCTCTTTCGCCGCTCGAAAGGGAGCTCCGAGATGTTGGCGAGGAGCATGTTCTCGTCGAAGCGTCCGTACTGATCGAAGAAGACGCTTGTCCAAAGGTCGTCGCTGGCGGCATTCTCGAGCGCGGTGCTGAAGAGATTGTGGGCCTCCTCCTGACCGACCGCGTTCGTCAGCGACTCATGAATTCTCTCGAACATGTCGTTGTACGTGGAGATGAGCTTGAGCAGCTCCGGCGAATCTTCGACGTCGAGAAAAACAGGACGGCCTTCTTTTTCCTCGGGAGCGATGTCGATGAGGCGCGCAATCAGGAGCTGAAAGAGCATGCGCGTGACTTCGAAGTCCGTCAGCTCCGATTTGGCGATCAGATCGCGAACGGTCAGCGTGCCGTCGATACTGTTGTAGAGCGCGACTTCGTCCTCACTCATCTCGAGACCTTCGAAGTCGGGAACTTCGCCCGCGACCTTTGCGAAGATCATGTCGAGACTCGTGATCTTTTCGCGGATGCGCACGCTCTCGTCGATCCGGCGAATGCCCTCCATGATCGCGCCGGAGGTATTGATCGACAGCGCAATCCGCTCGCTAAGCACCTCCTCGGCCGCCTCCACGAAGCTGAACGAGCCTTCATTCCATGTGAAGAGCGCATAGATGATCTCGAGCGCCTGATTCTTCAGTCCCCACCACAAATCATTCGGCGAGATGGCGCCCATCTGCACGAGCACTTTTCCGTGGCGCAGATTGGGCCCGACGCGCCGGGTCGATTCGTGGTACTGCGGCTCGGTGATCTTGCCGTTGCGCAGCAGGAACTGGCCGAGGGATTGATCAGGGGAGTTCGAGCTGGCGAAGACGATCTCGCCTTCGTTCCAATGCAGCGACCGCTCGAGCCTCCCCTGCCGCAGGAGCAGCTTGCCGCTGCCGCGAATCATCGAGATGAAGCTCAAAACGTCGGCGATCTGAATGCGTCGGAGGTCACCTTCGAATATCGCCTGCTCAGCCATGCACTCTCACCACCCGTTCCGCCCTCGGCACAATCTCGCGAAGAAGTGTGACGGTCCGATCGATCTCTTCTGCGGTGTTGAATCGGCTGAGCGAGAATCGCACGGTGCTCTTCGCATCGTCGGCGGAGAGTCCCATCGCGAGCAGCGCCGGACCCGGCTCCACGCGCCCCGACGAACAGGCCGCACCGGTCGAGACGGCGACGCCGTTGAGATCGAGCCCGATGACGATTCCCTCGGCGTCGGCGCCATGAAATGTAACACTGCTGGTGTTCGGCAGCCGGTGCGCCGATGCACCATTGATCGTGATCGTCAATCCCGAAAGTTGGCTCTCGAAGCGATCGCGCAGGCTCGCCACATCGGGGTGATCCATCGCGACCTCGGCGGCCACTCCGAACGCAACCGCCAGCGGCACATTCTCCGTGCCTGGACGGCGGCGGCGCTCCTGCGATCCGCCGAAAGAATGGCGCTCCAGCGCCAAACCTCTCCTCACATACAGCGCGCCGATGCCTTTCGGCGCGTGCAGCTTGTGCGCGGACAGCGAAAGGGTATCGACACCGAGAGCGTTCACGTCGACGTCGATCTTGCCGGCGGCCTGCACGGCATCGCAATGCACGTGAATTCCGCGCTCGCGGCAGACGGCCGCAACTTCGGCAACCGGTTGAATGACGCCGGTCTCGTTATTCGCCATCATCATCGCCATGAGCCGCGTGTCGGGCCGCAGGGCTTCGATCACGCGCGCCGCCGATACCTGCCCGCTTCTCTCGGGAGGAACAAACGTGACGTCGTGCCCGCGGCGCGCCAGCTCCTCTACCGGTTCCCGCACGGAGGGATGCTCGATGGCGGTTGTGACAATGTGATGACGACGTGCCGGCGTCACAGCCCCGAAGATGGCGGCGTTGTTAGACTCAGTGCCGCCGCTGGTAAAAACGACGTCGCGGGCATCGGCACCGATCAGCCGGGCAACCTGCTCGCGGGCGTTCTCGATCCTTCGGCGTGCAGTCTGGCCTTCTTTATGAATGCTCGACGCGTTACCGTATACCTCGGCCAACGCTTCGCGCAGGGCATCCAGGACCGCTGGATGGAGCGGCGTGGTAGCGTTGTTATCGAGATAGACGCGCATAGATTTCGTTCACAGGACAACCAATGAAGAGGATCGCGCTCACCTTTCTGCTGGCAGCCACCTTTCTCGTCCCGAACATTGTCGCTCAAACAAACAATCCTCCGGATACCACCAAGCCCCCCCAGCCGGCCAAGGACGCGCCCAAGCCGCAGGATGCCGGCATTCGGAAGCTTTCCCGGCGCGAGCGAAAAGAGCGCATCAAGAACCTTTCCGACAAGTATCGTCAGTTTCTGATCGACGTCGAGCCGATCATGCAGGACTCGGAGCTCGATACCTTCCTGATCCTCGAGACCGACCCGCAGCGCGACATCTACATCACCGAGTTCTGGCGCCGCCGCGATCAGTTGCAGGGAACGACAAATCACACCTTCCGCGATCAGTATTACGGCCGCCTGGAGACGGTGAAGGAGCAGTTCAAATACGTCTCATCGGATCGCTCGCGGATTTATTTGATCCACGGCGAGCCGGCCGAGCTTATCGACGCTCCCAATTGCCGCCTGCTGGTGCCGGTGCAGGTCTGGAAATACCTTTTCATCCCGAACATGGGGCATGACGTCCGATTCCTTTTCTACAAGCCGCGAAACGGCTCGGACTATCGCCTGTGGATTCCATTTGGCATCAGCCGCGGTCTGGATCTGGAATCGATGCAGGACCTCGTCTCGGGCGACGCGATCGGCACGGACGTCGACGCCACCAACGCGGTGCGACACGTCTTCGGTCCGGCAGGTCCGATGACCACCATGAGCAATCTCGAATTTCAATGCCAGTACGGCGACGAGATCCTCAAAGCGGTCTATCAGACCCAGATGAACAAGACCGACATCATGAAGGTCTTCAATCCTCCCGAGATCAACGAGGAAGACGTCCACAAGATCCTGCTCTCGGTGGTGCTCGCCACGCCCAATGCTCCGAAGCTCGACGCCGACTTCGCGCTGCAGTTCCCGGCCAAGCAGGGAGGCCGCACCGACGCGCAGATGACGCTGCTCGTTCCGCGGTCGCAACTGACCTTGAAAGATGTCGGCGGCACGAAGCTCTACAGCCTCGACGTCGTCGGCGAGGTGCTCAAAGAAGATCAGCTCTTCGAGAACTATCGCTACCGCTTCGATTATCCAAGCGACATCAAGGATGAAAAGGTTGCGATCGTCATCGACCGCTTCCTCCGGCCCGCCGACTACAAAGCGCGCCTCAAGATTTCCGATCCGAACTCGGGAGCCGAGGCAATCGTGGAGAAGGCGATCACGGTGCCGGAGCTCCTCGACACCGCTGAGCAGCGCAAGCAGAAGGAAAACGCCACCACCACGCTGTCGCAGTTGAAAGATGACATCGAATCCGACACCACGCGGCTGCGCATCGTGCCGATTTCGGACGACTTGCTGGCCGGCATTCAGCACATCGACACCATGGCCTACGGCGAGAACATCAAAGCTGTCGAGTTCTTTCTCGACGGCAAGAAGATCATGATCAAGCGCCAGCCGCCGTACACGCTCGATCTCGACTTCGGCGAGGTTCCCCGACAGCACCGGGTGCGCGCAATCGCGCTGAACGAAAAAGGGGAAGCGATCGCCGGCGACGAGATCGTCGCGAACATCGGCAATGAGCCATTTCGCGTTCGGATCGTATCGCCGCGCGTCGCGATCAATCTTCACGGAAAAACGCGCGTGGAGATGTTGGTCAACGTGCCGGACGGCAAGAAGCTCGATCGCCTCGAGCTGTTCATGAACGAGACCCGCCTGGCCACGCTGTACGGTCCGCCGTACGTGCAGACCGTCGATCTTCCCAAGAACGAAGGCGTCGGTTATCTGCGCGCGGTGGCGTCGTTGAAGGATGACGCCGGCCAGCAGCCGCCGGTCGAAGATCTCGTGATGATCAACACGCCACAGTTCATGGAAGAGGTCAACGTCCACCTCATCGAGCTGCCGACCACGGTCATCCGCAACGGACATCCGGTGAACGATCTGCCGGAGACTGCCTTCAAAGTGCTCGACGAAGGGAAGCCGGTGAAGGTGACGAAGTTCGAGCACGTCAACAATCTGCCGCTGTCGATCGGTCTGGCCATCGACACCTCCGCTTCGATGCAGCCGCGAATGGATGAAGCGCGCAAAGCCGGTTCGCAGTTCTTCTCGAATGTGATGCGGAAAAGCGATCGCGCATTTCTGGTGTCATTCGACACCCAACCGCAGCTCATTCAGCGCTGGTCGCCAAATCTCGCCGACGTCAACGCCGGCCTGGCAAAACTGCGCGCCGAGGAATCGACGGCGCTCTACGACGCGATCGTCTATTCGCTCTACAACTTCGTGGGCATCAGGGGACAGAAGGCGCTGGTGCTGATCACCGACGGCAAAGACACCTCGTCGAAATTCTCATTCGAGCAGGCGCTCGAGTACGCCCGCCGCGCCGCCGTGCCAATCTATGCAGTCGGCATCGGCATTCGCGGCACGGACGTCGACGTCCGCTACAAGCTCGGGAAGTTCTGCAGCGAAACCGGCGGGAACGCTTATTACATCGAAAATGCGATCGAGCTGACACGGATCTACGGCGAGATCCAGAACGAATTGCGCTCCCAATACATCCTTGGCTTCTACCCCGCCGACACCGTGAAGCCCGGCTCGAAGTGGCGCGAAGTGTCGGTGCAGGTCAGCGACGGACGCGCGAAGACGATCCGGGGGTATTACCCGTAGTTTCGGGGTCTCGAGGTTGCGGGGTCTCGCGGTGATGCACTTCGAGACTCCGGAACCGCGCTACTTCGCAACCTCTCCTTTCCGCTCTTGCGCTGCGCGCTCGCGTTCCGCTGCACGCGCGGCACGCCTTTGATTGGCCTCGTCCTTGATCCGCTGGCCGATTTCGCACCCGGTCACGGTGGTCGCCAGTCCGCCTTCGGCGGTTTCTTTCAAACCGCGGGGAAGCGCCCGTCCGATGCGGACCATGGCCTCGACGATTTCATCCATCGGGATCACTGACTCGACTCCGGCGAGCGCGAGCTGCGCCGCGGTCAGGCCGTGAACGGCGAACAGCGCGTTGCGCTTCACGCAAGGAACTTCGACCAATCCGCCGACCGGATCGCAAACCAGCCCCAGAGTGTTCTTGAGCGCCAGCGCGGCAGCGTGAATCGACTGCCGCGTGCTGCCGCCCATCATGTACGCCACCGCCGCCGCCCCCATCGATGACGCGACGCCGACTTCGTTCTGACATCCGCCGGCAGCGCCGGAGATATTCGCCGACAGCGCGATGATCGAGCCGATGCCACCCGCCACCACCAGCGCGCGAACGGTCTTCTCGGGATCGATTTTTCGCTCTTCCTCGAGCGCCAGCAGCATTCCGGGAACGACGCCGCCGGCTCCGGCGGTCGGAGCGGCGACAATCACGCCCATCCGCGAGTTCTCCCCCATCACGGAGAGCGCGTACAGCTCGGCCTTGACGGTCAACGGGTCGAGAAAGGTCCTGCCGTTAACGAAAGCCTCGTGCAGCAGCTTGGCCTCGTTGCCGACCAGTTTGCCCATCGACGT
>Ga0137390_10000940_pt1 | contig 20957 bp, 12 predicted proteins | sample 15con2h24AmetaG_FD_104937 | JGI IMG/M metagenome (GOLD analysis project Ga0137390, IMG submission 104937) | Vadose zone soil microbial communities from Angelo Coast Range Reserve, California, USA - 15con2h2.4A metaG | ecosystem: Environmental > Terrestrial > Soil > Vadose zone > Saprolite... | reverse complement strand
GCCGGCGCCGTTCAAGCTCACCGAGCCCGCCACCGAGTTCCCCGCCGAGTCCTTCACCGTGAACGACACCGTGCTAGACACCACCGCCTGGGAGAACGTCGCCGTGGGCGCCACCGACACCGGCACACCCGTCGACCCCGCGCTCGGCGTCACACCCGTCACCGCCGGCGGCGTGGCCGGCTGTGTCGTGTCGAAGACCACGTCGACGCCGTAGCTGGAACTCCTGAAGGTGCTCGACGGGAACCCGGGGCCGCCCGCATTGAACACGCCGTTACCGCCGTTGGCATCCAGGTACGACGTCTTGGGGGCGGTGAGCGGCGGGGTGTTCAGCGGCCAGTCGAAGAAATCCTGTTCAAAGGCGTAGTGGCCTTGCGGATCGTAGTACGACACGACGTAGGTCGCGTTCGCGCTGATCTGGATCGGGTTGGTGAACAGCATGGTCTGCCAGCCGGTGGCCGTCTCGTTCGTGAACGTTCCGGTCGCGAGCAGCGTGCCCGAAGACGTCCATAGCGAGCCGGTGTGCGTTCCGCCGTTGCCGGTGCCCTTGTAGAACCGCACGCCGGCCACCCAGCCCGCCACGCTCAACTGGAACTTCATGCCGAGCTCATACGCCCCGGTATCGCTATGAGACGTGACAGCGGGCGTGTAGTCGTTCCCGAACAGACCGCACGGGCAATTGACGGTCACGGATACGCCCGCCCCGGGCATCTCGGTGTTGCCGCTGTCGTCGGTGGCACGCGACTTGATCGTCACCGATCCTGACCCAGCTGCTGACCAGGTGTAACTCCAGTTCACGCTGGTGCCGGCGTCGGACATGGTTGTCACCGGATGCCAGGTCGAGCCGCCGTCGGTTGACACCTCGACACCAGCGACCGCCCCTCCGCCCGAATCGGTGGCGGTGCCGCTGATCGTGACCGTGTCGCCGTTGGCGAACGTGGCCCCTGCCGACGGTGAGGTGATCGCGGATGTCGGCGGGGTGGAATCGGTGGATGCCGTGGCCGGCTTCAGGTTCGAGTCCAGCGTCGCTGGCTGCGCGCCCATGTCGGCGAGCAGGTTGACCGTCGCCTGCTGCATCACCGGGTCGGTAGGAGTCGAGTTCCCATCATGATCGGAGTTAAGGCCCCACGCCCATTGAACGGTGCCCGCGTCAAATACCAGCGCTCCGCTCGCAGCCTTATACAGCGTCATGCTATTGCAGGCGTGGCCAGGGCCGACGGTTGAACGGAGGTCAAGCAGCAACTGCGACACGTCCTCGCATGTCTTCGACATGTCGATCTCGCCGGCCGGCTGGAACCCGTTATCGACGGGTTCATCCCACTCATAGCCCAGCGTCTCACTCGGCATCGTGTAGGTGTGGCCGGAAGCCAGGTTCGCCACGGCGGTATTTCGCCAGATCCGCAAATTGGAGTACGCAGAGGGCACTTGGTCGGCGTACGAGCAGCAGTTGACCATCCACAGCTGGCCGGTCAGGGCGTTCTCCGGCTGCCCACCGTCGCCGGGCGGGCTGAACCGCGGATCCCGCCAGTTCCCGGTCCAGGTCGGCGGGTCAGTAGGATCACTCTGGGTGGTGTCGATACCTTCCTTATATGTGATCAGGGTCCGGTAGGCCTCATTACCGTGCTGGCTCGCCGTCCACCGGGTCTTCCACCACATCAGGTTGCCGGCGAAAAACGCCAGGTTCACCCCAGCGTCGCGGGCGGCGGTGACATTGGCCCGGTCACCGGCGTCCCAGTACTCCGAGTGCCCGGCGTTCAGGAACACCTTGTGCTGCTCCAGCATCGAGGCGGCACCAGACGCGGCCACGTCGGACTGGCTCACGTAGCTGACGTCATAGCCGTTCTTCTCCAGGAACCCGATCATCGGAATTCGGCGGAAAAGAAGAAGTCCTGCCCGCCCGGGGTATCGAAGCGGGTCGCGAACGGGCGGTTGTAGCTGACCTGCACCGCGCGGCCAGGGTCAAGCCAGCTGCAGCACCAGGGGCTCCCGGTGGCGTGGCCCGCGTACAGGCTGTAGCCGCCCCAGTCGTTGTAGGCCTGCCAGGACTCGTCGGACGTCATGAATACGATGTCCGAGTGACTCGAGTTGTCGGTTACCACGAACGGGATCTGGTTCGCGCCGCTGGTGCCATCGGTCCGGTAGATGCGGGCGAAGTACACGCCGGAGACCGCCGTCGCCGGGACGTTCCAGGTAGCGGAGACGCTCCAGTTGCCGCAGTCCACCAAGCCGGTCACGGTGTCGGTGTCGGTGCCGGTGCCGGTGCCACAGATTGGCTGGCTCTGCGACACCGCAATGTCCGGCGTGATGCTGGTGACCAGGCGTGCGCCGTCTCCGCCGTAGTAGCCCATGCGGTAGATGTCTATCGCATAAGACGACGCGGGCGACTTGATCTTGAAATTGATCGACTGGCCGATGTTGACGCTGAACGGATCGGCGAAGCCCTCGATGGTGGCGCTGGCACCCGAGGTGACGTCCCAGGTTGACTGCGGAGTTCCCTGCTGCTGGTTCTCGCATGCCACCGGGTTGGCGCACGAGGAAGAGTCCTGCGCGGCCGCGGAGGACGCCGACGCGGCGGGCGCGCGCGCCGTCAGGGCGCAGGCCGCAACCAGGGCCATGACGGCCATCAGGCCAAGGAATCGCCTCGGGCTCAGGATTGCGATGCGTGCAATCGCTCTCCCGGATTTTGCGCGCGCTGCCGCCTTGCTCACTATCCCTCTATCCCTCCCCGCACCCGGCCGGCAAATGCGTCGATGCCGCAGTGCCCTTAAAAGCACCCCTTCAGCGCTCGTCGAAGGGGTGCAGCCAGATGCCTTCCCTATTAGACGCGCTGGTGCGCAATCCGGATGACAATAATGATGTGCTTCGGGTGCCGATTCCCGGCGCCCGTCAATCCACCGGGACGATGGCCCGGAGTTCGGCCGTCAATTGTTTCTCGATTGCGGGGACGCCCTTCAACGCCGCCCGCGCGCCCGACGCCGAGCCGGTGCTGCCGACCGCGGCGTTCACGTGCATCAGCAGGACGCTCCAGTACCCCCTCGGGTCGGCGCAGGCTGGCACCGGATAGCGGGTGGCCCGGGCAACGGCCGGCCGGGCCTTCTTCAGCGTGGCCGTGAGCACCTTGGCATTCCCGGCCGTGCTCGCCACGCTGACCGCATGGAGGGTGGCGACAAGCCCCGTCCCCCGGCTGTGCTCCCATGTCTGGTACTGCTGAGCGCAGCTGACGGGCACGGGTGCGTTTCCCGGCGCCGCGGCGGGCGCGGCACCGTTGCTGCACGCGGTCAGCCCGATGGCGGCAGCGCTCGCCGCGGCAAGGATAATGCGTTTCAATTCATGCTCCGTTCCTGTCGCAGCGCCCCGTCAAGGGGTCGAGTACACGACGTCGACCCAGTAGTTGGACGCGTTGAAGGTGCTCGACGGGAAGGCGTTCGAAGAGCCGTACACGTAGACACCGCCGTTGGCCAGCGCGGTCAGCGGCCCGTTGGTCACCGCCGACGCCAGCCCGTTCGAAGTGATCGCGTAGTGCCCGGTATCGGTGTGATACGAGGCCACGTAGGTCGTCCCCGCGGTGACCGCCACCGGAGTGGAGAAGTCCAGCTCCTGCCAGCCCGACGCGGTCTCGTTGCTGAACGTGCCCGTGGCGAGCAGCGAGCCGGTGGAGCTCCACAGGGTCCCGATATGCGTGCCGGTGTTGTCGGTTTCCTTGTAGAACCGGATGCCGACGATGTGCCCGCTGGCGCTCGCCTGGAACTGGATGCCCAGGTTCACCGCGCTGGTGTCGGCCGCGTCCACCGCGCCGGACGGCGCCGCGTTCTGCCAGATGCTGCACGGGCACTGAGACACCGCGCCGGTGGTGAAGCTCCACGAGAACGGGCTGCTCATCGCGACGCCGGAGCTGTTCTGCGCCCCAGACACCGTCGCCGTGTACCCGGTGCTCGCCGCCAGCGAGCTCGCGGGCGTGAAAGTGGCCACCGTGTTGGCGTTGTTGAAGCTCACCGAGCCGGCCACCGTGTTACCGCCCGAGTCCTTGAGCGTGAACGACACCGTGCTGGGCACCACCGCCTGGGAGAACGTCGCCGTGGGCGCGACGGAGACCGGGACACCAGTCGACCCCGCGCTCGGCGTGACGGTCGTCACCGCAGGCGGCGTGGCGCCCGCGGTCTGCGAGTACACCACGTCGACCCAGTAGTTGGAGGCCTGGAACGTGCTCGAGGGGAAGGCGTTACCCGAGCCGTAGGCGTAGACGCCGCCGCTGGCCAGCGCCGTCAGCGGCCCGTTGGTCACCGCCGACGCCAGCCCGTTCGAGGTCTGGGCGTAGTGCCCGGTGTTGGTGTGGTACGAGGCCACGTAGGTCGTCCCGGCGGTGATCGACACCGGGGTGGAGAAGTCCAGCTCCTGCCAGCCCGAGGCGGTCTCGTTGCTAAACGTGCCGCTGGCGAGCAGCGTGCCGGTGGAGCTCCACAGGCTGCCGATGTGCGTGCCGGTGTTGTCCGATTCCCTATAGAACCGGACGGCGGTGATGAACCCGCTGACGCTCGCCTGGAACTTCAGGCCCAGGTTCACCGCGTTGGTGTCGTTCGCGTCCACCGCGCCGGACGGCGTCCCGTTCTGCCAGATGCTGCACGGGCAGGTGGGCCCGGCGGTGGTGAAGCTCCAGGAGAACGGGCTGCTCATCGCGACGCCGGAGCTGTTCTGCGCCCCGGAGACCGTGGCGGTGTAGGTGGTACTCGACGCCAGCGAGCTCGCCGGGGTGAACGTGGCCACAGTATTGGTGCTGTCGAAGGTCACCGAGCCGGCCACCGTGTTCCCCGCCGAGTCCTTGAGCGTGAACGACACCGTGCTAGGCACGACCGCCTGCGAGAACGTCGCCGTGGGCGCCACCGAGACGGCGACGTTCGTCGCCCCCTGGCTCGGCGTGACGCCGGTCACGGCCGGGGCCGAGGACGGGGTCACCGCGTTGGACGGCGCCGAGGCCGGACCGGTCCCGTTCGCGTTGGTCGCCGACACCGTGAACGTGTAACTGGTGCCGTTGGTAAGCCCGGTCACCGTGGTCGTGGTGGCCGGCGGGCTGCCAGACACCGTCACCGGCGTCTGCGCGGTCGAGCCGATGAACGGCGTCACCGTATAGCTGGTGATCGCGCTGCCGCCGGTGGTGGTCGGCGCCGTCCAGCTCACGGTCGCCGAGGCGTTGCCCGCGGTCGCCGTCACCCCGGTCGGCGCCCCGGGCAGCGCGCTCGGGGTCACCGCGTTGGACGGGGCCGAGGCCGGACTGGTACCGCTCGAGTTGGTCGCCGACACCGTGAACGTGTAACTGGTGCCGTTGGTAAGCCCGGTCACCGTGGTGGAGGTGGCTGGCGGGCTGCCGGTGACCTTCACCGGCGTCTGCGCGGTCGAGCCGATGTAGGGGGTCACCGTGTAGCTGGTGATCGCGCTGCCGCCGGTATTGGTCGGCGCGAGCCAGCTCACGGTCGCCGACCCGTTGCCCGCGGTCGCGGTGACCCCGGTCGGCGCCCCGGGCACCGATGGCTGGGAGAGCGTCACGTCGTCCAGGTACGTCCAGGTGTCATCCGGCGGGTTCGAGCCGTCCTGGTGCACGTTGAACCAGAGCACGACGTTCTGGCCCGCGTACGGCGTCATGTCGAAGCTGACCTGGGTCCACTTCTGCGCGTTCGAGTTGCTCTTGAACACGCTGGCCAGCGTCTGTCCGGACGTGCTGCGGATCTGGGCCTCCTGCCAGTCGAACGTGCAGGCGCTGCCCGAGCACAGGTCGTCCACCGTGGCCGGCCAGTACCAGAAGCTCAGGGTCGTCGTGCCCGACGAGGGGATGGCGACCGTCTGGGACACGTTGCTGTCTCCGGCGGGCGCGATGGCCGGCTGGACCATGCCGAGCAAGGCCGAGCCGCTGCCGGAGTGGACCTGGCTGGTGCTGGCGACGGGTGTAGCCGTGCCGCCGGCCGTCCACCCGGTCAGCCCGCTCTCGAAGCCGCCGTTGATGACATGCACGATGCTCGCGGACGGCGTGACCGCGTTGGACTGCGCGGACTCCGGACCCGAGCCCGCCGGGTTGGACGCGGTGACCGTGAACGTGTAGGTCGTGCCGTTGGTCAGACCGGACACCACGGCGGTGGTCGGCGCCGGGTTACCGGTCACCGTGGTCGGGGTCTGCGCGGTTGATCCGATGTACGGCGTGATCGTGTAAGTGGTCACCGCGTCGCCCGACGTCGGGGCGTTCCAGCTGAGGTTGGCTGAGGCGTAGCCCGCGGTGGCGTTGACGTTGGTGACCTGCCCGGGCGGCGTGGTGAAGTTCTGCGGGGCGAAGATGGGATCCACCCAGTAGTTCGAACCGTCACCGGCGCTGGTCGGGAAGGTGCTGCTGGCGGAGTGCGCAAACACCCCGTTGACGACGCCGTTGGTGCTCCTGAGCGCGTGGAGCGGCGGGCTGTCCACGTTGCCGATCGAGGGGGCCGCGAGCTCCGGGTTCGTGTAGAAGTACCCGTTGTCCTGCGAGTAGTGGCCCTTGGGGGCGAAGTAGGACGCGATGTAGGTGGTGTTCTTGTCCAGCGCCACCGGCTGGGCGAAGTTCACCTGCTGCCAGCCGGATCCGGTTTCGCCTGTGAAGGTGGCCGTGGCCAGCAACTGGCCGCCCGAGGTCCACAGGTTGCCGACATGCGTCCCGGTGTTGGTGCTGGCCTTGTAGAAGCGGAGCCCGGTGACGTAGCCGTAGGTGTCCGCCTTGAACTTGACGCCCACCTCGGTCGCCGAGGCGTCACCGGAATCGGCAGTCCGCGGCGTGTTGCTGGCGCCCCAGATGGAGCAGGGGCAGTTCACGTTGACCGTCGTGCCCGTCGCCGGGGTTTCCAGGTTGCCGCTGTCGTCGACGGCACGGGACTTGATGGTCGCCGAGGGGCTCCCGTGGGCGACCCAGGAATAGGTCCAGGTCACCGACGTGTTCGCCGAGGACATCGTGGTCACCGGATGCCAGGTCGTACCGCCGTCGGTCGAGACCTCGACGCCGGCGACCACGCCGCCTCCCGAGTCCGTTGCGGTGCCGCTGATGGTCACGGCCGTTCCGTCAGAGAATGTGGCGCCCTGAGCCGGGGCGTTGATCGTCGACGTGGGCGCGGTGGTATCGGCCGACGCCGTGGCGGCGGTGAGGCCGGAGATCAGCGTCGTCGGCTGCACGCCCATGTCGGCGAACAGGTTCACCGTTGCCTGCTGCATGGCGGTATCGGTGCTGGCCGTCGTCCCCCCGTTGTCCAGGCCCCACGCCCATTGCACGGTCCCTGCGCCGAAGACGAGGGCACCGCTCGGGGCACGGTACAAGGTCAGGTGATGGGTGGTGGTCTGGTTTGTGAGGTTGCCGCCGTAGTCGATGAAGACCTGCGCGTTGGAAAGGGTGGTCGACGACATGTCCATGAGCCCGGTGGGCCGGGACCCGTTGTCGGCGTCCACGTCCCACTCATAGCCGAGGTCCCCGACTCCCTGGTCGAGCGTGGTTGACTGCCCGGCCCCCAGGGTGGCCACCCGGGTGCCTCGCCAGAACCGGAGCTTGCTGTACTGCGCGGGCACGGTGATGTCGGTGGTGCCGGAGTTGACGACGAACAACTGCCCGGTCAGCGCGTTCTGCGGCTTCCCGCCGTCCGCCGGCGGGCTGAACCGCGGATCCATCCAGGTGCCCGTCCAGGTGGGCGGGTCCTGCGGATCGGTGGGGGCGTTGTAATGCGTCTCCTTGTAGGCCACCAGCGTCCGGCCCGCGGTGTTCGAGCCGTCGATGCTCGGCTCCCACCTCGTCTTCCAGAACACCTCGTTGCCGCTGAAGAACGCCAGGTTCACACCCGCGTTGCGGGCGGCCTCGACGTTCGCGCGCTGGTCGCCCGACCAGTACTCGTCGTGGCCGCTTGACATGAAGATCTTGTGGTTGACCAGGAGCGACCCGCGGGTTGCCACGTCGAGGCCGCTCGTGTAGCTCACGTCGTATCCGTTGGCCTCAAGGAAGCGGATCATCTGGGACTCGGCGTACGTCCACCAGTCGTGGCCCTGGTCGTCGAGCGGGGTGTGCCACGGCCGGTTGTAGGACACCTTGGCGGCGCCCTTGTAGGCGTCGGGGCTCCCGGGGGGACAGTTGGACCCGCACTGGTAGAGGCTGTTGCCGCCGTAGCTGTTGTAAGCCTGCCAGGTCTCATCCGAGGTCTGGTACAGGATGTCCGAATGGCTCGCGTCGTTTCGAACAACGAACGGTATGCTGCTGCTGCCACCCGTGTCATTGCGGACCAGATGAGCGAGGTACAAGCCGGACACCGCGGTGCTCGGCACAGCCCACGACGCCGACACGGCCCAGTTGCCGCAGTCGATGAGCCCGGTGGCCGCGGCGTCGTTCTTGCAAGCAGGCTGGGTTTGCGGAAGCGAAGCGGTCGGAAGCAGCCCTGGGACCACCTTGCGGGCGCCGTTGCCTTGGTAGTACCCCACGCGCAGGATGTCGATGTGGTACGCCTTCGCCGGGGTGTTGATCTTGAAGTTTTCGGTTTCCCCGACGTTCACGCTCATCGACGTGGCGAAGCCCTGGATCGTCGAGTCCCCGATCCCGTTCACCTGCCAGTCGCTGGCTGGGTCACCAGGCTGTGTGTTCTCGCAGGCGATCACGCTGGTCACCGGCGGCCCGCACGGGCTGGCCGCGGCAGCGGGCCGTGCGGTGGCCAGGGACAGCAGGCTCAGGACCACTGCAAGTAGGAGGCCGAGGACCAAGCGTGGCACCGCGATCCGGGATGCATGAAGCCCGGTGACTGACATTTCGGTCCCCCCACGGACAAATTTCGTTACCTGTGTTTTCCAGGTGAACCGCGAAGGGTCCTGGTAGATACGCAAATTAGGTAACGAACTGGTGACGCAGCCATCCCCTTTTCTGGCGCTTCGGGCATCCGTATAACGCCCAGGCTCGTTAGGGTTCGGCAGCTATGCGCCGGGTCGGCCCCAAGGACCCCAGGGACCCCAGGGACCCCGAGGGCCCGGTGTGGTCCTGGCCAGCTCGCGCCAGCCGCTGAAGAACGATTGTGGCGGTTTTGGCGAGCGCGAGGGAATGGCAGGGAATCACGGCGGCGATGCGTTCCAGCGCCTGGGCGGGGATCGCCTGGGCGGCGACGGCGTCGGCAATCAGCCCGTCCATCACGGGATTGGTTTCGACCGCGACCGAAAGCGCGGGAACCGCCAGACGCTCGATGTCGGCGGCCAGCGCGCAGGCCAGCAGCGGCACCGCGTCAGGGTAGTGGGGCGCGGCCCGCCCCAGCACCGTTAGCGCTTTCTTAGCACGGGATTCATCTAGCCCGGTAAACAGAGCCGGGATCAAGCCGGGTTGTGCGGCGAACTCGCCGACGATCAGGTGCTCGGCCACCCGGTCCGGGCGCATCGAGCCGAGCCATTCCGTCGCCCCGCGGCCGGCCGTGGCCTGTCCAGGGTAGAGATCCTGTAGCCAGCGGGCCACCTGGCCGTGCCGCTCGGCCGATTCGGCGAAGTCCGGCAGGCGGCGCAGCAGCCCAGCCGCGGCCGATTCGCTGTCGGCCCCGATCAGGCATGCTGCTGCGACCGCACGCCGTTGCACGCCGGGATCGAGATCGAGGCCGCATGCCGCGGCCGCCTGCGCGCAGTACCTGAGCTCGTGCCGCAGTAGGCTCTCCAGCACATCGGCCCTGCTGCGAGGATGCTCGTCGGCAACACCCTCGATGTGATCGAGGACGGCAGACAAGGCGGCCGCGTGCACGACCAAAACCGCGGCCTCGGGATCGGACAGAGTCAGCCTGGCGGCCGGGCGGGCGACGCCCAGCCTGGCCGCGAACTCGGTCACCGCCGCATCGAACACTTCGGTTTGAGTGGCGCCGCGGGGAACCGTGCCCAACCGGATCGGCCGCGCGGCTGCGAGCATTTCACCGAGCCGGTAGTCGGCGCCGTTGACCAGCTTGTGCCACCACTCCCCGGAGTTGCGGGCCAGCAGAACCACCCGCAGGTCGGGGCCGCCGAGGCCGCCAGCCGCATCGGTGAGGAATCCGAGCATGCCGGTCCGCGTCTCGGCGTTATCCACCAGCAGCACTATTGGCCGCGCGATCCGCCGAGCTGCGCTCACAGCTTCGGGTTCTGCCCCCGGCGGCCCCCATAGAGGCTGCCACCCGTCGTCCTCCAGGATCCGCGCGAGCTCAACGGCCAACCGCGTCTTGCCCGCCCCGCCTTCCCCCGTCACCAGCCGCACTGCGACCTGCCCAGGCGCGCGGCACCATCTGAGCAGCTCATCCAGTTCCGGGCGCGGCCAGAACGGCACCACGCGGGCCTCGGGACGCAGCAGTCCGGTTACCCTGACCGCGGTCGCGGCATCCTGGCCGGGATCGGTGCCGTGACGCTCGCTAGCCGAAGGAAGCGCGAGCGTCGCACTCGCCGACCCGGGCCGCCAAGTGCTGCCAGTGTTGCGCGTTCGGTGCCTGCCGCCCCTGTCGCGGTGCTCAGGTCCGCCGTTTATCGGTAGTCCCGCCATCCGGGCCACGGTGTCGTAAAGCCGGAAAAGGCGCAGCGCACGCAGCTTCTCAGTCTGCTTCTGACTGAGCAATACGGCAGCTTGCGGAGCAGCCGCAACCACATAAATCAGGCCACCAACGGCAAGGCCGGTCACCAGCTGTGTCAGCGGGCTGGCAAACTGCGAAGCCACGCTCCTAGCCGCAAGCGCCGCTGCGGATGCAGCCAGAAGCGGGAACAAGACCGCCTTTCCCAGCACGGTGAAACGAACACCGGTTGCCCTTCTCAAGGCGAACAGGTAACTGGGCAGTACAAGTGGCCCGATGACTGCTATATGAGCGATGGCAGCGCCGACAATGCCGTTCCGGTGTACGCCAAGCGCCATCGCGGGTACCAGCGCACCAAGCCAGGCTATCTGTACGACGAGAGTGAATTTCGCTTTACCGAGGCTTGTCAGCATGTTTGCGAACAATATGCAGATAATGGAAATCCCTCCGTAGAGGGAGAGGATCGAGAGCACCTCAGCTGAGGCCGCCCACTTAGCCCCGTACAAGGTCAAGACAAGTGGACGAGCGAGTGCAATCATCAGGCCGCACATCGGCATTAGGATCAGCGAGACCGCGCGCAACGCACTAGACAACGCATTCTTCAGGAGAGTGGGGTCGTGCTTGACTCGGGAGAAGGCAGGCATTGCTATGCTGTTGATCACATTACCGAGGAGCAGACCCGGCGAGGACGCTATAGTGAAGGCCAGTACGTATGCGCCGAGTGCAACCGCGCCCATCAGATGACCAACGAATGCGTAGTCGACGTTGATGAGTATGAAGTTGATGATATTCGCGCCGGCGAGAGGCAGACCAAACCTGAAGAGTACAGAAAAGGCACTGCGGGAGAAACCAGGCATATAGATCTTCGGCGCAGACGCAGCCATCACGCAGCCCATAACGAACTGGGCGATGACCCTGGACCACGCAAAAGCCATCGCTCCGCTCCCCGATTTCGCCAAGAGGAGGAGCGCAGCTGTGGAGGGCACCAGGCTTATGACGTTAGCCAAAAAGAGCTTATTCTGCTTGAAGTCCCGCGTTAGCTGGGCACCGGGTACCGCGAAGAGGCCATTGATAAGTACCGCGAGCGCCATTACTCTGACAGGTTCGGCGCCGTCTGCTGACCCCAGTGCTGTGGCAATGGGTCTTGCAAAGACGGCCATCGCCTCTCCAGATATTGCGCTTGTTACCAACGAGACGGTAACCATGGTTGGAGCCATGGCATCTATATCCAGGTCCGCCCGAACTAGGCAGGAAGCGACACCGAACTCACTAAGGCTAAATATAATCGTATAAGCGGTCAGGGCTACAGTAAACACACCGAAGTCGCGGGGAGCAAGAATATGAGCGACAACGGCCGTAATAGCGACATTAGACAAGCGCAGTATTAGCGTGCTCAAAATGCTCCAGAGAGCCCCCCGGCGCACGCTCGCAGACAGTGACGGCGAATCTCCCGGGGACGACCGCCTAAAACCAGATACCTTGCTGGATGAGGGCGTCGGCGCGCTGGACATCGGATGACTAATTCTCAGGCAGGGGCCAGGAGCACCTGCCTGATCCGCCGATGACCGGCGTTGACTGGAAGCACGAAGACGTGAAAGTCACCCAGCGGTCCCCTCCTGTCGCATCACCCATGACGGTACCTCAGCACGCAAAGGGGCGAAACACCTGCCAGGGACGGGGGGTGTTCGCGGGACCGAACCCAGTGATGCCTGCCTGACCAATGGCCCCGGCGTTGCTGACCTGGACAGCGGTCTCTCCGGCGCGGCTATCTGTACACCGGAGAGGGGCTGGCATCCGGTGACGCTGAGTGAAACATGGCCGGCCGGACGGCTGGACGTATCATGCATCAGCTGCAGAGGATCTAGTACTGGGTAGGCCTCGTTCACCGACCACTGCACCGTAGACGAGGGGGAAGCTAGGTCATGTCTTATATCGGGCTTGCGGTGATTGGCGCCGGCTACTGGGGGCCGAACCTCGTCCGGACCGCAATCGCCACTCCCGCGCTCCAGCTGGAGTGGCTGTGCGACCTCGACGAGGAGCGGGCACAGGCGGTCCTCGGGCGTTACACGACCGTTAAGGCCACCGCATCTTACGAGCGTGTTCTCGCCGACCCGGCGGTGGCCGCCGTGGCGATTGCGACACCCGCCGCCACCCATTTCGACCTTGTACGCGCCGCCCTCGAGGCGGGCAAGCACGTTCTGGTCGAGAAGCCGCTCACCTCATCGGTCTCCGAAGCGGTGAAGCTGGCCGGATTGGCGGAGCGTTCCGGGCTGGTGCTCATGTGTGATCACACCTACTGCTACACGCCGGCAGTGCGGCGGATCCGTGAGCTCATCCGTGGTGGGGAGATCGGCGAGGTCCAGTTCGTGGACTCAGTCCGGATCAATCTCGGGCTAGTGCAGCCCGACGTTGATGTGCTCTGGGATCTGGCCCCTCACGATCTGTCGATCCTGGATTTCGTCCTGCCGGAAGACGTGAGACCTATCGCGGTGGCGGCCCACACCGGTGATCCGATCGGCAACGGGCGTGCCTGCGTCGCTTACCTGTCGGTCTGGCTGTCTACGGGCGCTCTCGCCCACATACACGTCAACTGGCTCAGTCCCACGAAGATCCGCACCACGGTCTTCGGCGGCTCACGCCGCACCATAGTGTGGGACGACATGAACCCGGCTGCCCGGCTCATGCTCCATGATCGGGGAGTGGATCGGATCCCGGGAAGCTCGCTGGCGCCCGACGACCGCAGGCAGGCCCTCATTTCTTACCGAGTCGGCGACATTCAGGTCCCTGCTCTCCCGGAACGAGAGGCGCTCAGTTCTGTGCTGGCCGAATTCGCCAGCGCGATCGCAGAGCGGCGCCCGCCGCTCACCGATGCCCGCGCGGGCGTACGCGTCCTTGAGCTTCTCGAAGCCGCAACGCGGAGCGCCGACGATGGAGGTACCAGGATTCCGGTGAATATGGAGGCAGGCAAGTGATCAGGGGACAGCGTTGCCTTGTCACGGGCGGCGCGGGCACCATTGGCTCCACCATCGTGGACCAGCTCGTCGCGGCTGGTGCTGGCGAGGTCGTCGTCCTGGACAACTTCGTCCGCGGACGTAGGGAGAACCTCGCCGGCGTTCTCAGCTCAGGCAAGGTGCGGATCGTTGAGGGAGATATTCGCGACCGCGGCCTGGTCACCGCTCTCATGTCCGGAACTGACCTGGTGTTCCATCAGGCGGCCATAAGAATCACGCAGTGCGCTGCCCAGCCTAGGCTCGCCCTTGAGGTCCTGGTCGACGGTACCTATGAAGTCGTCGAGGCCGCCGCGGACGCGGGCGTCCGCAAGGTCGTCGCCGCGTCGTCGGCCTCGGTCTACGGGCTCGCCGAGCAATTCCCGACGTCTGAGCGGCATCATCCTTACGCCAACGACACGCTGTACGGCGCGGCCAAGACCTTCAACGAAGGTCTGCTCCGCAGTTTCCACGCGATGCGCGGCCTCGACTACGTGGCGCTACGTTACTTCAACGTGTACGGCCCTCGGATGGACATCCATGGTCTCTACACCGAGGTGCTCATCAGGTGGATGGAGCGGATCGAGGCGGGGCAGCCGCCGCTCATCCTCGGCGACGGCACGCAGACGATGGACTTCGTCTTCACCGAGGACATCGCGCGCGCCAACCTGCTCGCCGCCTCGGCTGACGTGACCGATGAGGTCTTCAATATCGGCAGCGGGACCGAGACGAGCCTCACCGAGCTCGCCCAGGCCCTGCTGCGCGCGATGGGTAGTGACCTGCCGCTGGAGTTCGGGCCGCCCCGCGGCGTGAACGCGGTAACCCGTCGGCTGGCTGACGTGTCGGGAGCCGCTGAGCGCCTCGGCTGGAAGCCAGAGATAAGTCTGGACGAGGGCCTGCGGCGGCTGGTGACATGGTGGCGAGAGCAACGACGGGCGGAAGCCGAGCGGTGAGAGCGAGGCAGCGGCAGACGGTGACGGTGGTCCAGGTGCGGCTATCGCCGCGGATGTACGGTCCGCGAGGTCCACGATGATCCCGGTGTACGGTCCGCGAGGTCCACGATGATCCCGGTGATGCGCCCATGGCTCGGCGCGGAGGAAGCAGCGGCCGCCGCCGCGGCGGTCACCTCCGGGTGGGTCGCACAAGGTCCCCGGGTGGCGGAGTTCGAGCAGGCGTTCGCCTCAGCAATGGGCGCCGACCACGCGGTCGCGGTCTCCTCATGCACCGCGGCCCTGCACCTGGCCCTCGTGGTTGCTAGGATCGGACCGGGTGACGAGGTTGTCGTCCCGTCACTCTCGTTCATCGCCACCGCGAACGCCGCGCGTTACGTCGGAGCCGTGCCGGTTTTCGCCGACGTTGACGAGGCTACCCAGAACCTCACGCCGGCCACAGTAGAGCCTTGTCTGACCTCTCGCACGCGGGCCGTGATCCTCGTTGACCAGGCAGGTGTCCCGGCCGATCTTGACGCGATGCGTGCATTTTGCGGGCCGCGCGGGATCACGGTGGTCGAGGATGCCGCCTGCGCAGTCGGCTCCGTATACCGCGGTCGGCCGGTCGGTGCGGGCGCCTACCTGGCTGCCTTCTCCTTCCACCCGCGAAAGCTGCTCACCACGGGGGAAGGCGGCATGCTCGTGACCCCCGACTCCGATGTCGCGGCCCGGCTGCGCCGGCTCCGCGAGCATGGCATGGATCTCAGCGCGGCTGCACGCCACGCCAGCCGCCAGCCGGTGATGGAGCATTATACGGAGCTGGGGTTCAACTTCCGCATGACCGACATACAGGCCGCGGTCGGTTTGGTCCAGCTCAGCAAGCTCGATCGGCTTATTGCCCGGCGCCGCGTGCTGGCGCATCGCTACCAGCAGCTGCTGGCTGCCATCCCGGGCGTTCGGACCATCACGGACCCCGGATACGGCACCACGAACTACCAGTCGTTCTGGGTGCTGCTCGCGGACGACTTCCCCGTCTCCCGCGACGAACTGCTGCAGCACCTGGCCGAGGCTGGTGTCTCGGCCAGGCGCGGCATCATGGCCGCCCATCTTGAGCCCGCGTACGAGGGTTCTGCGCGGCACCCGCTCCCGGTAACCGAGCGGCTAACAGCCCGGACTTTGATACTGCCGCTGTTCCACGAGCTGACCGAATCGGAGCAAGACATCGTCGTTTCGGTGATTGCCGCCGCTGGGCGGCATGCTGCCCGTGCTGGTGCCCGGTCATGATGTCAGCTTGCGGAGTCGTGGCCTTTACCATCCAAAAGGTTAAGTCGCGACTCTAGCAATTCGATCCTCGCGAGAAGATCGGCGGTGCCCAGGCCAAGCGTCTGCCTGGTTGATCCTATGAAAGCCGAGGCTGGCCCCGCAACGGAATCGCCCGCCACTACTTCGTGGATTCTGAGCACGCCATCGCCAGTAAGCACGTCCACGTGGCCGTTTTGGCGCGACCGGCCTACCACCCTCCCAGGAACGCGGCCGACATAACGTGGCGCATTCGCTTGCGGTGAGGCCCGGAGGATGGTAATGCGACGCCCTTCCAGATAGGTATGCGCTCCCGGATACGGCGGCGCCAGCGCCCGGACGAGCGCATATATCTGCCTGGTTGAGGATACCCATTTAATCTCGCCGTCACCAGGAACCCTGGTGCATCCATATGTGGCAGCCGCCTCATCTTGAGGTTCGCCCTCATACCCGGATATATAGCGGGCGACAGTTTTGCCGAGCACCTCGCGCTGCACTTCGTTCAGCTTGGCGTAGAGATCCCCAACAGTGTCATCAGCGCCAATGGGCACTGGATGCTGGTACAGTATGTTACCCGCATCCAGGCCTGGCGCCATAACGTGTATCGTGATCGCGGTTTTGGTTTCGCCGTTTATGATGGCCCAGTTAACGTTTGCGCGCCCGCGATATTCTGGCAGGGGGGCATAATGTACGTTCACAAACCGGCAACGGCCCAGAACCCGGCCGGGCAGGATCCGGTCGTAGGATGACACGACCGTGCAATCCGGGCGGCCCTGGATAACCGCCTGCTCGACGCCTTCGATGCTGAGATCGGAAAATACCGGCACCTCCAGGGCGCGGGCGCGCTCCACGACTTCGTCTTTTCCTCCGGGCGACCCGCGGGCGTCGCGGACCAGACCGGCGACCCGGAATCTTGCCGCCAGCGATTCCAGGGCGCTCAGGGCGGTAGGTCCCGTCCCGAGTAGCAGAACCGTATCCATAGTTTTCTCCCCGCCGGACATAGGCATTGCTCAGAGTACCTGGACGAAGGCAAGCTCCTCCGGGGATGCCTTATCCAGACCCCGTGCCAGGATCTGGCCAACCTTGAGTCCTCCGGCCTGGAGCCGGACGATCGGCTCAGGCCCTATAGCGGACGGAAGAATACCCATGTGACCGGCACGGGGCGCTTCGGCTGGCCATACAGGTACCCCGGCGGCGGCAAGCGCCGCACGGTCCGCATCCCCCCAGTACTGGACCAGGACCGCGCCTGGCGCTTTGTGACTCAGCAGTCTCGCGTCACCGGCAGTGAATGCAGGTGCCTCTCGCGGTTGCATGGCCAGGATGACAGCGTCGCAATGCGGCGACAGCGCATCTGCGGTCAGCCGACGTCGCTCCGTGACATCCGCGCCGACGTTCTTGAGGTCGTGCATGATAAATGGCGCAAAAGAATTATCACACAGCAGGAGTATGTGACTTCCCCGCACTGCTATCCCTGCGTCGTGAAGTTGCATCACGGCCATCTGGCCCAGGAACGAAAATACGTCCACACCCGGGTGCCGCTCGTTGGTGCCAGCGACCACAATGTTGCGAGCCCGGCAGGCTTGCAGGTCGACGTCCGTGTGCCGGTATTCCCAGCTTTCGTACATCAGCGGGACCACCGAGGATGGCTTCATGTGAGCTACCATCTCCGCGTCGATAGGACGGACCTGGCCGCTGTTGGTGACGATATCGGCTGCGCCCACGATCGTAGGGTCTTTGCTATATACCAGCTGAATCCGGTCTATAACCATTCCTAGCCGGGCGAGCTCGACGGTCAGCTTCTGGATCTCCTCACTGGACGCGTAGGCCGTTCCCGCCGCAAGCGCGTAGACGTCTGCGCCCGCCATGGCCGCGAGGACGGGTGTTACTACGTATGCTCCGCTAGCTGCCTCAGTCAGAACTGTGAGTCCCGAAAGGTCTAGGCGGCACCGGTCGATAGCCGTGCTCATCAATCGGATGAGCCGCCGAGGATCGAGGCCGGGCCGCATATCATGCGTCATGTAAGCACCCCATTCGCTGGGTTGTCTGCGTGCTGCAACGCCATCCTCGCCCAGCCCCACGGGACGTCGTGGCCATCGCGCGGATGTCAGTCTTAGCGGCGACGGGTATAGCGCCGCATGGCAGCATTCTAGAGGGTGCCGGATGTCGTTCGGTCTTCCGGCCTGACCCAACCCCGGGGCCCCGGTACTCGCGCACCTCCGCGGGCCGGTACGGTGTAAGCGAATGGGGGTTATGGGCCAGGTCATGTACAATGAAGAAGATATTGTGCCACCTGCCGGACCATCTTGGCGCCCAGGGCCCGTGTCGTGTACTATCACGGGGCAGCGGTCATAAAGCGGTGGACATGACCGGGTGCCCAACGCAACGGGCCCAGAAGCCGTAAAGGGGCTCTGAAATGACCTCGATTCCGCTTGTCGACCTGAGCGCTCAGCACGCGGCCGTGGCTGACGAGGTTGCCGAGGGCTGGCAGGAAGTTCTTGCCCAGACGGCGTTCATTGGCGGTCCACAGGTGGCCGCATTCGAGCGCGAATACGCTGAATTCATTCTCGTGTCACATTGCGTGGCGATGGCGAACGGGACTGACGCGATCGAAATCGCGCTGCGGGCGCTTGGAGTGGGGTGCGGCGACGAATGCATACTTCCGGCCAACACGTTCATCGCGACCGCCGAGGCCGTTTCCCGCGCGGGGGCCACGCCGGTGCTTGTCGACTGCGCCGATGACGACACGTATCTAATCGACACCGATGCCGTCGAGGCTGCGGTGGCGCCGCGCACTGCGGCGATCATACCGGTGCATCTCTATGGTCAGGCCGCCCCGGTCGAACGACTGCTGCCGCTGGCGAGGCGAATCGGTGCTCGGCTAGTGGAGGACGCGGCACAGTCGCAGGGGGCCCGGCGGAACGGGACGCGCGCCGGGGCCCTTGGGGACGTCGCGGCCACCAGTTTCTACCCAGGCAAGAACCTGGGGGCCTACGGTGATGCGGGGGCGGCGCTTACCGGCTCAGCCGATGTGGCGGCACGGATGCGAATGATCCGGGATCATGGATCGCCAGCGAAGTACCAACACGAGGTGCTCGGCGTCAACAGCAGGCTAGATACCTTGCAGGCGGTCGTGCTGTCGGCGAAGCTCCGGCGTCTGGCCGGATGGAATGCCGCCCGGCGGGCCGCGGCCGCCCGTTACGACGAGTTGCTTTCCGATTGCGACGCCATTGTCCGGCCGCGCACGCTCGACGGCAACGAGCATGTCTGGCACCTTTACACGGTGCGGGTGCCGGACCGGGATCGCGTGCTCAAGGAGTTGCACGCGGCTGGTATCGGCGCGGGAATCCACTATCCGGTGCCGATACATCTCACCACCGCGTTTGCCGGGCTGGGGTATGCCCAGGGCGCGTTCCCCGTCGCCGAGCGCGCCGCGCGAGAACTGCTGAGCCTGCCACTCTTCCCCGAGATCACCGCGGCGCAGCAGGAGCGTGTGATTTCCGTGCTGATGTCGATCCTGTAGCGGCAGCCTATTAACCCGAGATCACTGCCGCGTCAAGTGCGGGTCTGCAGGTTCCACGGGTTCAACCCCAGATATCGCGCAGCACGTTGAGCACGACGCGCGAGCCGAGGCGATCCAGCTTCACCGGCAGTTCCCGCATGTCCGCCAGGCTCTGCCGCACGGCGCTCTGCTTCTCCATGGGGCAGATAACGAGCAGGAACCCGCCACCCCCGGCACCGGTCAGCTTGGCGCCCGACGCTCCCGCATCGAGCGCCCTGGAGACCGCGCCGTCGATCTGGTCGTTCGACACTCCCGACGCCAGCTTCCGCTTAACCTCCCAGCCCTCGCGCAACGCGGCTCCGATTGCGTCCACGTCACCGCTGCGCAGCCGGTCAACGGCGAAGCCTGCGAGATCACGCAGGAGGTGCAGTTGCACCTGGGTCGCTGCGATGTTCGCGTTCTGCTCGGCCAGGATCGAGTTCGCGCTCCGGGTGATGCCGGTGTAGAAGAGCATGATCTGGTGCTGGAGAGCCCGCCGCTCGGCAGCGGCGAGGCCCAGCTCCTCGGCGACCACCTCTTCACCCGGCCCGAACCGGATGTCGCGGATCCCGCCGAACGCGGCAATGTACTGATCCTGTTTGCCGATGGGCTTTCTGCACCGTTCGATCTCGATCGTGCATGCACGCTCGGCAAGCTCTTCCGCCGATACCTGCCGTCCCTGGTACGCGAACAACGCATGCAGCAAGCCGACGGTGACCGCAGACGACGACCCGAGACCGGAGCCCGCTGACGGGATGTCGGCCAGCGTGGTGATCTCGACGCCCTCGACGACGCCGGTCATCCGCATGGCCTCCCGGACGAGCTCATGCTCCAGGTCCTCGATCCGTGAGACGATCTCCTTCTTTGAGTAGTTGACGTAGATCTCGTTGTCGAAGCGCTGCTTCACGATGACGTAGATGTACTTGTCGATCGCGCAGTTGAGGACCCGGCCGCCGTGCTCCCGATAGTAGTCGGGCAGGTCGGTCCCTCCTCCGAGCAGGCCGATACGCAAAGGCGTCTGGGTGATGATCATCGTCCGGCCCTTACGGGCCACTCCTCACGTGCTAGTCGGTATGCGTCGGGCGTCCCTATGTCGCGGAAGTATCCCTCGACCGGCACGGCCCGGGCTCGGCCCACCAGCCGTGGCAGCAGGTCATAGCCGATGTCGTTCGGCGGCATGGCGTCGACTTCGTCCAGCACGCTCGGGTGGAAGGCGTACATGCCGGCATTCGTCAGGTCAGAAACTGGCTGGCTCGGCTTCTCCGCGAACCCGATGACCTGGCCGGTGGCGTCAATCTCCACGACGCCTCCGGCCGACGGGTCCGGCGAGTGGAACACCGCCAGGGTGGCAATCGCACCGTGTTCCTGATGAGCCTCGATGAGCGATCGAAGATCGAAATCCGTCAGGTTGTCGGCGTTGCACGCGAGGAAGAATTCGTCACCGTCAGCCCACTGCCGGTTGGCGATGAGCGTGCCGGCACTGCCGAGCAACTCCGGTTCGAAGACGGTATGGACCGTTGGCGACCTTGTATGCGCGGCAATGTGACGGCGTACAACGTCCGGCAGGTGATGAAGGTTGATCAGGACTTCGTCGACGCCCGCGCGGTCGAACGCCTCGAGCCAGATGTCGAGCAGGGGCCGGTCGTCGATGATGAGCATGCATTTCGGGGTG
>Ga0137390_10000938_pt1 | contig 20980 bp, 22 predicted proteins | sample 15con2h24AmetaG_FD_104937 | JGI IMG/M metagenome (GOLD analysis project Ga0137390, IMG submission 104937) | Vadose zone soil microbial communities from Angelo Coast Range Reserve, California, USA - 15con2h2.4A metaG | ecosystem: Environmental > Terrestrial > Soil > Vadose zone > Saprolite... | reverse complement strand
TCCCGCGGACTTCCAGCATTCCACGCGTGACGATCGCGAGCGCCAGCTCGACGAAGAACTCGCCTCCGATCTCTCTACCACCGATTTGCCGGTTTATCTTTCCGCCGCATACTTCCGGATCGGAGACCGGAAATTTTACGTGCCGGTATCGCTGGTGGTGCCCGGTTCGCAGATTCCTTTTACCCGAAACAACGATCAGGACAAAGCCACCCTGGACGTTCTGGGAATTGTGACCGACACCGACAAGCGGCCGGTGGGGGACATCCGCGATACGGTAAAGCTTTCGGTGAATACCAGCCAGCTGGTGCAACGCAAGAACGTGCAATACAACAGCGGCTTCGTTTTGCCGCCGGGCCAGTATCACCTCAAATTTGTCGTACGCGAGAACCAGAGCGGACGCCTGGGCTCGTTCGAGACCGACTTCACCGTTCCCGACCTCAAGACGATTCCGGTGAAGATGAGTTCGATTGTGCTGGCGAGCCAACTGCAGACCAATGGCAAGCGCAAGAGCGAGAATCCGCTGGTGCGCGATGGGTCAGAGGTAATTCCCAACGTGACTCATGTATTCTCGGCCGGCCAGCATCTGTACTTCTATTACGAGGTGTATGAGCCGGGTCACACGGCTGCGAATACGGACGCCAAGGCGAATGGCACAAACAGCCCCGCGATCCACCTGCTGACCAACGTCGCCTTTTTCCAGGGAAAGACCAAGGCTTATGAAACTCCTCTGGTGGAGAGCGAGCAGTTGAATGCGCCGGATCGCAAGGCTGCTATTTTCCAGCTCGACGTTCCCCTCACCCAGCTAAAGCCCGGCTTTTATAGCTGCCAAGTCAACGTCATTGACGATGCCGCAGGGCAATTCCGATTTCCGCGGTTAGCGTTGCTGGTGCGCGAATAACCCCGAGCCTGTCGCTCAACTGGCGTAACGTCCTAGCCTGATTACCTCAACTGCCGAGCAATGGTCTGAATTGGGGGTCGTTTCGCCGCCCTATGCTATGCCTCTCCCGTGTGGCGCCGCAAGAACCCCAAGGTCTTCTGATTGAACTCCTCGACCTTTTCATAGATCGGCGCGTGCGCACACCCTTCAAAGATCAGCATCTCGGAGTTGCGGATCCCTCTCTTCATCCGATCCGCAAAACGAGTGGAAGTCGCCAGGTCGTAACGTCCGAACGTTATCTGCGTCGGCGCGGTAATCCTGCCAAGCTGCGCCTCCACGTCATGGGCAATCACCGCATTCGACTGCTGAATGAAACTCTCCACAGATTGCGCTGGCCGGCTTCGCACAAAGTCGGCCAATGACTGAATGTAATCTGGCTTGGCGGCATACAACTCAGGCGTAAGGCACCATGGGAAGAGTGCGAGAATAACCATTTCGGGAACACTCTCCAACGCTTTGGCCATTACTTGAAAACCCTCGGCGACGGCTCTTAGGAAGGGGTCTGTCTTCGGCCAACCACTATGCAGAGACAGCGACTGAACCTTATCGGGATGGTTAGCCGCCAGCCACATGCCTATTGCTGCGCCGAGGGATAGACCGGAGATATGCGCCTTCTGGATCCCCGCGGCTTGCATGAAAGCGGCAACGTCGTCCGCGAGAAGCTCGGTGGAATAGACGCCTTCAGGTTTGTCCGTTTCACCTGTCCCTCGGAGGTCGAGCGAGATGCAGGTAAAGGGCTTGGCGTACTCTGCCACCTGGAAGGCGTAACAGGCGTGATCGGCGGCCAAATAAGGAATGAGAATGAGGGGCTCTCCGGTTCCTTGTTGGTCATAGTTCATCGTGATGTTGTTGGCTTTGACCTTAGGCATGGGAGTCTCTCCTTCCGCATGTGTTCCGTTTCACTATACGCCCCAGTCCCAGCTTCGAGGTGGAAAGTGAGCTGTAGGCCACTCCTAGCCACTCTCGCCGCCGTCGTAACCCAGGACACACAAGACACAGCGCCGTACACTCGGCACTCGATTATCTTGGCCTCGGAGCGCTTGTCAAAGGTAAGGGCTTCGTCTGGCAGCCCCTACATGCGCCTGCCGAGCGAGGGAAACTGACCGATTGTCAAGTAAGGGGAGAAAAAATAAAAGATAACGTAGAGACGCCCCGACTACGTCGGGGCAGGCGCCGGACGCAGAGGAAACGTAGAGAAATGCAGTGGAAATGCAATGGGGCATCGGTAGAGAGCGAAGAGACATCCACCGCGCGGTTCGGACGCAAAGAACTTGGAGAGGTTTTTAGGCGGCGGCGATGCGGCGGATCAGGTCTTCCTGCTCGGACTGGGATTCGGCGCCGATAGTGAAAGAGTCGAGGAGATTCAGGCCGAGAGCAAAATTGAGGGCTTCGTCCTGGCGATGGCGAAGGTCGCCCTGGCCGAGGATTTTCATGCCGATGATGCCTTTGCCGGCGGCGCGCATTTCTTTCAGTACGCTGACGACGGTGGCAGGATCAGAGTCCATGTACGATCCGATTGGATTGATGCGGACAAGATGGACCTCGACCCAGGGAGACTTGGTGGCGGCTCGGAGCGCTTCAATGCTGTGGCAGGAGCAGCCGTGGGCGCGAATGACGCCTTTCTGTTTGGCTTCGGAGAGAACATCCATGACGCCCGCGAAGCGGTCGGTCCAGTTGCCTTCGGTGAGGCAATGCATGAGGCAAACGTCAATGTAATCAATTCCGAGCTCGCGGCGGAAACGGTCCAGATCGGCGCGGGCGGTAGCCGGGTCGCGCGCCCAGGTCTTGGTGAGGACAGTCACTTTGTCGCGGGGCACGTGCTTAAGAGCTTCGGCGACGTGCGGATGGCTGCCGTAGGAATCGGCGGAGTCGAAGAAGCGCAGACCGTGGTCGTAGCCGTTGAGAAGCAGGCCGGAGAGACCTTTGACGCCGAGAGCGGTCTGGTTGGAATGATGGCCGGAGCCATTCGTGCCGGTGCCCATGGCGAGGCGGCTGGTTTGGATGCCGGTCTTGCCGAGGGTAGCGGTATCTGCGGCGCTGAACTTACGAGAGAGCGCGGGCAGTGGGAAAGGACGCCGGGCAAATACGCATGGATGGAGCGATGCCGCACCGGCAGCGCAAGCGGTGCGATGAATAAACTCGCGGCGATTCATAAGGCCTCCCTGCGGCAAACGATCAAGGCTAAGGACCGATTATATCTCTATTGACGTTTGGGGGAGACGCCAGGTTATCAGGCGTCTTGATTTTCTATCAGATTCGTACGAGGCCGCGGGGAACATACGAGTGCTTCTCGGGGCGGTCATGATGGGCCCACCATTCGCGCCAGGCATCGGGATTTTTGCCGAAGGAGGCGCCGGTGATGGTTCGCAGAGAAGCGCAGACCAAATCCTGCGTTGCGGAATCGAGGGAATCGTCGTCGAGGAGATTGAGCAGTTGCGGAACGGCGGTGAGGCGCTGTTCGCCAGTGAGCATGCCGGAACGCGCGAGATCGGCGGCGGCGCGTTCGCGGACGCGCTTCGCGGGATCGTGAGCCAGAATGGAAAGAAGCGGGTCAATGGATTCACTGGTGCCGAGCATGGCCAACCCCTCAACGGCCCAAAAGCGCGTTTGCTGATTGGCATCACGCGAGTAGCGGAGAAGAGTGGCAAGGACCGTTGACGGCTGGACGCCGCGATTGCCGAGAGCGCCGAGTCTCCAGAGCGCGAGATAGCGACCGGCGGAATTGCTGTGAATTTGGTTGAGAAGTGTTGCGAGACTCTGCGGCGACTTCCTCAGATTATTGGCCACCAGATCGATTTCCACAGCAGCTACGCGAACACGGGGATCGTCGGAGTCCAGGGCGGCAAGAACGAGATGGAAGAGTTGATCGGTGTCTCGGAGATGGCCGCGCCAAGAATCCAGGTTTTTGTCGATCAAGCCTAGAGATTGATCGGGGCGGTGGATCGCAAGTTCGAGCAAGTGCTCGGCCTGCTGTTGAGGCGCCATGTGGCTGGTTACTTCCATATCGTTGTTGCTGGCGCGGGGATTGGAAGCGGGTACCAGGGCGGGCGACTGGTTCAGAACAGACGCCAGCGCCGGGGTGATATGCCACTTGCTGGCTCCAGGAAATTCAAGCCGCGCGAATTGATAACCAGCGAAAGTGGAGAGGGCGGCAAGCAAAAGCAGGAACGAAACGTGGCGGGGCAGGCGATTCGGATTTTTCGAATCACGATGAGCGGCCCGCTCCTTGGCAGGAGTGGGCTGAAGGGCCACGGGGGTATCGTTCGTCGAATCGATCATGGGTCAGGCGTCTCGCCGCGTTCGGCGCACGCTAGGGGCAAGTTAAGCGTGGGGAAGAACGCGAACAATGGTACGCGCGGCCAAAGACCATCTGATTTGCCGGCAAACCCTGTGGGCTCAATGCGATTGGAGGCGTTTACTGGTAAGCGACGCGCGTTTGAATCCCGTACGAAGGAACAGGGTGGCGCATGGGGGCAAGCGAGCATGGGAAACGGCTGCACGAGAGAGCACCGGCAGGTCGCTTAAGGGAAAACGTTGAACGAAGCAATGAGAGCAGGTTGCCCGCTAAAATCATGCGGATTACAAACGGCGGCCTTTGTCGGAGGTGGAGGGTCTGGTAGAATGGGGAGCTTGGTTTTTCAACCTTTCTAATCTGAGAAATGAATCCAAGCTCAAATATAAGGATTAAGCAGGAAGAAAAATGGCACTGAAGTGTGAGTTCTGCGGCAAAGGGCCGCAATATGGAAACGTGGTCAGCCACGCAAATAACACCCGGCGGCGCCGGTGGAATCCGAACTTGAAGCGCGTGCACGCGGTCGTGGCGGGCGTGAAGAAGCAGGTCCGGATTTGCACGGCATGCATCCGCGCAGGCAAGGTGAAGAAAGCCGCCTGAGACTCCAGCCTTGAAATTGACCGTTGCGAGCGTTCCGTGGGGCGTCCGATGGAGCACTCAAAAAGAGTGAAGCGAGGCGGGGTATTGCTGCCGCTGGCGGCGATGCTGCTGACCGCCGCGGCCGGCTGCAAAGAGCAAGCGCAGCGTGCGCCAGACGTGTGGGCGATCGTAAATGGGAAAGAGATCAAGCGCGCGGAAGTCGACAAATACTACCGCACGCGCGTAAACGCGGAGGGGCAAGAGCCTTCGCAAGAAGAATCACTGTCGCTGAAGCTGAACGTGCTGGACGAATTGATTTACAACGAAATCCTGCTCGAAAAAGCGAAGAAACTGAACCTGGAAGCCAGCGACGGCGAAGTGGAAGACAAATTCACCGAGATCAAGAGCCCGTATACGGAAGACGAATTCCAGCGGCGGCTAAAGGATCAAGCGATTTCGGTGGACGACCTGAAGAGCGACCTGCGAAGGCAGCTTTCGATCCAGAAACTGCTGAACCGCGAAGTAGTAGCGAAAATCTCCATCACGGACCAGGACGTCACGGATTTTTACAATGCCAACAAGGCGCAGTTCAACGTGGCGGAGCCGCAATACCGGATCGCGCAAATCTTGGTGACACCGAGGAAAGAGCCGCAGATCCGCAACCGCAAGAACGACGACGCCACCAACGAAGCCGAAGCCCAGCGGAAGGTGAAGATGCTGATGGACCGGCTGAGCAGCGGCGCGGACTTCGGACAATTGGCAATGGATTATTCCGAAGACATGAATACCGCGGGAACGGGCGGCGATCTGGGATATGTGCCGGAATCGGCGCTGAACCAATCCGACCCAGCGCTGAAGAAGGTTGTGGTTGGAATGAAACCGGGACAGGTCAGCCCGCCGATTCAGTTGAAAGAAGGCTACCGAATCCTCAAGCTGATCACGCGCGAGTCACCCGGGCTGCGCGGCATCAGCGACCCCCAGGTACAACAGACGATTCGCGACACGCTGCGCAACCGCAAGGAGCAATTGCTGCGCTCCGCATACCAGGCGATCGCGCGGGATGACGCTCGGATAACGAACTACCTTGCCCAGCGAGTCATCGAGGCGGCAGGCAAATTGCCGGACGCGGCGAAGACCACCATGCCGCAGCGATCGATCGGACACTAATCCTGAAATTTTAAGAGTCGAGCCAGTAGTGTAGACCTGATTTCACGCAACTACGCAAAGGATCTCGCCGGCGTTGACGGGCTGGCCTTCCCTGGCGAGGACGCGCTCGACGGTACCGTTCTTGGGCGAGCGAATTTCGTTCTGCATTTTCATCGCTTCAACAACGAGGAGCCCCTGGCCGGCCTCGACGTGGTCTCCTTCCTTGACGAGAAGCCGGACAACTTTGCCAGGCATGGGCGCGACGATTTGCTGGCGGCCTTCGGCTTCGAGGTGTCCGCTGCGGCGGCCGCTCCAGATGCGCGGATCAATGACTTCGGCGGTGAATTCCTGCGTGCCGGCCTGGAGCTTCAGCTTTCCGTCCGGCGAAGGCGTCACGCCGAATTCGAAGCATTGGCCATCAAGCAGTATGGAAACGGTGTTAGGAGCGATTTCGGCGGCATCGACGACGACGGGCCGTCCGTCCAAGGTGACGCGCCAGCCGGCAGCTTCATGTTCCAGTTCAACGAAGCGAGTTTTTTCTCCGGATGACGACGCGAGATGGACTTCGAACTTCATGGCAGGCGGTCCAGTTGCTCGCGTCGGGCTTCGAGCTTCCAGCGAGAGGGCTGGTCCGAAGACAGAGTGGGCTGAGAAGCACGGCGGTCCCCTAGGTTTACCTGCCAGATTGCAGCAGCGATGGCGGCGGCATCAGAAACGGAGCTTCCGCCCCGATTTTCGTTCGCGGAAGACGCGGCCGAGCGCGAAGGGCGGAGCAATTCGTCCAGCCACCTGGTGTGAATCTCACCGCGGAGAAAGTCAGGCTCACTAAGAATGCGGCGAAAAAGACCGACGTTGGTCTTAATGCCGGCGACGGTGTACTCCTCGAGGGCGCGGCGAAGGCGAGCAATGGTTTCCTCACGGCTGTTGCCCCAGGCGATGAGTTTGCTGAGAAGCGGGTCGTAATCGTTGGGAACGGTCCAGCCATCGTAGACGCCGTCGTCCAGGCGGATGCCAGGGCCGCTGGGAATCTGGCGCGAAAGAATTTTTCCGGGTGAAGGGAAAAAATTATTGTCGGGATCCTCGGCGTAAATTCGAACTTCCATGGCGTGGCCGCGCGGGATGATGGACTCCCAGGCAAATGGCAAACGGTGACCCGCAGCGATGGCAATCTGAAGTTTCACCAGGTCGAGACCGGTAACTTGCTCGGTAACAGGATGCTCGACCTGCAAACGCGTGTTCACTTCCAAAAAATAGAAATTGAGATTGGCATCCACCAGAAACTCGACGGTGCCGGCGTTGACGTAGCCGCCCGCGCGCGCCAGGCGCACTGCCGCGTCGCCCATCTTCTTGCGCAGTTCAGGCGTGATGAGGGGCGAGGGCGCTTCCTCGATCACTTTTTGATGCCGCCGCTGGACGGAGCATTCCCGTTCACCGAGAGAAACGACGCGGCCGTGGGCATCGGCGAAAATCTGGATTTCCACGTGATGAGGGCGGTCGAGATATTTTTCGAGATACAGACGGTCGTCGCCGAAAGCGTTCATGGCTTCGGAAGAAGCATCGCGAAAAGCGGAGTCGAACTCGGCGTCGCTGTTAACCAGGCGCATGCCCTTGCCACCGCCACCGGCGACGGCCTTCAGGAGAACGGGGTAGCCCATGCGTTGCGCCAGGGCCTGCGCTTCGGCGGGCCGTTCAATGGGGTCATTCGTCCCGGGAACGGTGGGAACATCGACGCCGCGGGCAAGCTGGCGGCCGGCCGTTTTCGAGCCGAGCGATTCCATGGCTTCCGCGGGAGGCCCGATGAAGGTGAGACCGTTGTCGGCGCAAGCGCGCGGCAGCGCGGCGTTTTCCGCCAGAAATCCGTAGCCCGGATGCACGGCATCGCAACCAGTGCGGCGCGCCACGTCCATAAGCTTTTCAATGCAGAGATAACTCTCGCGCGAGGGTGCAGGGCCAATAGGGTAGGCTTCATCGGCGAGGCGGACATGCAACGACTTGCGATCAACATCACTGAAAACCGCCGCGGAGCGGATGCCCAGCTCGCGGCAAGCACGCAGGATGCGCACGGCGATTTCACCGCGATTGGCGATTAGAATTTTTTTGAACATGGCTGGTTTGCGATGCGGCGGGATTTTAACATGCGCTTTGGCGAGAGGAGACTTGCGGTTCGGCTTGCGTGTCCAACTGTGTGCGTTGTGTTCTTAACGACGCTTGTATAATAGTTCACGATTCGCAGCAATGATAGGAGCTAGAGCTTCATCGCGATTGAGGCGGGCCTCAGCGAGCGTTTTGCCCTGTGTATTCGCTCCAGGCACTTCCTTCACGTAGGCGATGTGCCACCCGCCACTCTTTCGAATGACGCGCATGAGTTTTCGTTTCATAGCGGGATGTTGCCGTGTTTTTTCTTGGGGTTGGTGTCGCGCTTGTTTTCGAGGGCGCGGAGGGCGGTGATGAGGCGGACGCGGGTGTCGGCGGGCTCGATGACGGCGTCGATGTAGCCGCGCTCGGCTGCGACAAAGGGATTGGCGAAGCGATCGCGGAATTCGGTGATTTTTTCCTGGCGAAGCTTTTCGCGCTCGGATTCGGGAACCTTTGCTAATTCGCGTTTGTAAACAATGTCCACGGCGCCTTCCGGGCCCATGACGGCGATTTCCGCAGTGGGCCAGGCAAAGTTTGCATCGGTGCGAATGTGCTTGCTCGCCATGACGCAATACGCGCCGCCGTAAGCCTTGCGCGTAATAACGGTGATTTTCGGAACGGTCGCTTCCGCGAAAGCGAAGAGAAGCTTCGCGCCGTGCCTGATGATGCCGCCGAATTCCTGCTGCGTGCCGGGAAGAAACCCGGGAACATCTTCGAAAGTAATCAGCGGAATATTGAAGGCGTCGCAGAAGCGGACGAAGCGCGCGCCCTTCACGGACGCGTTGATGTCAAGAACCCCGGCGAGAAACGCAGGCTGATTGCCAACGATGCCGACAGGGCGGCCGTCGAGGCGCGCAAAGCCCACGACGAGATTCTTCGCATAGTGTTCGTGGACTTCGAAGAAGTAACCATCGTCAACGACAGAATGGATGGCGTCCTTGATGTCGTAAGGCGTCTGGGGATCCCTGGGAACGAGGGTATTGAGCGCTTCGTCACGGCGGCCTGGCGGGTCCGAGGTAGGCCGGCGCGGCGGCTCTTCCAAATTATTCGCTGGAAGAAAACTCATCAGCTCGCGAATCATTGCCAGGCAATCACCATCATCGCGGGAAACGAAGTGCGCGACGCCGCTCGTGGCGTTGTGGGTCATCGCGCCGCCAAGCTCCTGCTTGGTGACCTCCTCATGTGTGACGGTCTTGATGACGTCGGGACCGGTGACGAACATATAGGACGTTTCGCGGGTCATGAAAATAAAATCTGTGATGGCCGGCGAATAGACAGCGCCGCCTGCGCAAGGCCCCATGATGGCGCTGATCTGCGGGACGACTCCGCTGGCGAGGGTGTTGCGCAGAAAAATATCGGCGTAACCCGCGAGCGAAGCGACGCCTTCCTGGATGCGCGCGCCGCCGGAATCGTTAAGCCCGATGACAGGAGCTCCGGCGCGCATGGCGAGGTCCATGATCTTGCAGATTTTCTCCGCGTTGGTTTCGGAGAGCGAACCGCCGAAAACCGTAAAGTCCTGCGCGAAAACGTAAACGAGGCGGCCATCAATGCGGCCGAAGCCAGTGACAAACCCGTCGCCAGCGGGACGCTGCTCCTGCATGCCGAAATCAACGCAGCGGTGCCGGACAAATTTGTCCAGCTCCTCGAACGTGCCTTCGTCCAGCAAAAGGTGCATACGTTCGCGCGCGGTGAGCTTGCCGGCTTTGTGTTCGCGCTCGCGGCGCTCCAGGCCGCCGCCGGCCTCGGCTTCTTCGGAAATGCGGCGGAGCTCTTCCCTGCGGTCGCGGTGCTTGTCTTCGGGAATTAGACTGGGCTTGGGCTCAGACAACGGGTCCTCCCGGGGAAGGAAATTCTTCCGTGCCAAAAATGCGCACGGCCAAATGTGTGGCGAGCCAGACAGTTCCCAAGAGCAACACGACACCCAGGAGCAGCTCCGCACCCATAGCTGCCGCGCGCTGGAGGGGAGACTCCAGCGCCGTCACGTATTCCGTGGCCTGGACGAGAATGAACATGGCGGCGAGAGTCATCGCCACGATGAGAATCGTGGTCAGAACGGAAGCGACGATCATTTTCATGGGGCTGGAATTGGGCCGCCCTGGAGCGGCATGCAAGAGGATAGCGCAACCGGAGTGAAATCAGAACGCAGAACTCCTCCGGCCACGGACATTGAATTCATTGCAAGCGCCTCGACTCTCAGCGCAGGCCCGACCAGTCATCGGCAACGAGGATGGAATCGCTCGGATTGGACGCATCGTACTTGATGCTGGCGGGCTGGCCGGCGACGAGGCGTTCCAGCCGAACCTGGCTTTCGAGGCCGGTGATGTCCTGCGCGGTGTGATAGGTAACTCCGGAAATCAAATAGCTGTAGGAGACGAGATGGCGCGGGCGCATGTCCGTCAGCGGGTGCGCGCTCGCGCCGAACAAACCTTTGCGCGCCGCTTTCAATTCAGGCGGATGCTCGATGAGATCGACGATTTGCCCCTCGGTGATTCGGCCAATCTGGTTCAGATGAAGCCGCCGCTTGCGCTCCTCTTCCTCGGGATCCACCGCGGGGCCGAAGAAGGCGTAAACGATCATGGCCAGCGCGGCGATCACCGCGCCACCCACGGCGAGAACTACTTTCCAGTCGGCAAACATGGCTTTCAACGAGCGGACTCCCTAGTTTCAGATCGGTGGGATCGTGCGCTGCGCGGAAGGACCCAGGCGTCCGCCATGCCCCACTCCTGGGTATTCTACCGAAACCTTGCGCTATAGCTATAGGTGAAACTACGCCTGCGGGGCATGCACCGGATTGCGCAACACTCCGACACCGGTGACACTGACCTCAACCGCGTCGCCGGCAACGAGCGGGCCGACACCAGCCGGCGTTCCAGTGGCGATGATATCGCCCGGCATCAGAGTCATCATGCGGGAGATCCAGCGTATAAGAAATGCGGGCGAATAGATCATCAGCGAAGTAGCGCCGGACTGCCGTCGCGTGCCGTTGACGTGCGTCTCTACGAGGACGTTCGATGGATCGAAATCGGTTTCGATGTGCGGGCCAACCGCGCAAAAGGTATCGAAACCTTTCGCGCGCGTGAATTGGACATCGCTCTTCTGCAGGTCGCGCGCGGTGACGTCGTTGAGGCAGGTATAACCCATCACGAAGGAGAGCGCGTCATCGGTGTCGCGCAGTTGCGAGCAGCGGCGGCCAATAACCAGCGCGAGCTCGCCTTCGTGCTCTACGCGCTGCGAATATTTCGGCAAGACGATCGCTTCTTCCGGACCGATGATGGAAGAGGGAGGCTTGAGGAACATCAACGGTTCCTTGGGGACTTCGTTGCCCAACTCCGCGGCGTGCGCGGCGTAATTCCGGCCTATGCAAACAATTTTCGAAGGCTCAACCGGAGCAAGCAGCCGCACATCGCTGAGGCGAGAAGTGCGCGCGCCGCGAGACCATCTCGTCCAAGGCAAGCCGGAGATCTCGATGACATTTTCATCTTCGATCACTCCATAATGAGCAGGGTCCGAGGCAGAAGCATCGCGCATCAAGTAACGGCAGGTTTTCATTCCTAGTTAGCTCGCGTGATGGTTGGGATGAGAAGTATGCGCTTCACGAGCTCTCCAGATCGTGGCAACAATCCAGCAAACCGTAGTGACAATCATATACGCCACGGCGCCCAACATGAAGACCTGGAACGTGCTATGCCAATCGCTGAGCCTGCCGAAGACCATGCAGAGCGCACGATAGCTCAAGCTGAAAATGACCCAGCCCAGAAGGCCCGACGCCAGGAGATGCCCCGGCAAACGCAAAAACCGAAAAATCGGAACCGATGCGAGGAAGCAGAGGATCACCGCCGCGGCAATATTCCGCTCCAGGGCAAGGCGCTCCAGGAACGGGGCATGATTGGCGATGACCAACCAGGTGATGAAAACCAGCGTCAGACAAACACCGACGTAAACACCCGTGCGGATCGCCGCGTTCGGGAAAACGTGGAACCAACGATAACCGGGCAGATGCGGACGAACCGACATCGAGTGCTGGGCTCCCAGAATGCTTGCAATCGTTTAACCCGGATTCACGGCGATGGTTGCGTGACCTCGACCACTACGGGTGCGCACGGCGCACTTTCATTCCCCGCTCGGTCTACGGCGGTCACGGTGTACCAATAGCGATGGCCGGACTTTAGAGACGTATCACGAACCGCAGGCGTGAGCAACAAATCCGGCGTCAGAAGCTCTCCCCTCGCGCCTTCCTGCTCACTTCTATAGACGCGGTATCCCGCCAGATCCGTTTCAAGATTGATGGACCACGAAAGTTCCACAAGAACCGCACCCGGTGCCACGCCGGGAAGGACCGCGGCAACAAGATACTGCAGCGTTGCAGGCGGAAATGTGTCTCGAGGCGTGACTTTCACCGGCTGAGAATCGGAAGACTCCAGTTCGTGCCCTTCAAGTTGGATGACACTGCGCACGATGTAAATATAGGTCTGGTCGAAAACAAAGTTGGTGTCGCGGTAGCTGTTGGCCTCCGATAAACCTACAAGAGCAGCATGTGATTCCGCTTTGGCTTGCGGAAGAACTTGAGGCGACGAAGAAACCAGGGGCTTAACGTCCGCGCGATAGATGCGATAGCCGGTGATGGCCGAGAGAGGCTCTCTTGCACCAGCGCTGGCCGGGACCGGCCAGCTCAATTCGACGGCTGACTCGGTCACGCGAGCTTCGACGGTAGCAATGGGAGCCGGAACAGGAAATACCTGCACCGCGATGGCATTCGAATCAGCGGAAGCGCGTTTTTGGGAAGCGCGTGTTCGTACGATGTAAGCTACCGCCTCGCCGGAATGCGCTTTGGTTTCTTCCGGAGAAATAGGATCGGTGAAGCGCACGCGGTCGCCTGCGCGGTAGTCGTCCACGAGTGCACCGGGAATCGTGTAGACAACGCGGAAAGCCTTCGCGTCGGCTGAGCCGCCGGGGTTAGCGGCGCCACGGAGAATTTCGACCGCAGGTGGCGAAGAGAGTTTTTCCCCGGAGATGGAGCGCGTCGGCAAAGTAAACAAAAGTTCCACGCCGTCGCCGGCTTGATGAGCGGAGAGATCGCTGATCGCCGCCGGAACCGGTGGCGAAGGCGGCGTTGGCTCACCAGGAGCTCCGCAACCAGCCGAACACAAGAAAATGGCAAACAGAAAATGGAAAATGGCAAAGGCTTGCGCGGGGCGTTCTTTGAGGTGAAGTGCCGTCCCTTTTTTATTTTCCATTTTCCAATTTCAGGAATCAGAGAATATAGCGGCTCAGATCCTGGTTCTTCACGATGTCTGAGAGCTGTTTGGTGACGTAGGCGGCGTCCACTCTCACGTTCTTCTTTTTGAGATCCGGGGCCTCGAACGAGATTTCGTCGAGAACTTTCTCGAGGATGGTGTGCAGGCGCCGCGCGCCGATATTTTCGGTCTGCTCGTTCACGTTGGTGGCGAACCGCGCCACGGCCGCGACCGCGTCCTCGGTGATGTTGAGCTTTACGCCTTCCGTTTCGAGCAGCGCGACGTATTGCTTGATGAGCGCATTCTTCGGCTCCGTCAGAATGCGGATAAAATCCTCTTCCTTCAACGATTGCAGCTCCACGCGAATGGGCAGCCGTCCCTGCAGCTCCGGTATCAAATCAGACGGCTTGGTCACGTGAAACGCGCCGGCAGCGATAAACAGAATGTGATCTGTGCGAATCATGCCGTAGCGCGTGTTGACCGTCGTGCCTTCAATGATGGGAAGAATGTCGCGCTGCACGCCTTCGCGCGAGACGTCCGGCCCATGGCCGGATTCGCGCCCGGCCACTTTATCGATCTCATCGATAAAAATAATGCCCATCTGCTCGGCGCGCTCCACCGCCACGCGCGTAACCTGGTCCATATCCAGCAGCTTGTTTTCTTCTTCCTGGATCAGGTATTCGAAAGCGTCGGCGACGCTCATTTTGCGCTTTTTCTTTTGCTGCCCGAACATGCCGGAGAACATGTCCTGCAGTTTGCCGATGTCCATTTCTTCGACGCCCTGGTTCGAGACGATTTCGAACGAGGGCATGGCGCGTTCGCGAACTTCCAGATCCACCATGCGCTGGTCCAGCTTTCCTTCGCGGAGCTGCACGCGCAACTTTTCGCGCGTGCGCTGGGCCTGTTCCCGCTGCGCGGCTACCTCGGATTCCGGAGTGCCGGCCACTGGAGGGGGTGCCAGCGGAAGCAGCAGATCGAGCACGCGTTCTTCCGCGGCCTGCTCGGCGCGGTCGGCGACTTCGTCCAGTTTTTCCTCGCGGATCATATCGATCGACGTTTCGACGAGGTCGCGGACCATCGATTCCACGTCGCGTCCGACGTAGCCGACTTCCGTGTACTTCGAAGCTTCCACCTTGACGAACGGGCAGCCTGCGAGTCGCGCCAGGCGGCGCGCAATTTCCGTTTTTCCCACGCCCGTGGGGCCAATCATCAAAATATTCTTGGGCAATACGTCCTCGGCGATTTCCGGCGGAAGCTTCTGGCGCCGGACGCGGTTGCGCAACGCCACCGCCACGGCGCGTTTGGCGGCGCCCTGCCCGACGATATACTTGTCGAGTTCCGCGACGATTTCCCGCGGCGTCATGTCGTCCAGCGCGGGCAGAAGTTCCTGCTCTTCCACTGGTTCGGCACCATTGCCACCGGGTAAATAGATCAATTCTTTTTCGGTCTTGCTGGTCATGTCTTGCTCAGTTCCTTTGATGCATGAAAACGGCTTGCCGTGTTTTCACCCTACCTCTAATCCGCATTTCTCACAACAATCTGGCCCGCCTGCTACTCCGGCTGACCTTGTCTCGTAAGGACGGCCAGCACCCTATCCCGAACCCGGTCGAAAAGCCGTCCGCTCCCTGCTTTGGCGCCGTCGCCTACTCGCGTGCGATTCTGAACGGGGAGAGAAAAGGCAATCCCAAATCCTTTCCCTTCCTACTTAAGACTTACGACCAAAAACCAACAACTCTTTCCAGTTCCGAGGCCGTCCGCTCTTCGTACTAAAGCTCTTCGACCGTAAAATTGGCGTTTGTGAAAATGCAAATCTCGCTGGCGATGCGCATGGCCTCCATGGCCAGCTCCTTGGCGGTGAGTCGCGAATGCTTCAGTAGCGCTCGCGCCGCTGCCAGCGCGTACGTCCCGCCCGACCCAATCGCCACGAGACCATCGTCGGGTTCTATCACATCTCCATTCCCGGAGAGAATGAAAGTGCCCTTGGTGTCCGCAACGATCAGCAGCGCTTCCAGATGCCGCAGAGCGCGGTCCTTGCGCCATTCCTTGGCTAGTTCGACCGCGGCCTTCTGGAGATTGCCGGAAAACTCCTGCAGCTTGCCTTCGAATCGTTCAAAAAGTGTTATCGCGTCGGCCGTGGAACCCGCGAAGCCCGCCACGACCTTGTCATTGTAGAGCCGCCGCGTCTTTCGCGCGGTGTGCTTCATCACATGATCGCCCATGGTCACCTGGCCATCGGCCACGAGCACCACCTTGTTCTCCTTGCGCACGCACAGAACCGTGGTGCCGTGCATCTGGGGACTTTCCGGGCGATTATGCATCCGCACATTATAGCGCCCGCGAGGCCGTGCGCCAAAACCCCTGTAACGCCGTCAACTCCCTGGTGAATTCGGTGAGCAGCCGAGGTTGCGCGTTTGAAACTGTGCGGAAAATTTAGCGAGGAGCTGCTTCTTGCGAAAAATCTCTTACTGGGAAATTTCGTGGAAAGACAGAATCTTGTAAGCAGAAGCAGGCTGCGACCTTTGGATCCAACAACTGCTGTAGCGAATGCCGTTCCCTTCCATTTCGTCATTAAAAACCACCGATGCCCCTCCCAAACTAGCGCCCGCTAACGTATTGGCAACGAACATCGCGCCATTGATTTGGTTGAACTGGTGTTTAGGGACGGGTTGATCGACCTGGCCTTGCCCAATCACAAGAACGATTCCGTTCCAAGTCGTATCCGGATTGTAGGTGAACTTGCCCGTTACCAGGAGAAGCCCGTACCCCGTGCTGTTCCAGGTGTCGACATTCAAGTTCCCATTTACGACGATCGTTAAGGGGTTGGAGGAAGACATCCCCGTTGTTGCCGCCGTCAGGTCAGCCGCGTTAGCGGTGTAAGAAGGAGGACCCGGCGTAATGGTGGCATCAGCGTTTTGACTGATGATCTGCACAATTGCGTTGAGCTGGCTCGGCGTTGGCGTTACCAGGTTGGCGGGAGGCGCGGTGAGGTTCTCCACATCCGGTCCGGGGTTGATCAGACCCGTATAGTTTGTTTTCGCGCCAGGTTGAATGCCGTTGAGTACGGTCGACCCGGGCGCTGCGTCCGATGCCCTGAAGACCCCGATCGCTGCAAATTTCGCCCCAGTTAGAGTGCCGTCGCAATACTGGTCATCCCCTTTCACAACGTATGCGAGGTTAGAGGCGGGCGCAAGGAAGGTTGCCTTGTTGCCTGGACTGTCGGAGAGTGTGAGCGCTGCAAGAAAAGGAGGCAGCGTGATTTGTGCGGGAGCAGCCAGATACTGAAGCATTTTCTGGCTGCCGTTGGGCAGAACCGCAAACGAAGTGATTTCGAAAACCTGTTGGGCCCCGATGGAATTCTTCGTCAACTTCGGCGGTGTACTGTTGCTGGGGTAATAGAGCACCTGATTGTCCTTTGTCGCCGTGTCACCGTCGACGTAGAGGTTGAGTGAATTCTCCGAGACGGCATTGATGCGCACCCACTTGTAGGACGGCCCCTGCACTCCCGCGACTGTGGAAACAGAAGCGGTGCTGGGAGAAGGATTCGGAAGGGTATAGGCGGGAGCAAACTCCGAGTTGTATTCACGATCCTCGTAGGTGGAACCCGGGACCCAGGGTGTCACGGTTTCGCCGCCGACCGGATTGATGATGTACACGGGTTTCCCTATGGGAAGGGGCGTGGGTATTAGGGTCGGTGCTGTGTTTTTGAACGAACCCGCATTCTTTCCCAGCAGCCGGCCTCGCCCCTCTTCCAGGCCGGCAAGCGCGGCGTAATAGACGCTTGTGGAGGAGCGGTAGTTCCCCGCCAGCGAGGACTCCGTCCCCGAAGCGACGATCATGGCAATCGCCACCACACTAATTAGCAGTAGAACAAAAATCGAGATGAGCAGGGCGACGCCGTTTTCATTCCGTCGCTTTCGCATTGATCTTCCCGCATTCATCTAAACTCCGCCGGCCTCACTGATTCGGATTGATTCGGCGTCCCCGCCCGTTCAGCATAACAAGGCGCGCCTGGCCCGTGGTAGCGTCCGGAAGAGGAGCCGCGACGATTAAGGTGATGTTGACTTCACGGATATTCGCCGGTGAATTGCTGGCGCCTGCTAAGGGCGAGGTGCACGCAATCGTTGGAGCAGGCGGAGGTGGTGGAGGAGGCGGAGACAAATTATCGCAAGCGTAGGAGAAGATCGGCACCGAAGCTCCTCCTGGGAACAAGCCCGGATACGCCGCCTGACAATTGGGAATCTGGGCAGGACATACGTTATTTACAACATTCTGTACGAAGGGCGCGAGGATTGGTGCCGGCGTTGTTGCGGTCGTGGCGGCATCCGGATCGGTGCCCACAACCTTTTGAGCCATTCCTCGCATGAGCGTTGTGCCCTGTAATTGATACCGAATCCATTGGACTTGGCTGGCATTTGGATTCGTCTCAATGATGAGGTCGAAATCCCCTGGGCTGTTAATGCCCGCCGCAGCGGTGGCGCAAGTCCCGCCCCCGGCAGTGCCGATTTGGCAGGGCGCGCCGGGATAGCCCGCGCCAGCGCTCCAGGCGAATGGGACGCTCGCAAATTGAACGGCGCCAGGCGCAGTTCCGTCATTGAATGTAGGCGGAGGAAACCCGGAGTCATTCACGTCGCGTACGATCTGGTCCAACCCAAGACGCGCTTCCTGGAAGGAATTCAGAACCTGGGACTCGGTCTGGTAGCGCTGCTGCGAAGAGGTCAGGAGAGTGAACGCCGCGCCGCAGACGAGAAGGAAAATCCCGAGAGCTGTCAGCAATTCGATCAACGTAAAACCCCGCTGGTTTCTACTTCCGAAGGCCCGTTTCATCTTTCCACCATCGTATCGAGTGTGATGGGCTGAAAATACCCGTTTCCTCCGGCCTGTTGGACACCAAGGATGAAGCGCTTGGAGGAGACGCTGCCGTTGGTCCCGGTGATGATAACCGCCCAGCGCACGTCATACGTCACACCCACGCCGGTTGGATCCGACTGATCCTTATAGGTGAAGCTGTAATTGGTGACAGGAGTTCCGCTGAAATTGATGAGCACCTGGCTGTATTGCGCGCCGGTGCTGGAGTTATAGCTGGAGGTGACCGCGACGGGATTTCCCTGGACCACGTTCGGAGACGCAGGATCGCCCAGATTGCAGGGGTTTAATAGCGCGTCGTAAAAAGAACTACTGCTGAGAGGCTGATCGAGCATCTGATCCAGCTCGCGTTGTGCAAAAACAAGCGCCGCAGAGTCCGTGCGATTGCGGTAATTGAGGAGCATGGAAGCCGGTACGAGCTGTGCGATGGCCACCAGGCCGACCAGCAAAATGATAGTCGCAAGCAGCATCTCGAGAATGCTGAAGCCCCTTTGTCCGTTGCGAAGCTCTGTGGATAAGTGTCGCATTCCTGTCTCTGGTTCCACGCCTCAGCCGGCCTGTTGCCAAGTCCCCCCGTTCGGAGCAGTCCAAATCTGCGTGCTGCCGGAAGGAAGCAAAACCACGGCACGATAGCCGAACTCGGGGTCTGCGTCGCTGCCGACGTAAAACACATACGCGATTAGTCCAGAAACTGCGCCCCGTGTGTCAAAGGTGAGCGTGCTTCCGTTGATTCCCGATAAAGTATCATTCAGGCAGGGCCCAGTAGTCTTGAAGAGACTACAGATGGGGCCCTGGCCAGGCAATCCACTCTGATTCGGAAGCAGAAGTGTCGCAAATCCCGCAATCACCTGCTGCTTCCCGTTCGCATCGAGTGTTCCGCCGCAGGTGGAATCAGTCCCGAAGGTCCAAGCCCCCGTGGTTGCGTTCTGTTTCATCAGAAAACACACCTGCCTGTTCCGGCGCACCGCTTCGAATCGTGTGAATTTCAGCATGTCGGACAAGCGCGCCGCCGCGTCGTTCAGTTGGTACGTTCGAAACGAGCGCATCAGCGAAGGAATAGCAATGGCGGTCAGAATCAAAAGGACGGTGAGTGAAACACCCAGTTCGACCATGCTGAAGCCGCCAATGCGGCTGCGGCGAGTGCGGGAGATGGGGGCACTCCTAGACACGATCGTAATCCTCGTTCGGCGGCGGGACCAGCGATCCAGCCCATAAAGGTGGTGAGAGAATTCGAATCAGTTGCCATGCCAGGGACAGCTAGGCGCAACCACACCTAAAACATAGTACTTCGTGGGACTGGAGCGTTACATTTTATTATAAATGTCAAGCCCGGGGTAGAAACGTAACAATTTGAAGCCTGGCCGTCGGGCCTCCGACGAATTGGAGTTATTTTTAGTTTTGGTAATCATGTCCGGCACTGGCTGGTTGGTCCTTTCGATCGCGCAGCACTCTAGTTTTTGCTTCTTTTGATGATTTCTTCGGAGCCGTGCTTGGAGAGAGAGTCTTTCGTGAACAGCGAGTCGGGCAAGCCGGGATTAAATCTGCAGGTAGCGTTGAAGAATTGCGAAACGCGCCGGCCGTTGTGTTCGCGGCTAACCTGAAGCGGCACCCACACGCTGTCTTTCAATTGGTAGTTTGTATAAATAATTGTGTCCTGGTCGAATTCCTTGGTTTCTTCGTCCTTGGTGACGACCATAGCTCGAACGAGGAGATGCGTCGAGCGGTCGACGGCGAGACGAAAGGTGCGTTCACCGCTGTCGGTCAATTCCACCCAATCCACCTGCTTGAGATCCACGGTGTCGCTGCCGCCGAAACGAATGGACATGCCCGGTTCCTTGAGACGCAGCCGCAACAGGTTGTCGATATTTCTCTTCACCTGTTCCTGGAAATCGGTGACCGCGGTGGCGGGGACTTCATTGACGCCGCTGCGATCGTAAGTCCAGCCCTGGTTTCCGTTGTACAGGGTGATGACGACGCCGCCATGGGCAAAGTCCAAACCGTCGATGCCAATTAAGGAAGCTAGAATCGTGTTGCGGCCCTTGGAGATGTACTCCATGCGGACCTTGTCGGGGAAGCGCCGGTACTCCGCAAAGTCGATGTAGCCGGTCAGTTGGCCATTGTGGCCGAAAAGAGCGCGGCGGCCCTGGCAGAGGCTTTCTCGAACCTCGGTGTAGCCAGCACCGCCCAGTCCGTTGATGAGATCGGTCACAATCTGTTGGCCCCTGGCGGCGCTCGCTTCCGGCATCATCGAATCGGGCCGCTGCGCGCGGACACCTGGAGCGAACACAAAACAAGCAATGAGAATGACAACGGCGATGTGGACTGGTTTCAACCGCACAAGACGGAACCTCCATTTACATTGATGATCTCTCCGGTCATGAAGTTGGCCAGGTCCGAAGCCACGAAGAGAATAGGGCCAGCGATTTCTTCGGCGGTGCCGGCGCGGCCTAGAGGAATTACCGTGGATGCCATCTTCTGGCCCGCCTTCGTTTCGAGCACGGGAATGGACATGTCGGTGGCGACCCAGCCGGGCGCGACGGAGTTCACGAGAATGTTGTGGGGTGCAAGTTCCGTGGCAAGGCCTTTGGTGAGGCTGATGATGCCGCCTTTGGAAGCGCCGTAGTGCGTGTGGAAAGACTCGCCGCGCTGACCGGCGGTGGAGCTGATGGGGATGATCTTGCCGGACTTCTGCTTGATCATGTGGGGAACGGTGAAATGGATGATCGAGTAGACGCTCTTGAGATTGATGCGCATCATGTCGTCCCACTGCTTTTCGGACATTTTCTCGATGGG
>Ga0137390_10000930_pt1 | contig 21031 bp, 14 predicted proteins | sample 15con2h24AmetaG_FD_104937 | JGI IMG/M metagenome (GOLD analysis project Ga0137390, IMG submission 104937) | Vadose zone soil microbial communities from Angelo Coast Range Reserve, California, USA - 15con2h2.4A metaG | ecosystem: Environmental > Terrestrial > Soil > Vadose zone > Saprolite... | reverse complement strand
TGTCTTGCCCTCCCGCGCCGTGAGCTGCAGCCCCAGCACATTCAGGTAGTAGTCGAGATCGCGATCCAGATCGAGACTGCGGATCTCTACCAGTCCCAGGCGCGAAATTCTGTAGGGCATGATAATCCTCCTTCGCTGGGATTCGATTCCCGATGCGCACTGATGTCACCGCCGGTCGATCCCGCCGGTCAGCTCATTCTCCCTCCCCACGGGGGCCCTACTATGCCTGCCACTGAGTGGGGCCGTCAATGGCCTTGCCGGTTCCTCGAACCATCCGCTGGGCCTGATTTCCGTGAAGCCGGTCTGCGGATTCCCACTGTGTGGTCGGTCCGGTCCAGGCGCCCTGGTCGTATCGGCAGTGTGGGCCATGATCATGGGCGACGCCGTTCGCCAGCTAGAGTCGCCGAACGCTGCCGTTCACCTGCGGCGGACCGAGCGACCGAAGGGAGCGAGGCCGGCGGCAGGTGAAACGGCTGGTTAGACGACACCCTGCTCATGCTCCTCGAGGTATAGGAATCGTGGTGGCTCTCCGAGAGCCTGAAGTCGCAGGTCTACAAGGGTGAAGCCGGAGACATTTCTCAGGAACTCAACCGTCTCTGGCCAGCGTTCAATCGCGCCTGCGAGATGAAGCTCGTGGCCGAGAATGCCGTAGGAGTCGATGACACTATCGCGAATGAGACGGTGCGCATCCGCCACAAAGATGTCGAAGACATCCTGCGCAAGACCTGCTACGCCAACCGCCCCCGAGTGGACGTGCCAGCTCAGGACATAGTAATAGCGGACATAGCGCTCTTCCCAACTCTCGGCGACGTGTCTCGCGCGGCCACGAGCGTCGCGAAAGCAACTCCAATGGATCGGCCAGTTAAGGTCGCCATTTCGGTCTCGACCCCAGTACTGTACGATGAGCGCTTCGACCGCTGCCTCCTCCGCCGCGTCGGAGCACACTCGTCGCTGTTCCGCTATGTTGAAGTCGGGCGGTAGTGGGTGGCTCGCATAGAAATCCACCAGCCGCTTGGCGACTCGATATCGTTCGACGCGAGTAAATGCGGCCAAGCGGTCGACCGACTCGGTTGTTGTGTCGGCGCCGAGGAGCGCGAGGTCAAGGGCCAACTCGAAGACCGAGCGCGCGGCGCCGGCAATCGACTGAAAGTGAATCGGGCTGTCGAGTCTGTGGACGCTCGCCAGGTACGCGGCCAAGCGATAGTAGAGACGTAGCACGGCTCGTTCTCGCTCTGTCGTAGCGAGGAGCCCTTGGAGAACGCCGCGGAGGTGGATCTCGGAAAAGACGCGTAGCGCTCTGACGCCTTCGAATGTGGCGTTCGCGTAAATGCGCGGCGTCACTTGCGTGCGATTAGCTCGCTCGACGTCACGGCCCGTGAATGGACACTCCATTCGCACCGTCAGCTTCCTCTGTGTCGGCTAACTACAATTCGGCCACTGGATAGGCTGACCTGCGTAATAGGGCAACCCCTGCGAGCCCCTGCCGCGTCTACCGCTCGGGGGGCTACAGCGTCGAACAGCGTCCGGCCCTTTCGTTGCCGCCCTTTGCCCGTGTCCGGAGCGCCCCTCGCCGCTCCGGATAGGCTGCAGGGCGCTGCAGCCTATCCCCCACAAGGCCGCCAGGCGGCTTATGGGCCAAACATCCGGTCCGCCGTGCTCCGGACGGTGGCGAGCCTGCGGTTCCGGACGTGCGTGTAGATCATGGTGTGCTGACGTTGCGGTGCCCCAGCAATCATGGAGCGTGCGGATGTCGTGGCCGTCCTCGAGGGGATGCGTCGCGAACGAGTGGCGGAGTGTGGGGGGCTGGCGCGCTTGGGGAGACATCCCTGCCAGACCGCCGCCTGCCTGAGCGCGCGCCGCAGGACGGTCTCGTGCAGGTGGTGGCGGTGGCACTGCCCGGTGACCCAATCAAGGTGGGTCCCGGGGCGCCTGGACTCGCCCTCGACCGCGTATACCGCCGATCGCGGACGGGCCATGTCGACATACTCCCTTAGCTGTGGACGCGGGCCGACTATAGCTTGCGGCGGACGGAGTGGCAAGGAGCGGCCGCGGCTGTATGGGCGCCGGGATACGGGGCTCGGGCGGAGGCCTGGTGGAGCCGCTCCACATGGCCGGGCGAAGCTCTCGCGAGGACCGTGGGTCCCACCCGTTGGAGCGACGAAGGCTTTGTCGGGGCGAACTGTTCGCTTAGGCCGTTACCTCGAACTGGAAGTCGAGTGACCTGTTTGCCGGCAAGTGACTGCGGGCCCCCGATTTCAACCCACGAGCTGTCGCTGACCGTTCACGCGGCCCGAGCTATGCCACTGATCTCGAAGGTGAGGCTTTGTGCCAACGACGGTGGTGGCCCCAACGGGACCCGAGCGCTTAGGCTAGCGATTCCACTGCGAGGAGGTGTCCGCCGGCGGGCAGCCTAGATGCCCGCGAGCACTCCTTTTTCTGACCGATTCCCCCCGGGCCCGAGGATTGAGCTACCGGGCCCTCGCCCGCCCATTCACATGTTCCCCCACCCTCGCCCATCGGCTCGCCCAGGACCCTGCCTGCGGCGGGCCGTCCAGGGCGTTCAGAAACCCAGCCAGGGCCTCTGGAGACGGACCCCGAACCCCGTATATCCCCGGAGGCCTCTCAGGGCCATTCAGCCCCGGCCCCCGGAGAAGGGAGGCACCCATGAAGGGCGCAACATGTCACTTCTGCGGCCAGAACTTTCGTAACAGGCAGGCGGTCCGAGCCCACCTCAAAGGCTGCGCTGCCTACCGGCAGCTGCCTAAGGCAACGGTGCCTAGTATAGGCAGCAAGGCTGCGACGCTAAGCGGGCGCGGCCCCGACCCCGGCAGCCGTCCCCCTCCAGACCCTGGTCCGCTGAAAGATCCCCTCCGACGCCAACCGCCGCGGATCGCCACCGATCTGTCTCCAGACCCTTACCAGAACGTGCTGCGCCGGGGGGCGATTCAGTCGGTGAAGGACAAGGTGATCGGCTCGTGGTGGCAGCCGGCCCACACGATCCCGTCAGAGGTCAAGGCCCAGGCGCTGGTGGCGATCGAACAGGAGCTGGCCCGGCTGCCCGTGGACCAGCTTCCGCGGTCCGAGCTGGTCACGATCGCCGAAGGCATCCGAGACCGGATCTACCGGCCGGTCCTCCAGGCCCAGCAACGGGCCCAAGAGGCAGAAGACCGCAAGCGAAACCAAGCCCGGCAGCGGACGACTCTCATCGCCTCCGGAGCAGCCCACGCGAACCAGATCCTTCGCCAGCAGCAAGATCTGGATGGCTGGACTCGGCTCGACCTAGAGCAAAAGGTGAAACGGGCGCTCGAGCAGGAGATCAACGGGAGTGAGTCCGAGGCCGATCTGCAAGCCCGCGTGGACGACCTCCTGACAAAGCATCTCGAGCCAATACAAAGAAAGCGCCGAGAGCAGGCCCGACAGGCACTGATCGAGCATGGGACCGCGTATGCCAGGCGGGAGTTAGCGCGAGAGGATGACTTGGACGCGTCGGAGCGGCTGTCCATTGGGCGGGATGTGGAGTGCGATTTGCAGGAAGAGGTTACCGGAGAGGAATCTGAAGACGACGTCGAGGCCCTCATCGACGAAATCCTGGACGAGACGCTTGGTGAAGCTGAGGAAGAGGATGAAGAACAAGACGAGGGCCAAGAAGAAGACGAGGATTGAACGGCGCTGGCCCCCGAGCCCAGGCGCCGTCCGTTCCGGGGGCCTACCCTAGCTGGTTCAGATCGAGGGCCCGCAACCACTTGCCGGCGAACAGGGCCCTAGAGTTTCGCTTTGAGCTGACGGTCTAAAGCTTACGCGCGAGAGGGCGTAGACGGCTGTGCGTCCTCTTGACTTCGCCGGTGGCGTGTGGGACCTTTGCCGCCACTCGCGGCCGGTCTGCTTACCGGCCGCTCTCGGTCCGTAGGTTCTTCCTTTGTGGGAATGTCCGAACAGGAAGGAGAACCCTAATGGCCGCCTCCGATCCTCGCCAGACCCCTCTCCGGCACTATGTGACGCGACGTCAGTTTCTCAAGCGCGCGGGATGGACCAGCGCCGGGATGACCGCGCTGACCGTCAGCGCGGGCCGGGGACGGCCGGCCGCTCAGCCGGCGGCGCCGTACCCCGAGTGGATCCCCGCCAGCACCAAGCCGCCCAAGCGAGGCGGAGTCCTCACGCGGGCCTCGGCCTGGGATCCGCCGGTGATCGACCCGCGGCTCACCCAATCCATCGGGCTGTTCCAGTTCGCCGGGCTCCCCAGCAATCGCCTCCTGCGCCATGCGTTCACGGACGAGGCGACCGGCTACAACGATCTAACCCTCAAGGGAGACCTTGCCGAGTCCTGGCAGGGGAGCCCCGACCAGCGTGTGTGGACGTTCAAGCTGCGCCGGGGTGTCAAGTGGCAGAACGTGCCGCCGCTCAACGGGCGCGAGCTCACCTCCGCCGATGTCAAGTACTGCTTCGAGGCCTACGCGAAGGAGGGCGTGCAGACGTTCACGTTCCAGGAAATCGAGGGCATGGAGACGCCCGACACGCATACCCTTCGCGTCCACCTCAAGACGTCCAACGTGCTGTTCCCGCAGAACGTCGCCGAGCCCGTGGCCGTGATCTTCTCGCGCGAGGTCCTCGAGGAGGACGGCGACCTCAAGAAGCGCCTGATCGGCACCGGGCCCTACATCCTCAAGGAGCACACCCGTAAAGTGCGCGTTGTGCTCCAGCGCAACCCCGACTACTTCGACACGGGTCGCCCCTACGTCGACGAGTACGTCATCCTGTCGACGCCGGACTCCGCCACCCGCACGGCGGCGTTCCGCACCGGCCAGAGCGACTTCCTGGCGGTGCTGAGCCCGTCCGAGGTGGAGGCCGTCCGCAAGACGAATCCCACCGCCGTCGTGCAGGCGCTCCCGTTCCCGCTAGCACCATTCGGCGTGGCGCTGGCCCAGGACCGACCACCGTTCAACGACGTGCGGGTCCGCCGAGCCCTCTCCATGGCTATCGACCGCCAGAAGCAGGTGGACACGGTATACGAGGGCCACGCCATCATCGGTTGGGGCGTGCCATACATCTACTACCAGGACACGAAGCCGACGGCAGCCCAGCTCGGTCCTTACTGGCAGTACCGCCCCGCGGAGGCGAAGAAGCTCTTAGCCGAGGCCGGTCACCCGAACGGCTTCGAGACGACGCTGTTCTACTACGAGTACTTCCCGCAGATGACGTCCCAGATCCAGCTCGTCCAGCAGGAGCTCAAAAAGAACCTCAACATCAACGTCAAGATCACCAAGCTCGACTACACGAGCTACTACGGGCGGTACGTCGAGGGCAAGTGGGACGGGATGGCCTGGGGCTTCCAGTCCGGCCACGCGGTGGGCCTCGACGAGCGGACGTACGTCTTCATGCACTCGAAGTCCACGAAGAACTTCTTCAAGGTCAACGATCCGGTGATCGACGAGCTGACCGTGAAGCTCAGGCAGACGCCCGGCCAGGCCGAGCAGCGCGCGATCACCAGAAGGATCGTGGACCGGGAGCACGACCAGGTGCTGCGCATGTGGATGCCCTTCGGCACCGTCTTCGTGCTCTACCAGCCATCCTTGAGAAACATGGCCGGCGGCGTCCTGCGCGGCACCATCGGGTATGGCTCGCCGACCATCGCCCGGCTGTGGATCGATAAGTAGCGGAGCGGCCGGAGGTCTCGGGACCGGATAGGCGATGCCATCAGTGCCAACCACGGGCGCGTCCCGCTGGGGCCACCACCGTGGTTGGCACAGCGTCTCATTCGAGATCTGCGGCCCCGCTTGGGCCGCGTAAAGCGCACCCCTGACACGTTCGAGCCCGGTTACACGGCTCTGCGAGTCCTAGGCTCGCAGCCAGGACGGTTAGTTCGTACCTATGAGCCTAGGAGTTCCGCCGGATTGCCGGGGTGCTGAGCCTGTAAACGTCGACCGCAGCGTACTGCATCGCGTTGTCCTTAAGGAGGTCCCAAGATGAGTCGAAGCCTGCTGATGGCACTTGTCTCTGCCACGACTGCCAGCCTGGCTGTCGCCTACACGATGGTCGGCGGCGCGCAGCCTTCGAGCGACCGCCAAGATGAGGAAGCGATCAGGAAAGTCATCATGGAAACGACGGAAGGCTTCAACAAGCACGATGTCAAAGCCGCGACGAGAATGTATGCCCTGGACGCCGACTTCGTCACGGTCCGGGGAGAAGCCTACAAGGGAGCGGCCGAAATCGAACGAGGGCTGGCGGCCATCTTCGCGACGAGGGCAAAAGACGCAACACTAAAGACCTTGGATGTGACCATCAGATTTATCAGACCCGACGTCGCAATCGCCCATGTGACCAACGAGCTCAATGGGTTCGTAGACCCTGACGGGCAGAAGGTGCCGACGCATCGGGAACTCAGCCTTCGGGTCTTCGTGAAGGATAAGGGCACGTGGCGTGTCACTGCCTTTCACAACACGAGGCTACTGCGATGAGACGGCCCAACGTGCCACCCGAGAGCCGTGCTCCCACATTTTCCACAGCAGGGACCACCGATCCAGTTGCGTAGGCTCGGCTGCTGGCGGAAGATCGCCACCGTGCTGAGCCAGTCGCCGTCGGTGGCGGCACGACGCATCGCGCTCGGCCGACACGGATTGTCGTCCCTCGGGAGGGTGTGACGGAAAAAAGCCGGATGGCAAGACGGCAACGAGTGGGCCGCACCCTTGTTGCGACCGCGTGGTCGGTGATCGTGATGGCGCTCGCAACTATCGAACCCGTGTCGGCGCAGGCTCCAGGCGGCTGCACTACGCCAGTCAGCCAGCGGACCAGTGAGATCGGCTGCTACTTCACGGCCAGCGAGGTCCTGGATGCACTGCCTCCCGGGCCGCTGTTCTGGCATCTGCACCAGTTCCCGACTCACGCCGCGGCGACGGCGGCCAAGGGACCGCACGGAACCGTCGTCGAATCGTTCGGGAAGATCTGGCTCTACACCATCGCCGACGCGAGTTGGCGCCCGTCCGGTGGCGAGCGCGTCGCGGTGATTGGCTCGCTTCCGATCGGTTCCGCCAAACAGTACACGGCCCGATACATGGAAGCCGTCTTTGCGCCCGGCATGCAGGGAGGGCCCCATCGGCATTCGGGGCCCGAAGCGTGGTATGTGTTGTCCGGCGCGCAGTGCCTTGAGACGTCGGAAGGCATCATCGTCGCGCGCACCGGCGAAGGTGCTCTCGTGAAGCAGGGGCCGCCGATGATCATCAAGAGCGTCGGCACGGAGACGCGCCGCGCCGTCCTCCTCGTTCTTCATGACGCGTCCCAACCTTGGATCACCCCGGCGAGCAAGTGGAAGCCGACGGGCTTATGCCCGGAATGAGTTCTGTAGAAACGAGGAACGACGGCACGGGCATCATATGGCGCGGTGAACACGAAGCCGCGTCCGCTTTTTCCACCATTCTTAGACAAGAGTTCCGCGAGTCAAGGCCCGGCGTGTTCCAACACCATCTAACCGCGGCCGCTTACCGCGCGCGTTAGGCTCCAAACCAGGGAGGGCCGCATGGATCGGAACATTGTCCGTCGAGCGACTGCTATCGTGTTTTCACTCATGGCACTTGTACCAGCGGCTGCCGTCGCACAGGACATCACGGTAACCCTCCTCGGAACAGGCACCCCGGTGCCGGCCATGAATCGATTCGGGCCAAGCATCTTAGTCGAAGCGGCGGGGCAGAAGTTCTTATTCGACGCCGGGCGAGGTGCGCTACAGCGCCTCGCCCAGCTCAGGGTTCGCTGGCAGGACGTCGACGGTCTCTTCTTGACACACCTTCACTCGGATCACGTGGTCGGCTTTCCGGATCTCTGGTTGACGGGCTGGCTCGTGGGCCCTGGGCGCGACCGGCCGCTCCATGTCTGGGGGCCGAGGGGAACGATGAAGATGATGTCGAATCTGGAGCAGGCCTATGAGTTCGACATCCGGATTCGGCTGTATGACGATCGGGCAGCACCCGACGGCGTCGTTATCCTCGCCGAGGACATTGATGAGAGAGTGGTTCTTGACAAAGGCGGGCTGAAGATCACGGCGTTCGAAGTCGATCACGCGCCGGTGAGGCCAGCGTTCGGCTATCGCGTGGATTACGGCGGCCGCTCCGTTGTGCTCTCGGGAGACACTCGCGTCTCGCCGAATCTCATTCGGCACGCTCAGGGCGTCGATCTCCTCGTCCACGAAGTGGCCTCACCCGAATCGTTTCAACGCGCGGGAACGCGTCCCGAGCGAGCCAAGTCGGTGATTGAGCACCACGTGACGCCGGAACAAGCTGGGGAGGTCTTCGCCAAGACGAAACCGAGGCTCGCCGTGTATTCGCACATCGTCCAACCTGACGCGACGGACCAAGATCTGCTGCCGCCGACGCGAAAGACGTACTCGGGACCCGTGGAGGTCGGCGAGGATCTCATGGTGATCCTACTGGGAGAGAGAATCGAGGTTCGCCGACCTGCTCGCTCCTCGCCGTAGCAGGTCTCGTCCAGGGCGGCCTGGCGGCGGCGTTCGATGGAGCCCAACAAGCGCATCGAGCCGAGGCGCTGCCGCGCGCGGCTCATGACGAGCGTTAGACGGGCCGCTCCGCGACCGCGGCTGATAGTGGACGTTAGCCGCTATCCACAATCATTTCTTTTTGAGCCGGCATCTTCTGCCTCTGGAACACCTCGAAACGCGCAGCCTTTCGCGGGCCTCCTCTGCGACGTTTTTGACCCGGCCATCATACGGGCTGCTGCTCTGACAGCCACCGTGGAGGCCGTCGGGGCCTGAACGTCGCGTTCACCAGTGCGACCGGCCGCTTACGGTTCACTCGGGGTGTCCTTGACCGGCGGCACGCGCGCCGCTACGCTCGGAGCACCCTTTCGACGTTCGACGGCTGAGGCTCTGGAGGGCGACGGCATGACGTGTCCCCGGTGCCAGCAGGAGAATCCGGCCGAGGCGCACTTCTGTATGAAGTGCGGCACCGGTCTCACGCTGGCGTGCGGCAAGTGCAACACCAAGCTGCCGACGGGCGCCGCCTTCTGTTTCGCATGCGGTCAACCGGTGATCGCGGCGCCAGGTGGACCACGCTTCACCGCGCCCGACGCGTATACTCCCAGGCACCTCGCCGAGAAGATCCTCACGTCCAAGAGTGCGTTGGAGGGCGAGCGGAAGCAGGTGACCGTGCTGTTCGCCGACCTCAAGGGCTCGATGGAGCTGCTCGCCGACCGGGATCCCGAGGAGGCCCGCAAGCTCCTCGACCCGGTGCTCGAGCGGATGATGGAGGCCGTCCACCGCTACGAGGGCACGGTGAACCAGGTGATGGGCGATGGGATCATGGCACTCTTCGGCGCGCCCCTCGCCCACGAGGACCATGCCGTGCGGGCGTGCTACGCCGCGCTTCGCATGCAGGAGACCACTGCACGCTACGCTGGCGAACTCAGGCGCACCCACGGGCTCGATGTCCAGATCCGCGTGGGCCTCAACTCGGGCGAGGTGGTGGTACGCTCGATCGGCAGCGATCTCCACATGGACTACACCGCCGTCGGCCAGACGACGCACCTCGCGGCCCGGATGGAGCAGCTCGCGCGGCCCGGGACGGCGCTGCTCACCGCCGACACGGTCCGCCTCTGCGAGGGGTACATCGAGGTCCAGCCGCTTGGTGCCGTCCCGGTGAAAGGGCTTGGCGCGCCCGTCGACGTGTACGAGGTGGTGCGGGCGGGTCCCGTCCGGTCGCGCCTCCAGGCCGCCGCGGTGCGGGGCCTCACGCGCTTCGTCGGGCGTGCCAACGAGTTGGACGCGCTTCGCCAAGCGATCGATCGCGCGGCCGCCGGTCACGGTCAGATCGTCGCCGTCGTCGGCGAGCCCGGCGTGGGCAAATCGCGTCTCTACTGGGAATTTACGCGCTCGCACCGCGCGCATGGGTGGCTCGTGCTGGAGAGCGCCTCGGTGTCCTATGGCAAGGCGACTCCGTACTTCCCGGTCGTCGAGTTACTCAAGAGCTATTTCCAGATCGAGGCTCGGGACGACACCCGCCGGACTCGGGAAAAGGTTACCGGGAAGATCCTGACGCTCGATCGCACATTGGAGCCGACGCTGCCGGCGTTGCTGACGCTGCTGGACGTCTCCGCCCAGGACTCGGGATGGACCGCCCTCGATCCCCCGCAGCGGCGCCAGCGCACGCTGGAGGCTCTCAAACGTCTGCTCCTGCGTGAGAGTCACGTCCAGCCCTTGCTCCTGGTCTTCGAGGACCTGCACTGGATCGACGGAGAAACGCAGCTTCTGCTCGACGCACTCGTCGAGAGCCTGGCCACCGTCTGCGTGCTGCTGCTCGTCAACTATCGGCCGGAGTACCGACACAGCTGGGGTGGCAAGACCTACTACACCCAGCTCCGGATCGATCCGCTGCCAGCCGAATCCGCGGACGAGTTGCTGGCAGCACTCCTCGGCAGCGACGCGTCGGTTCAGCCGCTCAAGGCGCTCTTGATCGAGCGCACGGAGGGCAACCCGTTCTTCCTCGAGGAGAGTGTCCGGACGCTCGTGGAGAGCCAGGCGCTGCTGGGCGAGCGTGGTGCGTATCGCGTGGCGAAGCCGCTCGCGACCATGCAGGTGCCGGCCAGCGTCCAGGCCGTGCTGGCGGCGCGCATCGATCGGCTACCGCTTGAGGACAAGCGGCTGTTGCAGTCCGCCGCGGTCGTCGGCAAGGACGTCCCGTTCGCTCTGCTCCAGGCGATTGCCGAACAGGATGAGAACACGCTCCGCCGCGGCCTCGCCCGCCTTCAGGGCGCCGAATTCCTCTACGAGACGAAGCTGTTCCCGGACCTCGAGTACACGTTCAAGCACGCCCTGACCTACGAGGTTGCCTACGGCTCGCTCCTCCAGGCGCAGCGCTGCGCGCTCCACACCCGGATCGTGGAGGCGATCGAACGGATCGAGCCGGATCGGTTGCTCGAGCACATCGACCGCCTCGCCTATCACGCCCTCAGAGGGGAGCGGTGGGAGAAGGCCTTCACGTACTTGCGCCAGGCGGGCGATCGGGCGCTGGGACGCTCCGCGTACCAAGAGGCGATGACGTCGTTCGAGCAAGCCCTGCTGGCGCTCCCACACCTGCCGGAGAGTCGCGAGCGTCTGAAGCAGGAGATCGAGATTCGAGTCGGACTGCGGACGTCCCTCCTCGCGCTGGGCAGGCTCCCCGCGGTCCTCGACCATCTGCGCGAGGCAGAGGCAGTGGCGGGGCGACTCGCCGACCAGTACCAGCTGTCGAGGGTCACGAACCTCATCAGCAGCCAGTTCTACTTCATGGGAGACCTCGATCGAGCGATCGAGTACGGCGAGCGTGCCCTCACGCTGGCCTCCACGCTTGACGGCGCCGACCTTAGGCTCTCCGCGACGACCCGCCTGGGCGAGGCCTATGGTGCCATGGGCCAGTACCGCCGCGCCGTGGCGCTCTTGACGGGCGCCGTCGCCGAGCCCGCGTTGAACCCAACATCCGCCCCAGGTTTCGGAGCGCTGCATCCCACCATCCCGTTGACGAACCTGGCGCGGAATCTGGCGGAGTTGGGCGACATCAACGAAGCGACAGCGAAGGCCGAGGAAGTCGTCCGTATCGCCGAGACGACGGATCACCCGTGGAGCCTGACCGTCGCGTATCAGGGAGCCGCCAGCGTCGATCTCCTCGTCGGAGAGTTCGAACGCGCGCTCTCCAAGGCCTCGCGGGGTCTAGGCATCTGCCACGCCGCCGGCTTGAGGTTCACGCTGCCCGACTTCGTCTCGCTCGCGGGATCCGCACACGTGGGGGCTGGAAGGATCGACGAGGGCCTCCCGCTGCTTGAGCGAGCGGTCGAGCTGGATGCCGCGATGGAACGACGAGGCCTCTATCATACGCGCCGAATCGTCCGGCTCGGCGAAGGCTATCTTCGTGGCGGTCGCCTGGCGGACGCCGCCCTCGCCGGCCGACGCGCCCGCGACCTCGCGCGGGAGAAAGGCGAGCGGGGCAACGAGGGATGGGCTCTTCATCTCCTCGGCGAGGCCGGCGCGCAACTCGAGCCCGGGACCTCGGCAGAAGCCGAACGGCACTACCAGGATGCGATGAAACTGGCCCAGGAGCTGGAGATGCGCCCGCTGCTGGCACGATGCCACCTCGGGCTCGGCCAGTTGTATCGGCGGACAGGCAAGCGGCAGGAGGCCATGGAGCACCTCACGACCGCGATGCTGATGCACCGCGAGATGGGCCTGCGGTTCTGGCTGGAGCAGGCGGAGGCGGAAATGGGTGAGCTGGCCCAATGATCATTGTGCGCCGATTCAGCCGCCAAGCGTCTACGGTCAAACTCCTTCAAAAAAGAAATGGCTTTGGAACCACAGGCCCCGTCGCGACCGACACGACTAAGACAAGGACGAAGTTTCCTGAAACATTGGTCAGTGGGCCGGAGCATCGGAGGCGCCCGTCGATTTTCGGTCAGCCGGTCTCGTCGTGGCCCATGAATCGCGCACCATGAGCCAGCGGGCATCTGCAAACGGTCAAAACCGAGGAAAGACGGTCTCGGTAACTTTCTTCTCGCCGGTCTCCCGAGTCTCTACGTCGCCCGTGGATCGAGCGCGTCGCGCAGCCGATCGCCGACCAGATTGATCGACAGCACGGTGACGAGAATCGCGAGTCCGGGAAAGGTCGGCAGCCACCACGCGACAGTCACGAAGTCGCGTCCCTGCGCGATCATCTGGCCCCACGTCGGGTAGGCCTTCCCGGTTCCGACACCGAGGAACGAGAGGGCAGCCTCTTGCAGGATCGCCTGCGCAACCTGCAGCGTGGCCAGGACGATGACACTGGACAGCGTGTTCGGCAGCATGTGCCGCAACACGATGCGCGCTGCGCCGGCGCGCCCATGGCGCGTGCTGCTTCGACGAAGTCGCACTCGCGCAACACGAGGACCTCGGCACGGACCACTCGCGCGTAGCGCTCCCACCCTGTCAGCCCGAGCACGAGGACTACCGTGGTGAGGCTCGGACCGAGCGCAGCGACAAAGGCGAGGGCGAGCAAGAGCGAGGGGAACGAGAGCATGACGTCCACGACCGTCATGATTACCGTGTCCACGCGGCCGGCGGAGAAACCGCTTATCAACCCCAGCCCGACCCCGAGCGTGGACGACAGCGCGACCGCGCAAAGACCGACGAAGAGTGAGATCCGCGCGCCGTGGATCATACGGCTCAACACGTCGCGGCCGATGTGATCGGTCCCGAGCGGATGCTCGGCGTGCCCGCCGGGGAGCCAGACCGGAGGGGTATAGCGCCGCGCTAGGCTCTGCCGCCCCGGATCGTGCGGCGCCACCTGCGAGGCGGCTATCGCGGCGGCTACGATGAGGAGCAGCGCGCCCGCACCGGCAAGCGCGAGTGGACTGCGGGCAAGCCGCTGCCACGCGCGGGATGGCGCGGCGACCCATGGCGCTTCGGCCGCGCCCCCAATGGCGAGCGCACCGGTGGTCATGGCGCTACCGCACCCTGACCACGGGGTTCAGCCAGGCGTAGAGCAGGTCGATGGTGAAGTTGACCGTGACAACGATCATCGCGAGCAAGAAGACGCTTGCTTGCACCACCGGAAAATCGAGCTGGCCGATCGCGGCGACGATGAGCCGGCCGACGCCGGGGATTGCGAATACCGTCTCGGTAATGACCGCGCCGCCGAGTACGACGCCGAACTGGAGGCCCACCACGGTGACGACGGGTAGCGCGGCGTTCCGAAGGGCGTGCCGCCAGATCACCGTCCGCTCCGAGAGCCCTTTCGCCCGTGCCGTGCGCACGTAGTCGAGCGTGATAACGTCCAGCATGCTGGAGCGGACGATTCGGAGCTGCACCGGCGCCAGGAACACACCGATCGTGAGCACGGGCAGGATGGCGGCGGACCAGGTTCCCCACCCCGAGACCGGCAGAATCCGCCAGGTTGCCCCGAAGAGCAGCATCAGCATGATCCCCGTCCAGAACACAGGCATGGCCTGACCGAGGAGGACGAGCGTGGTGACGACATGATCGACCGTCGACCCACGGCAGACCGCGCTCAGGATGCCCGCAGGCACCGCGATGGCGAGGGCGACGGCCATCGCGAAGCCCGCCAGCGTGAGCGTGGTCGGCACCCGTGCGAGTACGAGCGCCATCGCGGACTCGCGGTGGTAGAGCGAATCGCCGAAGCGCCCGCGTGCCGCGTCGGCGGCAAACCGAACGAATTGCACGACGATGGGGTCATCGAGCCCAAGAGTGCGTCGTAGCGCCGCGCGCTCGGCATCGGGCGCGTCCGGCATCATGAGCGCGACGGGATCGCCACTCGCGTGAAGGATCGCGAATGTGACGAGCGACACGCCGGTCGCGACGACGACGGCGCGGAGCAAACGACGAACGAGCACGCGCGTCACGTTGGGATCTCCGGCACCCCTTCAACGACTGCGATCTCGTCGACCGGAACGACCCGCGTGAGCCTGAAGCCCGCGCGTGCGAAGAGCGCCCGAAATTCTTCCTCCGAACGCTCCCGTCCGCTCAACCCATGCATCATCTGGAGATCCCACAGAACCGTCGCCAAGGCGTGGGCCGCATCGAGGCCGAACACGCGCTCGATGAGGAGTAACCGTCCCGACGGCGCCATCGCGTGCCGGCAATGGTCGAGGATCTTCACCGCCGGATCGTCGTCCCAGTCGTGGATGATCATCGACATGACGTAGGCGTTCCCGCCGTCGGGTACACCGTCGAAGAAGCTGCCGGCAACGACGCGGCAGCGATCCGCGACACCCGCGGCGGCGAGGATCGGCGGTGCGCCCGCGACGACGTGTGCCTGGTCGAAGAGCACGCCGCGCACGCTAGGGCACGAGGCGAGGATGCGGGCCAACAGGCTGCCGCGGCCGCCGCCTACGTCCACGACGGTGCTGAACGCAGAGAAGTCATAGGCGGCGACCACGGCGCGGGCACGCTGCGACGATCCCTCCTGCATGGCATCGTCGAAGGTGGACCCATCGTTCCCGCCTCCGGCCCGAAACGTCCACGCATCCGTCCCGTGTCGGCGCTGAAAGAAATTCTCACCCGTGCGGACCGTTCCGAGCAGGTCCGGCCACCGATCGTAGAGCAAGTCAGCGTGGAGAAGCACACGCGCCCGCGCCGAAGTCTCATGGCCTGCCGCGAGACATGCTCCGAGCGGCGTGAGAGCGAAGCGGCGATCGTCAATGCGCGAGACGAGACCAAGGCACGCCAACGCGCGGAGCAAACGGAAGAGCGATGGCTCGTGGACGCCGGCGGCCGCGGCCAGCTCCGCGCTGTCGCGCGGGCCATCGGCGAGCCGCTCCGCGATCTCGAGCCGCGCGGCGATGGCGAGGAGCTGGGTGATCCGGTAGCCCTCTGCCAGCTCGAGTAGCCGGCGCGTCAGCCTCCCGTCACCGGCGGCCGTCATCGCTTCACTCTCGCGTCGAACATCCAGAGCGCTTCATCCGGCCGCGCGCGGTAATCGAGCCGCTTCGACATCGCGAGCGTCTGGTGCTGGGCGAAGAGGAAGATCGTCGGTGCTTCACCGCGGATGATCCGTTGCATGCGCGCATAGAGCCGCTTGCGCTGCTCCGGATTCGGCGTCGTCTGCGCCTGGTCGATGAGTGTATCGAAGCCGGGAATGCGCGCGTACCACTTGCCGACCCACCCCGCCGGCTCGGTATGGTAGAGAGCATAAAAGATTCCGTGCGGATCGAGGTCCGCCCGGGCGAGGTCCCAGTAGTAGCCGTTCGTCGCCTTGCCTTCTCCCTGGAAGAACTTCCACCAAGCCGGTCCGAACTCCCAGCGCTTCGTGGTGGTCCGGATTCCAACTTCGGTCAACATCTGACCCATGACCTCAAAGTTCGTCTGATAGCTGGCACTCGCGCAGTGCAGTGTCATGTCGACGCCGTTCGGATAGCCGGCCTGTGCAAGAAGCTCGCGGGCCTTGTTCGGATCGTAAGGATACGGCGAGACCTCGGGGTCGAAGGCGAAGACCAGCGGCGCCAGCACCGTCGCAACTTGCACGGCACGCCCCCCCATGAGCTTACTGATCAGCGCCTGCTTGTCGATGGCGTAGTTCGCCGCCTGCCGGACGAGCTTGTTGTCGAACGGCGGCACCCTCATGTCGAGCGCGACGTAATGCACGCGCGTTCCCGGCACCGAGCTGACGTGCAGGTTCCGCTGCCGTTCGAGGTCCGGGATGATATCGGCGGGCGGCCACCACACGAGGTCGATCCCGCCGGTCTTCAGTTCGGCCATGCGCGTCGACACGTCCGGCAGACCTCGGACGACGAGATGTCGAAACGGCGGCTTGCCGCGCCAGTGCTGATCGAACGCTTCGAGGCGAATGTACTGGTCGCGCTTCCACTCCACGAATCGCCACGGTCCCGTGCCGACGGGTGCGGCGGCGAACGCCTGGTCACCGACCTTCTCGAGATACTTGCCCGGCACAATCGCGAATCCCGCGAGCAGGCCGATGAGCGCGGGAAAGGGCTTCTCGGTGATTAAACGTACGGTGTCCGCGTCGACGATCTGCACCGTCTTGACGCCGTGCAGCTGGCCGCCGAACGACAGTTTCTTCGCGGGATCGAACGCGCGCTGGAGGGAGTACTTCACGTCGTCCGCAGTCAGCGCGTCGCCGTTGTGGAATTTGACGCTGCGGCGCAGCTTGAACTCGAGCACGGTATCCGAGACCCACTTCCACGAAGTTGCGAGCGCGGGGTCCAGATCGCCTTTCGCCGTGCGCTGGACGAGCCTGTCGAAGATGTTGCCGTTGACGAGAGAGGCGTTCAGCTCCAGCACGTGGGGTTCCAAGGAGAACGGCAGGTTTCTAAAGCCAAGGGTGACCGTCTCGCTCGGCTGGGCGGCTGACGAACCCGAAGTGGCGAAAACCAGCGCGACAGCAAGGACCAAGATCCTCATAGACGTCCCTCCTGCGCGTCACCGTAGAAGCCCGCCGTCTGCGGATCGTCTGTGGCACCGTCTCATGGCCGTCTTCTCAACGTTGACAGTCCATGACCGGCTGCCGTTGTGTGTGGTAAGGTGGCGTCGTTTCATGCCTACGGCGTCCCTGAGCTTGCTCGGCGGCTTCGACGCCCGGCTCGACAGCGGGGCCACTCTCACCTTGCCCACGCACAAGTACAAGGCCCTCCTCGCGTTCCTCGCAGTTCCCGCCGGCCAGATGCATCCGCGCGACCGGCTCGTCGCGCTGCTGTGGGGCGACCACGATCACGAGCAGGGGCGGACGGCGCTCCGCCAGGCGGTGTGGGTGCTTCGCAAGGCCCTGAACAATGCGACCTCGGCGGGACTCGTCATCGATGGCGATCTGGTTGGCGTCGATCCGGCCGGCGTCACTGTGGACGTCGGGGAGTTCGAGCGTGCCGCTGCGAACGGCGCACCCATCGACCTCGAGCGCGCGGCGGCGCTCTATCGCGGGGAGTTCCTCGCGGGAGTTGCCGCACGCGAGACGCCGTTCGAGGAATGGCTCACGGTCCAGCGCGAGCGCCTCGGCGAGCTCGCCCTGCAATCCCTCGCACGATTGCTCGGACACCAGAGGAAGATGGGCCTGCTCGGCGCCGCCGCGCAAACAGCGTTGCGCCTGCTCTCCCTCGATCCGCTCGAGGAATCAGTGCATCGCGTCTTGATGCAGACGTACATGGACCTGGGGCGCCGCGCCGCGGCGCTGCGCCAGTACCAGGCGTGTGTCACCGTTCTCCAGCGCGAGATCGGTACAGAACCCGACGCGGAGACACGCGCGCTCTACCGCGCGATCGTCTCGCAGCGTGTCGCGTCTGCGGTGCAATCGCCGCCGCGCGCGAGCGCGACCGATCGGCATGCGCACGCCGCGGCCGCCGCACCAGAGATGACCGCGCCGTTCATCGGCCGCAGACTGGAGATGACGCTCATCCACGAGGCGCTCGACGAATCCATCGCGGGCCGTGGCCAGATCGCCGTGATTCTCGGCGAGGCAGGGATGGGGAAGAGTCGGCTCGTCGAGGCGCTCGGCGCTGAGGCCGCCGGCCGCGGGGCGCGCGTCATCGTGGGTCACTGCTTCGACGCGGAGCAAGTATTGCCCTACGGCCCGTGGACCGACGCCCTGCGGCGGCAGGATCTCGCGGGCGATGAGCGGTTGGTTGCGACGCTCCCCGCGATGTCGCGCGCCGCTCTCGGGCGCTTCGTGCCAGAGCTCGTACCGGCTGAGCTCGTACGAGACCCATCGGGGGCGGATTACATGCAGGTCTTCGACGCCGTCGCGCGTCTCATCGAAGCGCTGGCCGCGCGCGAGCCGCTCGTTTTGGTCGTCGAAGATGCGCACTGGGCCGACGACATCAGCTTGCGGCTGCTCTCGTTTCTCGCGAGGCGACTGCACGGCGCGCGGCCAGTGCTCCTCGTGCTCACGGCGCGCGCGGAAGAGCTCGCGGACGCGCCCGCTCTCCGACGCGTTCTCGACGACCTCGATCGCCACAACGCGCCGCTGCACATCTCGCTGGCTCCCCTCGATCGGCACGAGACGGAGCAGCTCGTCGCGGCTCTCGGCAGCGGCCGCGATCAAGCGGCCCTCGTGCGTCTCAACGACAGCATCTGGTCGGCGAGTCAGGGTAGCCCGTTCATGGTGGTCGAGACGCTCAACGCCCTCCGCGACGGTGCCGACGCCGACGCGCAGGGCGAGCTCCCGCTCCCCGAACGCGTGCGGCGGATCGTTGCGCGACGCCTCGAGCGACTCAGCGTGCCCGCGCGCCAGCTGGCGGCGACCGCGGCGGTGATCGGGCGCGACTTCGGCTTCGACCTCCTGCATCGCGCCTCCGGGGTTGGGGTGAGCGACGCGGTCGAGGCCATGGAAGAACTGGTGCGGCGGCACATTTTCGTAGAAGCGGCCGCGGGCTTCGACTTCGGGCACGATCGAATTCGCGAGGTCGCTCGCCAGGCGCTCCTTGGCCCGCGGCGCCGCCTGCTCCATCGACAGGTCGCCGAGACCCTCGAAGCACTCTGCGGAGAAAATGTCGACGCGCACGCCGCCGTGCTCGGACACCACTATAGGCAGGCGGAAGTCTGGGATCGTGCGCTGTCGTACCTCGGCCGCGCCGGTGCTCACGCCCATGCCCGTGGCGCCGTTCGCGAAGCGGCGGTCATGCTGGCGCACGCGATCGAGGCGCAAGAGCGCCTCCCTGCCGGCAGCGTCTCGCCCGAGGAGAGATTCGATCTGCGCCTCCGGGCGGCACGGCCGCTCTACGCGTGTGGGGACATGATCGGGTTCGAGACGAGGATTCGGGAGCTCCGAACGCTCGCGGAAGCGCTCGGCGACCGCAGGCTCCTCGGCATCGCCCACGCGCACGCGTGCGAGTACCTGCGATCGGTGCACGACCATGACCGCGCACGCGAAGCTGGTGAGGCCGCTCTCGCCCTCGCGATCGAAGTCGGCGACGAGACGCTGCAGGATCAGGCAAACTTTCAGCTAGGCTGTCTGTACTCGTGGCGGGGAGACGAGCAATGCGCGCTCGGATATCTCGAGGCGGCAACTGCGAAGGCGCCGCCCTTGCCGCCCGTCGGCCCCATCGGGACCCTCACCCCGTACCTTCCCGCGCTCGGGCGGCGCCTCGCCGCTCTGGCCGCGCTCGGTCGGTTCGCGGAGGCTCGACGGGTCGCCGCGGACGCGATCCGTCTCGTCGACGCGGGAGCGAATCCGGCGGCCTTTCCTCTCGCGCAGATCGGCGGCATGTGCGTCCTTCAGGGAAACCTCAACGAAGGCATCGCGCATCTCGTCCACTCGCTCGACATTCAGCGGGAACACGGCTTCGCGGTGGTGCGCGCAGCGTCCATGGCCTTCCTTGCCGAAGCGTACGCGCTCGCCGGCCGTCAGCCCGAAGCCCTCGCGCTCCTGAACGAGACGGCCGACTGGGCCACGTCCATGCCCACGCCCGCGCAGCGCGGAGCCGTGCTCGCGCGTCTCGGATACGCCCTGCTACTCGTCGGCCATATCGAAGACGCGCGGCGGTTCGGAACGTGCGCGCTCGAATTCGCCACGCGCTACGCTGCGTGCGGCACTGAGGCCATGGCGCGACGACTGCTCGGTGAGGTGGCGTTGCATGAAGCGACGTCGTCTGCGGACGATTGTGCTGAAGGGCAATTGCAGCAGGCGCTCGCCCTTGCCGCGACGCTCGTCCTGCGGCCATTGGCCGCGCACTGTCGTGTCGGACTCGCGCGCGTGTACGAGCATCGAGGCAAACACCACGACGCGCGCGAACATCTCGCGAGTGCGATCGGGATGTATCTCGAGATGGAGATGCCGTTCTGGGCCGATCGCGCGCAGGAGCTGCTCGCTCCTCTCGCGTAGACGTCGGGGTGATCGAGGAATCCTGAGTGGCTGCGGTTGCTGGATGGGTCGGCAGATGAGGGCTATGCGGGGCAGATGAGGTCTTGGATTGGGGGTAAGATTCCCTCGAGCGTTCGGGCGGCACACCCAGGCGGCCACGGCCAGACTTAACTTAAACCCAGGCTCGAGGCTAACCAGGACCGGCTCGGCCCCAGGAAAACCAACTCCGATTCCCATTTTCCCAGAAGATTCCCACGTCGATTCCCACCTGATTCCCATGTCTTGAAGTCAGCGGAAGGACTCTCGGGCTAAGTTAGGTGGGATCGGCGATCAGAAGATGTCAATATCGAAGGTAAGGCGAGTCGATTTCGGTGATTGCGGGCCCCTGCAACGATCGAAATCGACCGCACGCCGACCTTCAGACTCCCGTTTCAAGGGGTCCGAGATCTCAGAGGGGCGCGGTCCACGAAATGGCTTTGGGGTATTCCACGCTGAGGTCGCCGGCGGCCGGCTCAATGATCCCGTCAACACCGGGGAAGTGCACCCCGGGGAGCCGATCCACGACGCTACTTGAGGCTCGTGTCACCCCCAATTAGTCCCCTTCCGGGACCGACGCGGGACCCACGCAGGGCGGTCGCTCGACCGTCGCTCGACCCTCGCTCGGCCGTCGCTGGACCCTCGCTGGACCCTCGCTGGGCCGTCGCGCTAGCGCTGAATCAGCGCTGAACTAGCCCTGAATTTTTGACCGCCGCGAGCCGCGCCGGCGC
>Ga0137390_10000929_pt1 | contig 21033 bp, 21 predicted proteins | sample 15con2h24AmetaG_FD_104937 | JGI IMG/M metagenome (GOLD analysis project Ga0137390, IMG submission 104937) | Vadose zone soil microbial communities from Angelo Coast Range Reserve, California, USA - 15con2h2.4A metaG | ecosystem: Environmental > Terrestrial > Soil > Vadose zone > Saprolite... | reverse complement strand
CGCCGATGGTCGGGCGCTCTCGGACCTCGATTGGGAATCACATGACGGTCACTATCGCGTTCAGATCGATGGCGAATGGGTCAACGTCCCCGAGGATGCCGTTGTAACAGAGCCAAATCGTGCAGGGCGGACAATGGTTTGGCCTACCTGGTTGGACGGGCACCCTCAAATTCTCTGCTTCATGCCGGGGAGCATGACCTAGAGATTTCCATAGTTCAATGACGAGATCGAGTTGATAACGCGGGAGGCTCGGGTTGAACATACAGTCGAACTCGGATGCACAATCGCTGGCATCTTCGATTTCCTCCGATTATGCGGCAATGGAATCGTCGATCGCCTTCTCGATCGGAATCGGACTGAACCGATCCCTTCGGAGCCGTTTGAGAGCGCTCGCCGGTGCATCGGAGAGTCAACCGATCTTCGTGCGCCACATGCAGACAAGTGCATGGATCGAGATCGATCCTAAGGGATCGGTTGCCGCGCGCCGCCAAAAGCCTGAAGGGTTGCCTTCGATCGACCTTGGGCAAGCGGTGACGCGCGAACCGGCGCTCGGCGATGCGGTTTACGCGGCATCGGCGGAAACGAGGGCCCTCAGAAGGGCGTGGAAGCTGATGGAGCCCTTGGTCCACGGATGGGGTTTGCCGTCGCGGCAGCAGTTCGGCCGTTTGATCGAATGGTCTCCCGTGCTCGAACATCTCGCCTATCGATGTGCGACTAGGATGAGTAGCCTAGTGGACACGATCAGGTACGACATACTCGAGTCCAAAATGAACGAGGCCAGACTTGCCCAATATTGGATGGCGATGCACGCCATGGGCAACACGATACTTCTGTCGTCGGCGCCGGAGGCCAACCCTTGGCTGTCGGATATGGCGAAGCGCATACAGTGGGTCTCGTGGACGCCCACGTTCCCTCTGCTGCGCGAACGGACGCTGTGGCTGGCGGCCTGCGCCGCCCGTTCGGCGATAGCGTTCGGAATTGACGTCGTGGAAAAGTATCTGCGGGTGGTCTCCCACGCGACGCACCCGGTCAGAGTGTTCGACGCCTTATACGGACTTTCCGCGATAGCCCTGGAGGATGCGGATGCAGCCAGATCGGTCCTTGCCGAGCTCCGTTCGCTCAAGGGCGCATTGAAGCGCCGAAATCTTGAACACCTGCCCTTGATCGAGGCCGCGTGCTCGGGGGCGATAGAGACCATCTCGGAACCTGATTTCGAATTAAACGCTTCCGATTGGGAAATAAGACTCCTCGGATGGCAGAGGACGTCTGACCGGGGCTTGGCGACACCTGGTGCACTACGCGCCGACCCGACGACCATCCTTTCGTCGGGACGCTATCTTGGACTGGCGGTTCTGCCGTTCGTGATCAGCACCCCGGTGCGCGATTTCTACCCTGCCAAGCGCGACGGGACCCGGACGCTCGATATCTCCGTCAGCGAGATAGCAGAAACGGTCTTTCGCGCCTGGGGCTCGGCCGAGCGTCCTTCGTCACGTTTGACCCTGACGTCTGTTCCGCACGAAGCCTGTCGCCGAACGAAAAACCTACAGCGCGAGCTTATCCCGGGTTCGATCGTCTGAGCGAGGGCGGCGATATCCAGCTCGCGGCCTGCTGGGCCCATTCACGACGGCGGTTCTACGAGGTGCAAAAGGCGACCGCTTCACCCATCGCGGCCGAGGCGCTGCGTCGTATTGCCGAGCTCTATGCTCACCACTTCGGCGTATGTCCGCTTTGCGCCAGAAGCTGCCGCTCGGCTGGCGCCGGCTCTCGGCGACAATATATGGCGGTATTGTTGCGCGCGATTTGCCTTGATTTGTCGCTTGGACGATTGAGGAAATCGTCGGACTGCGAGAGAAGCCTAGGCGCATGAGTCGCCAAGTGTGGTGCCTGGTTGGATCACGCTTGGAAGCCAACGTTATCGGCTCCCTTGAGCAGCAGCATTTCGCGCGCCTCCGCCGGGGTCGCAATCCCCACGGAAAGCCGCTCCAGAGTTATGAGTTAGTCTCGACAGCCAGGAAGGCCGTCCACCTGTCGGGCGATCGGCGACGGTCTCACGCCGCTTCCACTTCGCGACAGTCTTCTGGTTGATCCCGTAGCGCTTAGCGAGACACAAGGTCGGGGTTTAAAGTCGTTCTCCGCCAGGTTTTTGGTCCCAGACTTTGATGGTGCATCCTTATCGCACGATTCGAAGGAAGCTGTTGTTCTTCAGCGATTAGGTGCCGGACGACCAGTGGACTCAATGTTTTCCATAGCCGTTCCTACAAGACCTCTCCGTTGCATGCTCAAGTTCTTGCCGGCGGGCCCGAAATGCTGACCACTATGATCGCGCAGATTATCCGATTTGCTCGCCCCAATATCCAAATCTACGACGTGCCCGTAGTCGACCTGTACCAATGGGGCCGTGCGCGGTATCTCGTTCGCGCGAAGGGGGGCAGATACAAAAGCAAAACGCGATTGAGTTCGGCACTCGACCGAATTTCAGAACGGATCACGCTGGCTTCCAACCCGAAGATTAGCTTCGGGGGCCAATTGTCGAAAAACGAAATTCACATTAAACTTCAATAGGATATGGCGGAGAGAGTGTCAGTCAATCCCCATTGAAAGATAATGCATTTTCGACCTTCCTAGATCGAAACCCACCATTTGAGCTACCGCGCGCTCTTCACCTTCGCCGGTATCTGGACAACCTTCAACGGCGACGGCGCTCCCAAAGTCCAAGCCCGCGCCTACGGCACCGTGAGCGGCGACACGACTTCCACCGCCACCACCGAACGACAGTGCCGGGGAAGCGGGATCGCATCATTGGTGCGGCATAAAGACTACCTTATGCAGTCACGACGACGACTGCGAGGTCGCTTGCGCGAGGCTCGATGCCGCCTGGTCGAAAACGTCGATGTCACCGTAGGTACGGGCCAGCATCATTCCGCCCTCGAGAGTGGCAATGATGTGAAAGGCGCGAACTAAAGCGTTAGGACCTCCGATCCGACGGCCGAGATCCTCGATACAACGGCGGAAGAACGACCGCACCTCCGTCGTGACTTCGGGCGACAAGACGCCGGCTTCGGCGCCAAGAACGCCGCAGAGGCACATCCGACCATCCCGGTCCAGCGCCGCTCTGAAAGCCGACCGATAGGCAGAGATCGCATCCGCAGCGTTCTCATTCGGCCGTGGCGCGACCGAAGCCAAAAAACGGTCCCCGTAGCGCCGAGCGACAGCAGCGGCCATCTTGGCCTTGGTGGGAAAGTGATGATGCACGCTCGCGCTCTTGATGCCAACTTCGGCCGCGAGATTGCGAAAGCTAAATCCGGTGTATCCGCGATCACGGATATGAGCTTCGGCGAGATCCATCAAACGCTCGGCAGTTCCGCTCACCGCACCTCTCCTGTCTATCGATAGATAGACACTAGCGAATTAATTTGCTAGGATTTTTTGCCCGCTCGGCGCCCGGGAAGGCTCACGATCCGCTCGGCCGCGATGCCGAGCGCAGCCGCAACGTCACTTCGCACGCCAGCGACTAGCTTTCGCAGGGAGAGATTTGTGAGCGCGCGAGAACTGACGCGTGGCCCGGTCGTAGACCGCGAAGTCATCGACTGCGTTGGCAACCACCAGTGCACCTGTAATCGTCGCCAGCAACTGGGCGGCCTCATCCGACGGAAGGCCCTCTTCCACGAGCTTATCGTGACACATTTTGAAGAATTGCTTCACTTCGGCTGACACTTCAGCCGGCAGGTCTTGCGATGAAGCGCCGAGCACGGCGCACGGACACATACGGTCCTCCGAGTGCAGAGTCCCGCGGAACGCCTTGACCCAAACTTTGATCGGATGGGGATCCTTCTCGAGCTCCCGCTCGATCAGCTCCGCCGTTTCGGCGGTGTAGCGCTTAATGACCGCGGCCGCGAGGTCCTCCTTTGTCGGGAAATGGTAGTGGACGCTGGAGCTCTTGACACCCACGTCATCCGCAATCTCGCGAAAACTGAAGCCATTAAAGCCGCCTTTCCGCATTCGCCGCTCGGCGGCGTCCATGATGGCGGCAGCGACATCACTCATTTGGGCCTGCTCCCGTGGCTACCTCTCGATAGGTAGGGCCTGCGGAGATTAAAAACAATGGCTTTCAGCCTATCTATCGATAGGACACTGTGCTAAATGAGGTGGTGTACGTCCGTCGCACGCCTGATCGTCCGGCCCTTGGTCTGGCTCAGGCTCTTCGATCGCGGAAGGAGGCATCGCCCTCTCCCGGCCAAGACCTCAGACAAGTCGGGGTGATGATCAAGATGTTCTCGGTTATTTTCGAAGTTCATCCCAAGCAAGAGCAGTTCGATCTTTACCTCGCCCTCGCAAAAAATCTGAGGCCGGCCCTGGAGGGCATTGACGGGTTCATCGATAACGAGCGGTTCGAGAGCAAGCGCCGGCCAGGGTGGATCCTGTCGCATTCGACCTGGCGTGACGAAAAGTCTGTTGTGAGATGGCGTACAGTCGCCAAACGCCACGAGACTCAACAACGTGGCCGCGATGAGGTCTTCCAAGACTACCATCTTCGGGTTGGCGAGGTGGTGTCGGACACCACGCCCCCCAAGGGCCTGCCTCTCGTTGAACAACGTTTGGATGAGACCGAAGTCGGCGTTGGAAAGTTCGCGACGCTGACCGAGGTTTCGCCGGCGCCGGATGCGGCAGGATTCATGGCTCCCTCGGAGCTTGCTGCGCGCTTGGCGATCGATCGGGAGCACCCTGCTCTGATCGACCATGATGTCTTCGTGAGCATCTACAATGCAAGAAAGTTAGCATTGCTGGCGTCGTGGCGAGACTCTGGCTCGGCCGAGGCCTTCAGGCCGCATCCCCTTGAAGCGTCTGGTGCGGTCCGTCACCGCGTCGTCCGTATCGTGCGTGACTACGGCATGTTCGATCGGCGCGAGAGCCCACAATACTATCCCGACATTGAGCGCGGACCGGCAATCTGACAGTCGGCATCGTAGCACGCGGAAACCGAAGTTGCGCCCGCTGTGGCGAATTTGAACAAGCTCGATTGAAAAGACCTCTTGGCTTCGCAGAAAAAGGATATCCGGTCACATGAAGCGAATGGTCATGAGCGCTTTCTTCTTCAACCCGCAGGGCGACCACCGCGTTTCCTGGCGTCATCCGAAGGCGCCTTCGCGCGAAGTCTATGACCTCTCCTACTTTCAGTCGCTGGCGGTAGCCGCGGAGACGGCGAAGCTCGATGCGATCTTTGTCGCCGATCACGTCGGGATGTGGGACACCTACGAAAGCAATATCGCCCACTACGCCAATCCTCGTCTCGAACCGATCACGCTGCTGTCGGCGCTCTCGGCGGTTACGTCGCAAGTCGGCCTTCTCGCCACAGCGTCGGCCTCTTATACCGAGCCCTATAACCTGGCGCGGATGTTCGCCTCGCTCGACCATCTCAGCCACGGCAGGGCCGGCTGGAATGTCGTCACCTCATCAATGCCCGAAGAGGCGATGAACTTTGGTCTGGATGGCAACATCGACCATGGCAATCGGTATGAGCGCGCCGCCGAATACCTCGATGTCGTCAAAGCGCTCTGGGACAGCGTCGAGGACGAGGCGATCCTGCTCAATCGCGGCACAGGTTTTTTCGCCGACCCGCAGCGAATCCATCGCATCAATCATGCAAGCAAGTATCTCAAGGTCCGCGGCCCGCTCAACGTGCCGCGCCCACTCCAGGGCCATCCGGTTATCGTCCAGGCCGGCTCGTCGGATGACGGCAAGAACCTCGCCGCAGAGCATGTCGACATCCATTTTGCCGTCATGCGCTCCATCGAGGAGGGGCGGCGCTATCGTGCCGACTTCGATTCACGCCTCATCACTGCAGGCCGGGAGCCGCAAGACCTCAAGATCTTGCCCGGCATCCATCCCGTCGTTGGGGCATCGCGGGACGAGGCAGGAAAAAGAGGATTTCCTGCAGACGCTCGTCCCTGAGCGGATCGGCGTCGACCTCGTCTCGAGTTGGTGCGGTGTCGACGTGTCACGGTTCCGATCGACGGCCCGTTGCCGCCGCTGCCCGATATCGGCACCTACGATGGCCAGCGCTCGAATCTCGACCGGATGAAGGCCTTTGCGGAGCAAGGGCTCAGCATCCGCGAAATCGCCCACCGCCTCGTCAACGCCGGCACGGTCCCTTCCGTCATCGGGACGCCCGCCGATATCGCAGATCAGCTGGAAGCATGGTTCAAGGCCGGCGCCGCAGATGGCTTCAATCTGATGTTTCCGCTGCTTCCGGAGGACTGGGTCCAGTTCACGACGCTCGTCGTGCCGGAATTGCAGAGACGCGGATTGGCCCAGACCGAATACCGCGGCGCGACCTTGCGGGACCGCCTGGGCTTGAAGAGGCCGCCAAACCGCTTCCGTCAGCACCAAGATCGCGACGCCGACGGTAGCGCTCAGAAGAACGAGAGCTGATCTCCTGGACTTGGGGGCACCTTGAAAAGATCGGTCCGCAACGGCTCGATCTTACGATCGAGCCCGAACCGGCGCCTCGCCAGTCGGAACCGGTCGATCAGCATATCCGCAACGGGGCCTTCTCCCACTATGCGCAGGCCGAAACGGGTGTCGTTTTCCTTTCCGTGCCTCGCTTGGCGCACCAGCGACATGACGCGCTCAGCGCGATCCGGCCGTTCCGCGGCAAGCCATTGCTTGAAGAGGTCCTTCAATTCGTGAGATAGGCGCAGCATCGAATAGTGCGCGTAGCATGCGCCAGCTTCTGCCGCCCTCTCCATAATGCTTTCGAGCTCGTGGTCGGTGAGACCCGGGATAATGGGCGCCACGCTGACGATCACGGGAATGCCGGCGCGGCTCAGTGCGCGAATCGCTTCGAGGCGCCGTAACGGCGTCGAGGCCCTCGGCTCCATGTCCCGAGCAAGCTGGCGGTCGAGCGTCGTCATAGAGATTACCACGACGGACAGACCTCGTTCCGCCATCGGAGCAAGGAGGTCGATGTCGCGGGTAACTAGATGGTTCTTCGTCGTGATGCCGAGCGGGTGCTGAAACTCGGCGAGAACCTCGAGGACTGCCCGGGTAATGCGAAGGCGCTTCTCGATCGGCTGGTAGCAATCGGTGTTCGCACCGAGCTGAACCCTTTCGGGCACATAGCCCGGCTTTGACAGCTCTTTTGTCAGAAGGCTTGCCGCCTCTGGCTTGAAGAACAGCTTGGTCTCGAAGTCGAGGCCGGCCGAAAGCCCGAGGTAGGCGTGTGTCGGGCGGGCGAAACAATAGATGCAACCATGCTCGCATCCTCGATAGGGATTGACCGACCGGTCGAACCCGATGTCGGGGCTGTCGTTCCGGGACAGGATCGTCTTCGCATTTTCAGCCGTCAGAGTTGTATCGACGCGCTCACTTTCATCCTCATCGAGGCCGCTCCAGCCGTCGTCGAAGCTCTCGCTCCGGTATCGTTCGAAGCGACCGGACGCATTCGATCGCGACGAGCGGCCGCGGGCAAACAGTTGGTCCTTGCGATCCATATCGAATGTTGCCGTTTTGTTCTTTTCACTCATAGACCTCTCCGGCGCCCGGTCAATCCAGTTCTTCAGAAAGTCTCCGTAACTCACTCCGCATCCGCGACGCGGACACGGGCGCTGATCAACGAGCGGGACGCTGTGCCGCGCGCCTTACGACCTCTTACCCATGACCCTTGGCTTCGAGGTCCGCCAATCTGACTTTGGCGAGCCGCGCTTTCGCCGCCGTGAACAGGAGGTCGAGGACCTTCGCATCGTGACCGAGCCTGAAGCACTCCACAACCACCCCGACCAGCACGCTTTCGCAAATCAACAGAAGGTCCGAATACGAACCACCTGCGGCTCGCGTCTCGTTCAGAATTTCCGCGACGATCTGCTTTGCGACCCGGTTGTGCAATTCCGTGGCGGCTTCCGCATCCAGGAGGGGTTTTTCGGTCATCTCGTATCCTTCAAGTCTCGTCGAGACCGGCTACTACGCACGCAGCGCCCCCCTGCCTGCTCGAACGATATCGGAACCCGCCTCAGGGAATCATCGATCGTCCCGCTAAGCGTCACAATGCTGTTCCTCTCTATCGATAGATAGACCTTGACGCATCCGACTTCCAGAGCTAGTTGTCCGTCGGTCAGTCAATCAATCTATCGATAGGTAGAACAAGGAGAGTCACCCATGCGCTTTCAGGACAAGGTCGCGATCGTAACAGGAGGTACTTCAGGCATCGGCAAGGAGGTGGCTATTCGATTCGTCGCAGATGGTGGTTCCGTAGTCATCATCGGACGTGACGCGGTCAAAGCCGAGGCTGCCGCCAAGGAAATCGACGCGGCCGGAAAACGTGCCATCGCTCACGTGGGGGATATCGCTTTGCCGGCAACCGGAGAAGCAGCGGTGAAGACGGCTGTCGACCGTTTCGGCCGTTTGGATGTCTTGTTCAACAACGCGGGCATCTTCGGGCCAAAGCCTTTTCTCGACGTCACCGAGACCGAGTACGATCGCTTCCTCGACATTATCCTCAAAGGCAAGTTTTTCACCGCCCAGGCGGCCGCGAAAGCCATGAAGGCCGCGGGCCGCGGCGGTGCGATCGTGCAGACCGGCTCCATGTGGGCTCTGCAGGCGATCGGTGCGACGCCGTCTTCCGCTTATTCGGCGGCCAATGGCGGCGTCCACGCGCTCGTCAAGAACCTCGCGATCGAGCTGGCCCCCCACAATATCCGCGTGAATGCGATCGCGCCCGGCGTGATCGAGACGCCGGTCTTCAGCACATTCCTGAGTCCCGAGCAGGTGAAGGCGATCCTGCCGACCTTCAACGCGATGCACCCTCTGGGCCGCAATGGTCAGCCCGCAGACGCGGCTGAAGCACTTCTATTCCTCGCCTCGGATCAGGCGAGCTTCATCACCGGGGTCGTCCTTCCGGTCGATGGCGGCATCATGGCCGGCAGGCAATGATCGCCTGCCGTCACGTCAGCCTCCGACATCAATGACCCGTCCCACGCCTGGCGGTGCGGGACCGGCATCCTTGTCACTTTCCATTCCAGCGCGGCCCCATCACGAATGGAGAATCTCCGTGGACCCACACGTTCAAAAGAAGCTCTTCACACCCGTGCGGATCGGGCCAATTACGTTGAAGCATCGCGTCGTCATGCCGCCGATGAGCAGGTTGCGGGCCCAGCCGGGGACCGGCGTCCCGAGCGACCTGCAGCTCGAATATTATACCCAGCGTGCGTCTAAAGGGGGCCTGATCATTACGGAAGCGACGGCGATCGCAGCGTCGGCGCGCGGTTATTATCATGCGCCCGGTCTCTACGCCGACGAGCATGTGACGGGTTGGAAACGCATCACGGATGCGGTTCACGCTAAGGGCGCATACTTCTTCACGCAGCTTTGGCACGCCGGCCGTACCACCCACATCTCGATCACGGGATCGCCGCCGGCCACGGCTTCCGTCGATCCGAGCTACTGGGCCGATCCGAGCATCGTCGTCGATACGAAGGACGGCTTTCTTCAGACGTCGCCGCACCGCGCGCTGGAAACGGTGGAGATCGGTGACATTCTCGCGCAATACCATGCCGCCGCCCACAATGCACAACGAGCGGGCTTCGACGGTGTCGAGGTCATGGCTGCCAACGGCCATTTGATCGATCAATTTCTTCAGGACAAGAGCAACAAGCGCACCGACCAATACGGCGGTTCGATCGAGAATCGGACGCTCCTTCTCATCGAAATCGTCGAGACGCTGGCGCGGGTCTGGGGTGCAGATCGGATCGGGGTGCGGCTTGCGCCAAGCGGGACGTTCAACCGCATGGGCGACAGCAATCCGCGCGCTCTGTTCCGCTATGTCGCACAACGGCTCGACGGTTTCGGCCTGGCCTATCTGCATCTCATCGAGCCGCGAGTGAAGGGCGGTGAAACGATTGCCGAAGCGCAAGGGCCGGTTGCGGCGCAGGAGTTGAGCAAGATTTTCCGGGGACCAGTCATCGCCGCCGGCGGCTTCAACCCCCATACGGCCGAAGCAAGCGTCGTAAATGGCGATGCCAGCTTGATCGCTTTCGGTCGCCACTTCATCGCGAATCCGGATCTGCCTAAGCGGATCGAGCTCGGCCTGCCGCTGAACCCCTACGATCGTCGCACCTTCTATGGCTACGACGCACGCGGCTACACCGATTATCCCGCCTATGAGGCGCCTGTGCCGGATCCGCTGCTCACTTCCTGACCGCGGCTATGAAGGTCCGAGTCGGCAGGACCTCGTAGTGTTGAAGAGGGTTCCGTCGAGCCGCGCACATCGCTCGGCGATGCCCGTGAATCACGTCGGTACGAAGGACAAGGTCTTTCCTTCGAGCGCATCCCGATGCCAAGCCGCGACCACCTGCAGCTCGAGCGATGTTGACGCGATCAACCCGCAAAGGGCTGCCGAGCGCCAACTTTGATTGACTCGCGACCATCGCGTGCTATTGCTTTGACCTATCGATAGATAGATACCGGAAGGTTCGCAGCGTGGTTCGCAATGGAAAAAGCAGCTTCGGCGCGGCCGCGACATCGAAGCAACCGCAGACTGCCGAAGCAATGTCACAGCCTTCGGCAGTTCAGTTCTCTGGCCGGAAGCTGCGCATGTTGCTCTGTTGTGCGGGCGCGCCGTTCCTCATCATGCTCGACACAAACATTGTGGCGGTCTCGCTGCCTTCCATCGCGCGTGACCTGCGTGGCGGATTCACCGACGTTGAATGGGTCGTCAGCGCGTATGTCCTTCCCTTCGCCGCGCTGCTGATGCCGGCAGGAGCATTGGCCGACCGTCTTGGACGTCGGCGCATGCTGGTGATCGGGCTGTCGATCTTCACTTTCGCCTCCTTTCTTTGCGGCGCGGCACCCAACCTCGTCACGCTGAACGGGGCGCGCGCATTGCAAGCTGTCGGCGCCGCAATTCAGTTGACTTCGTCACTGGCTGTCGTCGCGCACGGTTTCGAATCCCACGAACGGGCCCGCGTCTACGCGATCTGGGGCACCGTGATGGGTATGGCACCGCCGCTCGGCCCGATCCTCGGCGGCCTCGTCACGTCCTATCTTGGATGGCGGTGGGCATTTTACATCAACCTGCCATTGGGCGCCGGACTGATCGCGCTCGCCATGACTTCGGTCGCGGAATCGCGCGACCCGAAAGCGTCGGGCTTGGACTATCCGGGGATCGTCCTTTTCGGCGCTGGTCTATTTGGTGTCGTGTGGGCCTTGATCGACGCCAATAGCGTCGGCTGGGAGAGCACGCCAACAATCATCAGGCTGGCCGTTGGCGCGGCGCTGCTTGTTGCGTTCGTCTTTGCAGAACGCCGCCATCCACGCCCGATGATCGATCTGTCGATGTTCCGCGATCCGACCGTCGTCGGGGCAGCCGTCGCCATGCTGGGTTACGCGGCCGCAGCCCAGGTCATGATGACAATTCTTCCGCTCTATCTCCAGGATGCATTCGTTCTCTCGCCGGCGATCGCGGGTCTTGCGATGATACCCTTCGCCTTGCCGCTGCTGATCGGTCCGGGTGTGGGCGGGAAGCTCGCCACGCGCATGTCGAGCCGTGCAATCCTCAGCTTCGGTCTTGGATTGGTTGCGATTGGCAACGCGATCGCGGCAGCTGCCGTGGTGGCAGACCTCGCCTATTGGGCGGCCGCGATCGGCATGTTCATCACAGGATCCGGTGCAGGCCTCCTAAATAGCGAGACTGCGAAAGCCCAGGTCAGCTCTGTTCCGCCTGACCGCGCCGGGATGGCCTCTGGGTTGGCAAGTACGACGCGATTCATTGGTATCATTGCCGGTGTCGCGGGGCTGGGCGCGGTGCTCGCGGCCGTGGCCGAAGCCAAGCTTCGGAGGCTTGGTCGGCCGCTTGTGCCCGATCAGACGGTCGATTGGCACGACCTCAGCCTTCGCATCGTGGGCGGCGACGCACACGGCGCCTTGTCGGCCTTATCGGATTCGATTCGAACTGCCATCGGGGACACGGTGCACGCCAGCGTGGCAGCCGGCTTCGGCGCTGCACTCACTGTTGCGTCGATCATCGCAATCCTCTCAAGCCTGGCGAGTTGGCGGCTCATCCGGACGGCCGAGACGAGCTCATCCTGACGCGGGATGCGCCGGAGCCAGCCCCCACGATCCCTACGATGCTTCATTCCCGCGAAGATGCTCCAGAGGGTAATTGGACGTGCTTGGATCTCTCGCGCTGCCCCGAGCAAGGTATTGGAAACCCATCGCGCTGGGCCACGATTTACCTGCTGAGCTTCGCCAGATAGGCATGGATCTGAGCGACGACCGCAGCGCCTTCACCGACGCCGGCAGCCACGCGCTTGACCGATCCGCATCGCACATCTCCGATCGCGAAAACACCGGGGCTGCTGGTTTCCAATGGCAATTGTGAATCGCTACCGGTCGTGACGAAGCCCTTGGCGTCTAACGCAATGCGGCGATCGAGCCATTGGGTATTTGGATCGGCCCCGATAAACAAGAACATGTAGTGCGCGCCAACCTTCTGGACATCGCCGTTTTCGCGGCAGGTCAGATCGACGCTTTCCAGGATGCCTTCAGCTGTGCCCGACAGACCCGTCACCGCGGTGCGTACACGCAGGTCTATATTGGGTGTCGCCGCGATCCTGTCGATGAGATAGCGAGACATCGAGGCATCAAGTCCGGATGAACGGACCGTCATATGCACGCGTCGCGCATATGACGAGAGAAAGACAGCGGCCTGCCCGGCCGAGTTGCCTCCTCCGACAAGCACGATATCGCGCCCTTCGCACAGGGTCGCTTCGATCGGCGTCGCCCAATAGGAGACGCCGGTTCCTTCGAAGCGGTCGAGATCTTTGATCTCAGGCCGGCGATAGCGCGCGCCCGATGCGATCACGACCGTCCGACCGTAGATCGAAACGCCGTTGTCCAGTGCGATGCGGTGCAAAGGTGGCCGCGAACAGTCGAGTTCGACGACCGAGACCGGCACCGCAAATTGAGCGCCAAATTTCTGAGCCTGAAGAAATGCCCGCGCCGTAAGTGCTTGGCCGGAGATCCCGGTGGGAAATCCCAGATAGTTCTCGATCCTTGAAGACGCACCGGCTTGGCCGCCAAACGAGCGACTATCAAGAACGAGAACGGAGAGACCCTCCGACGCTGCATACACGGCGGCAGCGAGTCCCGCCGGACCTGCTCCGACGACGATCGCGTCGTACACCGTCTCCGGTTTGATATCGGGAACAATTCCGAGGCCCACGCCCGCTTCGGCGTCGCTCGGCCGGCGCAGCACCGTCCCGTTTGGACAAATCAAGATCGGCAAGTCCGTGGACTGCACGCCAAGGCGCTCGACGAGGGCTTTGCCCTCGGGACCATCTGCGTCGATCAGCGAGTGCGGGTAGCTGTTTCGCGTAAGCAGGCCGCGAAGTCGAGTCGTGTCCGGCGATTCTGCTTCTCCGAGGATGACCGAACCCACGCTATCCCCTTCCAGCAGCGCGGCCCTTCGCAAAATGAAGGCTCGCATCATCACTTCGCTGATGTCGGCGCTGCTGATGAGCAGGGCACGAAGGTGAGGCAGATCGAACGGATAGGCCGTGCAGCCGTCCGGTCCGGCGCAGACCATCGCCAACGAGGCGTGCCCGGCAAGATCGCTTACTTCTCCACTGAACTGGCCCGGCCCGCCGGTAGCAAACAACCCTGCTCTACCCAGACCATCGCGCCGGCTCGCAACAATGCCGCCCTCAACGACCAGCCACACGGCGGTGTTCCGGTCGCCGACGTCGAGAAGCTTTTCGTTGGACGCAAACCACCGTGCCGGACCGCTCGCGAAGCGAAGTGCGAATTGTATCTGAGCCGGAGTCAAGGTCGGCACGACCTGGGCCAGTCTGTCTTTCAGCAACATACGCGATGTCTCTCTAATGCCGTTTTCGATACGTGCGCCGCTGGACCGATCGCGCTACCGTGGTCAGGGGGTCCAATGAGCGCGCAGTAGTTGGTTGAAAGCTTCCGCGCGCTCCTCGGGAAAGAAAATCCGTGCGCCAGCCAGCTCGACCGGCGGCTTGGCGCCTGGGATCGCCTCAGCCAGCCAGCGTGCCCACCTGACCGGAAAATAGACGTCGTCCGTGCCCCATACGATCAGCGTCGGAGCTTGCAGCTTTCGCAGTTGTGCCTCGATCGCCAAAGTATGCTTATGATCGAATGCGAGAACGAAGCGCGCCAGATCTCGCGTGCGCTGGTCGGTGCGGACATGCGGCCGCAGGTAAATCTCGATGTCCTCATCGGTCGCGGTCTCCGGATGCTCATAGGCGGGGCCGAGTGCCCCCGGCGAGCGATAGATCGACTTGTCGCCGAGCATCGCGTCGAGTGTTTTCCTCAGCCCGCCTGAGGCGACCATTTCAACGAACGGCTTGAACGCTTCAGGCGGCCAGTTGTCGTGGGTATCGCAGTTGGTAAGGATCAGGCTCCGTATCCGCTCTGGATTGAGCGCTGCGAAGATTTGCGCAATGCCGCCGCCGCTGTCGTTTCCGATCACATCGACCTGATCGACCTGCAATGCGTCGAGCACTTCCCTCAGCATCTTTGCATTCGCGGTCACCGAAACATCTTGATCAGGGTCGATCTCAGTGTCGCCATGCGCCAGCAGGTCGATTGAAATACACCTGCGGATATCTGACAGTCCCGCCATCTGATGGCGCCAAATGTGCTTGTTCAACAGCACGCCATGGACGAACAAAGCTACAGGCCCCGACCCGGCCTCGACGTAGCTGATTCGGCCCGAAGGGGTCTCAATGTGGCGAACGGTCGACGCGCCTTGTGCACTGCTCATACCCGGTTCTCCGCTCTATCGATAGGTAGAGCCCGGAATAGCTTTGGAAATTCAGGCCGTCAATGTCTATCTATCGATAGACAGGAGAAAATCTCCCATGAGTGAGACTGCCGAGCGATTGATGGACCTGGCCGAGGCTCGCATCCGTGAGGCGGGTTACCGCGGCTTCAGCTTCCGCGGTCTTGCCGCTGAGATTGGCATCAAGAGCGCCAGCGTCCATCATCATTTCCCGACCAAGGCCGGGATGGCCGCGACCGTCGCGCGCCGATACGCGAATCGCTTTTTCGAAGTCGTCGCGCCACGGCACGATGGGAGCGAGGACGACGTGGTTGCAATATATCGATCCGCGTTCCGCGGGGCGATCGAGCGGGACGGTTGGATGTGCCTCAACGGCATGCTGGGTGCGGAAGCCGGAGGACTGCCATCCGAGGTCGTGGAGGAAATCGAGGTATTCTTCCGACGCTGCGTCGATGACCTTTCAACTCGGATTGGCGGACCGGACGCGATGCCTCGCGCCTTCCATGTCATGGCAGCCTTGGAAGGAGGCCTGATTCTCGCGCGAGCATACGGCGATATCGCGGCTTTTGACCAAGCGACGGCGAGCTTGGGCGCGCCGTCGCTTGCGATCGGCTCCTGATTGCAAACCACGCCATGATCGACATTCTGGCCTCACCGCTGTGCGCCCACGCCAAATTTCAAATGTCGCTCGATAGCTGAGCAGAACCGCGGAGCCAGCGTCCATCCCGATGCCCTCGTCGCGCTCTTCTGCTGCGGCGCGGCGCGCTATCACTATTCAGCGTCATCCGCCCGGTTGCCTGCACCACGAAATGAAACGGGAGACTTCCGGCGTCCGGCTGATGCCTGCTGATCCTTCGAGCCGTGGCCTGGGCGAAACGTGCGCAAGGTCACGGAATAGCGCAGCACGTCCATTGGCGCGATGCTGTGCTGCCAGGTATTACGCACCGGGCCATGAAGCAAATAGACCGATCTTGACTCAATGTGCGCCGATCGGCGCTCCCAATCGTCCCCTACCTTCCGGCGCAACCGGAGTGTACAAGGCGCGAGAAAAGACACCGCGACGATGTCTTCATACGTCGGTCGATCCCGGTGCCATCCGATCCCGGCCCCGGGCGCATACTCGGTCAGCATGAGTTGCTCGAATGCATTGGCGGGCATTCCGCTGATCCGGCTCGCAATCTCCGTGAGTAGCCGAAGGTAGTCGGGAATACGCGCGTCAGCGCGTGCGTCTTGGCCTGCGAAGATGTATCTGTGCCCAAAAGTGTATATGCGACGGTTGCCCTGGTATCCGTGAAATTCGAAAGGCTTCAGCGGCAGTTTCTCAAACTGTTGGACAAGACTCTTCTCCTCCGCGGACGAGAGGACGTTGGAGATATAGCGGAAGCCGGCTGGCAGTTCGGTCGGTAGCTCGGGCCCGCCGAACAGGTCGCCCATGCCATTAGCGGCATTTCTGGCAGACCTCTTGGCCGAAGGGCGATTCATGGGCATTCATTCTGGAGATCGTATTTTGGCAGTGTGAATCTGGTGAGCGGGCCTATTGTTCGCAAGCCTCGCGAGCATCTCGAGCATGCTCGCATAGAGTCGTCGGCGTCGCTTGCAATGGCGTTTCAGCGAGCCTGGTTTCAACGATGGACCCCCGCTCCATGGTCAAGTGCACCGGGCATCGCATCGATATATCCAGCAGTCTCGCTCGCTGAGCGTCATCCAGCGGGCCAACGAGTTCGATCTCCCGCACGAAGCGATCCTTCGCCTGGAGGCCATCGCGGTGGTGTGTCACCTTCAAGCGGACGCGCTCGAGCGGCCACTGCTTGCGCCGCGCATACAGGCGTATCGTCATGAGAGTGCAGGCGCCGATCGCGGCGCCCAGGAGATCATACGGATTGGGGCCCGACCCCACCCCCCCGGCTTGAACCGGTTCGTCCATCAAGAAGGTGGACGTTCCCGCCTTCACCTCGACCTGGAAGTCTCCCTTTCCGGTCTCGTCGACGACGATTGTCTCTCCGGCAACATCGCTCATTGCTGTCGATCTTTCATGTCAGAGGGCTTGGACCGACCGCGGTCTACATAGAGCGACGTCAAGCAGGCTCCGTCAGGAGGATTGGTGCTCCCGACAATGTCGGCATGGCCTGGGCAAGATGGAGGATGCTTCCTTGGTCAGGCATCGACAAAATTTATTTCTCCAAGGAAGTCCATCTTGCCGACGTCGACTGCGGAGCACCGCGTAGGCCATCGCAATGTGGAAGTAGACGTTCGGGATCGTCATCTGAAGGAGATAATCGTCGCCACCCAGCACCTTTCCAGGCGCCCAGGAGAGGCTGACCTTGCGGTCTGTTGCACCTTCGTATTGCGCCTGGCTCACGCCTTCAGCGAAATCCACCGTTTTCCGGATCCGTGCGCGCAGCTCCTCGACGGTCTGCTCATTGTCCTCGTGTTTCGGGGGCGTCTGCCCCGAGAGCCAGGCGGCCGCCGCTTTGACGTAATCGCAGGCGCTCTGCACTTGATAGATCAACGGCTTCATGTCGGGCGCCAGGCGGCCGTTCAAAAGTACGCCGACATCTAACTTCTTCGCGGCGGCGAAATGTTCGGCCTTGTCCAGCCAAGCCTCGACATTTTTCAAGGACTGTGTGCATTGCGAGACCACTTGATAATACATCGGTTCCTCCTTCCGTGGACTTCATATTCATTTCGAGCGGGCCGGATCGCAAAACGGTTGCTTACTCATTGAGGTGATCTTCCTAGTCCGCGGGGACACGCCCCTTTGGTCCGGGGCAAGCCTGGTCCAGAGGCCGCGACCCCGGGGGCGCAGTCTGGGGCCATAGAGCGGCTTTGCCGTCCGATAATTCCAAAACCAGTCCTCTCCGGGCTCGAAGCTCGTGATGATGAAATGGCCGGTCTCTCGGAAGTGCGCGGTCGCGTGCTGGTTTGGCGACGTGTCGCAGCAGCCGATGTGACCGCACTTCGCACAGCGCCGCAGGTGGAACCACCACAGACCGGCAGCAAGGCATTCGACACATCCCGTTCCGCTCGGAACAGCCTGAGGGTCGACGCATTCTGATATGTCGCTCATTTGCCGTTCCAAAGGTCGTTCGAGCGGAAGCGATCGTGATCACCTTGCAGGCGTGTACGCTCGCTTCGCAAGCCTCTCCATAGCGCGCACCGGACCACCTGCCTGATCGACACACTAGATGATGCTAACAACGCCGCGGAGGCTGGCCCGTCTGCTACCCTGCAGCGCCTGATCGGATAGACGCTGATCGTTCGCTGCGAGCGAGAGAAGCCGTCCTCCGAGCGTCGGACGTCGGATCAGGAATAGAGCTTGCCCGCTCTCTTTTGGAGGGCCTCGATCGTTTCGACATAGGGTATAGGCCCGTAGCTCACGCGAGCGACGCCCAGTTTCGCGAGCTTGTCGTTCGAGGGCACACCTTCGATGACCATGACGTTGACTGGCAAGGTCGCCTCCTCGGCAATCCGACGAATCTGACCGGCGTCGGTCAGGCCTGGGATAAAAAAGCCGGACGCACCAGCGGCGGCGTACGCTTTTCCCCTTTCCAGGGCCTCGTCGACATCAGCGCTATTGCCAAGGAATACATCGGTCCGTGCGTTGATGAAAAGAGGGATACCCTTCTGTTCAGCCGCATGGCGGATAGCTGCGATACGCTTCGCCTGACGATCGATGGCATAGAGCCCTTTGCCCTTGACCACGCGATCCTCGAAATTGATCCCGATGATCCCGAGATCGATAAGCTTGGAAATGTTCGAGGCCAGCTTACGATCGTCGTCGCTGTAGCCGCCCTCGAAATCCACGGTGACAGGCACGTCGACGCTTTGGGCGATCCGCCCGACGATCTGCTCCGCAAGGGCGAGCGGAAGGTCTTCGCCATCCTCAAACCCTTGCGCAGTGGCCACAGACCAGCTGCTGGTCGCGACCGCCGCGGCGCCGGCATCAACGATTGCTTTCGCGCTGCCGGCATCCCAGGCATTGTAGAGAACCACTGGCGTCCCTTTAACGTGAAGGGCGCCAAACTGTTTGGCTTTCCTGATCTGGCTCACTGTCTTCCTCCGTTCCGAAAATTGCACGTTGGTCGTGTCAGAGACAGACCGACAGCCGATGCCGCGGCCACGCACGCTGCCGATCCGCTCCGGCGACCGTCGCCTCCCGCGCGCCACTGAGCGGAAGTTCGCTCACTGCCGCACAACACCGAGCGGCAGAGTTACCTATCTATCGATAGATCGCTAGGCTGGTGATACGACTGCTCCCTGTCCCTGTCAACCTCTATCTACCGATAGAGCGCCGAGTTCTACATGTCCTCGTCGCTTCCGCCATTAACCCAGAGAACGATCAAGGAGATCAGTTTACGCGTCGGGAAAAGCCAAAGGATTTCTTGCCGCCTTCGAGAGCGGCCTTGTCGCCCGCACCGGCCGGGATGACGAACAATGAATCAATTTCGTGGGAAATGCGCGGTTGTGACCGGCGGCGGTGGACGGGTCTTCGTCGTTTGACGCACCGGATCAATCCGCTTCGTGCGATAGAGCGCTGGCCTATGTTTTGCGGGCAGGCAGTAATCCTAGCAGCAGGACGACCACAACTAGGACTACAGCGAGCCATGCGGCGACCGACGCGAAGGCGGAGGTGTAGGCCTGAGCGAGCGGGGTGCCGTCGTGCTGGGCACGCCCGAGAACGTTGAAGAACGGTATCTCCAAGATCGCCACGCCCATCGCGTTGCCGACGCGCTGCATGGTGTTGAGAACGCCCGATGCTGCGCCGGTGTGCACCTCGGGAATCTCCGTCAGAACGGCGTTGACCACCGGCGTCATAAACGGTCCCTGCCCGAGGCCCAAAACGATGAGCCCCGGGATGATCCAGGCGGTGCGCCCCGCCTATCCGAAACGAGGCGAGCGGTCGGTGACGAACTTCGACACGAACAGGGTTGCGCTGCGACCAGCGCTTCCTCCGGAAGAGGCCAGGCGATCCCGCTGCGGCTGGCCGAGATGCGCCTGCGCCAAGCGTCCCGCACCTGAGCGGTACCACCGATCGCACGAGAACCCGGAAAATCGTGTATCGGCGTAGGGAATACTAGGAAAGCATAGCGGGGAGTGACTCGAACGTCCGACCCGAACATTCCGGTACGACTCTGCCGCCAAGTTGACGTCGCGCGTATCAATAACTAGGTGGCCTGCCAACAAGATGGCGCGGAAACTACTGCGGCGGCGTCTCCGCAATAGACCCGCGGCCGGTTGCTACGCGCTTCTCATCCGCAAAACGATTTGAGCTCCAGGTTGATACCGCCCCACTCTTAGAGAGTCCGTTTTGCTCGCCCCGATATCCTATTTTACGACACGCATCGGATCGACCTATACCAATTGATCTGAGCGCTGTATCTCATGGCGTGAAGATTAAGGAACGAAGGAAAAAGCGTACGTCTAAGCCCGGTCTAAAGGCCCCATTCTGACTCGCAAGCATCGCAACCGCTCGATTTGTTCGCCGGGCGCTGCAGCAGGGCTCGAATCTAAGGGTCAAAACTCTGAAAATTATTGTGGAATCAAGGGGATATGGCGGAGAGAGTGTCAGTCAACTCCCATTGAAAGATAAAGCATTTTTGACCTTCTTAGGCCAAAATCCACCATTTGAGCTACGGCCGAAAACTGGCGTTTCGCCTCCAATCTTTTCATGGAATCCATCGAGGCTCATCCAAATACTAGCCTAACCCTTCAATTTCCGTCGGCGGTGGACAGCAGGGTTGGTCGGCGATTGCCCTCCGAAGGCTCGTGTCAACCCAGTTTGTGTAGAAAAGGAGTTTGAAAGAGATTTGAAATTCAAGGACTTGCGAGACCAGTGTCGATCGCTTCATACCCGCAAGAAATCCGCGTAAGCACTGCGTAAGCAGTAGATGCACCCGTAGCTCAGCTGGATAGAGCGCCACCCTCCGAAGGTGGAGGTCACACGTTCGAATCGTGTCGGGTGCGCCATTTACGCCAGAGCACGCTATCGCGATTTACAGCCTGCCTTTCCAAGCTGCCGCGTCGCCACTCTGATTTGAGAATCCGAAGAGTCCACACGAGGCTGGACATCGCCCCTGAAGCCGAGATCAATCGGATGCGGCTTGCTCCAAATCCCTGCCGGCACTTCAAGCAAAATCCGTAGCCCACACCCCGAGCGCAGACAGATTCGCGACGAGCGCCTGATATTGCGCTCGCTTCGCATCAAGCGATCGGCCTGCGAACACTACGATCTCAAT
>Ga0137390_10000927_pt1 | contig 21067 bp, 25 predicted proteins | sample 15con2h24AmetaG_FD_104937 | JGI IMG/M metagenome (GOLD analysis project Ga0137390, IMG submission 104937) | Vadose zone soil microbial communities from Angelo Coast Range Reserve, California, USA - 15con2h2.4A metaG | ecosystem: Environmental > Terrestrial > Soil > Vadose zone > Saprolite... | reverse complement strand
ATGCCGTAGAGGCGCAGCGCTCCCGGCGACGACCCGCCGCTCTGGTCGAGGGCGGCGATAAAGCCGCCCTTCTTGGACATTTGGGCCATCATCTGGTCATTGGCCATGATCATCGCTCCCGTGTGAAATCCGTAGTGTTCAGCGGCATATTATAGAAATTGGCGGGCCGTGCGAGGCCCACATTCCATGATTGACGATGTCTTCGCCGAGGTCCGCGTGGTCCGCGACGACGCGCCAACGGCTCGATCATCGGCCGCAACACCTTCCAGCTGCCCAAAGTCCGGGCGCTCGGCCTGCTCAACAAGGTCTACCTCGACAAGGGTTGAGTTTTTAGCTGCTGCCCCGGATGCGGGTAAGGGTGGCCTTGGTGCCGGGATTATCGCTCAGGTAGTTGGCGAGGGTCTTGTGGATATGGCCATTCATCTTCATCGCAGCGCCATTTTAACAAAACGCCGGGGGCGAGGCGAGGATCAAGGCGGTGCGCTCACCCGATTTCGGTTGTGGCGTGTACACAAACTGCCCACATTGATCTATGTTCGAATGGGACGAGGCAAAGCGCCGGCGGGTGCTTCGGGAACGCGGCCTCGATTTCCGCGACGTCGAGGAGTTATTCGATGGGCGGCCTATTAACCATGTTCCATCGCCGCGCAATGAGGAGCATCGCCACATTTCACTTTTCGGAGAGCGCACGATGCAGGGGAGCGGGCGTATCGTCAGGTATACGGTTGAGGAGTTGCAGGAAATGCGCCGGCGCGGTGAAACTTACACCGATTGGGAACGAGCGGGCGCGATGACCCAGGAAGAAATTGAGGCTCAAATCGCGGCCGATCCCGACGAGGCCGGTATGGTCTATGATTGGGACAATGCTACGACCGTGATGCCCAAGCCCAAGGTCGATCTACACATGCGGATCGACGGCGACGTGCTCGACTGGTTCCGCGGCGCGGGAAAAGGATATCAGACGCGAATCAACGCGGTGCTGCGTTCCTATGTGACGCAGATGCGGAAGCGCGCCGCCGGCTAATCGGAGCGGAAAGCCTCGCGGCAGCGCCGAATTAGGGCTTCGGGCGAGGCGAAGAACTCCGCGGCGAGGTCGAGCGCGGTGGCGGGCCGCGCGGTCAGCAGCCGGGCGCCGCGCTGGCCGGCGATGTCGATGAGGCGTTCGGCGAGGTCGGCTAGGCCGGTAAAGATAATGCCCTCGATGCCGGCGCGGATCGCCGCCTGAGCGGCGCCGGCATCATCGCCGCAATCGAGCAGCACCGCGCATCGCGCTGCCGGCACGGCGGCGCGGGCCGCTGCGACAAGTGCCCCGAACCAGCCCGGCCCGGCATAGATCCCGGCATCGGGTGCGCTCGCCAGGGTGACCGGCTGCCCAGCCTCGGCCGCCGCGCTCAGCGCCGCGACGGCCTGCGCGAGCGAATGGACTATGATGACGGGGGAGTCGGCTGCCCGAGATTGCTTCGTCGCTCCGCTCCTCGCAATGACAGGAACAAGGCTGTCATTGCGAACGCAGCGAAGCAATCTCGAAGGGATTGCCTGCCGTCAGGCTATCGCGCCGTAATAGGCGGCGACCTCGACCATGCGGTTGGAGAAGCCCCATTCGTTGTCATACCACGAGAGCACCCGCACGAAGGTCTTGTCGAGCACCTGGGTCTGGGTCACATCGAAGGTCGAGCTGTGCGGGTCGTGGTTGAAATCGCACGACACGGTCGGCGCCGTGTTGATGGCGAGGATGCCCTTCAGCCGGTTCGACTTGGCCGCGTCCTCCATAAGCGAATTGACTTCTTTCGCCTCGACCTCGCGCGCCGCATCGAAGGTGAGGTCGATCAGCGAAACGTTGGCGGTCGGAACGCGGATTGCCGTGCCGTCGAGCTTGCCCTTGAGAGCCGGCAATACGAGACCAATCGCCCGCGCTGCGCCGGTCGAAGTCGGGATCATCGACAACGCCGCTGCCCGGGCGCGGCGCAGATCGCTGTGCAACGTGTCCTGCAGGCTCTGATCACCGGTATAGGAGTGGATCGTCGTCATGAAGCCGCGCTCGATGCCGATCCCCTGGTGCAGGACATAAGCGACCGGCGCCAGACAGTTGGTCGTGCACGAGCCATTCGAAATGACCGTGTGCGAAGGCTTCAGCTCGTCGTGGTTGACGCCCATGACGACGGTGAAGTCGGCACCGTCGGCGGGCGCCGAGATGATGACCTTCTTGGCCCCGGCTTCGAGGTGCTTTGCGGCCTGCTCGCGCTTGGTGAAGATGCCGGTGCATTCGAGCGCGACGTCGACCCCCAGCTCCTTCCAGGGCAGCTTGGCCGGGTCGCGCTCGGCGGTGACGCGGATCTTGCCCTGGCCGGCGTCCATCCAGTTCTCGCCGGTGGTGACCTCGCCGCCGAAGCGGCCGTGCACGCTGTCGTAGCGCAGCAGGTGCGCGTTGGTCTCGACCGGCCCCAGATCGTTGATGCCGACGATCTCGATCTGCTTCTCGGCGTGCTCCAAGGCCGCGCGCATTACCAACCGGCCGATCCGGCCGAACCCATTGATCGCAACCCTGATCGCCATCGTTCGCTCCTGTAAAAAGCGATGCCAGCTATAGAAGCGAGCGCGCCGCCTCCGCAACTTTTTCCGCGGTGATGCCGAAATGCGGGTAGAGCGCCTCGACCGGGGCGGAGGCGCCGAACCCGCTCATTCCGATAAAGGCCGAGCGCTCGCCGAGCCAGCGGTCCCAGCCGAGCCGCACCGCCGCCTCGACCGCGACCCGGGGCGCGGTGCCGAGGACCGCCGCGCGATAGTCCGCCGGCTGGGCCTCGAACAATTCCCAGCATGGCATCGACACGACCGCGGCGGCGATGCCGTCCTTGGCCAGCGCGTCGCGCGCCGCCATCGCGATCGACACCTCGGAGCCGGTGGCGAGCAGGCTCACCCGGCGCTCGCCCGCCACCTCGGCGAGGACATAGGCGCCGCGCGCGGAGCGGTTTTCACCGCCTGTCTCGGTGCGCAGCAGCGGCAGACCCTGGCGGGTCAGCGCGAGGATCGAGGGCGCCTGCCGGTGCTTCAGCGCCAGCGCCCAGCACTCGGCGGTCTCGACCGAGTCGCAGGGACGGAACACCATGAGGTGCGGGATCGCGCGCAACGCGGCGACATGCTCGATCGGCTGATGGGTCGGTCCGTCCTCGCCGAGCCCGATTGAATCGTGGGTCATCACGTAGATAACGCCCAGCTCCGACAGCGCCGACAGCCGGATCGAGGGCCGGGCATAGTCGGTGAAGGTCAGGAAGGTCCCGCCATAGGGAATAAGCCCGCCATGCGCGGCGACGCCGTTCATCGCCGCGGCCATGCCGTGCTCTCGTATGCCGTAGCGCATGTAACGGCCGGAGAAATCGCCGGGGCGCACATCGACGTCGTTTTTGGTCCTCGTGTTGTTGGACGGGGTCAGATCGGCCGAGCCGCCGAGCAGCTCGGGCACCGCCGGAACGAGCGCCTCCAGCACCTCACCGGAGGCCTGGCGGGTCGCCAGCTTTGCGTTCTTGGCGCGGAAATCGTCGCACAGCTTGGCGATCTGGCTGTCGAAATCGGCCGGCAAATCGCCTTTCTGCCGGCGCAGGAATTCGGCCCGCTTGCCGGGCGCGGTGCCGGCGAGAAGCTGCGCCCAGGCTTGCCGGACGCTGGCGCCGCGGGCGCCGGCCTCGCGCCATTGCGCGCGGATGTCGTCGGGCACGATGAACGGCCCGAATTCCCAGCCGAGCCGTTCCTTGGCGCCCTTGATCTCCTCGGCGCCGAGCGGGCTGCCGTGCGCCGCCGCGGTCCCGGCCTTGGTCGGCGCGCCGAACGCGATAATCGTGCGGCAGGCGATCAGGCTCGGCCGATCATGCGTGTGGGCGCGCCGGATCGCCGCCGCGATCGCGTCGTGGTCCAGGCCGTCGATGCGCTCCGCCACCCAGCCATGCGCGCGAAACCGCTCGAGCTGGTCGTCGGACACCGAGAGGCTGGTCGGACCGTCGATCGTGATCGAGTTATCGTCCCAGAAGACGATCAGCTTGTTGAGCTTGAGATGCCCGGCGAGCCCCAGCGCCTCGTGGCTGATCCCTTCCATCAGGCAGCCGTCGCCGCAGAAGACGTAAGTCCGGTGATCGACGATCTCGTCGCCGAACTGCGCCGCGAGCAGCCGCTCGGCGAGCGCCAGGCCGACCGAATTGGCGATGCCCTGGCCGAGCGGGCCGGTGGTTACCTCGATGCCGGTCGCCAGGCCGCGCTCGGGGTGCCCGGCGGTACGGCTGCCGAGCTGGCGAAAGCGTTTCAGCTCATCCAGGGTCATGTCGGCGTAGCCGAGTAGGTGCAAAAGCCCGTAGAGCAGCATCGAACCGTGGCCGTTCGACAGCACGAAGCGGTCGCGGTCGGGCCAGTCCGGAGCCTCCGGGTCAAAGCGCAGGAACTGGGTGAACAGCACGGTTGCGATGTCGGCCATCCCCATCGGCATGCCGGGATGGCCGGATTTGGCCTGCTCGACGGCGTCCATCGCGAGCGCGCGCAGCGCGTTCGCCATGCGGCGCAATTTGGGGTTGACGGGAGGGGGGAGCGGGGGAGCGGGGGAGTTCATGGCGGTCAATCTAGCGTCTATTGCGTCCGCCGCAAACGCCGTGTATCGGGCGTGATCCCGGATTAATTGCCCGGCTAATCGAAGGCGCCGTCGATGACCGCCGCCGGCACGGCGATAACCAGGCCCAGCGCGATCAGCCCCCATAAGACAAAGACGATCACGCGCTCATGGGCGATCAGGCCGGCAACCACCGGATGGCCGGCGTTGCCGACCGCGGCCTGAAAGCCGAGCACCAGCTTGACCATCACCGGCACCAGGGAAAACATCAAGGCCACGGTGAGCCCGAGGAAAACGATCATCGCGGTCAGCCGGATAGAGGGGCTGCCTTCCGCCACTCCCCCAGCCTGCAAGGCATTGCCGGCGATAGCGAGCACGATAATCGCGGCCATGATGCAGGCGCTGATTGTCGCATGGGTGCGAAGACTGAGCATGGTCGGGCCCGTGCTGCTCTACCCCGAGGATACCAAGAGTCGCCGTCGCGGCCGGTTGCCGGCGATATTGTTTGCCGGTGCGCTCGCCCGTAAGCTGTGCAGCGGGCACACCAACCGCGACAAAGCAGGGACCGGCATGGCAACCGGCGAACCGCTTTCCAGCGCCGTCTTGCGTCAGGTCGCGTGGCGCGACCTGGTTGTCCTGACACCGGCGGAAGTCGCTCGGGAGCTGGTTTTGCCGTTGCCCTGGCTGGCTATATCGCTCGGCGCGGCCGCGTGCGGGCTCTATCCCGTGGCGCTGGCTTTCTCGTTTGTCTTCTTCCTCGCCGGTTTGCGGATTGTCCACGGGGCTTGTCATTACGCGATCGGCCTGCCGCGGCGGGCGACCGAAATCGTGCTGTTCGTGCTCAGCCTGGTGATGCTGGGGTCGATGCATGCGGTTCAGTGGAACCATTTGCGCCACCACCGCCATTGCCTGGCGACAGACGACATCGAGGCGATGGGTGCGCGCGGCTCGGCCTGGCGAGCAATCCTGCTAGGGCCGCTCTTTCCGCTCCGCCTGCATCGCGCCGCGCTCGCCGGCGCTCCCAGACGCGCGCGCCGGTGGATGCTCGCCGAACTGGTCGGCAACCTGGCGGTTGTGGGGCTGGTGGCTGGGGTTCTGCCGGAGCGGGTTCTCCTCTATCACCTGTCGGCGATGGCGGTCGGCCAGTGCCTGACGGCGTTGTTTGCCGTTTGGACGGTGCACCACGACTGCGCCGACGCGGTCCCGCCGGCGCGAACCATCCGCCACCCGATCCGCCGCATCGTCACGTTCAACATGTTCTTTCACATGGAGCACCATCTTTTCCCGCAGATACCGACCGCGCATCTGCCGGTGCTGGCGCGCCGTCTCGACGCGACGGTGCCGCAGGGGCAGTGGTTGCTGGTTTGGTGAATCTATCGCGGCGTGCTTTGTGAGTAACCGATTGGCTCAGCCGCGTCCGCGCAGGACTGATGCCGTGTGGGCGGCGCTCGCCAGGTTCGGCGTTGCCCGCGCGATGTCCTTCAGGCGGACCACTAGGCGGTGCGGTTCGGCCGAACGTAGCGGCCCGCCGGCGATGAGCTTCGGCGCGGCTGCCTGTTCCGGGCGGTCGGCGTCATAAACTTTTATCGTTGTCCATCCTGTCACCTGAGGCGGACAGGCCATGTCCTTGTCGCAGCTGATATCGAACCGGCTGTCGAATTTTTTCGCCAGACGGTCTTCGCAGACGTAGGTGGTGCCCCTGATCTCGACCGTCGTGCCCAAGCCGATATGCCGCGGACAGGCTACAGCGTCTCTGCGGCCGCAAATGTTAGCGGTAGAGGCGGCGATGCAGGGCGTCGAATCAGTCTGGCCGGCAACGGTATTGTAACCGGTTACATATGCCCGAACGTCGTGATGGAAGGAGGGTGATGCGGAACCGAGACTGGTCGTCAAAGCCAAGGGAATCAATAAAGAAGCTGCGCTGGCGATCATTTCAGCTGGTGCCGTGTTGTTGTTGAGAAAAGCGGAGGTGTCGGACGTGTAACGTTGCCCGGCATTTTGTAACAATAATCGACGAAATTAGGTCTGAAATGTGGCTGTACTAAGTATATGGGATTAATATTTACCAGGTGTTTGCCGTTAAGGTTGACGACGCCGGCAAAGCGTAAGCAGCGCCGACGTCGCGGGCCGCTCTAATGGGTCCCCGATATTTGCTAAAGAGCCGCGAGCACCTTGAGCCGATTGCCTAGGGCACAGCGGTCCGATAACGTCCGGTGCGGCTTGGCATCAGGGCGACATAGGGGACAGCGCATGTCGATCATCGTCGGGACCGGCGAGTACCGGTATCGCATCGTCGAGGACTGGGCAAAGCTGCCCGAGGGCTGGTCGTTCAAGGAGGTCGCCGCGGTTGGGGTCGACAAGAACGACAATGTTTATGCCTTCGGACGCGGCGAGCATCCGATGATGATCTTCGACCGCATGGGCAAGTTCCTGCGCTCATGGGGCGAGGGGCAGTATCCCCGTGCCCACGGCGTCCATATGGGCCCCGACGAGTCGATCTACCTGACCGACGATGGCGGCCATTTCGTGCGCAAATGCCGGATCGAGGACGGGAAGGTACTGCTGGAGTTGGGCGTGCCCGGAACGCCGGCGCCCTATCTGAGCGGCGAGCCGTTCAACCGCTGCACCCACACCGCGCTATCCCCGAAGGGCGAGATCTATGTGTCGGACGGCTACGGCAACGCCCGGGTCCACAAGTATTCGCCCGACGGCAAATTGCTGATGTCGTGGGGCGAGCCCGGCAGCGATGAGGGTCAATTCAACCTCGTGCACAACATCTGCGCTGACGCCGATGGCTGGGTCTATGTCGCCGACCGCGAGAACCATCGGGTTCAGGTGTTCGACGGCAACGGCAAATACGAGGCGCAGTGGAACAACCTGCATCGCCCGTGCGGCCTCTACATGCCCTACACGCATCAGCCGGTCTGCTATATCGGCGAGCTGTCGGTCAACCGGCTCAACGCCAATCTCGGGCCCCGGGTCAGCATCGTCGACAACCAGGGCAAGCTGTTGTCGCGGATCGGCGATCCGTTTGCCGGGACGGCGCCGACCTCGTTTATCGGGCCGCACGGGCTCGCCGTCGATTCGCGCGGCGATCTATATGTCGGCGAGGTATGCTGGACGTTGTGGCCGGGGTTGTTCCCCGGTCAGCCGCATCCCGCCAATCTGCGGGCCTTGCAGAAATACGAGCGGGTTCACTGAGCCGAAGGCGCGGTTCCAACCTCAAACGGGAGAGATTGCATGGCGACCATCGTCGGGAGCGGCGAGTACCGGTACCGCATCGTCGAGGACTGGGCGAGGCTCCCTGAGGGCTGGTCGTTCAAGGAGGTCGGCGCGGTCGGGGTCGACGCCAGGGATAACGTCTATGTGTTCAACCGCGGCGAGCACCCGATGATGGTGTTCGACCGCTCGGGCGCGTTCCTGCGCTCATGGGGCGAGGGGCAGTATCCCCGCGCCCATGGCGTTCACATGGGTCCCGACGACTCGATCTACCTGACCGATGATGGCGGATCTTTCGTGCGCAAATGCCGGCTGGAGGACGGCAAGGTGCTGCTGGAACTCGGGATTCCGGGGAAGCCCGCGCCCTATATGAGCGGCGAGCCGTTCCACCGCTGCACCCATACCGCGCTATCGCCGAACGGCGAGCTCTATGTGTCGGACGGCTACGGCAATGCCCGCGTGCACAAATATTCGCCCGACGGCAAGTTGCTGATGTCGTGGGGCGAGCCCGGCACCGACCCCGGCCAGTTCAACATCGTCCACAACATCTGCACCGACGCCGATGGTTGGGTCTACGTCGCCGACCGCGAAAACCACCGGGTCCAAGTATTCGACGGCAACGGCAAGTACGAGGCGCAGTGGAACAATCTGCACCGGCCGTGCGGGATCTTCATGACGAATACGCACCGGCCGGTCTGCTATATCGGCGAACTTGGTCCGGTGCAGCCGGTCAACCGCAACAGCCCCAATCTCGGGCCGCGGGTCAGCATCGTCGATAATCAGGGCAAGCTCCTGTCGCGGTTCGGCGATCTGCATGCCGGGACGGCGCCGACCGCCTTTCTCGGGCCGCACGGACTCGCCGTCGACTCGCGCGGCGACCTCTATGTCGGCGAGGTGTCGTGGACGCAATGGCCGCAATTCTTCCCGGAGACGCCGCGTCCGGACTACATCCGCTCGCTGCAGAAATACGAGAGGGTGCATTAGGTCCCGGGCGCGTTGACGATCCGGTCCGGCGGTCCCTAAGCTGCCGGCATGAGCGAACTCGACGACGCGATTGCCAGGCTTAAAGCGGCCGTTGCGCGGCTCGAAGCGGCGGCGGATCCGGCAAAGCGCCCGGCCGACGAAGACGAGCGGGCGGCAAGCGTAGCCGCGGCGCTCGCCGGGCGGATCGACGCCGCGCTTGCCAAGCTCGCGCAGCTGCTCGAACGGGAGGACTGACATGGGCCAGGTCGTCGTCAAGGTCAACGGCCGCGACTTTGCCCTCAGCTGTGCCGACGGGCAGGAGCCGCGCATCCGCCGCCTGGCGCAATATGTCGACACCAAAATCGGCGAGTTCGCCAAGAATTTGGGGCAAATCGGCGAGGCCCGCCTGATCCTCCTGGCGGCGCTCGTCATCGCCGACGAATTGTCGGACGCCATCGAGATCGTGCAACAGGAACGCAGCCGTTCGCGCGCCGGGAGTCCCGGAGAGGCGACTGGGGCGGCCGCCGCCGGCATCCGCGACATCGCCGAGCGCATCGAGTCCATTGCGGCGCGCATCGAGACAGCCTAGGTAGAGAGCGGGTGGAGCTGCGCGGTGCGTTAGGCCGCTTATACCCCGGGGCCGATATCTACCGTTAGGGAGCTGTCTCTGTCGAAGTCGTGGCTTCGATACATGGCGCCCACCTGCAGTGCAGGTCCACGGTGGGTTTGCAACGCCGACGGCCGAGGCGGCTCCACCCATCGCTTTTTCGTCCTGTGCGATAGCCCCCACCCTCCCGCCGCATATGCGGCGGGCCCCTCCCTCCCCCGCTTGCGGGGGAGGGTTATCGGGCAACTCCCTCCCCCGCAGGCGGGGGAGGGTTGGGGTGGGGGCTCTGGCTTGTTGAGTGGTAGGAGCGCTTTTTGAACATCCTCCTCTGCGGCGATGTGGTCGGGCGTTCCGGGCGCGACGCGATCAAGGCGCACCTGCCCGAGCTGAAGCGCGACCTCGCGATCGATCTTGCGATCGTCAATGCCGAGAACGCGGCGCACGGTTTTGGACTGACCGAGCGCTTGGCCGGCGAGATGTACGATGCCGGCGCCGATATCCTGACCACCGGCAACCATGTCTGGGACCAGCGCGAGCTGATCCCCTACATCCCGCGCGACCAGCGGCTGCTGCGCCCGGCCAATTTCCCGGAGGGGACCCCCGGCGCCGGCTGGTGCCTCCACCCGCTCGACGGCGGACGCAGCGTGCTGGTCGTCAATCTGATGGGGCGTCTTTTCATGGACGCGCTCGACGATCCGTTCGCGCGGCTCCAATCGATCCTCGCGCAATATCCGCTCGGAAGCGGCGCCACTGCGATTGTCGTCGATTTTCATGGCGAGGCGACCAGCGAAAAGATGGCGTTCGGGCATTTCGCCGATGGCCGGGTCTCGGCCGTGCTGGGGACCCATACCCATGTGCCGACCGCCGATGCGCAAATCCTGCCGGGCGGCACCGCGTTCATCAGCGATGCCGGGATGTGCGGCGATTATGATTCGGTGATCGGGATGCAGAAGGAGGCCTCGGTCCGCCGCTTCGTCACCAAGATGCCGGGCGAGAAGGGCAAGGTGGCCGAGGGGGAAGCGACGCTGTGCGGGGTCTTTGTCGCGATCGACGACATGACCGGTCTGGCGCGCCATATCGAGCCGGTGCGGGTCGGCGGCCGTCTGATGCCCCACATTCCGCGGCTGTCGCGGATGTAGGATGGGTTGAGCATAGCAAAACCCGTCACCTTCGCGCACGGCAGGTTGGTGCGATGGGTTTCGCGATGCTCAACCCATCCTACGGTGGCGTCTCGGTCGTGCTGGAATCGCCCCAATCCTGCCATATTGGCTTGTTAGGTCGCGCCGAGCGGATGCTGATGGCCATGGCGGGCGCTCCGACCCGTGCACCGAAGCCTCATTCGTGATTTGGGACACAAGAAGATGTCTGGCCATTCGCAATTCAAGAACATCATGTTCCGGAAGGGCGCGCAGGACAAAAAGCGCGGCAAGGTCTTCACCAAGCTCATCCGGGAATTGACCACCGCGGCGCGCATGGGCCTGCCCGATCCCGCCGCCAATCCGCGGCTGCGCGCGGCCGTCCTCGCCGCCCGCCAGGCCAACATGCCGAAGGATACCGTCGAGCGCGCGATCAAGCGCGGCGCCGGGGGCGAGGGCGGCGAAGCCTATGATGAGGTGCGTTACGAAGGCTATGGCCCGGGCGGGATCGCGATCATCGTCGAGGCGCTGACCGACAACCGCAACCGCACCGCCAGCGAGGTGCGCGCCGCCTTCACCAAGTCGGGTGGAGCGCTCGGCGAGACCAACAGCGTCGGTTTCCTCTTCGACCATGTCGGCGAGATCGTCTATCCGGCCGCCGCGGCGAGCGCCGATGCGATGCTCGAAGCCGCGATCGAGTCCGGCGCCGATGATGTGGAGAGCGACGCTGACGGCCATGTCGTGATCTCGGTGCCGGAAGACCTCAACAGCGTGCGCGACGCGCTCGAACAGCGCTTTGGTCCAGCCAATTCGGCCCGTCTCGCCTGGCGGCCGAAAAGCGCCGCGACGATCGACGAAGAGATTGCGACCGGCCTGTTCAAGCTGCTCGAAACGCTGGAGGACAGCGACGACGTGCAGAATGTCTACGCCAATTTCGAGGTTGGCGAGGAAGTGTTGGCGCGGTTGAGCGCCTGATTTTAGGGGGCGGGGGGCGACGACAAAGATGCGGGTCCTCGGGCTTGATCCCGGGCTGCGGCACACCGGCTGGGGGGTGATCGACGTTGCCGGCAACCGGCTGAGCCATGTCGCGGACGGTGTTGTCCACGCGCCTGTCGACCTGCCGCTCGCCGAGCGGCTGGTCGCGCTGTTCCGCCAGCTCACCGCGGTTCTCGAGCGGTTCCGTCCGGACGAGGCCGCGGTCGAGGAAAGCTTTGTCAACAAAAACGCCGGGTCGAGCCTGAAGCTGGGCGCGGCCCGCGGCGTCGTGCTGCTGGCTCCGGCCGAGCGCGGACTCCCGGTCGCGGAGTATTCGGCCAATCTGATCAAGAAAACGGTGGTGGGCGCCGGCCATGCCGAAAAGGAGCAAATCCAGTTGATGGTGCGGCGCTTGCTGCCGGGCTGCGCGATTGCCGAGGCGGATGCCGCCGACGCGCTGGCCGTGGCAATCTGCCATGCCCATCACACCGGCACGCTGCGCGCCTGGAGCGCACGATGATCGCCAGGCTTGCCGGGACCGTCGATTCGGTTGGGCCGGACGGGGCCGTCGTCGATGTCGGCGGTGTCGGGTATCTCGCCTTCTGCTCGACCCGCACGATCGGCCGCCTGCCGCCCCCTGGCGGCGCGGTGCGGCTGTTGATCGAGACCCATGTCCGCGAGGACCACATCCATCTCTACGGCTTTATCGATGCAGCCGAGCGCGACTGGTTTCGCCTGTTGACGACGGTGCAGGGCGTCGGGGCGCGGCTTGCGCTGGCGATCCTCTCGGCGGTTATGCCCGAGGCGCTGGTCCTGGCGATCGTCGCGCAGGACAAGGCGATGCTGGCGCGGGCCGAGGGGGTGGGGCCACGGCTCGCCGCCCGCATCGTCAACGAGCTGCGCGACAAGGTCGGTGGGCTCGCGTTGGTGCCGGGATCGCCCGCCGCGCCACCCTCCGGCGCCGGCATTGCGCTCGCCGAGGAAGGCGTCGGAGCCGATGCGGTGTCGGCGCTGGTCAATCTCGGCTATCGTCGGGCCGAGGCGTTTGGCGCGGTTGCGGCGGCGGCCCGGCGGCTCGGCGACGGCGCAGCGCTTGACGTGCTGATCCGCGCCGGGCTGCAGGAGCTCGGCCAAAGCCAGGGAGCCATCCGGTGAGCGAGGCCGCGCCGCGGGTGATCACCGCCGAACAGGAGGCAGAAGACGCGCCGGAAGCCTCGATCCGGCCGCTCGCCCTCGACGAATTCGTCGGCCAGCGCCAGCTGCGCGACAATCTGCGCGTCTTCATCGAGGCGGCGAAAAGCCGCCGCGAGGCGCTCGACCATGTGCTGTTTTTCGGGCCCCCCGGGCTCGGCAAGACGACCCTCGCGCAGATCGTCGCGCGCGAGCTCGGGGTCGGGTTTCGCGCTACCTCGGGGCCGGTGATCCAGCGCGCCGGCGACCTCGCCGCGCTCCTGACCAATCTGCAGCCGCACGACATCCTGTTCATCGACGAAATCCACCGCCTGGCACCGCCGGTCGAGGAGATCCTCTACCCGGCGATGGAGGATTTTCAGCTCGATCTGATCATCGGGGAGGGTCCCGGCGCGCGCTCGATCCGCATCGACCTGCCGCCCTTCACGTTGGTCGGCGCGACGACCCGCTCCGGCCTCATCACCCGGCCGCTGCGCGAGCGGTTCGGCATCCCGCTGCGGCTCCTGTTCTACGAGCCCGAGGAACTGGCGCTGATCGTGGCGCGCGGCGCCCGCATCCTCGCCTTTGACCTCGAGCCCGGCGGCGCGGCCGAGATCGCCCGCCGCGCCCGCGGCACGCCGCGGGTGGCGATGCGGTTGTTGCGCCGCATCCGCGATTTCGCCGCGGTCAGCGGCTGGTCCAGCGTCGATGCCGCGACCGCCGATGCCGCGCTCTTACGGCTCGAAGTCGATGCCAAGGGCCTCGACGGGATGGACCGGCGCTATCTGCGCTCGATCGCCGAGAAATACGCCGGCGGCCCGGTCGGCGTCGAGACCATGGCGGCAGCGCTCAGCGAAGAGCGCGACGTGCTCGAAGAGGTCATCGAGCCCTACCTCATGCAGCAAGGCTTTGTGCAGCGCACGCCGCGCGGCCGGATGCTGACCGAGATCGCCTTCCGCCACCTCGAATTGCCGGTGCCGGCGAGCCTGCCCGGTCAGTTCGACCTGCTGGCCGGGCTGACTGTCGATACGGCAGCCGAGGAGGGGCCGTGACGCTGGATATCGACCGGACCGCGGGCGTCTCGCCCGCATCAGGCATGCGGCCGGGACGACCGCGGTCCCAAAAGACGTCCGGCATGACGCACAGCATGGTGTTGCGGGTCTATTACGAGGACACCGATGCCGCCGGAATCGTCTATTACGCCAACTACCTCAAATTCGCCGAGCGTGGGCGCACTGAGCTGATGCGCGCCCTCGGCTTTGCCCATAGCAGCATCCATGCGGAGACCGGGATCATCTTCACGGTGCGGCGGCTGAGCGCCGATTACCGGAGCCCGGCGCGGCTCGACGACGCGCTGAGCGTCGATACAACGATCCTCGAGATCGCCGGCGCGACCTTGCTGCTCGACCAAAAGATCCGCCGCGACGGGAGTGTGCTGGTCGCGCTCGAATTGCTGCTTGCCTGCGTCGGACGGGATGGTCGGCCGCGCCGCGTCCCGGCAGGTTTGCGCACCGCGCTCGTCGCATCCAGCCAATCGTCCGTTATGCCATCGATCGTCCAAAAGACGCCATAAAAGGCCGCCATCAATGCAGTCCCTTGAAACCACCGCACTTCCCGGCACCGTGGCTCCCACCCTTTCCGTCTTTGAGCTGTTCCTGCAATCGGACAGCATCGTCAAGCTGGTGATGCTGCTCCTGTTGCTCGCGTCCTTCTGGTCGTGGGCGGTCATTTTCGACAAGACGCTGCGGATCCGCCGGCTGCGCCAGGCCGCCGCCAGCTTTGAGGAGACGTTCTGGTCGGGCGGCTCGCTCGACGATCTCTACGATCGGGTCGGCCAGCGCCCGATCGATCCGATGAGCGCGGTGTTCGCCGCCGCGATGCGCGAGTGGCGGCGCAGCGCGGCCAAGGGCCTGCTCGGCACGGTGGTCATGCGCTCCAGCCTGCAGCAGCGGATCGAGCGGGTGATGAACGTCACGGTCGGGCGCGAGATGGATCGGATCGAGCGGTTCATGAGCTTTCTCGCCACGGTCGGCTCGACCGCCCCGTTTGTCGGGCTGTTCGGCACCGTGTGGGGGATCATGGACAGCTTTCAGTCGATCGCCGCATCGAAGAATACCAGTCTCGCGGTCGTCGCCCCGGGCATTGCCGAGTCGCTGTTTGCCACGGCGCTCGGGCTGGTGGCCGCGATCCCGGCGGTCGTTGCCTACAACAAGCTGTCCGGCGATTTCGGCCGCTATGCCGGCCGGCTCGAGGCATTCGCCTCCGAGTTCAGCGCCATCCTGTCGCGCCAACTCGACGAAAGGCCGTGAGTGATGGCCGCCTCAGTCTATAGCGGGAACCGCCGAAGCAGCGGCCGCGCGGGCGCCGGCCGCTATCGGCCGATGTCGGAGATCAACGTGACGCCGCTGGTCGACGTCATGCTGGTCCTCCTGGTCGTGTTCATGGTGACCGCGCCGCTGTTGACGGTCGGCGTGCCGGTCGAGCTGCCGCAGACCCAGGCGTCGCCGATCAACGAGCCGAAGGAACCGCTCGTCATCACCGTCAATCGCGAAGGCGCCATCTTCATTCAGGAGACCGGCGTGCCGGTCGAATCGCTGGTCGCACGGCTCCAATCGATCACCGGCAGCAATCCTGACGCCGTGCTCTATGTGCGCGGCGACAAGGAGATCAACTACGGCCGGGTGCTCGAAGTGATGAGCCTGGTGAGCTCCGCCGGTTTCCGCAAGGTGTCGCTGGTTGCCGAGGCGCCGAAGGGGCGCCCCGCGGTGCGCCCTGCGGCGGCATCGGTCAAGCGCTAGCCGGGGCAGCTCGGGTTGACCACGATGAGCGTGACGATGGCCGAGCACGGCGTGACGCCGGACCGGCCGGACCGGGAGTTGATGCCGGGCGGCATTGCGCTGTCGGCGAGCCTGCACATCGCCACGTTCGCCCTTATCCTGCTGGGCTTGCCGAACCTATTCCATCACCCGCCGCCGGAGGACACGCCAATCGCGGTCTCGCTGGTGACGATCGCGCCGGAAACCCGGGCGACCCAACCGAACCCGTTCCGGCCGAAGCCGGAGGCCAAGCCCGAGGCCCCTGTCGCCGCACCGGCGCCGAAACCGGAGCCCAAGCCGGAACCGGCCCCGCCGGTCCCCGAACCACCGGCGTCTGCCTCGGCCCCGTCGCTGCCCGCTCCACCGGAGCCGGCCAAGCCCGAGATCAAGGCGCCGCCACCTCCGCCGCCTCCGCCCAAACCGGTCGAGGCTCAGGCGCCGCCGCCCTCACCGGCGCGGCCGCCCGAGCCGAGGCCGAAACCCGAGCCGCAGCAGGCGGCCCACGCGCCGCGCCCGGAGATGACCAAGACGGACCCCAAGGCGTTTGACAAGCTGCTGAAGAACCTCGAGCAAAAGCAGCCGGAGCCGGCCGCCTTCGACGCGCTTCTGAAGAACCTGACCAAGCAGCAGCTAGCGCAAGCCGAGGACGCGCCGCCCGCACCGCACCGCATTGCGGCCACAGCCCCACCCTCCTCGCAACCCAAGGCGCCGCTCGGCAGCCAGCTCACCGCAAGCGACATCGACCTCGTCCGCGAACAGTTGCGGCCCTGCTTCAACCCGCCGTTCGGCGCGAAGGAAAAGCCTGACCTCTCGGCCGACATACGGGTCGTGATGAACCGTGATGGCACCGTGCAACAGGCGCAAATCGCCGACCAGGGCCAATACGCGAGCGATCCGGTCTACCGTGCCGTCGCCGACAGCGGTATTCGCGCGCTGCGCAACCCGCGCTGCTCGCCGCTGCGTCTTCCCCCCGACCGTTACGATCTATGGCAGTCGTTCGTCTTTGGGTTCAGCACAAAGGACATGCAATGAAGCGGGACCGCTCTGTCTTGGGCGTGACCGGGGGAGCGCTTGCCTTCCTCTTGCTTTTGCTCGCGCCGGCGCCGGTATTGGCCGAGCTGCGCATCGACATCACCGGCGGCAAGGTCGAACCGCTGCCGATCGCAATCCCGGCCTTTGCCGGCGGCGGCGGCGAGGAAGTCCAGACCGGCCGCGACCTCGCCCAGGTGATCTCGGCCGATCTCGAGCGCTCGGGCCTCTTCCGTCCGCTCGATCCGCGCGCCTTTATCCAGAATGTCGCGGCGGGCGAAGGGCCGCGGTTTGGCGATTGGCGCCAGATCAATGCCCAGGCACTGGTGACCGGGTCGGTGCAAACCCAGGGCGATGGCCGGTTCCGCGTCGAGTTCCGCCTGTGGGACGTGTTCGCCGAGCAGCAGCTCGCCGGTTTCGCCTATACGACGACCCGGCAGAATTGGCGCCGCATCGCGCACATCATCGCCGATCAGATCTACAAGCGGATCACCGGCGAGGACGGCTATTTCGACACCCGCATCGTCTACATCGCCGAATCTGGCCCGGCTCAGAAGCGCGTGAAGCGTCTCGCCCTGATGGACCAGGACGGCGCCAACCATCAGTACCTGACCGACGGCAGCGCCTTGGTGCTGACGCCGCGTTTCTCTCCGTCAGCGCAGGAGATCACTTACCTGTCGTACGCCAGCGGCACGCCGCGCGTATATCTGTTCAACATCGACACCGGCCGGCAGGAATCGATCGGCGATTTTCCTGGCATGACGTTCGCCCCACGCTTCTCGCCCGACGGCAGCCGGGTGGTCTTGAGCCGCTCCGAGAACGGCACGACCAACATCTTCGTGCTGGATCTGCGCAGCCGGCGGGTGTCGCGCCTGACCGAGGGCAACTCGATCGACACCACACCCTCCTATTCGCCCGACGGCAGCAAGATCGTGTTCAACTCCGATCGCGGCGGCTCGCAGCAGCTCTATATGATGAGCGCGGATGGCGGCGGCATCCGGCGCATCAGCTTTGGCAACGGTAAATACGGCACCCCGGTGTGGTCGCCGCGCGGCGATTTGATCGCCTTCACCAAGATCGAAGGCGGCACGTTTTATATCGGTGTCATGCGCCCGGACGGCTCCGGCGAAAGGCTGCTCACGCAGGACTTCCTGGTCGAAGGGCCGACCTGGGCGCCGAACGGCCGGGTGCTGATGTATTTCCGCCAGGGGCGCGGGGGCAGTTCGTCGCGCCTCTTCACGATCGACTTGACCGGGTCCAACCAGCGCGAGGTTACCACGCCGGGCGACGCTTCCGATCCGGCATGGTCCCCGTTGCTTCGCTAACCTGAGGGGAGTTCATCATGCTTCTACGCGTCATTGCCGTCGCCGGGACTCTGCTGATGCTTGCCGCTTGCGGCAGCACGCCGCCGGAACCGGCGGGCGGTCCGGGGGGACTAAGCGGGCCGGGCGGGATCAGCAGCTCGAGGTTCGGGCCGGGATCGCAGCAGGATCTGGCCGCGACCGCCGGCGACCGCGTGTTCTTCGCCTATGACAGCGCCGAGATTTCCTCCGAGGGCCAGCAGATCCTGAAGCGCCAAGCCGATTGGCTGCGGCGCTTCGGCAATGTCAGCGTCACCATCGAGGGTCATTGCGACGAGCGCGGCACGCGCGAATACAACCTGGCGCTCGGCGAACGCCGGGCTCAGGCCGTGAAAAACGTGCTTGCTGCGGCCGGCATCCCCGGGTCCCGGATCTCGACGATCAGCTACGGCAAGGAGCGCCCGGAGATCCCGCATTCGGATGATACGTCCTATGCGCAAAACCGCCGGGGCGTTACCACCGTCAATTGAGCGTCGCGTTGGCCTCGGCGCCCTCTTTTTGCCCAAAACCAGGCCTACTAGCTGCTGCGCTGGTGTCCGCCACGCCGCAGCGGGGCTGCGGCGCGGGGCGAACATTGCACGATGGGCCGATCTCGGCGCATCTCGCTAAGGCACGAGGCCTACCGATGTCCCGGCAATCGCTGCTGCCTGGTGCTTGGCTAAGCATCGCGTTCGGGCTCGCCGTGGTTGCCGTGCCGGCGCCGGCCTGGAGCCAGGATCGCTCGACACAGGAGCGGCTCGACCGCCTCGAGCGCGACCTCAATATGTTGCAGCGGCAGGTGTATCGAGGCGCACCGCCGCCGCCGACCGCGGCCGGCGACGGCGGCGCGGCGGTCAATGCCGAAATCCGCATGGGTCGGCTCGAAGCGCAGATGCGCGACCTCACCGGGCGCGTCGAGGAGTTCATCAATCAGATCGAGCAGGTCCGCCAGCGGGTCGAGCAGGTCACCAGCGACATCGAGCAGCGCTTCAGCCAGGCGCCGGGCGCTGGTCCGCCGGCAGCGGCGGCCAATCTGGCACCGGCACGGCCGGGCTCGGCTGCTCCGGCGCGCCCCACGCGGCAGTTCGCAAGCGAGCCGCCGCGCGCGGCGGATGAGGATTTGATGATGTCACGGCAAGGATCGGGCGTGGCGACGGGGCCGGCGATCCCGCCTGGGACGCCAGTGCCGTCGCCTGGTGGTGCAGCCCCGGTCTTCGGCACGCTAACGCCGCCGGGGTCACCCTCCGTTGACCCCGAACTGGCCAGCGCCGCACCAGCCGGGCGTCCTCCGAATGGCAGGTTGCTGTCCGGCGGATCGGCCGCCGAGCAGTACAACCAGGCCTTCGGACTACTGAAGCAGGCCGACTATCCGGCCGCCGAGACCGCGCTGAAGACCTTTGTCGAGCAGCATCCGACGGACCCGATGGCGGGCAACGCGCAATACTGGCTCGGCGAAACCTATTACACGCGCAACCGGTTCCTCGAAGCGGCGAGCGCCTTCGCCGAAGGCTACAAGCGCTATCCGAAAAGCGCCAAGGCGGCCGACGATCTGTTGAAGCTGGCGATGTCGCTCGGCCGCGCCAATCAAAAACAGAATGCCTGCCTCGCCCTGGGGCAACTCGATCACGATTTCCCGAAGCCGGGAGCCGCCATCAAGGAGCACGCCGCGGCGGAGAAGAAGCGCCTGGGGTGCTGACCTTGGCCATCGCAGTTGTCATTGCGAGCAGCGCAGCGACGAAGCAATCTCGGGCCGGTGCGCTCAGCCATCGAGATTGCTTCGTCGCTGCGCTCCTCGCAATGACAGTCCGGTGCTAGCCACCCCGCTCACGCTGGCCGAGCTGGCTGCCTTGCTTGACGCGCTCGGCGGCTTCGAGGCGCGGCCGGCGATCGCGGTCGCGGTCTCCGGCGGGCCCGACAGCCTGGCGCTCATCCTCTTGGCGCAACGCTGGGCGCGGCAACGCGGCGGGAAGACCTGCGCGCTAACCGTCGACCACGGATTGCGGCCCGAGAGCGCCGAGGAGGCCCGCACCGTCGCCGGCTGGCTGGCATCGCGCGCCATCCCGCATGAAATCCTCGTCTGGGCCGGCGACAAGCCGACTAGCGGCATTCAGGAAGCGGCGCGCGAGGCGCGCTACCGGCTGCTCGCGCAGTGGTGCCGCGAACATGGCGTGCTTCATTTGCTGACTGCGCACCACCGCGAGGACCAGGTCGAGACCCACCTGATCCGCCGCGGCGCCGGCAGCGGGATCGATGGGCTGGCGGGAATGGCCGCGGTGCGCGAACTGCCGGGCTGCCGGCTCGTCCGGCCGCTCTTGGCGGTGTCGCGGGCGCGCCTCCGTGCGCTGCTCGCGCGGGCGGGCCAGCCTTTCCTCCGCGATCCGAGCAATCTGAACCCGGCATTTGAGCGCGCGCGCCTGCGCCTTCAGGGAAGCGACATTCCGGAGCGGCGCGAAGACGTTGCGGCGGAGTTGCGGGCTTGCGGCGCGGCGCGGATCGAGCGCGAGCGGGTGCTCGACAATCTTTTGGCGCGCGCCGTCAGCCTGCATCCTGCCGGATTCGCGACGCTGGAGACCTCAGCGCTGAGCGGTGTCGAGGCGGAGCTTGCCGAGCGGCTGCTCGCGCGGGTCGCCGCCAGCGTCGGGGCAGCGCGCTATCCGGCGCGGCGGGTGCGGCTCGCCCGGCTGCGCGCCGGGCTGATGGCGCGGCCGGACCGCGCACGAACGCTCGGTGGGTGCCGGTTCGTGCCGTGGCGCGGGCGTCTCTTGGTGCTGCGCGAACCGGAAGCGGCGAGTGCCCCGGTGCGGCTCGAACCGGGCACGAATCTTCTGTGGGACCGGCGCTTTGCCGTCGATCTAGCGGCGACCGTGCTGAGCGGCTTTACGCTCGGCTATCTCGGGCGCGGCGCCGTGCCCGAGATAGCCGAAAACGGTGCGGGCGATTTGCCGCGGCTGGTTTATTCGACTCTGCCGGCATTGTGGGATGAAGAGGGTCTTGCGGCGGTGCCGCATCTCGGCTACCGCCGTGCTGGAGTAGGCGCGCTGCCGCGAGTTTTCTTCCGTAGTGAAAACGCGTTAACGCATGCGGGCTTTACAGTTGTTTAATCACGGGCGCATCCTATCTTCTGCTGGCGTGGAGACCCCGGCGCGGTTCGATCGGGCGCGATGCCCGAGGCGGTAGGGAAAGGCCTGCAGCGTGAATAATTTCGGCAAGAATCTCGCCCTTTGGAT
>Ga0137390_10000926_pt1 | contig 21080 bp, 15 predicted proteins | sample 15con2h24AmetaG_FD_104937 | JGI IMG/M metagenome (GOLD analysis project Ga0137390, IMG submission 104937) | Vadose zone soil microbial communities from Angelo Coast Range Reserve, California, USA - 15con2h2.4A metaG | ecosystem: Environmental > Terrestrial > Soil > Vadose zone > Saprolite... | reverse complement strand
TCCGGGCAAGGATCGGATACGTGCTGGAGGCAGCGGCCGGCGCGACAAGGCTTGTCAACAAGGTAGAACTCGATCCCTCCCCCGCCGCGCTGAGGCTTCTTGCCCCGCTCGCGACCCCCAAGATCAAGGCCGCAGTAGCGCAAAACCTCTGCAAGCTGAAACTGGTCCTGGAAGGTTAGTCGGCCAGCATAGGACATCTGCACGGGAAGTCGCCTCGGCACGGCAAGCGACGTGCCGAGGCTGAACCGGCACGCCCCGTGACGATCTCGATCTCCCATCCCGGCGTACGGCTTCACGTCCAGCTGAGCCGCTGGCTCGACCTGGATGACGCCGCAGGCATTGCCGGACGACTGCGACGGCGCCTCGGTCTGCCGGGCGCCAGACGGCAGCGCATCCGCCAGCGCGCGGTTCTGGGTGCGCTGAGCGGCCGGCCGGCCGGCCGCCTGAGCGGAAGGATCACGGCAATTACGAGGAACCGGCCATGTATCCCCACGATTATCGAATGAAGGCCCATCAGGACGAGGTAGCGCAGCCGACCGCGCGGCAGCTCGCCGGCGCGACAGAATGCTCGTTCTGCGCACTTCTAAGGGACCGGGCCGAAAGGACTGTTCCAGCACGTAACGGCGGCTACTTGCGCGCCTCACCATGGACAGCAGTCACGCGAAGTAATCGCGCTGTCCGCCACCGGGCAGCTTGGCATGACCGCCCCTCGGCAGATTCAGCTGACCGTCATCACCGGATTATGGCGCCTGGATGTGTGCTGCATGACGATCTCGGGTTCACCAGCGTGATCGCGGTGATCCGTGCGCCTGCGTCTGGCGGCTGCCGTGACTTGGCGGCCGGGATATCACAGGCTCATCACCGTGGCGGATGGTCGCGGGCGGGTGCGGGAAATCGCTTGCGGCCAGTCGTGCCGCGCGGTTGCCAGGCCGGACGGGGCCCCGGGTGACCGCGTTGGCGACCTCGGCCAGGACATCGGAGTAGTCGGTGAAGCCGAGCCGTTCGGCCACCCTCATGGTCTGGTAGGCGGCGTCGGCGGGCAGGACGCGGGCGATCTCGGGGAGTTCGGGGTTCGCGACGGGCCGCATCTGCTCATCGACCGTGGCCAGTTCCCGGTTGCCGGTGATCTGCCGGATCGCCTCGGCACTCCCGGCCGGGAGCAGGCCGGCGATGACCGTGGCCGTGCTGCGCATGGCCAGCAGCGGCCCTTCGGGATCGTGCAGCCGCCGTTCCCACGGGGCAAGGTGAGCGTCGATAACGACGGCGGACAGCGGCTGCACCTGGTCCCGGAGGACCGTCCGCAGAGCCTCCGGGCCGTCGGTTTGCAGGATCTCAGCGGGGTCTTTGCCGGACAGGACAGCTGATTGCAGCCGGCCGCTGACCGTGCGGAGGATGTCGTAGGCGCGGACGGCGGCCTTGCGGCCGGCCTGGTCGTCGTCGAACGCGACGAGGACGCCGGTGCTGCCGAGGTCGGCGGCCTGCGCGAGGGCAGCGGCTTGCCTGCTGGTCAGGGCGGTGCCGCAGGGCGCCAGTCCGGCGTGGCGGCCGGAATCTGCCATGGTGACGGCGATGGCGTCGAAGGGGCCTTCGACGATGACCGGCGTTGCGCCGCAGGCGAGCAGATCGCGCGCCTGGTGGAGGCCGAACAGCAGGCTGCCTTTGTGGTAGCTGCTGGTCTCGGGACTGTTCAGGTATTTCGGGACATCCGGGGGGGTTCCCGGGCGGGCGCGGCCGAGGAACCCGGCGATGTTTCCGCGCTCGTCATGGACCGGGAGCATGACCCGGTCCCGGAAGTGGTCGATGAGCGTGCCGCGGGAGGAGATGCGGACGAGCCCGGCGGCCTGGATCGCGTCGTCGTCGTGGCCGAGGGCGCGGAGATGGCCGGTCAGCGTGGCCCATCCGCCGGGGGCGTATCCGATGTGCCACTGACGCATCGCGGCGTCGCTGATGCCGCGCTCGGCGAGGTAGGCGGGTACCCAGCTCCGGGTGAGCTGGCCGTCGTAGAACGCCATGGCGTCGTCCAGGACACCGGTGATCCGCGGGTCAGGCTCCCGATGTGATGGCGGCGCGGTGACCTGGAATGCGGCGGGCTGCGGCTGGCGTTCGTCGCGGCGTGCTGTCGTTGCTGCCTCGGCTGCCGGCTGTGCGGCCAGGCGGTTGCCGGCCAGGTGATGGTCCAGCAGGCGGCTGATTTTCGCCGCGGCCGTGGTGACTCGCTCTCCGGCGGTCAAGATGGCGGCTGCGGGCTGGGCACGGGGATCGCTGCCCGCCCACGTCTGCGGGCTGGAGAAGGCGTGCCCGCCTCGGACGCCGTACCGGGCGCAGATGATGAACGCCACGGAGTCGGCTTCGGCTTTCCCGATGCCGTGGCAGCCGGAGGTCGTCGTGCCCGGCGGGTAGGTGATCGTGTTGTGCAGCAGGACGTGGCCGAGCTGATGGGCCAGCGCCCAGGCAGCCTGCCCGCTGGACAGGCCGGGCAGGACACGGATGCGCCGGGCGGCCCAGAACGTCGTGCCGTCACCGGGGCTGCCGTCCTCCGGCTCGACCGCGAAGCCCTCCCTGCGCGCGAGCCAGCACAAGCAGTCCCACAGGCCGGGCGGCACCTCCGCCGCCGACGCGGGGAAGGCGGGCGGGAGCGGGACGGGCTGACCGGTGGTCTGGGACAGATCCCAGACGTAGGCGACACGCCGGGCGTCACGCCAGCTATGGTCCTGGCTCGCCTCTTCAGCGCCATGGCGGCCTGCTTCCCGCCGCCGGCGCGTGCCGGAGAAGATCTCGATGCCCTTTTCATTCCGGTTGACCTGCCGTCCGGCTACCCGCCACGCCTCGTAGCCCCTGACCAGGGTCGCGTCCGGTATCCGGGAGGAGATCAGCAGCACGTTTGCCCAGGTCTCGCCGTGCAGCCGGGCGGCTGCCCGCAGGTACCCGGCCCAGTCCCCCGCGGAGCGGATCTGCCCGGCCGTCTCATACAGGCGGATGCGCAGTGCGGCGATCCGCTGCTCACGGTCCTCGTCCTGGCCGGGCCGGCCTGCGGGTGCCGGCCTTCTGGTCCGGGCCATCACCGGCCGCCGCTAGCTCGCGTATCCGGCTCGCCGTCCTGGCCTGCCTCCAGGCCACTGACGGCCGCCAGCCAGCGGAGCCGGTTATTCGCGACTTTGTAACCTTCGCTGCGCAGCTTCTCGGCCAGCGCGATCTGGCTCAGGCGCGTGCCGGCGTGCCTGGTACCGGCGACGATGCGCCGGGCGGCTGCGACGAGCTCCGCGTCACGGTCGCCGGGGTCCGGATCGTCCTCCTGCTGGCTCGTTTCCGGTTCTGCCCCGGCAGCCGTGACAGCACAGGCCGGCGTGCCTCCGCCCAGCGAGTGTCCGTTGAGGCTGGCTGAAGGCGCGCGGTCCTCCACGGCGATCTCGGCGGCGGTCGCGTCCCGCACGGCCGGGTGCGCGGAATCGGGTCCCGGTGCCGTGGCGGGCGCGGAGGAGATGAGGTTGGCGATGGCCGCGTGGGCCGCGTCGGCGGTGCCGTAGTCCAGCCGGGCGAGCGTTGCCGTCTGGGTCATCACCTGGACCTGGCGGAGCACCGCGACGGCGATCAGCGGCTCGGTGAACCCGGCGCGGATCAGGGCGCCATAGGCGCGGCGCTCGGCCCGCCGGATACGCCGCGCGGCGAGCCTGCCCGTGCCGGCTGCCGGCTCGTGAGCGCGGAGCAGTGCGCGGAGGTGGTACAGCCGCCTGGCTGCGGCATCGATCTGGACCCGGCTGGTAGCTTCCTCCGCCGATACCCGCTGGTCGGCGGCCATGCAGAGCTGGACCCGGAAGCGCTCGGCCGGGCGCAGCCACCGCAGCGCGTTCAGCGTGCGGTCTGCCCGGTTCGCTGTGCGCAGCCGCATTTCCCGCAGGCAGAACTCGAACAGCAGCGCAGCGATCACGGGCATCAACCCGAACGCCTCGGGCGCGGCCGGCCGGCTGGGCGCATGCGTCCAGTTGAAGAAGCTGCTGGCGGCGACCAGGCCCCACACGGCCAGCCGGGGCGCCAGGCCCGGCTCGGCCTGCGCGGCCCGGCGCACCAGCAGCACCGCGCAGACCCCTGCCGCGCCGTCCAGCGCGAAGAACAGCAGGTAAGGCCAGGGTCCGCGGAGAGCCATGTTCGAGCGGGCGAAACCCACCAGGCCCTGCGCGGAGATGCCCGCCGCAGTCGACGCGAACCCGCCGAGCAGCGCGTACTGGGCCGCGGACGCTACCGTCTCCCGTGCACGCGAGTGCTGGCCCGTCACGCGTCAGCCTCTCAGGAGGGGCATATGCCCGGGATATGCCCGGCGGTGACTGCGCCGCGCAGATCCGCCAGGAGGGCCGGTGCCGTCCCGGGCCGTGCTGCCGGGCTTGTCCCCTCGCGGCCCGCCGCAGCCGCGGGGCCTGCCGCCTGCCGTCACCGTCCACCACCTTCAAGTTGACCGATCCTGATACTGATATCAACTCAGGTTGATTTCACTATAGGTCCCGGGAACGGACGGCTGTCAACTTGAGTACGAGACAAGGAGAGGCGGCGTTTGATATAAGATGATGTGTAGTGCGGTCCAGGGAGGTGCAGTGATGCCGGGTGAGGCAGCGGGCAGCGCAGAGAGCACGCCCGTTCTGCGCACGCTGGCGGACAAGGTGAACTGGCTGATCGACCAGGCGCACCCGGCCGGCCGGGGTCCCTACACCAACAACGAGGTGGCCGACCTGATCAAGAAGACCACCGGCGAGGAGATCTCCTACACCCAGATCTGGAAACTGCGCAATGGCCAGGCGCAGAACCCGCAGATGCGCCTGATCGAGGCGATGGCCAAGACCTTCGGCGTGCCGGCCGCCTTCTTCTTCCCGGAATTCGATGAGGAACAGGCCGGCTTGCTGCAAGAGCAGGTGGAACTGCTGGCCATGATCCGCGATGCGCACGTCGACGCCGAGCAGCTCCGCGCGATCCTCCGGCTGAGCCCGCAAGCCCTCCAGGCGATCACCGACCTCATCGCCGTGACCGCCCTCGACGAAGCCCGGCGGCGCGGCGCCCCGGGTGAAGGCGGCTGAACCATCCGCCGGGGCACCTACCTGCAGGTGACGGCATAGCCGTCTCGCCCGCACGGAAGCCCCGAAGTCCTACCACCAGACGCATATCGCCTGCACGAGCTGGCGCATATGCTGCTGAGCCACCGCGGCGTCCTCGTGCTCTGAGGTCGCAAGCACCTGACAGTCCCTTCTTGTCCACGGGGCGGGTATCCCGTTCGGGTCGGGTGCCTGCGGGAGCCCGGCCTGTCACGGTATCGGTGGATGCGGGTTGTCGTCGCCGGCCGGCAGGGTTTCCGGGTTCAGCCCGAGGATCGCGCGGAGCTGGGCGCGGTCGACGCCGGCGTCGCGGATGAGAGCAAGCAGTTCTGCACGTTCCCGGAGTAGTGCGGCCCGGGGTTTGCCGCCTCTGCCCCGGTGGTCCTCGTGATCAGCACGGCCATCTGCCGGGCTGCGGGCGGCGCGGCTGAGCATGAGCTGGGCAAGCTCCGGGTCCATGTCGGGCAGCATGAGGCTGATCAGCTCCTTCCCGACCTCCGCCGTAACCCGCTGCTCGCCGGATTGCTCCGCCATCCTGCTGTTCTCCTTCCTGTCACGTCTACGGAGTCGGGCCGGGTCGTCCGGCCGGGGCGCACGCGCTCCGCGGCAGTGCCGTGCGTGCCGGTCAGCAGGGTGATCCGTGATCGGTGCTGTCATCTCCCAGTCCCCATTAGCTGGCCTGCCTGGTTCCTGGCCGTGTGGCGCTGCGGGCACCGCGTTCTCCGGCGGAACTGAATTAACCCTGTGTGATTTCACGATCACTCTGGATAAACCGTCACGGACTGCTCATACTGGATGTAACGGAGCGCAGACACCCAGGACCGGAAGCGGCGGTGCCGATTTTCCGGTGCGGTGCCCGCATGGCGAACTCGGGAGCGCAGCCAGATGACCCGTCCGGACGACGTGGAATGGCGGCGCCGCGAGGAACTACGGTCGCTGCTTACGGCCCTTCGATCACGGCGCGGCGGGAACGGCGGCAAGCGCCTGCGCCAGGACGACGCCGCGATCTTGAGCGGGCTGAGCACGCGCAGGTACGCCGCCCTGGAGCGCGGCGCTGTAGAGAACCCGTCCCTGGACCTGATCGAGAACGTGGCCAGCGGGCTGCACATGACCCCTGCCGAGCGAAGCGCCCTCCACGTGCTGTCCAGGGGCCAGGATCCGCCCATGCCGCCTGCCGCGCCAGGCGGGGAACAGCCGGAGATCGGCCCGGGCCAGCGCGAGCTGATCGCCCGGCTGGACGCCCCGGCCGCGATCACCGACGAGACGTGGACACTGGTGATCCGCAACAAGGCGCTGACGGCGTGGACAGACGGCTGGTTCGACCAGGTCCCCCAGCGCAAGCAGAACCTCGTGCTGTTCTTGTTCACGCCCGCGGCTGAGCGGCTGCTCCCCGACATCCACCCGTACCGCCGGGCTATCGTCGCCGGGCTGCGCTACCAGTACGTCCGCCATATCGGTTCGGACCGGTTCGGCGCAGTAATCAGAACGCTCCTGGAAACCGGCCCGGAGGCCCGCGACCTATGGGGGCGGCACGAGATTGTCCTGCCACGGCGGCACTCCGCCATCCGGGTCCGGCATGACCGGGGCGCGGTCGAAGCCAGCACTCTGATGACCCCACTGTCCCCCCGGACATGGCTGATGGCCGCCTGGCTGCCAGAAGGTCTGCAACCACCAGCCTGGTGAGCACACGCGGTGACGGCCCCACGGGCCCTCTGCGGCCGGTCGCCCCTGGACGGGGCCCCCGGGGTTGTTACCGGCTGCAGATTGTGAGCGCGGGGCGGCGCTGGTTGCGGGCGGGGCCGGGCGGGCTCGTGTCGCTAAGTGTGCCGCGCTGGTGTTCAGCGATGTGTAGCGGGTTCTACTCGCCGTTGGCGACGACTTCGCTGATGGCGGTGCGGGCGGGTAACGATGCCTGAGGCATGCCCGAGAATCCCTCATCCCGCCTGGGTTCCCGATGGCCGTTGAGGTGTGTCGGGTGCGGCCTGGCTGCTTGCCCCGGGGGCACAGTCACGGCAGTGAGAGCGTGCGCTGCCCGGCACAGCGCGCACTCCCGTACTGCTTAGACCCACTGAATGCCGCGGACCGCCATCGCCGTCTCCTTTCGCCGACACTGCGCACCGGGCCGATTTCCAGGTCCGTCCGCGCGTTCACCAGCCATGTTTCTCCGCCCGCAGGGGAACCGGCGGCATTTCACCTGTCTGTAAGAACTTTCGCCCGAACCCGGGATCGTGATGCGCCGTAAACAAGCAGTAGCGGCCGGAAACGACCCAGTCCCGAGAAGGGGGCGTTATTGCCCTGAGGTCACCGCTGCGGGGGTGGCCGGTGTGGCAGCTGCCCCGGTGGCTCGCCGCGTGCATCACTGCCGTGATCACGGCCTACGCCGCCGCGGCCGCCGGGGCGCTGGCATCCACGCCGATGCGGCCCGGCGACCTGCGGCTGTGCGCCGTGTTCGTCGGCTGCGGCGCGGCTTCGGTGGAGCTGACGCGCCGGGCCGGGGAGCGGGAGGGCCTGGCACGGGACGTGTACGCCATCTGGGACCTGTCCGCCGCGGTGCTGCTGCCGCCGCTGTACGCGCTGCTGATTCCCCTCCCGCGCGCGGTGCTCACCGAATGGCGCATCCGCCGCACCCTGCTGCACCGCAGGGCCTACAGCACCGCGGCTTACGGCCTGGCCTACGCGGCGGCCTCGGTGGTCTTCAGGTCCGCCGTGCCCGCCCTGTGCGGCGACGGGGGATCGGGCGGCGGCCATGCCCCGGCCTGGATCATGCTCGCTGCCGGGTGCGGGCTGGTGAGCATGGCCGTCCAGGCCTGCCTGATCCTGCCGCCGGTCAGGGCCACCGCGCCTCCCGGCACCCGGCTGCACAGCCTGGTCCTCGGCCGGGAGGCGGTCTGCAACCAGGTCACAGAGCTGTGCCTGGCAGTGCTGACCGCGTTCGCAGCCGCGCACAGCGCCCTCGCCCTGGTTGTGGCGTTGCCCCTGGTGACCGTGCTGCAGCGATCGCTGCGCCACGCCTCATTGGCCGCCGCGGCCCGGACCGACGCCAAGACCGGGCTGCTGAACGCCGGCGCCTGGCAGCGCGAGGCCGCCGTGGAGGTCACCCGGGCCGCCCGGGCGCAGACTCCGCTGGCGGTCGCCATCGCCGACATCGACCACTTCAAAGCCGTCAACGACACTCACGGCCACCTCGCCGGAGACGCCGTGCTCGCCGCGGTCTCCGCCGCCATGCGGGACCTGCTGCGCGACTTCGACCTGTGCGGCCGGTTCGGCGGCGAGGAATTCGCCCTGCTGCTCCCCCGCACCACAGCCGCCCAGGCCCTCGAGATCACCGAGCGGATCCGCCAGGGGATCTCCCAGCTCGCCATCCCCCGGGACGGCACCGCGGCAATACGGATCACCATCTCCATCGGCGTCGCCGTCCCCAGCCAGGCCCGCCACACCCTCGATGACCTCCTCGCCGCCGCCGACCACGCCCTCTACCAGGCCAAGCGCAGCGGCCGCGACCGCGTCGTCATATACGCACACACCCGGGTTCCGCAGGCCAGCCGGCCGCTGCCGCTAGCGCGCACCAACGTCCTGCTGGGTTAAGTGGTCAGGTGTTACGCGTTGACTACCGCTTCCCGCGCCGGACCCGGCTGCTGTCTGCGATGCTCGGCAGGTACGCAGCCACGCCCGAGCGGTGGCTGGAACTCTTCGACCTCACCGCCATCCCAGGGCCAGCGCGACTCCGGACGCCAGTGGACGGGGCGGCCTGACTTGCTCGTGCACGTGGCATCGCCGCAACGCTAACGTTATGAGTGTGACCGGCACTGACGTCCAGCCCGAGCCCCTCGACGGTCAGCCGGCGGCCGACGTAGCCGACCGACCGTCTCTCCTGAAGTGGCAGGCGCAGCTCCAGGCGTCCCCCGGGTTCCGCGCTATCGCCCTCACGGACCGGGTGAAGCGCATGGGCTACCTATTTCAGGGCAATGTCGCGCAGTACAAGTCCTTCGTCGCCAGCCTGCAAGATCCGTCCGTATCATTCCCGATCATGGACGTGCGTAGTCCGGACGCGCACGATGACCTCCTGTCGGAGGCTGAACGCCTGCTGCATAACGTCCTGACCGCGATGAGCACGCGCGTGGACCAGCAGCGCCGCTTCATGGACAAGTACTTCCAGGAGGACTCCGTCTTGATGACGGAGTACGGGGAGAGGGTAGCCTCCGCGTTTACGGCAAGCTCGGAGGCCGCGTTCCTGAAGGGCCTGCGCAATTACATCACGCATACCCAACTCCCGGTTGCTCAGAGCAAGCAGGAATTCGGACAGGAGTCTTTCGCGGTCACCTTCATCCTGCCCGGTAAGCCGCTGCTCACCTGGGACGGCTGGAACAGCAGCGTGAGAGCATGGATCGCCGACCAGGGCGAGGCTATCGCGATCGTGGACGTCGTCGACGTCTACGCGCGCATAACCGGAGAGTTTGACAAATGGTTGGTCGGCCGGATCGGGCTGAAGTACAAGGCGGAAATTGACGCGTTCCTGCGTGAGCAGGAGAAATACACCCGGGAAGTCGACCGGATATTCGGTACATAGCAGCCAGTAGACGCACGTGGCGGCGATGGGCGCGCGGTGTTCAGGACTGCCTGCCTGGCACCAGGATTTCAGGCGCCGGTTCCAGGCCTGCGGAGGCTGCAAGGTCGCGTTCACGGGCTCGGGCGGGCGCTTCGTCCGGGCGGGCGGGGCGGGCGGGGTGATGCGGGGCCGGATTCGCTCGCGGCTCCGGCGAGGGGGTTTTCTGTGGGGAAGTCATAGCGGGATGCCTGCACCGCAGATTCGGGCTGGCTGTCATGGTGGCTGATCACCATGACGGATGAGCCGGGAATCCTGGCCATTACTCCCGCGTCGTGCATTGCGGCTTTGACGAGCCAGTCTTCGCCGTCATCGGCGGGGTGCTGCGGCGCATGCTGGGGCGCGGCGGCCTGGCCGAGTTGCTTGTTCAGGCGGGCGACGCGGTCGCGGGCGGCGTCGAGCTGTTCAGCTTGGGTGAAGGGCCGGGCGAGGTCGTCCTGGCCGTGGGCGGCTTCGGCGGTGAGCTGGTCGATCTCGGCGAGGGTCCTGGTCTTGAGGGATTCCAGGCCGCTGAGCCGGTTCTCCAGGCGGATGACCAGCTTGGCCGGGTCGGCGGCCTTGATCTCGGCCGGGCTCATCCGGATCTCGGTGCCGGGGGCGCGGTCGAGGGCCAGGATCATGTTCATGGAACCCAGGACACGTTCGACGGTGACTGTGACGGGGAAGCCGCCCAGTTCGCCGGGCCGTTCGAGGAGGCGGCGGTGCCCGGATTTCAGGAGGGTGTCTTCCATCTGGGCGGTGACCTGCTGGAGGCGCCGCCCGGCGTCTGCCCGCTTGGTGTAGGTGAAGCCGCTGGCGGTCATGGCGAAGGCGTCCCCGCGGGTGTCGCGGCGCAGGGTGATCGCGGTGCCGATGTCGTCTGTGAGGGCGGTGAGGGCGGTGATCCGCTGGCCGGCCTGGGCGACCCGGTGCCGTAGCGCGTCCTGGTTGCGGCAGAAGGCGCGTTCGGCGCGTTCCAGGCGGGTCAGCTCGGCTTCTGCCTCGGCTTTTTCCAGTAGCAGCGGGTTGCCGGTGGCCAGTGCCTTGACTTCGTTGTAGGACAGGGCGGCGTCGCCGATGTCCTCCATCTCCCGCATGTCGAGGCGGCCCCGCATGACCTGGGCGATGAACTTGGCTTTCCGTTCGACGGTCTGCCACATGTAGGCGTCGAATGAGCGTTCGGTCACGTAGCGGATGATGTGGACGTCGCGGTTGAGCTTGCGGTTCAGGTTGCCGGGCCGCAGGATGCGGCCCTCGCGCTGTGCCACGTCGGCCGGGCGCCAGGGGCAGTCCAGGTGGTGCAGGGCGATCGTGCGGTCCTGGACGTTGGTGCCGACTCCCATTTTCTCGGTGCTCCCGAGGAGGACGGCGATGCCCCCGGCGCGGCAGGCCGCGAACAGCTCGCCTTTGTCGCGGTCGGTCTTGGCTTCGTGGATGAACCTGATCATGCCGGGTGGCATGCCGCGGGCAGTGAGCTGGTCACGCAGTTCCTCGTAGACGTTCCAGTGGTCAGACGGCGTCCCGATATCGCAGAAAACCAGCTGCAAGCTGCCCCTGACCGGCGATTCGCTGTCGTCGGGAGCGAGGTAGGCATCGTCGCGGTGCGCTTCCCAGATGGCGTGGATCCGGTCAGCGGCCACGCTGATCTTGCCGGGTATCTCCAGCACCATGCCGACTTCGGTTGCCAGCACCAGGTCCTCGCCCATTGCCTGCCACAGGTCCTCGTCCAGCGCTAGCCGCAGGTCGAGGGCGGCGGCGCGGCCGTCGCCGCTGACCTTTAGCATGTTGTCTTCTTTAGGGTGGACCCGGCGGTTGCGGATGTCCTCGGCCCGCCCGGCCAGTTCCTGCATGAACTCCACGAGTTCCTCAGACGGCTGGACGACGACGGTCTCGGGTGCGCGCTGCCCGTCGGCGGCGCGCGCGGCCAGCGCGGGGACGGGCAGCTTGAGATCTTCGGCGGTCTTGATGTCGGCTGAGACGTGCCAGCGGCGGAGCAGTTCGGGCACGTTGAAGAACCGGGCGAACCGGGATTTCTGCCGGGGGACGTCACCGCCTTCAGGTGGCATCTCCAGCTGCGTGACCGTCTCGCCGAAGGTGGCGGCCCAGGTGTCGAAGTCGGTCATCCCCGCCGACTCCAGCAGGTCCGGGCGCAGGTAGTGCTGCATCACGTACGCCTCGGTCATGCTGTTGGCGATCGGGGTCGCCGTCGCGAAGCAAATGACGCGCTTGCCGTTGCGCCTGCGCAGGTAGCTGATCTTCATGTCCAGGTCGCTGGCGCGCTGCGACCCGTCGATGGAGGCATCGGGGATGTTGGAGGGGGTACGGAGGTTCTTGTATCCGTGCGCTTCGTCGACGAAGACATAGTCGATGCCGGTGGCCTCGAAGGTGACCCCGGGGTCCTTGGCGGAGTCGAGCTTGGCCTTGAGCCGTTCCTCGGCGCGCAGCAGCGCGGCTTCCAGCCGCTTGACGGTCAGCCCGTCGCCTTCTTTAGATACCTGGATGAAGTCCCGCATCCGTTCCAGCTCGGCCTGCATGTAGTCGCCTTGGGCGTCCGGGCTCATCGGGATGCGCTCGAAGCCGGTGCGGGACATGATGACCGCGTCCCAGTCACCGGTCGCGCAGCGGCCGATGAACTGGCGGCGCCGGTCGGCCTGGAGGTCTTCTCGCTGCATCACCAGGATGCGGGCTTGGGGGTAGAGCTGGAGGAACTCGCGGCTGAACTGCTCAAGCATGTGGTTGGGCACGACGATGCAGGGCTTGTTCACCAGGCCGAGGCGGCGCAGTTCCATCGCGCCCATGGTCATCTCGGCTGTCTTGCCGGCCCCGACTTCGTGCGCCAGCAGGACGGCGGGCTCGTGGATGATCCGGGCCACCGCGGCCACCTGATGCGGGTACGGCTCGAACCCGATCGCCAGGCCGGGCAGTGATAGCTGCGCGTCATCGTAAGAGCGGAGCACGATGTCGTTGAACAGCCGGTTGTAGGCGTCTGACAGCTCGGTGGCGCGGGCCGGGTTCTCCCAGGCCCATTCACCGAACCGTTCGGCTAGCTCGGCGGCTTTCCCCTGCGCGGTGAGGGTGTCCTCGATGTTCAGGACCCAGGTGTCGTCGCCGACCTTGTCGCGGACCTCGATGCGGCGCTGCTCCAGGACGGCCTGGGCGAGCGCGGGGGCCGGGTAGCGGCTGGTGCCCCAGGTGGAGGTGCCGAGCACCGTGTGCCGGTTCCCGCGGACGGTCCATACCTGGCCGCCGGGATGCTCGACCCGCACCGTGTCGTCGCCGAGGATCTCGCGCAGGAAGTCCCGCACGTAGGAGGCGTCGATCCAGGCGGCTCCCAGCCGGGCGCTGATCTCTCCCGGTGTCAGCCCGGCGGGGATGACCTTGCGCAGCTCGGTGACGTTGATGTCGTAGCGCGGGTCGTCGGCGGCAGCCCGCTCGGCGGCTTCGAGCTTGTCGCGCACCCGGCCGGACAGGTACTCCGCGGCCGGGAGGAGGCGCCCGGTACCCGGGTCGTCGAAGACCAGGGTGCCGAGTTCGCGGCGGGCCTGTTCCTCGCTGATGCCGAGCAGCCGGGCGATCCCTTCCAGCCGCACCTCGCCGCAGACGTCCAGGCAGATCGCCAGCGCGTCGGCCGGGTTGTCGGCGCCCAGGCGGGGGTTGCGGGGAGCGACGACGCGCCCGGTGAAGATAGCGGCCTTCACCGCGGTCTGGCTGACCGGATCGAAGTGTTCCAGTGCCTGCACCAGGGGCGCGTACGGGTCTGACCGGAAGCCGCCTTGCGGCGGCCGGATGCGGGCGAGTTTCTCCTCGCCGGTCTCGGGGTCCGTCCGCCCGGTGCGCCGCCAGGAGAACCTGCCGATCGGGCCGTAGGCGCGTAGATAGGAGTCATAGCGGGCGTTCAGGTCGCGCCGCCTGCGTTCCAGTTCAGGGCTGTCGTCCAGCGAGGCGGCCTCGGCTTCGAGCAGCCCGGTCACCGCATCGCGCAGCCCGAGGAGCTGCCGCAGCTCGGCGCCCTGGCTGTCCGGCACCGGAAAGGGGTACACCTGGCCACCGGCTACCTGCGTGAATGTCCCGTCGGCCTGCGCTTGCAGGTACCCGTCCGGGTGCGCGGACCGGGGGCCGGACAGCGGCGCGGCGGCGCTCGTCCCGGCCGCCGGTCCCGGGGTCCAGGTGAGCGCGCGGGACGCGGCAGCCGAGGCGATACGGCCCAGCGCCTGCTCCAGTGCCAGGACGGTGTCGCCGTCCGGCGTCACGTCCAGGTCATCGGCGTTGTAGGCGCCGCCGTCCGCGCGCAGGGTGCCGAGCACCATATCGGGGTTGTCCAGGAAGTACTCGCTGACCGGCACCTCGGCGCCTTCCAGCTCGGCCGTGCGGACCTGCTCCCAGGGCGTGTCATCAGGCGGGCGGTCTGGCTCGCGCCGCCGGAAGATCAGCAGGTCGGTGACGACCCCGGTGCCCGCCGCGCGCTGGTGCGCGCCGCTGGGCAGCCGCACCGCGCCGGCCAGGTCCGCCAGCGCCGCGATCTCGCGGCGCGCCGCGGGGTTGCGGCTGTCCATGGTGTACCGGGAGGTGATCACCGCGACCAGGGCGCCGGGCCGGGCCAGGTGCAGGGACTTGATGATGAAGTGGTTGTGGATGCTGTGGCCGCCCTGGTTGTACAGCCGGTCGTGCAGGGCGGCCTTGCCGAAGGGCACGTTCCCGACCGCCAGGTCGAACCCTGCCCCGCGGCCCCGCGTATCCGCGAAGGACTCGTTGATGATCTCCGCATCCGGGTAGAGCGCCGCCGCGATCTGCGCGGTGACCGGCTCAAGTTCCACCCCGGTGACGCTGGCCCCGTCCGGGGCGAAGGCGATGAAGTTCCCGCTGCCGCACCCAGGTTCGAGGACCCGCCCTGCGGTGAACCCGAGCTGCCCGATGCCGGCCCAGATCGCCTGGACCAGGCTGGCGTCGGTGTAGTGCGCGTTCAGCGTGTTCCGCGCCGCCGCCGCGATCTCGACCGGATTCAGCAGCCCGGACAGCTCCTGCCGGGCCCAGGCATACTCCTCGCGGCGCTCATCGAAGACCTCCGGGACCGCTCCCCACCCCGACCAGCGGGCCAGCACCGCCTGCTCCTCCGGCGATGCCGGGCGGTCATCACGCTGGATAGCCCGCAAGGTCGCCAGCGCAGCCAGGTTGGCACGGGTACGCGCCACGGTCCCCGAAGGCGCCAGGTCATCCTGGCTGCGCGGCCGGAACCGGGCAGCTAGCTGCCCTGCTCCCGCTCCGTCTGCTCGGCGTTCACCTCCGCCCAGGCCGGATGGCTGCGGTCCACGACCTGCGGCAGGGCCAGGCTCCCCGGCGGCTGGCTGCTGTCCTCCGGGTCCTTGCTGGTCTCCGGTTCCGGTGTCGGCAGGACCCGCTCCGGCAGCACGATCTCCTCGGCCTGGCTGCGCGCCGCGGTCAGCCGGCCCGCCTTCGCCAGGTACTCCTCGCCCGGCTGATCGTCTCCGGCCAGGTCCAGCGTCAGTTCCTCGATCTGCCTGGCCACTTCCTGGCCCAAGGTCGAGAAGTAGCTGTCCGGTTCGCTGATCGTCGCGTACCTCTGGGGCAGCCACTGTGCCCAGTGCCTCTGGGCCATCAGCCCGTACCTGTTCACTTGTTTCCTCCTTGCCGGCTAGTTCCAGCAGCTCCTCGAAGCTGAGCTGGCCAGGGATCTGCGTCTTGTGGTACCGGCGCCGCCGCGCTACCACGCCCGGTCACCCCGTCCGCAGACCGCGGCGGCCGTGTAGTCGCCTTTGGTATCCAGAGGCATCATAGGTCCGCCCCTCGCGCGCTGTCAACTCAAATTGACAGTTGATCATTAAGATTTTGTATGAAGTTGATAAACCGGGCGTGCCGGAGATCGTGGGTTCGCGCTGACCGGCTCCTCTTACCTGGGCGGGGAGCTGCCCGGATGGGGCGGGATGGACGTGTCCGGGCGGGTGAGATCGCGGCGGCCGGCCCGGGTGACTGCGGCGTGGGCGTGGTGGCTGCCTGGAGCACGCCGGCGGTCATCGCGGCGGGGAAATCGGCCGCCGACAGCTGCGCAGGCTGCGTCGTGATGACCGGCTCCGGGTCAGGCTCCCTGCCGGGGAAGCTGAGGGTGGCAGTTGCCGCGCTGACGTGGGCGCAACCGCTCAGCAGCCTGCCGATGCCTTCGGCGAGCTGCCGTTGTGCGTGCTCGTCGGCTGTTGCCTGGGCGATGCCGTCGATGCAGACGGCCAGATGCGCGATCGCGTGGTGCGGGTGCGGCAAGATGGCGCGGTGATCGTCCTCGGTGAGTTCCCAGGGGAAGGGGTCGGCGGGGTCGGTGTAGCCGCGGAGTTCCTCGGCGGCGTCCGCTGCCATCCGCGCGAGCTGGCGGGCCGGGTGCTGGGTCATGACGGCTCAGCGTCTGCGGCGCTGCCGGGCAGGCTCGTGTCACCGGATGGCGTGGCCGGTCGCGGGGTGATGTCCCACCAGCCCGGCGGCGGCTGCTCGGTAGTGGCCCGCCGGGGGTCGATGTGCTCGTCTTCGGAGCACATCGAGAACGGCCCGGTCCTGCCGAGCAGGACCGGGAGGTGGTGGTCGAGGTGGTCGCGGAGCCAGGTGGCGATCCCGGTGCCGGGCTGGAGGCGGAGCGCTTCCCAGGTGTGCCACAGCGCGGTGAGCCGGGTGATCGCCTCGGCGTGCCGCCACCACTGGGCGCACCACCGGTACTCCCCGCCGAGCGGGCGGCGGAACATCGGCAGGAAGTGACTGGTTACCCATTCCTCCACGCTGTGGTAGACGGGCTGGGGTGCTGGGGTGCCGTCACCGTTGGCGGATGGCCCGGTGCCGGGCTGGATGGTCATGACGGGATCTCCTCTCGGCGCTGGAACGGCATGGCCTCGGGCTGGGTGCGGCTGTCATCGCTCTGGGCGGCGCGCTGCATGGCGGCCTCGGCCTGGGCGATGGCCGCGGTGATCTGGGCGGCTTGCGGGCCGGAGTACCAGGGCCGCAGGCTGACCAGCGCGGGCCGGGCGCCTGTGGCCAGGAGCAGGGCCGAGCCGGGCGCCAGGGCGCGGATGTCGGCGGCGTCGAGGATCTCCTGGCGGCGCAGCGAGACCTGACGGCTCGTTCGGCCGTCTCCGTAGGTGACCGAGGTGACGGGCACGTCGTGCTGGCCGACCAGGGTGGCCAGGTCCCGGGCGTGCCGCGGGTCGTCGATGCCGGCGCCGATGACCTTCTTGGTGGCCGCGCCCCACAGCGCGGCCATGCCAGGCTCGCCCCAGACGGAGACGCCCTGCTGGTAGGACTGGAGGATGGTGACGGGCACCATGCCGCGGGAGCCGAGGTGGGAGTACAACTCGGGCAGGTCCGCGATCCGGCAGATGTTGGCCGCCTCGTCCAGGATGACCGCCATGGGCGGGTCGAGCCGTCCGCCGGATCGCTCGGCCTGCCGCCGCCCGGCCCGCATCACCGTGTCGGTCAGCGCGGCGATCAGCGGGGACGCCGCTGACCGGGACTCGGTCAGCAGGTACAGGGTGTCACGGCCGGCAGCGAAGCCGACTGGGTCGAACGCCGGGAGGTTTCTGCCGAGCGGCGGCGCGACCCACGCCATGATGTCCTCGTCATTGATGCATTTCGCTGCGGTGCGGGCGGTCTGGTAGATGCCGTCGCGGGTTTCCGGTGCGCCGTTCTGCGCGCCGCGCAGGCTGGCGGCCAGGGCGCGGAACCCGGCGGCATCGAAGCAGTTCGGCGGGGATCGGGGAGCCCGCGTCGGCCAGCCACCGGCCGCACTCGCGCAGCGACCGGCCCGAGGACGCGGCGGCCAGGAACAGCGCGCACAGCAGGTCCTGGGCGGCGGGCCCCCACAGATCGCGTTTAGTGTTGTCGTCCACGGTGAGGACGAAGTGGGCGGCGAGCCGGTGGGCGGCCTCGACGGTCGCCAGCCCGGCAAGCGGGTTCCACCACCAGCACTGGCGGGAGCCGGTGATGCGCTGCGGGTCGAACAGCCACACGGTACTGCCAGCCTGGGCGCGGAGCTGCGCGGTGGCGGCCCACAGGTCGGCCTTGCTGGACGTGGCGACGACGGCGCCGGGTGCCGACAGGACGTAGGGGATGCTCAGCGCGGTCGTCTTGCCCGAGCGGGGCGCCATGAACGCGGTGATGGTGTCTTCCCAGGACGCGAACAAGGCAGGGCCGCGGCCGGCGGGCCGCTTCAGGTCGCCGAGCAGCAGCCCGGTATCGGCCGCCGGCAAGGACCGCGGATCAGACCCGGCCAGCGACGGGCGGAGCCTGATGGCGGTCCTCGCGGCCGGGACCGGTGTCAGCGGCGTGATCTGCGGATTTCCGGAGAGCGCCGCGACCGGGTCGCCGGGCCTGGGGATGCGCGCGGCGATGATCCGCCACGTGATGGTCCCGGCCGTGATAACCGTGCACGCCAGCACGGCGGCGACCAGCGCGACCAGGACGGTGGGCGTGCCGGGCCACGCCTGGCCGGTACGCCAGCGAGCCAGGCTGATGACCCACCGTTCGCTGAACGGGGGCATGTGCCGGCCGGCCAGGGCTGCGGCGATCCGGGCGGCGAGCCAGGCCAGCCATGCCGCGGCGGCCAGGCCCCAGCCGATCAGCAGCACCACCCAGACCCCGGCGCCGTTGCCGGCCAGGAGCGGCACCTGCGGGGTGTTTGCCCGCCTCACGGCGCCGTCCCCTGCGCGGCGCGGCGGCTGCTCGCCAAGCGGCTGCCCTGGGACAGCCCGGGAACCGGGGTGGTGGCCGCCGGGCCGGCGGGGAATGCGGTGGTGGCCAGGCGGGCTGGCTCTGCCGAGGACTCATCCGGGACCACCGAGTCTGCGTACGAGACCCACGCGTGGTGCTGGGCCATCCTTTGTTCCGATATGCCGGCGAATCGGTAGGTGACCGGCCCGAAGGAACGCTCGACGTGGTGATGCCCGGTAGCGGTCCTCTGGTCGGCCGGGCGTTCGCCCATGATCTCGCTGACCAGGTCGACTTGGGAGAATTGCTCGCTATCGGTGCCTTCCGCGTGGACGGAAACGTCCCAGCCGTAGGGCGGGATGGGAATCGCAGGGTTCGCGGCGAGATAGCCGGCTAGCGCGCGGAGGCCAGCGACCACCGCGTCGCGCTCGGGGGAGTCTCCCACCAGAACACGGGCATCATCCCCGGGTTGGACTGCAGCCCACCGTTGTGCCTGATCGCCAGTCAGGCCAGGTACGGGGACTGGCTGATCAGGAGACATTGTTCGTTCCCTTCTGGCTGCCGCGGATGGCCTGGTCGGTGTCGTACAAGATGTGCTCGGCGCCGACGAGGCTGAGCTCGACCGGGATTCCGAGCCTCTCCCCCGTCTTGATCAGGTATTTCCCGCGGCCGGGGTGCTTGGCGCCGGGCTGCCATGAGTCGGGTGCCGACCATGAGGTGACCAGTTCCTGCTCCGGGCCGGTGAGCGGGGTGATCTCGCAGACCCGCGTGAGTTCGCGGGGCGGCAGGCCGCCCATGACGGTGATGGCGCACCGTTCTGCGAAGCCGCGGGCCTTGGCGCGGTCTTCCTCGCCCGGCAGCGCATCGAGATCGGCGAGGGAGTGGGTGATCATGATGGTGCCCATGCCCTTGGCCCGGTTCAGCCGGGTCAGGCTGTCGGCGTACTCGACCAGGCCCGGCGCGCCGCGCAGTGCCCGCCACAGCTCGTCCATCACCGCCAGGTAGGAGCGGCGGGGGGCGAGGTGCTGCTCAGCCAGGGCCGCGGCGGCGTCGACCATCGCGTACCCGTGCGACCAGGTACACAGCATCGCGGCAGTGAGCAGGTGGTCACCTGCCGCGCCGACCCGGCTGATGTCCACGCTGACCGCAGGTGCGTCCAGGTCGACCGGCCGGGAGGTCTGCCCGTCGAACACGCCAGCCAGGCTGCCGGTGCAGAGCAGGTCGAGGGTGAAGACCAGGTCCGATACCCGGTCCCGGAACCCGGCCGGGGTATCGGTGCGGGCAGCGGCGCGGAGGGTGTCGGGACCTTGCTCGATGACGGCCAGCACGTCGGTGACGGCGGGCTGGGCCGAGGTGAGCCGGTCATCGAGCAGGTCGATGGCGCGGCCGAGGATGACTTCCTCGGCGTTGGTGATGGGTGCTCCGCGGATGAGCGTGCACAGGGCCATCAGCAGGGACAGGCGGCGGGAGCGGACCTCCCACCGCAGCGCCTGCGCGTCGGGGCCGCTCATCTGCCGCAGCGCTGCGCCCAGGGGGCCGGCGTCGAGCGGGTTGATCCGGTCCATGCCGCGGCCGACGCGGATCACCTGGCCGCCGAGATGCTCGACCAGCATGCTGTAGTCCGGCTTGGTGTCCCCGAGGACCAGGACCCGGGTGCCGGCCGCGACGGCTCCGGTGAGCTGCCTTTTGACCAGGGTGGATTTGCCGGTGCCCGGCTGGCCGAGTACGAACTCGCCTGGGTTAGTGATCAGCCCGGCGCGCAGCCAGGCCAGCGGGTCTAGGCACACCACCTCGCCGAAGAGCTGATGCCGTCCGACCGGGGTGCCGATGGCCGGGGTGCCGGAGCCGGCGGTGAACGGGAACAGCCCGCAGATCTGGGTGGTGGTGGCCTGGTACTCCGGTGCCGCGGCGACGTGCGCGGCGCGGCCGGCGCCGGGGATCTTCCATCCCCAGGCCGGCGGGACCGGCGGCTGGCGTGCCGGGTAGGCGGCGCCGGGGCCTGCCGCCGGCCAGCCGGCGGGCTGGCCTCGGCGCGCCGCGGGCTGGGCGGACCGGGCGGGGTGCAGCGATGTCATGACGGCTCCTGGTGCTAGCGGGGCATCCGCCGGGCCAGCTCGGCGGGGCAGATCCCGCACGGGAGGGTCGCGGCCCACCCGGCGGCCTGGCTGTAGGTCATCCGTCTCATGCGGATCTTGGAGGATTCGGCGGCGGCCTCGGTCTCGGCCGCCGCGCGGGGCAGCTCGGCGTCGCTGGTGACGGTGACGGTGACGTACAGGGAGACCAGGCACACCCCGGCGCCGGCGGCTTCCTCGGCCGCGGCCTGCCGGGCGCGGGCCTGGTCGTAGCTGTCCCGCGCGGTCTCATCCCGCCCGGTGCGGCGCTTGTACACGGCCCGGAACTGGGCGGCGTTGACCTCGCTTTCCAGCACGCGGGTGGCTTCGGCGGCCGGGAACGGCCGGTATTGCAGGCTGACCCGCTTGGGGTGGCGGCCCGGGGCGACCAGGCGGGCGAGCACGTCGGCGGTCACGGCCTGCCGGGGTGCCTCCTGCCATGCCCAGGTCACGCTGATCCCGCTGTCATGCCGGTAGCAGCCTGCTTCTTCCTGTACCCCGACCGGCCCGGCATCGGCCCAGCTCAGCTCCTGCTCTGGCGGGGCGGGCTGCGGCGGGGCGAGGATGCGGTTGATCTCACCGCGGGCTGCCGGGTCGAACGCGGTGCGCACGATCCCG
>Ga0137390_10000924_pt1 | contig 21087 bp, 17 predicted proteins | sample 15con2h24AmetaG_FD_104937 | JGI IMG/M metagenome (GOLD analysis project Ga0137390, IMG submission 104937) | Vadose zone soil microbial communities from Angelo Coast Range Reserve, California, USA - 15con2h2.4A metaG | ecosystem: Environmental > Terrestrial > Soil > Vadose zone > Saprolite... | reverse complement strand
TACTGATTTGGAAATAGACTTTGAACTAGGTGCAGCACAGTGAGGACGATGCTCGGCTGGTTTGTGAATACGTGTGGAATCAGGCACTCCGGGACGCGCAAGGACTCAGCGCCGAGACGCACCAACGATGTAGACGTAGTTTCAGACCTTTCCGGTTCCAGTTGGCAGTACGGTGGGTGGTTGGTATTTGGATACCGAGTAGACACATACACGGGCAGGGACTCGGGTCAACTCAGGCAGTACTAACAGTTACCCCTCCGAGCCCATCGGCCATGTTCCCTCAGTCGGCCATTTAAGGTTTCTCCCCCAATTCTTGCTCAATCGCCACAAAATTTAATATACACCATCTCTTACTACTTCTCAACAAAGCCCATATATATATATATTGTAAAAAAGGTGATTGTGTGGTGAGATGTAAAGGCATGTGCTTCATCACGTCTGCCGTCTGCCGTTCTTGTCCTTTCGGGGAAGATTATACGTCCCGGTGGGGGGGATTTAAAGGGGTGCAGCAACTACGCAACGAGAGAGGTAACAAGAAGTATAAGCTAACGATAAGATGGATAGCAGGCCACGAGGGCGTAGACGAGAAGGCAGATAGGGAGGCGAAGAAGGTGGCGGACGGGCAAAGCTCAGTCAAATCGACGCTGCCGAAATACCTGCGAAAGGGAATTAAAAGCAGCATCTCGGCGAGAAAACAGAAACGCAAGGAGGGATTAAACAAAGCTGGGAAAAGGAGTGGCAGTCGTCAATCAGATACAAGAGATTCCCGGCAAAAGACATCTCAGTACCATCTTCCAAAAAGTACATAGAACTGACGAGCGAACACAGGTTAACGCGGCCAATGACCAACTTGATATTCCAACTTAGAACGGGGCATGCGCCCCTAAACGAGTACTTACACAGGTTCAGAAAAGTAGAAAGCGCCCGATGCCCAGCATGCGGTGAGGCAAGAGAAACTGTCGAGCACTACTGCTGCGCTTCCCCAAATACGCGCACGAGCGCTGGCTACTCTTAAAGCACACGCAAGACGGAAACGCGAACCTAACGGACATACTAGCAAACCCGAAGATCATACTCCCACTCGCCAACTATGTGGAAGCAACGGGAAGGCTGGAAGTCAAAAACCCTGCAAAGGGAGCAACAAGCGGAGTAAACGCAACCGAAAGGAGCACAATGTATATATGCAAATAAACACGCAAGTAAATACGCAGAGCCAGTACAATACGAAAACGCTCCAAGAAGTGCTGAAGAAGTCAGGGAGGAGAGAAGGCGAGCGAGTGGGGAAGAGGAGAAAGGCGGCGGGAGAGGATGACGTGGGCAGAAGGACCGACTTGGAGGGAAGGACGGAGACAAGGCAAGGCAGAGCACGCACACGCGGGAACACGCGCTGGCGCGATGAGACAAGAACAAGCACGCACCCCACCACAACTCACGAACCAAGGGCCCACTGGCAAGTGCATCACGCCATCGTGCTGCCAACACTCCAACACATTCGCTCTACCCCATGAGCACCGATAAGACTCACAACGCCGGCCGTAAGGCTGGAGGAGCGGTCGATGGAGGGGTAATTGTTAGATGACAGGGAGGGACTGGCGACAAAACAAAACAAGCCGCGGCCGCCGTTCCGAGTCTGTTGGGCCGTTGATGACAAAGACGGACTTTTTCGCGACACCCACAAAACAGCCTGCGTGCGCGGGCACGACTTCTCATGGTTTCCGCCCTCGACGTGGCGGTGCGCCACTCACGCCTCACTCATGCGCAGGCTCGGCCAACCTCGCGTTGGCACGCGTCCCAGCCCCAGCACGGGGTGCCCGTACGCGACGACAAGAATGGTGCGTCGTCGGCCGGCAACCCCACCCCACTCACACTAGGTACTTAGGGGCCTCATCGTCCCAATCGCGCAGCCTAAAGCTTCGAATGCAGACCCAACACTTCATGACGGGCATCGTTCCTGTTGTCTGAGGAGCTAAGCGATCCGTCGAAAGGCATTGTTGCCCCGTGGACCAAAAACTGGCAGAGATAATAAGCCGGCGTTCCCGACGAAGATAGGTTAGAACACGGGATTCGAGTTACGTTTTGAGGTGTGCTTGGAGGCTGACCATAACCTCAAACTACTATAGCGTTATCACGATTGCTTTTCCTGCCCATCCTTGGTAATGACCGAATTTGTTATCATAGGAATGAACGGCTGGAGGACGGCTCGTACCTAGGTCCCATCCGTCAGAGCGCCTCACATCGCCGGTGCTTCTCGACACCCCTGATCTAGAGGTAAGGTTTCAGTTACCGTACGCCCCGGCCTGGGCCACCGTCGCCAATGCAGGGCCATCCAGCTGTCATGACTGTGACTTGGCGTCCTTTCCTCAATCCCGTTCCTCGTTCGTACTCGTCTCGCCTCTCCCTATATTCTATCCCGTTACCCTGACATTGGCCATCCAGAGAATTCCGGCGTCCCCACCAGCCCGTTCTTCTCGTTCTGGGAGGCTAGTGGTGGATGTGTCCTCGGTGCGCCCAGTTGGGCGGCCAAGTTGGCAAGTTCACGGGGTTCATAGTGCGGCGCGTGGGAGGCAGAAAACGTTGTATACCGCAAGGATGCGGAGAAGGTACTCGTGGGTGAACAATAATAAAGTGATGTTGGAAGAGCGTACATCGATAAGGTTAGACGAGGAGGTTATCGCAGGAGGATTGTGCGCAAAGAGCCTAATCAGGATGAAAGAAACCAAAGCAGGTATTCGTATTCCTCTGGGTCTCTCACTGTGTATGCTACTATTTCGTCAGATGGTATTGACGAACGTCTTATTGGGCTGATGACGTACCCTCTACGAGCAGATATCCGATGGTTTAATGTGCAAGCTTCGCCTAGATGTAATGATTCCAAGCCAAGCGATCATTCACCCACTTATGCCCCTTCGTCATCGCGATTCGATGCTGAATCCCGAATAACATTACGGTGTGTACGTGCGTGGGGTCGTTACTTTGCTATTACTGATGCTCAGAGAAGAGGAATCGAGCGCAAGTACATTCTGGTCCCGCTCCCTGCCTGGCTGGATGTCCGTCCTGGGTACTACCTTGAATGCCGTCAGCACCCGCCCAACGTCACTCAGAATTCGAATATCGAGCTAGTAGAAGAAGCCAAAGTCGCCTGTTGTTGAAGTACGATTGCGCAAGCTAGTCTTTGGGGGCGATGAAAGGCAATTAGTAACTTGCTCGTCGATCCAACGCGCCACCACCGAAATCGGAGAACCCTTGCTTCTTCGATTCGGACGACGAGACTGAGACACGATCTTCATTCATCGAATGATCCGGAGTCGGTAAGCGATGATAACATTCCCAGGACCTAAGTGTGCTGTAGCATGACGTTCGCCTTTAGTGGCGGGTCACAGAAGAGCTAAATGGACCTTGTTAAATACTACTAGGACATACATGATAGCCGTGGGCCTCGCAGATCGTATGGTAGGAATTATGCCATGTAATATGAAAATGAAGTGGGACATATGGTACAAGAGGTATCGGATAGTAGAAGTCGGACGATGAGAGGTAGTAATCATTACTTGGCCGTAGCGTCACCGGCTTGTGTCAGCTTTCAGAGCGTCGTCAATGTCACTCAGAGCGTCACTGGCCTTGGCCGTAATGTCACGCACAGCGTCACCGGCCTTAGCCTTGGTTTCGCTTAGAGCGTCGCTGGCCGTAGCCTTAGCGTCACTGAGAGCGGCGCTGGCCTCGGCCTTAGTGTCACGCACAGCGTCACTGGCCTTAGCCTTGGTGTCACTAATAGCGTCGTTGGCCTCGGCCTTAATGCCCTTGATAGCGTCACTGGCCGTAGCCTTAGTGTCAGTGAGAGCGGCGCTGGCCTCGGCCTTGATATCAGTGAGAGCGTCACTGGCCGTAGTTTTAATGTCACTGAGAGCGTCACTGGCCGTGGCCTTAGTGTCACTCAGAGCGGCGCTGGCCTCGGCTTTAATGTCACCGACAGCGTCACTGGCCGTAGCCTTAGTGTCACTGAGAGCGGCGCTGGCCTCCGCCTTAATGTCACCGACAGCGTCACTGGCCGTAGCCTTAGTGTCACTGAGAGCGGCGCTGGCCTCCGCCTTAATGTCACCGATAGCATCACTGGCCGTAGCTTTAGTGTCACTGAGAGCGGCGCTGGCCTCCGCCTTAATGTCACCGATAGCGTCACTGGCCGTAGCTTTAGTGTCACTGAGAGCGGTACTGGCCTCGGCCTTAATGTCACTGAGAGCGCCACTGGCTGTAGCCTTGGTGTCCCTCAGAGCATCGCTGGCCTCAGCCTTGATGTCACTCAGAGCGTCACTGGCCTCAGCCTTAATGTCACTCAAGGCGTCACTGGCCTCAGCCTTAGCGTCACTGAGAGCGTCACTGGCCTTGGCCTTAGTGTCACGCAGAGTGTCACTGACCTTAGCCTTAGCGTCACCGGCCTTAGTACGCAGGTTGGCCATAGCGACACTGGCCTTACTTGCAGCCTTCGTACTCAGGCTGGCCATTGCATCACCGGCCTTACTTGCAGCCTTCGTACTCAGGTTGGCCATTGCATCACCGGCCTTACTTGCAGCCTTAGTACCCAGGTTGGCCATGGCGTCACCGGCCTTAGAGTCACTCAGGCTGGCCATGGCGTCGCCGGCCTTAGTACGCAGGCTGGTCATGGCGTCACTGGCCTTCGTACCCAGGCTGGCCATGGCTTCACTAGCCTTCATGCGACTCGCCCTGGTGCGACTCGACATGGCGTCACTGCCGGTGTCACTGGCGGCCTTGATTTCATAGTCTTGGACCTGCTCTTCACACCAGTCCCAAACTTTCATCGCGAGGTCTTCGTTAAGCGCCTTCCTATGTGGTAGCGTGAGGCGCGCCCAAGCGGTGAGATACTTAGAGAGGTTTTACACGTGTGGTAAGTCGGTATTCCAGAGGCATATTCGGAAACTGGACGGGGCACGTACCTTGCCATTGAGTCGGCCTGCGGCAGGATCGGTCCCGGCGTACAGGGAGGTGATCGCACGGAGAGACGCATTAGAAAGATCGGACAGACGTCCTTCTGCGGCGTCGATGTCCTCAATACGAACTTCTGGACGTTGCTCAACATTACGAAGAAGGGGCCGGGTAGCACGGTCCTCCATGTCACGAGCATCCTCTGCGAGCTTGTCCAAATCTCCACCTTCGACGATGAAACAGATAAGCGCCACCACCATCTGCTTGATGCGGGTGAAAATTGAGCCTGCGACACCCGCAAAATCGGCGTTGATGGCTCCTGGGAACAGGGAGATAGATACGATCCCGTCGTCTCCGTATCGTCGTGCGAGTTCATTCGAGAACAAAATATTTCCCTTTGGATGATTAAAACTTCGTTCAATCTGCATAGGAAACATAGACTAACCAATCTGCTCTGAGCATTAAGCTGGGCCATGCCAACCCTCCTGCGGGCTTCATATCCTTCATCTCCTGTCTTGATCGTTGTCCATCGAATGCCCCCTGACGCCCCCATATGGTGGACGATTGAGCTTACGTGGATGACACGCACAGTCCCGGGGGGTGACGCCTTTGCGGTGGCCGTGAGGACGGGAAGGAGCAGCTTGGTGAGGTAAAAGTGACCTGTACGTGCGTGTGTGAGGAGGCGGTGCCGGATTGTGGATTTTTAGTTATTTCGTACCTAATACGTTCGTTCCGAATTGTATGTCGTATCCTTGGGCCGTATCTCTCTCGGTGGATGCGTACGAGATGCCGCTGCGTCCGATTAGTGACGCACTTTTTCTCGCGAAAGCACACGAGGAAAGGCCTACGCGTTGTTGTAAAGGGTATGAAGTTCGGTTTCCTTTTCCATGAACTCCTCGGCAGCCGTCTTGACGGAGTCGAGGTCCGCTAGGTCGAGCTTCAGATAGAAAACGGCCTGGTTATCTGTAGCTGCCTTGAGGTCATCGATTGATGGTTGTGCCTTCTCTGCCGACCGGGCAGCGATATATACTGTGGCACCTTTTGAGAGCAACACCTTCGAAAGGCCCAAATCAGTGAGAATCGCATCATCGAAGAGGGGAGAACCTCACTCGCGCGGTCTCCCTCCCTATACCACGATTGCCACCAGTGATTATAGCAACCTTCCCTTTCTGATCAGGAACATTGTCCACCGTCCAGGTCGTCTTTGGGGGAACGAGTTGGCTGATGACCCCGATGCGCCTTGGCATGGCTCAGACTTTCGCAGGTGGTGGTGAGGTGTGGGGGAAAGCGGAGAGCGGAGGGTGAAGATGAGCTTATGTGCCAAAGGGCTCGGAGCATTAGTTAAGTTACCCGGGGTATGATATCCTCAGGAAGCGCCCTGGACACATGTGGCAGGGGCCGGTGTTGAGTATTTCATTTATCGATACCCGCCACGCCGGCAAGGGTCATTCCCCATAACCGTGCAGAATAAATCACAGCAACAAGCTGCATCACAGCTCCAGCGAGTATTGACTGTGTCCGCGAGTCAAGGCTTGACAAGGCGGTACATTGAAGTCGGACAAGCCAAACGCAAAAGTGGCGGCCGCCGGGACACAGACAAGGCGTTGCTGACAGAGGGCGACATTAGGTTACGGAAAAATGGGCGGAGCTACACTGGCAGTCTGACAGGAGGTTTGCGCCGGTAACGCGCCTCGTTCTTCTGATGCATTCCATATTGAGCCTTACATTCAGGGCACGAGAACCGAGCGCGAACCGGCCAAGCACTTGAAAGCTCAGCGAGGAAATTATTATAATCCAAATTCGTCGATCAACCCCGTTCTGTCGACTTCCATTCGGCTGCCGATGTCAAAGACCGGCTTCTAGCCTCATCGCCGTCCAATTTGGACAGTCGGATCACCTACAAGCTTTCGGCTGCGTTTCGGCTGCGTCTATCTTTTAGTAAGTATTTATTGTTTGGATTTCTCCAAGGGGTTAACACATCCACCAGATATTGTAACTGGTGCTGGGTGGACAAAGCGCTCGTAGGGAAGATGTTTCCCCGCTGCAGGAACTGTCAACAGGATTACAATATGTCTAATGTGTCTGAGAGTATGAACGTAATCTCACAACCACCACTCCAGCAGGGTAAGGGTAATTCAGCTGCTTCCCTTTTCTGTCGCCTCCCACTGGTAATGATCGGTTGTCCCAACGCGCATGAACGACTTGAAACCGGTTCAAGCCGAGCGCTATCCTGGCGCCTCTTCTCGGCTTCTTGCGTGTAGAGCCTGGCTGAAGGCTATGGGCCGCGATCATCGTCTAGAACTCGCCGTTAATAACATAAAGGACGCGGATCCGAGCTTGAAGAATTAGACAGGATTAGGGGTTTTTGCATCGCATGACCATGTAGCAATCGACCAGAGAGATGAAGGGGCTTCGAGCTCATGTTTTGCGTCTTGTGGGGTACGGTACAACGCTCGGTAAGAGAGGGTGGATGTCCAGGCGAAAAGTGACCCTTGTTCATTTGTGCGTACATGTCGTCCCGATAGAAAACATCACAAGTACTGTCAACTTGTAGTCAAGCCAATCGGCACGGCACAGACCACGTCCCCCGGCGACGGCAGAATAGTCCACAGTCCTTCCAATCTAGAGAGTATTAGTATCGATTACGATTGGGTTTCCGGGGAAAGGCTCGCCGAGCTGGAGTCGTCCGAAGCCGGAAGTCAAAATTAAGTCCCGATATGGAAGCTTCAGAGAACTGGGAAACACGCATATCCCACGCCTTGCTGTTCTGCTGTTCTATTCAGTGTCCAAAACGCCGATAACCTGTAGGCAGCACACTCTGCAAGGGGAGATATAGGACGGTTCGTTCGGGCGTGCGTGCGTGTAACCGAACCTTCAGTCCGGTCTATGAAGATCGAAGATCGAGACCAGCAGCCACCAGCGATACAAATCGGAAAGATCCTCGACTGGAAAATGGGAAAAAGGTGCCGCAGAACTGATTCCGGAATATATGCCGTCATGAATATAAAGGAGTTGTGACAGTATCAAAAAATGTGCTCACACGTGGTGTCAGCTTCAAAGGGCTAGTCATTGCTGCCATCTCCTTGACCCGGACACATTCGTACTCGACCCAGTCATGGCTAGATTAACGAGGAAATTGGTACGGGACTGGATATCTCGAACACCAACGGCCTTGACGTGTGGAAAGTAGATGATGACGGAATCGGATCCGGGTTCAAGATATGTGGCTGCGCGACTTGAGATTGTCGCATCGGCGATTGGAGGGGTTTGGGGCCAAATACAGAGGGCGTATTTGGGGGGTTAGACGTATTGGGTAGGAATCCACGCCTCCTATGCCAGGCACCGGTCACAGGAATGGAAAACTAAGGGGAGGCCATCCAAATATCGATGTGATGGAAGCAGAAGGGAGGATCGAGGATTCCTTGATGTTGTTCACATCAACCGTTTCATGTTCGACTGACTCGGGCCGAGACGAGCACGTGATTGCAGAAAATAAATGAATTTGCCCACCAGTTTGCCCCCGTGACGTTGGCCAATGGGCACGCTGGTATACAGACGGCGGCGGATAATGTACAGTATACGATGGTAGCAGATGAAAACAGGAACCAGGGTGTACGGTATACAGTACAACAGTCAAGGGCGGAATAGTCATACTACAGTGAGTAGGAAGGGAGTCATATCACAGTCAGTCAGATGTTTTTGACCTGATCTTTCTACCATTCCCACAACTTCTCGGCATCGGGGTTGAGAGTCAGCTTATGAGGAAGCATAACACATGCCCAGGCAGTGAGATACTAGAAAATGTTCTCTCCAAGTTAGCCGACACGCTACGGCAGTGTTCGTGGCAGGTAACTTACCTTCCCACTAAGCTCGCCCGCAGCCTGAGCGGGGGCCGTGCCGGCATACAAAGTAATTGCACCGCGGGAGGTTGAGCTATCGATCGGTGGAGAGGAAGGTGTCTCCGTCTCCCCCGTCGCATTAGCCAGGGCACCAGCATGGGTGTGCTCCGTGAGATTGGATATGGCCCGACACTCGTTCCTGAAAAAACTCATGTCTCCGCAGGAGGTTACGAAAACGAGTATATATTTGAAGACCCGTACGACGCGCTGTACGAGTGAGCCTGCTTGACCCGAGACATCTGTTCCCGGATGGAGGGAGATGGACACGATGGCTTCAAGTTCGTCGCCGTATCTTCGGGCGAGTTCATTTAAAAAGAGGATAATACCCTTCGGCAGAATTTGGTGAAATAAAAGTGACCTGTAAGAGCAGGTCTGAGGTCGTGGTCTCTTGTGGAATTTACCTCGTTTCGTACCTAGAACGTTGGTTCCGAACTGCAGGTCGTAACCTTGGGTCGTGACCTTATCGACTGGCGTGTTCACCACGCCGCTGGGTCATGTTAGACACGTGTTTCGCAAGGAGAACGCGCACGAGGCCTACACATTATTATAAAGCGTATAAAGCTCCGACTCTTTGCGTATGAATTCTTCAGCGGTAGTCTTGACGGAGGGGAGGTACGCCAGGTCGAGCTTCAGGAAGAAAATGGAGTCGTTTCCTGTGGCCTGTTTGAGCTCATCGACTGCGCTTCGTGCTCTATCATCTGAGCGAGTGGCGATGTACACTTTAGCGCTCTTTGAGAGTACCACCTAGTAATGCTCGCAATCAGTGTGGGCCTGAAATGGTGCGAGAACAAGGCATCATAGTCACTCATGCTGTCTCTTTCTCCATGCCACGATTGCCGCCAGTGACTATCACAACCTTCCCCGTCTGGTCGGGCATCTCATCGATAGTCCAACTTGATTCAGGAGGAACCAGTTGGCTGATAATCTAAGCTCGTTTCTCAGACATGGCTCAGGAGTATAGTAGTGAAGATAGCAGCGAGGACAGGAGCTGGTGGGGAAAGAGCTGAAATGACGCAACAACTACAGCGATATTTAGTTTGAAGCTGGGATATGATATAACACTTTACGTACTAGAAGTCAAGAGGGCCAGAAGAACATGCACATGTATAGAGGTGATAAATATGCGTTCATTAAATTCGCTATCCTAGCGATCGCACAGGACATCCCTTGATTGGGCAGAATATTTTGTAGCCCTGCGCTGCAACTCGTAGCCTTAGAGAGTAGTGATTTGAGCTGGCGACAACTCGGGCTGTAGTCACCCAAGACCAAGAAACCACAAGCTGAGACGAGCGACACACCCCAAGAAGAGAAAGCGATTTTCGAGCACGGTGGAGCTACGGTGGGTTTAGTATTTACACCAGTTCAGTTTCAACATCTTAGTCACAACATCATCACATCAAGTCAGATGACCACCCTCCTACTGTGGTAAGCTTGGCCTATTTAAACTCCGCTACTACGAATTCCGGATTTCCGAAGATCCAGATCCAGGCGACCAGTCCTGATTAGGCACAAGCAAGGCGGGGGCAGGCCGGTGTTTGCTGCTTGTACCGCTTGTACCGGTGATTCAACGTTGTTTCCAGTTCGGTCAAGGGGCACGTAGGCGTGATGTAGTGGTAGTAAGGCGAGGTGAACAGCCGCACGATGCGAATGTGACAACTTGAAGAGTGTGATGTGCTGGTAATACCCAGGCCGCATGTTCGACTACGGATCACGCCGGAAAAAGTGGACAAAAACTCTGTTGCGCAACCCCGTTTATGAGTGATCAATCGACTTCCCACTTTGCGGCGTCGTCCATGACAGCTGAGCCCGCTGAACACTACTGTATTTCTGCCGACTAGCAGACCATCGGCAGACTCGGCATCGTGCATTGACATTTCATCAATAAGACCCTTGATGTGACATAACTTCACATAAGAAGGGTCCGTCCCTGGCATTTCCATCTCTTCTTTCTATCAAATGCAAACAGATCTCTAGCGGTCCTATTTCGATCCACACTTTCTCATAAAGCTTCTGTGCTCTGCCAGCAGAATAGGATCAAATTGAGGGTAACGGGTTAACCGTGGTGTATGCACTGCACTGCTACTGGTAGTATCGCCTCCTTGATCGTCCGTGTTCCCGCCTTTCAGGTTATCGCTATCCATTTCCATTTGATGAAACTATAATAAGTCCGCACCCAAGCTGGCGCGTCACAATGTTTGCCTCGTAGAGGGCGCTGCGACTCGGAGTTCACAGTGCATAGCTTGTGGCCCTTGGCTCCCATCTACCAACCCCGGGCCACCCATCGTACTTCTTGGTCCTACAGTAGACTGTATGGACCTCGCTTGCACTCGCACAAGGTAACTGCATCAATATTTCAACACAAGTCATTCTTCATGCTGATTTTTGACCATCGGAGTTAATGTATGAAGCCTAACGTCACGCCTCTCATCTAACAAACGTACCAGCCATCAAACAACTCCTCCCCATTCCAACGGGGTCTGCACATATCAACTTCAATTATTCCCGGATGTATCCCGGGGAAGGAGGCACCCATGTCAATCCATGTCTGGGGCTGATTCCGGCATGAGCGACTCTACCCATTCGATAGTCCATTATGATGACCCTGATCAACCATTGGGCTTGAAGCAGCTCTGCTTCTCAATCTTACGCACACGGCCCGGCCTCGTGGGGGGTTGCATGGATCGCAACCGTTGCGTAAGAGTTGGACTCAGAAGCAAGAGTAAGGGCGAAAGGGTGCAGTGGGCACTGGTGTTGGCATCGCTGGGCAGTCACTGGCAAGTTGTCGAGGGTGCCGCGTCGAACGAACGAACCCGACAAACCCCTTGTCTTCTGCTAGAGCTCCTGCTCGAGCAACAGGGAAGGCGCACCCATCGGCACTGCCGCCTGCATAGCCTAGTATGTGGGGCGAACGGCCGACCTCCTCACCCAAGTAATCAAACCAATCGAACAGAACCCAATGCCTCAACCAGGGATGCCGCGCTTCGCTAGCGACAACCCTTCCATCCCAGTGCCTCGAACGTAACTCACAGGATCACTGGCAGTCTGCCCACATCCCTGAATTCTCTCAAGCCATCGAGAACACCCTAAACATGTACAACCAAGTTGAACCAACTTAAGGAAACCATACGCCGGGTCCTGCCTGCCAAAGTCCTCAAATCTCTACTACACCAAGGTCGCCTCAGCCGCTGGCCCCATGATGAGTGAGCAAGACCCGGGTTTTCCCTACGACCACCTACCAAAGAATATGTTCGCACATTCGCATGCGCAGACGCCATCTCCCTCTGGCGTGTCTGCCGGAGGGAAGCACCGAGACAACAACTGGCCTACCTGGCCCTCTCAAGACCACCCAGATGGGAAAATCCCCCATTTATTTAAGACTTGGCAACACAATCTAGACTCGTCTTGTCCGCCGGTATTCGCCTTTTGACCATGCATGCGTTTACAGGAGAGTACACCACACGCCAGTCCAGAAGCGGCCAATTCACCACGTATTCTTACATAGCATAGATTGGCTATACCTATAGCCATGCGCATCTTTGTACATACATACGTGCTGTGTGTGATAAATACGTTGAAAAAGAAAAGAGAAAATGCTCCCTTCCCTTTCCTGTATAGGGCGTATAGTGAAGGTACGCAGGCGGTGTGAGCGAGCTGTGCAGGAGACAGGACACACGCTACCGTGCTCACCATCGGCGTGGAAACTTGCGTGGTCCCCGGAAGACAACGGCATCCATCAGTGGGGGTCCTCAAGCGCAGCAAGTCGTTCCACAAGGTCGTCCATAACATCTCTCTGGGGCTGACCCTGACCCAGACCAGCGGCGACAACAGGAGAGGCAGCGTCGCCCGTCGCCTCCTCCTGCATCAGCTCCTGCTGATCCAGCGCGGCGCCAGTCTTCACAGGGACGAGCGGCGCGCTGCGCGGCTCAAACCCCGGCGCAATCCGGCGCAGCGCCTCGCGCTTCCGGCGCTGTTTCTCATCTTCCCGCGCGTGGAGGTAGGCCTCGCGGCGGGCGGCGTGCGCCGCGATCGTTGCGCGGCGCTTGGACTCTACGGCGAGGACGTGGGGCTCGAGCGTGAAGGGGTAGACGAACTGGGGGGGTGTGGGAACGGGGAGCGATCGGTCAGAAGATGAGCTCGGCGGTTATGCGAATGGGCTCCCGGTTGGAGCGGCGGGCGAGATGATGTCGGGTGAACTTACATACGCGTTTACGCTCTCTGGGAGGGGGTGGATGTCCGGTGGAAGTTCTACCTGGAAAGATGATACATCGGCAAGAGAACGAGGGTGACGAATTCGAGTGGTCTGATCATGGGGGTTGGCCTTTTACTTACTGGTCGAGGTACACGAAGGCTAGGTGACTGGATCAGGGGTACGCGAGACGCTGCGGCATAATGGGACTTTGCTGTATTCGGCTGGAGATTAACAAAGCGGAACGTCGGACAGGTTTTAGAGCGTACATTGGTCGTGAGACATCGATATGTATCGATGCTGGTGATCTCAAGCTGGAGGGTCGGAATGACAGGCTGTCACGTGACCACTCCACACAAGGAACAAAGCCTAGGGTCAACAGCAACAGGAACAAGGGTGTAACAACAGTTTTTTTTTCCGTCCATTTGCGTGCCTTGGGTACAAAACCCTACAGGTACATAGTATGCCGTACAGGGTAACAATAGGTTCAGACACCTAAACATCCTTGAGTCCCTTGACTTGTTCTTCACACCACTCCCACAGTTTCTTCTCCAGCTCAGGATCGAGTGCCGTCTTATTCGGAAGCGTGACCCGTGCCCAAGCAGTGAGATACTATTAAGAAACCGTTTTTAGACGAAAGTCGGTACGCCGTCGGCAATTATAGAAGACAGGGATACCCACCTTGCCATTGAGCTCGCCGGCTGCAGGGGCAGTGCCAGCATATAAGGGGGTGATCGCCCCGTGTGAAACCGAATATGTGATCAGCCGTCCAACACGCTGTATGAGTGAAACCGCATGACGACCGAGATCCGTGTTGATGGCTCCTGGGTGCAACGAGATGGACACTAGGCCTTCACCGCCGTATCGCCGAGCAAGTTCGTTCGAGAACAGGATGTTGCCCTACAGAAGAGCCGATTGAATAAACTAAAGAGCGGTATGAGCCGAGGTGACGTGGTCTTTACCAACTTGCTCTGGCCGTATAACCTGGCGGTACCAAGTTTCTTCCGCGCGGCGAGCGAATCATTTCCGGGGGCTAGCGTAGCCCACCGGATACCCTCGGGTGCCCCCAAATAGTGGGCAATAGAGCTCACATTGACAACTCGTACAGTTCCAGGAGGTGACTTCTTTGCGGTTGCCGTGAGAACGGGGAGGAGTAACTTGGTGAAATAAAAGTGACCTGCAGGGTGCCTTGTTTCAGGACGTGATGTGCAATTAATATGTGAAGGTAACCTCGATTCATACCTAAAACGTTGGTTCCAAACTGCATGTCGAACCCCTGGCTTGTAACCTTATCAATCGGTGTGGACATGACACCACTATGCCGTATGAGAAGGGTGCTCCGCGGAAAGAACGCCCAGGGGGCTTACCCGTTGTTGTAGAGCGTATGAAGCTCGGACTCCTTGCCATTAAACTCTTCGGCCGCAACCTTGATGGAAACAAAGTCCGCCAAGTCGAGCTTGAGAAAGAAAACGGTATCTTTTCCAGTCTCCCGCTTGAGCTCCTCGATGGCCTTTTCCGACTTCTCTTGTGAGCGCGTCGCGATATACACTTTGGCGCCCTTGGAGAGCAACACCTATTGTACGTCCCATAGTGAGCAAAAGACTACGACGTGGTGGGGACAAAGGACTCACCCGTGCTGTTTCTCTCCCAATACCGCCATTACCGCCAGTGACAATCACGGTCTTCCCCGTCTGATCAGGAACATCAGCCGCAGTCCAGGTTGGCTTGGGAGGAAGGAGTTGGCTGAACGCCCCAATACGCGTCTCTGACATCACTCAGGATGTCGTAAGGGGTGAACAAGGCGGGGTCTTGCGGGGAGGGGAGAAAGGAAATGTGAGACAATAGAGGAAGGGCTTTTGTATGACGGTGGCTCGGGGATGTGATATTCCCTAGAAAGTAATTTAGCCCGGAGGAACGTGTCACATTCGTCGCATTAGGGATAGTAAGAGGGTAGTAAAGCCGGCAGTCATCAGTTTGCTGCCGCGGGAGTTGCAAAAAGCGATTTCCTACGGCCGTGGAAGAAGGGCAGTGAGCGAAGCTCCTTGAACAACAGCTTTCAGCAAGTGTTGATCGGGCAACAAACCAAAGACTCACTGAATGGGATCCGCATCCGATGCAAGGAAGCCAAGATGAACGAAGGGCTTCATGAATATAAACGTGGTAAGGTGGTCGAGAAGAACCCTTCCGGGAACGGGGAACTACGGCGCCTGGACCAGGCACGGTCACGGTACAGTACAACGGCCTTGTACGGGGCCACGCCTGATCCACGAGCGTTCATTCCAGGTCGCCATTAGTTGGCCAGTGGGTTCGGAGGCACACCGTGATACGAAAAAAAACTCGTTGCGATGGCTGTCAATGTTCATTGACCCCAGTGTACGGCGGTGCTAACGGGGACCTGAATTGCGTCCCTGGCTGGCGGCCTCGGGGCGAAACACGGGCAAACAACGCGGTTTTGGCGTCCTGCGTGCAAGTCGCGTAGATAGCAGCGTGTCACACGATTCCTCGGCACGGCACTCGCGCCCTGCGGTTCTCATGACTCGCTCGGACAAGACTGAGAAAAGACATACTCTCACATGACTCTGAACATGTGAAGGAGTGCCTATAGAATGACGCATTAATGACGTCTGAGTCTCCGCATGCAGTTGGTACTCATCTATAACTGGGAAATGGTGGCGAGGTCGAGGCTTCTGCTGGTCCTTGATCTGTTTCTTATCTCGACGCTTCACTAAGTTCACTGCTCAGCCAGACCGGTCGTAGCCCTGGCGCAAAGTTACGGTTGAACTTCTGGACGATTCAAGGCCCCACACGACATTTACTTAAGTTCCGGTCCACGACATTGAGGGTCGAGCCGTACCCGTCGTCGTATCGTACAATTCCTACCGTGATAGTACAGTCGAACAGCGACTCCGGCCCGACCCGACACATCACTTCAAGTTATCATTTCTCCCTTCTCCCTTTGAAGACTCTTGCTGGCACTGTCGGACTCGGAAGAACGTTAGCTCATCTCGGAGGATAGACGAAGCTTTGGTGGAATCGGAAAGCTCGGACTTGCTAGGGCCGCAATTAACGCCTAGATGCTCGATGTGCTGGTGATCCAAGGGGCAAGTGGAGAGAACATGGTGTAGAATGGAATTGAAGTCCTAGGGGCCACGCGGGCCACCGAGATTGGCGTATTCCGGATCTCAAACTCCTGATTAGAAATCAACATGCCAAATCTGAAGTATGAGGAGGGCCACCTGAAGTTGGCAGGATTCACTCCTCGCCCAATCACATACATGTCATCATGTCATCATTGGGTCGCATGGTTTCGTTTGGGGATGTCAGGCTCCAGCATCTCAAAGCGCGACCAGGGAAGTTGAGACCTTAATGTGCCCCACTGTCTTGTGATTAACACCTCCTGTCCCAGGCAGGCTGTAGAAATGTAATGATTACGCGTTGCCCCCGCGATTGCATAGTTTGCGAACCCTTCAGCTTATGGAGCCGACGTTCGGTTCTCTTGCGCCATATGAAGACTGCCGTGTTGTCGGAGTTCACTATAGACCGAATCGTTATCCGACCTCTGTACTACTGTAGCAACCCGCCGGTATGCTGTTTATTGAGCCCGGTAAGCGCTACCGTGTTTGAAAAGTGAACATCAAGACTGTATCATTGAAACGTTGAAAAAATGACCGAGATCCGAGTCACTGCACATTACACAAGGGTACTGCTTCTGCTCCTTCCAGATTCTTGTCTGGGCACACCGACGAGACGCGCTCTCGCCAAGCCCAGCGCTAAAGCTTATCTCTTATCACTATCCGAGTCGGCCAGACCGGGCTGAGTGTCCTCTTCCGCCCTATTCACATTACATCACGCGCACCCCCGCCTGTGGGCCTGTGGCACGAGGACCTCACGCGCAGTCAGGGCATGGTAGTAGATTGTCTGTCGGTTTCGTGGCCGGATAAAGGTACTAGATACCTCGACTAGATTACGACCACATGGGATGTGTATCCGCCGGTACTGCATCACTTGCCGGACGAAGCCCCACCTCGGCTACCTGTTGTTGGTCAGCAACAAGGTCGAGAAGGCGTTCACTCAGCTCATCATTATCAATCACGAAGACCGCGGGTGCATTTCACAACCATGCGTAGTTAGACCGCGCGACTAATGTCCGCAGCCTGTTTCCCACCTGTTTTCATTAGAACGGCGGAACTTTAATGAACGTGGGGTCGTCGCTTAATGCGAGTGGCGAGTGGCACAAGATGTGAAGGACCACCCACACGTCCGTCGGGCCGTATCCCCCGGGCCGTTCGAATGGCCAAAATCCGTTCGTCCGATCAAAACTGTGAAGTGAGTGAGCCCCGCTCCCCTTGGGGCACAACATAAAATTAAACTCATAAAATGTCTGGTTCCTTCACCTACCCGTACCGCAGCGGGTCACCTGGTGGAGCGCGTGAGCCTCGAAGGAGCGATTTTGAAATCGGAGGCATACCGGGACCAGGCATGGCCAGGCGACCGCCCGCCCGCCTCCGCCGGAGTCTGGGACGTCGACCCCGAAATAAGCTTCCACTTCCGATAGCCTTCCGATCGGGGGAATCCTGTGCTCTCTCTGCGTGCTGCTCGACGTCCCTCTCGCGCATGGCTGCTCATGGCTGTCCCTTTGTTCGCCGCGGCGTGTTGGACTCGTGTATATAAAAGACGTTTTATAATATCCAATTCACAGGACGGCCTACTGCTGTTGGTTTCTTTGTCTTTTGTTTTGTGGCAAGAAAAAAACGCGTGTGGCTCGGATGGGATTAATGTTTGTTTTGTATTTTAGTCAGAAGCGCAGAAGCGCGGTGGGTGCTCCTAACCGCGTGTGTTCCATTACTGTAATTCACGCATCATCCCCCCCCATCCCCATTTCTCCCTTTCCCTATAAAAGTCCATCTCACGAATCCCTCCTCGAGTCAAAAAAACCCCTCAGGGCCCCTCTCCCCATCCAAGCTCCCCCCCTCTCTCCTCAAGCCGCAGTGCCTCACCCCGCCCCGTCGTACAAATATCCAATTATGGCCACTGTGGTGCAGCACGCGCCTCTTTCTCCCCCTACTTCGACGTCATCATCGTCACCCATTACGATGAATTCACGAAAATTCGCGCTCGCGCAGGTGCACAGTGATGTTTGTCTCGTACAGGGTGAGTCATTAGCCCACCCCCCAATCCCGATCCCCCTCTCCTCTCTATTGCCCTCTTCTGACGCGTTGCCTTTTTTTCCTTCTTCTTCTCTTCCCTTCCTTTCTCTCTGCCTTCCCGTTTCCCGCATTCGTGCTCGCGTGCTCCAACAATCGAAATCAGTGTGCTCCTCCCTCGCGCACGAGACCTGCCTCTCCGCGCTCGCCGCGGTCGAAGCCCAGATCTACGCGCACGAATTCATCACCATTTTTCGGTACTCGCATCCCGCCGTGCTCCACCCGTCGGACATTCGGATACTCGAGTGGCTCGACGAGCAGAGCGTGCTGGACGAGGCGGACAAGGGGACCGTCTTCCTTGCGCGCGATGTCATGGAGCGCCTCCGTCGGCTCACGGACCGGCGATGGTCCATTGGGCCCACCTCGAGGCCACCACCGCGGACGACACGTGTCCGCGGGGGAAGACGGATGTCGTAATTGACCCTCCGTCTGCTCCGTCCGAAGCCAGTGATCATCCGTGCTGGTTGTACTTGTATCTGCGACGGGTAACTTAAATTCGCGCTTAGTTTACCACCATAGAACCCTTACATTCCCCCACTCACGAATGTTTTAGTTGTAATTAAGTTGTAAAAAATGTACCTCATTGGGGCACACGAAGGCAAAGTTCGTGATGCTCTCTTTTATGTTTCGCTGATCCGTATGGGATCCGATTGCATGTTGGGATCAATGTTTCGATCATCCACAGTATGTTATCATCGTCCCGAAACTTCACGAGTTTTCCCGATGCTTAAAAAGTGATTTACGGCAAGGAGAATCTTGTTCGAGAAGCATCCGATAAGCGTGGGTACATACTGTCAATATCATATATATCCACCTCAGCAAACGATCCATACAAGCCGCACACCTTTCGGGCCTACTGCGCCGCGTGCCATCCGTCTCAGCCCCGTGTGTCAATCACTGCTGCGCGTGGGCGAAGTTGATGCGGCTGATGCGGTTGATGCGGCAAAGTCGGCCGCCAGCTTCGTGTCAATGTATTCTTGAACAGCCGTGATCTTGACATCATCCCCCGAGCTGAGCGTGAAGATGTATACGGATTCGCTGTTGAACTGAAAGCCGCCCGGGATTTCACCATAAAGCCTCGACTGCACGCGTGCGCGCGGGGATCACAAACCATCAGTCATTCAGTCAGTCAGTCAGTCAGCGTGCCTTGCGTGCGGGGGCCGTCAATAATCGGCGACGTACGTGGACCCATATGCATCCCGCGGTCTCGTTGAACTGGAAGATATCATACTACGGCGTCGATGAAAAAAAAAATGCATCGGATCAGATCGCCCGCCCGCCAATGTTCCCGACCCCCTGGCGTACCTTTAGGGGTGCGTGACCGAACATGGCCCCGACGGCCTTTGCGTGCTCGATTCCCTGCGCCTTATTCTTTGGTGCATCCTTCGCGGACGCGGGGTGCGTGGTGTGGACGTAGTCCTCGGAGAACAGCTTGTCGAGGTCGTCGAAATTCCAGGCTGCGACGGCGTCGTAAAACTGCCGCACGGCGCTGAATTGCGGGGAAGAAGACGGTTGGGCGAGGGCGGGGGTCATCGTTGGCGGGCCTTGACGTGGGGAGAAGGGCTCGAGCCGGCCCCTTTTTTCTACCCAGCTGGAGCGAAGTGCGAGCCGAGCTGGGAGCGAGTTGCATCTATCTTGCTTTAGCCCGTCAAGCCGAACAAGCCCGAGGATCAGCGACTAAGATCATAATCATAGGTGCCCCAAAGGCGGGAGGCGCTGCATGGAAGGCACTCGTTACGCCCATCGTTTTCTCGGAACCTGATTTCGAATCCGGAACGTCGAATGTCCTCTACCTTGACAGGAAGGTCGCCATGGCTTAGCGTCTAAACTGAAGCATAGACGGTGTACGACGAGCTGAAAAGTATCGCCTTTTCTCCCGAGTGACACAGCTTGCGATAGTAGGCGGGGAAGGCAAACCACGTACGGCACTCTCCTTCGCTCTTGTATATTCGCGTTTGCGATCTCGCGAGGTCGTCAGCGTCAGCGACAAACGATATTAATAAGCATAATTACTTGTAAGCCCCAAGCTCAGGCACCGGGGTTCCCGAGCGAATATCGGCATATTCGTCCCATGGTGTTCTGGAGTCCTTCACTGGCACATGATTAATTATTCTTGGCCTGGGTAAAGACAGGTTGCAGATAATCCGGGGTCCGCGTCAGCACAGAACGGGAGCTATACAGAAACATGAAAGAAACAACCTGGATCCCGTAAACAGCTCTGTGTATCTTGCGCCATACACGGAACTCAAAGAAAACCACGACTTTGGCGACAGCTAACCTTTAGATACCCACTTTACGTTCACTTCCGAACAAGAAATGGCTTGATAGTGGGTATTAGTGGCGTCGCGCGCTGTACTGTATAGCATTAAATCAAGACCATTGCAATATCTTCAGGTCGTACAGTGTTTCGAGGAGCCGATTTCGGGCGAGCGACGTACGGAGCATGCTAAAAAGCTGCGAAAGATGCCCCGACGCGAATTTGTTGAACGAAAAAGTACATCGCCTCACTCCCACGCATCATTTCTCCAACCAAGACACCGAAAGCTAGACCAGGCGGAGGCGGCCTGGGTAGGCGCTAATAGAGAAATGGTCGCGGGTGGCGAGGGGAATGACAATTGGGCTCGTCGAAATATGGAAAGAAGTAATCGGGCTATATGAGTACCAGGGCCAACGACCCATCGAGGGAGCCCAGGGAGATGCGGACGATTGAAGGTATTAATCTCGATCGCAACTCTCGATTGAGCCGTACCGCCGAAATTTTTGAAGAGGCGAATACTGTATGACAGTCAAGCGAATATCAGTGAGGTGGATCGGAGGATCTCAGCAGAAGGACAAGTCGCCGCGGCGGTGGCGCGGGCGCGGG
>Ga0137390_10000923_pt1 | contig 21088 bp, 28 predicted proteins | sample 15con2h24AmetaG_FD_104937 | JGI IMG/M metagenome (GOLD analysis project Ga0137390, IMG submission 104937) | Vadose zone soil microbial communities from Angelo Coast Range Reserve, California, USA - 15con2h2.4A metaG | ecosystem: Environmental > Terrestrial > Soil > Vadose zone > Saprolite... | reverse complement strand
GTCATTGCTGAGCGTGCGTCGATCCCGTAAGTGGGAGCGCTTCGCACAATTCACTGGTGAGGAGAGCAATCAACGATGAGGTACACCATCCGGGACGGCGCGGATGGCATGAATTATGGCGATACGTCTGTGGCCCAAGCAATTATCGTGGGAGACCGTCCATCCCCGGCGTCGCGTCGCTAAATGGAAGGGAACGAAATTGATGTCACTACTGGAGTCCTGGTGATGGCTGGGAACAAGATGGAGATAAAGTGTCATCAATTGAGACGACGCAACGATGGCGAGGCTGATCCCGGTGAGGCAATATGCTCTAAGATGGTGGCCCTTACGGCTAACGAAACTTCGGGGGGAGGGGAAGTGGAGGAATTGAATTGCCAAGAAAGACTGAGAACAGAGCCTGTATCTAGAGGTGGCACAGCGCGTCGCGGACGGATGGGATGGAACCATCAGGTCGTGGTCGGGTGACACCGGATAGGCGACAGACGGCGGAAGGCGCAAGACGGATGGCCTAGATCGGAGAAGAGGGCCGAGTCCCAGGGAGACCGAGCAATTGCGAAGGGCCAGCCAGGGCCACATGCCATCCCGCAGCTTGGGGAGTTTGGTGAGCAGATATCTCCTTTCCGAGAGGGAGGAACTCGACATGTGTTTGGGCATCGCAACCCTCCCCGCAGCTTCCGACGGGTAAGGTATAGGGGTCCGCATACCGGGATTGAACACCGGGCACAGCCTCGAGTCGGGGGTGAAGATGAGATGTCTCATGGTGTATTATTGTGCCCGTCTGCGTCTGTCGCGTATCATAGCCGACATGACCAATCATAACGCGGGGTGACAAGCAACGAAATTAATTTAGCGTACAGTAGTACATCTGGTGAAAGGAGATATACATGGGATGCGTAGAGTACAACCAACTGGTCAACAAACGACGGTATGAGCTCGTGTCATAACATGAACTTCAAAACCCCAATGCAGAATAGTACGCCAGCACTGCCTAGACCAAGGCGAATGGCATGCGTTTCGCGCGGATGATCACGGGAATCCTTTCTCACCAGGGTGATGGTCTGGAGTGTGCCTAATGCACATGTAAGGCTGACGACCGAGCCATAGAGCCATGGAAGGCTGAGTTGACACAATTGGGGGCTATACTTGCAACTTTGGGGAGGATGGGGTAACGGCATTGAAGAAGTGCTGTTGATGATGCCCGCGGCCACAAGCTGGGCAGATAGGTGGGCCAGAATCTTATTTGTGATTTCTTCATGGTTTTGGCTGAGAGAGACTAATCCGATTTGAGTGAAGAGGCGCATCGAATGGACGGCGAGAACGGCCATGCCCAGGGTCATTGCCATACTCTGGACGGGCGATGACATCGATGGCAACTCGATAAGGTAAGGGCGAGAGGGGCGTGGGAGCAAAGAACGTACCCATAGAAGCAGCTTTCTGAGCCTACGACGGGGTTCCTCCGTGCCTGCGATGGCCTGGTCACGCATATCGTCGTACATCGATGGATAATATGTGGAGGTGTCATCAGACATATCGTCGCTGAAGCAGATTGCAAAAGCTGCATAAAGCATTGCCGATGAACTGGTCAAGTGGCAAGCGGTGTGAACAGCTGGTGCTTACCTGGGACGGAGTCATGGTGATGATGAGTGTGAATAGACTCTGAGCCAGTCAGTGGGAGAAACGGAAAAGGAGACGTGTTGGCTGACTGTTGGCGGATGGACGTCTTGACATCCTGTTGGGAGGGGGACGAGGTGGGGGGGTCAACGGGGATTGAGAGCGAGGCTGTGTATTGGTGGCTGTGTGAATGGGGATTCAATCACGTGAATGACAACTCTTGCTCTTGCACACGACAACACAGAGCAGGGCAGGGCAGGGGATGGGGGGCTCGGCCAGTGACGAGGAAGGAAGGTTAGGTGGCTTGGAAGCGAGTTGCAATCTTCCGAGCTTGTCGCTGTCGGCGCACAACGAGGACCATTGAAATGCACGCGGTTTCCTAATGAGGGCAGTTTCGTCGAGGGATCCGCCAATGTGTTTGGGCGTGTTTGGCAGTGAGGCAGAGATAAACTGTTTCGGTCGCGGTCGACTGCCAATGCAAAGCGTCGATGATGTCTCTGTGCCTCTCCGCGTCCACGCCTTTCCTCGTACTTAAACTCCTAATGGCTTTCTCTCTTGGGTCCGTCACCACCGAGGATCCTCTCATTTGCTTTTTCTCTTTCTTTTTCTTGGCGGTTCCATTTCATGTTCTTCTCCCAACTCGACCATCTCCACTTGACAGCTATTCGCAACCCCCTCGCGTTAACCAATCGTCATCATCATGACCTCTTTGGCTTGACCGTTTCCGACCCGTACACTTCCACTTCCTCCTCCTCCTCCGACTCGTCCTCCTCTTCTTCCTCCTCCTCATCCTCATCCTCTCATGTCTATAATCTATGGCAAAACGCGCCTGACTTTCCCTCACCCTACCTCCCCGGCCTCTCTCCCTCCGGGCTCCAGCAACATTCCTTCCCAGCCTCGGATCCCCTCCGTCGTTCGTTTCATAACTTCACATATCAACCCTTGCAAGACGACCGCAACTCTAACTCGAGGCTGGTCTCGATGCTGCCCTATTCTACCACCAACACCAACGACACTTTCACCCGAAGGATCACCGCTGTTCCTCAACCAACCCTCGGTCTCTCGTCTTCCCCGCAGCATATACCCACCACCAACGGCCCCGGAGATGAGCGCCCCTCCCGATCCCTGATTTTTGACCCGATCTACCCCTCTCCATCGTATACCCTTTCAGCTGCAATTTCTTCGGCTCCCGGTTCGGCTCCTCTGGCTACCACTTGTCCTGCCTCGGCTCCCCCGCCTACTCCGTTGCCGCCTCCGCCTCCGCCATCAACTTGTTCGCCGCACACCTCCCCTTCCCCTACACCCCCCTCTAGTCCCGATTCCAAGTCCCTCCCTGCACCTCCCCTTCCATCCGTACATGCATTCCGCCTCGACACCCTCCAATCTGTCGATCCCTCTGATGACCCCTGTCCGCTTTCTCTGCATGACCTCATGATCCCAAGCGAGGAGCAGGAATACCAAGGGCACAGTTATCACTTTTCGCTCCAGTCCCTTTCGCCCCCAAAACCAAGCCCTCAATCTTTCTCGGACGAAAAACCTCTTCACGAGGAGGCCAACGTTCCAAAGCGCAAAGGGAAATCTAAGATGCATACCTGCGCGCTTTGTCAGAAATCCTTTCCCCGTCCGAGTGGCCTTCGTACACACATGAATTCACATTCGGGTGATAAACGTGTGTCGTGTCATGTTTTATTTCGACAAATCTGCTGACCCACTCATTTCGCTATCAGCCTACAAATGCCCCGTTTCATCTTGTGCCAAGTCTTTCACAGTACGTTCAAATGCAAAGCGTCACATCCGAACGCATGGCACCCATTTGCCATTTCCTCAAGCAGCCGAGGCTGCCTCGCCTCCAGGAGGGGATTCTTCTTTGCTGCCGGCCGACAAGGACTCGCAACGTGCTCTTCGTATCCGTTGGGTAGGCCAAAACCCGGACGAGCACCCGGAGGATCGCTCGAATGGCCAGCAGTCAAACCTGCAAGGTGGCGCATGTATCAGGGATCTGAAGCACGGCAGCAGTGTGGATGATGACGAGTTTCGACCAAGTCGGCTAGAAGATATGTGTAATCGGGGTGACCAACCTGAAGGGCCATTTGGCAGTCCCGGCCGGTCAGCTGGTGCATTGCGTAGCGACCCTCGTCCCAGGTTTGTGCTCTGATTCATGCTTCTTCTGTTGCTTGGAATTGGGTATTAATTTGGTGCAGAAAACTTTCGCAAAAGCATTTTTCTCAATGTAATGGTATCTTGACAAAGGAAGTCGTGTAACTTGTATTATTTCTTGTTTCCTGGCAGCATTTGAGGGCGTTGTATCTATCACTTTTTTTTCAGCTACAGCTAGGATGGAGTTCTCGTTTGTTATATTTTTCCCCTTTTTTTTTTCCTCGGGCATGTTGAAGACGATGCAATGTAAATTTGATAGCACTCCTCATTGCAGTATTTAAAGTTCTGGGTTTGAGGCCGCGCCTGACGTTTGAGGAAAAGAAACCCGTGCAGAGTGCGATCAAAGGGCTCCATGCGTCTCGTAGAACGGTTTTAGTTTAATTCGATTTGATCGATCACAAACAAGGGATAGCGAAAGTGAAGCCGAAGCCTTTGCTGCATTGCGGTTATTTTATGTGATGGTCATGTTCGCGCGTTTGCCTTTTCTTTCGCGTGGCTAAAAGATTCCTCATTTGTCAACTAGGCACCGGAATGTTGTCTTTTTGTTCCGTGTCTGCAGCCATGGAGCGTCCTGTCGTGTAGCGCGCATCAGATCAGTCTGCAGTACAACCTCTCAGCAGCAGGTTTTTGGGGGTGCTGGGCATGAGTAGGCACGCTGGCCTACTGGAGTTCCTATTGGTCGCGTCACGATCGTTGATTGGAAGAGAAGCGACGTACGGTTAGTAGCTCAAGGTCAATTCGCCATTCGTCATTTTCATTCCCCCACACTCCTCCGAGTCCGCTGGGTCCCCTAATAGACAAGTAAAATGTAGAAAATTACGGTCTCGACCGATTCATTCACCCATGCCCTGTTGACATGCTGTCTCGACTCCACCTACGCGTGGAACGTCACATCCCACACCTTGATGGCCGCGTCCGCGCCAGCCCCTGCCAACCTTCCACTGCTGCTACTGTCCACCTCCGAGCCCGAGCCAGAGCCCGAGCCAGCGCGGGAGGACAGCCAGAGTACGGCATTGACGCCCCCGGGTACGGCATTCTTGATCACGACGTTCTTCAGCGGCTTCCGGACGCTCCACACGTATATGTGCGTGTCGAGCGCGCCGGAGGCGCAGTGCTGCGAGTCCGCGGTCCAGCTCAACGAGTTTATGCGTGCGCTGTGGAAGGACCAGCGAGATGTGATCGGCTCGCGCTTCGGCACGTCGTACAGGACGACCTTCCCGCTCGACTGGATAGGATAGGACAGGGTAAGTAAGAATACGTCAGCCAAACGACACACGCAACGCGCGCGGGGCAGGCAGCACATGATTACGATCAACGCGGGAGAAGAAATTTTTTTTACTCACGTCGCCCGCAGCGAGCTTCAGGCCATCGGGAGAGAACGCGAGGGCGCTCACGAGACCTTTGTTAGCTTCTAATAAGCCAGCCTCCTGGAGCGCCCTGCCATCCCAATCATACAGCCGAATTTTCTGATCCTAAAAAAATAAAATTAGATGGGGTGAGCAAACCCCCCGGTATGAGCGGACTTTGGCGTTTGCTGCGTACCCCAAAGCCTATCGCTATCAAGGAATCCGCAGCAGCGATGGCGGTAGGACTGGCTGCTGGCCGAAAATCGGCGACTTTTTGATTGTTCCGCACGGCCTCCACGGCGTCGGCTCCCACCACGAACGTCGTCTTGTCGCTCGTCGTCGCCAGCGCTTTCGGCTGCGAGCCCGTGGAGAAGACGGATGCCCTGAAAAGCGTGTTATTTTTATCAGCGTTGTCTTTTCTTTTCCACATCAGAACATTGAGAAGGCGAGATGTGTACGTGAAGCTACTTCCTTCCACCTCCCGGACCCGGTCGTCGTATCCAGCGGTGATGACTCTGCCGTCTGGCAATGACGCGAGGCCAGAAACGAGGTTCGTGTGTCCTTCGCCAGTTACTGGAGTCGCTTCGCCTGTAGAATCATAGGAAAGCACGCGGCCATCGGCAGACCCGACAAGGAATGTCCCGGGTGCTGCTGGGTTCACGATGGCTGAAGTGACGGCCTTCTGGGGACCCTACAAATGCCGAAATGTATAGTAGAACGTGGTTGTTCAACTTTTGGTATTATTCGTCACGTACGTGCAACACCTTCACAGGCTTCTTCTCCCCGCTGCGTCTATCGAAGACGTTCAAGTTCCCCGAGAACGATAGCGACACAACAGTGTCCGGTAAAGTCCACACATTTCCTACTTGCTGGTGTTGAAGACCAGTTCCAAGTGTATACGTTGTAGTCGCCTTGCGGGTTTCTACGTCCCCTGACCTGACGATGTCAATGCTGGAGTAAACATTTCTCAATGTATCGGACGTACACAACTTCACGGTGGCATCGGCGGAGCAGGTCGAGATGGCCTTGCTATCGGGGCTCCAGCTTAACGCGTACTGTGACCAGCAGACACGCGGCTTTAACGTTCTGTCATAGAAGGACAAACGTGCCTGACTCACGGCAGTGCCTGCGTGGCCCTCAGAGAACTCGCCTACAGTGTCGCCCGCTTTTCCATCGTATAGGAAGATCTTCCCGTCCGATCCGACGCTCGCAAAGTGGTCGCCACTCGGCGCGTACCGTACGTCCTGCACGAACTTTGTGTGTGTCCTGATGGTCTGATCAGAGAGAAGGGCGTCGCTTCAGCTGCGTCGCTTGGGTCGAAATGGCCGAGTTTGCCTTGCCTTATCGTACCTATAGGGAGCCCCTGGGATTTGTATTGAGAAGCTGGTCGTAGAAGAAGCACGAAGTGCAGCAACAGCATTTACCCTGGTGGAAGACGATAAGATTATCGTCGGCGGCTGTCGCTGCGCGGAATGGCCGTTGATGTCGGATCGCGACGGCATTAATGACCTGCGGTGGGACGTAATAGTCCTCAATGTGACCCGATCGAGCAGCAGCAGCACAGGCTGGGTGGGGGGCAGGTACAGCACCTTGGAGTGTCCGATGATCTCTCCAGTCGAAGAACCAGAGTCGAACATGAATGCGTGACCAAACCTTTTCGGTTCGTAGAGAAGACGAGAGGTGTCAGGAAAACGAAGCTTGGTGCCGTCTTGTGTGACACGTCTGGAGAAGCTCACTCACTTCTCTTTCCCATCGCCGACGGCGATGATGCGTTTACTTTCGCCGTCCCACTCGAGGTCATTTCTGGATAATAATAAAAACGCGTGCGATGAGCACGCAGAAAAGAGGAGGAGGAGAGGCGCGCACATCTTCCCAGAGATGACTTTGAACTCTCCCTTGAGAGCTTGATCTTCACCTACGATATCCCAGACGCGAACTACGCGACATAGCCCCCAGGTCCAAGACGGTTTACGATATGAAGAAGTAAAGGTGGCGGAGCGTACCAGTGCCGGAAGCGTCAGCTGAAGCGCAATAGTATCCCGTGGGGGATACACGTGCGACGGTCGTGTTCTGAACGTGGCCGCTGTACGTTATCCCAAGCCCGGGATTCTTTGCGCATTTCCCCTGACAATCAGAAGAAGTGTTACATGGATAGGAAAGGAAGCACTGACGGCGATGTCTCGTATCTGCGGGTAGAAAGGTTTGCAATTACTAAGGGTGTGTCGCAAGACGGTGAGAGAAGGGTGCTCACAAACACGGTCTTGCCGTTTGTAAATACGATCTTCTCTTTGCTCGCACTGAGTTTAGTGTACGCTCCTCTGACCGTCGTGGGATTGGCGGGATACAGAGCGACTCTTGCGAAAGACATTGTATGTGCCGAGAAAGTTACGATCGATTATCAGTTACAAAAAGTGACTCAGGTACATAATATCAATAACAGTAACTACCACAGACGCCAAAGCCACCGACGTCAGTCATCACCATCCACCTTTTCTCGTGGCCTGTCAGGGTAATTCTTCAAAGGGTCTTTCCTAAGGGCTTCCGCTTCAGAAGACGCGAGTTGTCCCCTTGTCCCAATTGTCTTCGCTTTCATGACGCTCTCTGGAACTTGAACACCGGACGAAATGGGCGGTGTACTCGGCTGAGACTCTTTAAGAACGTAATTCACCTCGGCGTAGCGTGCAAACACTTACGACGTCATCTTTAAAGGGCATGAATCGAGGTGTGGCTGGTGTCTCTTTCACCTCGTCCTTGAACGGTACGATCGAAAGACGCGCAGGAGTCTTTGGTACTGCCTCTCTTTCTTTACCCCTTACTTTGGCACCAGAGGGCGCCAATGGTGGGGGCATCAGATCCCCCTCACCCGGCGCAGGATCCCTGAAAACAGCAATCCGAGACGTTGACGCCGCAGCCGCAGGTGCGGATGTAACGCGCTGCTGCCGCCCCGGCTGCCGCAGCGTCGTTCCATTTAGCTTGGATACTTTTGGTACATTTTCCTTTATGCGTTCTTTCCGTGAGCCCAATTCATTCCAAGGGGTTACCACCGTATCTCCGGCTGCGAGGGCTTCGTCTGCAGAGGGTCCGGAGGTATCAACAAAGACCTGCATCCGCGCGTTTGGTTTGGGTCTCAAAGACTGATCTGGCACCGTGCCAAAGACATCCTCCTGGGGACGAGAAGACGGCGGGGTCGTTGATGTCGAACGTGCCGATCGAGTTGATCTTGATATAGAAGTCGATTCGCCCAAGACTTTACGCTGAGTCGCTTTTGTCGATGCGGGCTGCGGCTGTTCTGGTAATGTCGTGGTTTCTAAGGGTGTGGCAAGCATCATGCGCTTTTGAAATTCCTGATATTTTGCTTGTAGTCGCTCGATTGGGTCAGCCTGGCGGTTGATACCGAGGAGATAAGCTTCGTCCGCGTCCACGCGCCTGCGTGGTATTCAGCGCGTGGTTGATAGCGGAATTAAAACATGGTGTATACCTCCCATTCCGTTCTAGTACAGTGGCAAACTCTTCATATAGTAGTGCGAAGGTCGTTCCGATCTCGTTAGCCAAGAGGAATCGGTATATCACCGTCGGCTTCTCCACGTAATTGGCATATAGTACCCATAGTTTGAGGTAACGCAGATCTGCCCTCCAAATTCCATCTCTGTGATCCTTCAACAAACGTGTGGCTTCCTCGAGAAGCTCAAGCAGTCCCGATTCGGCGCTATGTCCTTGGGGGTAGTTTTCGAGAGTCCAGTAGACGAGGTGGCAGTATGCGTCCAATGGATTGCCATCGTCGTCCTCGAGGGCTATTTCGACATTGATTCGTAGGCGGTTCCTCGCGGCAGCCAGTTTCGACTCGCGTTGTGCATGTGGAGTGGAAAGGATGGCGGAGAGTGTCGTCGCTCTGCGGCCAGATGCCAGAGGTTGGATATTTTCTTTGGCTGCCTCTATCAGATCCCCATCGACAACGACAGGTTCTTTGTCCTGAAAGACATCAACAGTTTCTGAGGACATGATCGCGGTGGCCGAGTTCAGGTTTGGTTCCGCGGTTCACAGCAGCTGATGGGCGACACGCGCCTTCGGGCATTTCCGTCGACGCGTCCATTGAACACGTGGCTATCATGTGACCGCATCGTGGGAAGAACTTATATTGGAGGGAGGAAAGCAATCAGGCACACCAGCCAAAACAGTAAGGAAGAGCGAGCGTATCGTAAAGAGTAAGTAAGTAGCTACCACACGTCTGACAGCAGTGAATATGCAGGGTAATGGTTATAAGGGAGATAGATCAGACTTTCCATCTTAGATGCACGGGAATCCAAACTCGGAAAGCGAGGCAGGGAGAAGGCGAGCGGACAGCAGTCTTGACAGCGAACGTCGATATGATGTCAGCGAACGTCGATGTGATGTCATGCTTGCCGCACGTGCCATGTAGCCTGATTATATGGAATGGGGTATCAGAACACCCGCCTCGAGTCAATGTCGTTGTAAGGTAGAGATATGTAAAACGTTTGTTCCGGAAGTTGAAGGTATTTTGAAGCAAGAGAATGTGACTCGGGACGTGGCGTCGCAGGAAATACTCTAGCCGACCGCCAACACAACCCTGGGGAGGAAAAGAGATTCGAGGGAGACTACTTGGGTAAGGTTGCCTGGACGAGGATGGCCTTTTCTTTCAACACCGAAGGGTAGCTATTCATCAAGTGTGCAAGGGCGCGGAGATCTTCGCAATCCAAAAGTGCAATCGTGAGTTTCGGCGCTTGCTTCAGCTCAAATGACTTGATCATACGGTGACTAAGCAGGATTTTAGTCCTCTATGGAAAACCATGCAACAAGTGTGCTTACAGCTTCTCGCCGACTAGTTGCTTCTGTGTGTTGATCGGCTTGTTTAATAACGATTCAATAAAATTGTCTGTAGCCTCGACGATCAGTGGATCAGCTTTCGGCAGCGGCAACCCTGTTGTTGACGGCGAGTTTGCGATCTTGATTATCTCCGTCGCGGGCAATCGCGCAAGGGATGCGACGGTATGTGACGTGCCAGGAGTCGCAGGAGTGGGAGAAGCGGCCGCCGATGCGCCACGTGATGAAAGATCGGGAGTTCGTGGACTGCTTTCCTGCGACACTGAAACGGTACGCTTATTCTGCGGTGTGACGGGCTCCTGGGGAGGAGCAGTGTCGGTGGTAGGCCCGTTCTCCGTGTCGTCACTGTCTAGAACTGCCTTCGCGTCGACCAGCTTGGTACGCAACACCTCGACATTAAAGAGGCACATTGCGCGCTCGCGCTTCGGAAGGCTCATCAGTAGAGTCGTCAGATCGACAGCACGCGCGGGTTCCAAGCGGGTCACTGCGGCCAAAATACGCTCTCGCTCAGAGGCGGCAACCGGGGCAATGGAACCTGAGGGCGATGAGGTGCGTGGTGGAGTTGAAAGAGAAGCGGCAACAGAGATCGGCGTCGAAGGATGTTCTGGTGCGGAGGCGGTCGCATTCAGAGCATTCGGATCAAGCAAACGCGAGTCCTGTGAGTTGGCGGGTGACGGCGTCTTCTCTGGGGGTGTCACAGCAGAGGAGGCAAAGGTATTACGCGCACGCTGGATTTGTTCATCTAGCCTGGTAGGGTCCTGGATAGCAGAGACAACGTCGCTGAGAGATAACCCAACGAGTGACTCGACGATTGCGTCAACTTCTGCCGAAGGTATAGTGGGCATGGACTTGAGGCGCCGGCTGAGCTCGCCGGTGAGGACTTCCTTGCGAACTACGGGAGAAAGTGCAGATAAGTCGTCGTAACGCATGGGTAGGCTCAGTGTCCCTGCGAGTGCCGCCTGTTGCTAAGAGTCAGGATACGATGAAGGTATATGAGGTTAGTAATTACGTTATAATAGCTGCCAGACCCTCTCCGGGGTCGTTCCAAGCGTTCCGTGTGACCGACAGGGGAACCTAGGATCGCAGACTTGGCACCTGGGCTCGGCCACCCGGCATAGCTTTCTCCACCTTCGCTGAGAGTCGGGCTCGTGGCACCGCTGGCGTTGCGGGGATGGCCATTGTGGCCGGCAAATCGTGCGGCGAGTTTTTCCTGGCGTAGCTGCTTTGGCTCATGCAAGCGGACGACAAGCTGCTTAGAGCCCAAGAGAGCGCCGTTCATACCATGCATCGCGGCGGCAGCTGGGTCACTGCATTTCAGGATTATATATTCTGGGAAAATGGGGAACACCGAACCTTGATCTGGTGTTTGGTACGACACAAAGCCAAAGCCACGGCTTTCGCCGACTTCGTTGCGCATAACACGAGCACTTGATAAAACTCAGTGAGGAGATCAATATGGTACCCAGATTTCCAACATACCTAACGATTTGACCAAACTGTGCAACAGTAAGCGTTATTCCAACACAGAAGTATATCTGAGCTCACCTTGCGAAAGTGCGCGAAAAGTCCGTTTGAATCGATCGAAGGATCGAGGTTCTAATGGAAACACCTGAGTAATGATATAAACGAAAGCTGCGGGAGACTTACTTTGCAGAACAAGTTACAGGGATCAATAAGACCACTGTGGCTGTTGGAGCCAGGGCCATGAAGGGGTGCGAGTTGAACTTGCTGACCAGGGCCATGGATAAACGGTAGAGGTGAGCGAGGATGGTATGGGCTCGCCCTCGGGGGAGAGTACTAATAGAATGAAAATGAGATCATTGATTCATCTTGAAAGGAAACTCACTTGGGTGGGGTAAGGTGTGGGATAGGCCGACCCGGATGGAACGAAAGGGGGAGCGCTGGGACTGAACTCTGACAGGACACCACTTGTCCGGCGATGTTGATACAATTGCACGGCAATGTTCTGTCCTTCAATTTCGGTACAATGTAGAGCCTCTTCCGCGCGCCGTGCCTCTTCCTCTCTCCAAAATTCTACTACACCTGTGTCCTTGCCGAAGCCGGCCTGGGTGTGCGCTGAGGCGAGCGCGCCATACGGACGGAAGAGATCGTAGAGTTGGGAATCGGTGTAGGTTAGCGGAAGATGCTTTACAAGACGCGGAGACGCGTTCGGGGGTGGAAGAGGAGTGTGGGGAGTAGTTGGGGGGTATGGCGAGAGTATGAGAAGAATGGGAGGGGTTAGGTCTGGGATCGGGCGCCCGTGAAGCGTGGCAAGCGCCCTTTCGGCTGAAAAACACGCGTTGAAACGCGCGTCAGTCAGCACTAAGATAGGAGAAGTAGTGATGCAAAGGAGGGACACCTTTGTCAAGGACCCTGAACTCAATGATGCCCGAAAGCGGGTTCGTCGTGCCATCGCGCGTTATCCGGGGGCGAAATGGTGCACAGGTGGTAAATGCGAGGGCCAAGTTCTCATCGGTTACAAAGTGGGGGAGACCGGAGATGTAGAGGAGAGGTTCATGCAAGTAGGGGTGAGGTTGGGGAGATTCGTAAGGATCATCGGGCGGAGGGGTGTATTGATTTGTCATGATTCGAGAAGATTGAACGGAAAACGGGATGAAGAGTTGGGCGCCAAACGACGTTGAAACGTTCAACGGTGATGAATGGGCGAGTAATGAAAGAAGAGGGAGAATAAGAAAGAGGACAAGGTCAATGCGGTGCGGCGGACACAACAAGAAAGCTCGTCTCCTCGTCGATCAGCCACACATCAAACGTTGATTATGTAACACTATCTACCTAAGTCCCTAACTGCCGTCGTCTAGCGCAAGCTTTCAATCCCCTCAGCACCTCCCGTCGTCTCACTACGTCCGCGTCCAGTTCACATTTCCCCGCTACAAGCGTGTATAGATATGCAAAGTCAGCCTGAACATCTATCGGCAGCTTGGAAGACGCGGATTGTTTCCGTTTGCCTTCAAGCTTTTCTTTGAACTTGCTCGCAAAGTCCTTCGAGATGACTTCCGCGCGTTCAACAACGTCCATCGGTACCCCAGCAAGGTTTGCCACATGTGTCCCGAAGGAGGATGTCGCGATGCCGTCAATAAGCTTGTATAGAAATACGAGCTACGAAAAAGTTGAGAATGAGGTACGCTGTGAAATCGCAGGATCTGTACCTCTCGCTTTTCGTCGTCGACTAGTGTCTTCATATGCATGTTCCGGATATTTGGGTGATAGGCGTAATCGTCTGTCAGGGACCCGTAATGGGTCGCAAAAAAAGCCAGAGCCAGTGTGTGTGTAGCCAACTGGTGCAACACAGCCTGTAGTAGCAAACCACCGTTGGAATGGCACACAGCAAGAGGTTAAAGTCATGCGTTACCCCAGCGATTGCCATCCCGTCCTGCGAAGCAATATTATTAATAACGCGTCGATTAGCCAGACAGGAAGGCTCACATATGTTGAAGTACCCCTGCCGAGCTCTTCCAAACACTCTTCAGTTATACAACCACATTGGGTAAATGTCGCTCTAACACACCGTCGAGGATCACAAACGATTTTGGTGTCGCATCCCGCATAATCTTACAGCTGTAGGGTATCAGCGTGGATTGCTTGATGCAGAAATGGTCATGTTACCATTCGTCGAGTTCGACCTTGAACGTACTTGAATTTGAGAACATGTTGTCGTAAGCACCCATGCGCGTAAGGATGGCGTCCGCAGGACACAACCTGAAGCAGAAGTCAGGCGTGTAGGCTTATTTGATGGTTCTGGAATATATACCGGGCACTTCGGGCAGGCACAAACATACCCATCTGTGCCATGATCTTGTAGGACGAGTACACAATTATGAGTTGTAGCGATGCTGGACGAACGAAACTTACAATTCCAGCTGCGGTCATGCGCATCACCTATCGATCGAGAATTAGTACAAGAGCCGGCTTGGAGACTTCGGTGCTTACGGTGGATTTTCCTCTGCAGTATCCTGCTATCAGGTGTTATGCAATATATGGAAGTCAACATACTTACCCCATGTTCGGCCCTGTATGAGATTACGTTAATTTGGTTTTTAGTTCGAGAAAAGAGTCGAGGTCATACGAACCTGTCAAAAGTGCAATCCTCCCTACATCTCGGCCTAACTTTACATTGTTCGGAATGAAGTCGCTCTTCGTTCTTAGTGCCATCGCGGGATGTCGTAGTTCCTCGAAGTCAAGCCACGCTACATCACCTTCGACGAAATGTGGACGGCAAGCTGGTTCACCGAGAGCATTAGAGGATTTGGCAAGACTGAAAAGGCAATCCAGCTCTGCCATAACCCGAATAGCGCGCAGCCAGAGACTGCGATCCTTGTCGAACTCGGCAAACAGGCGAAATTTGAAGTCTTTAATGCTGGCACTGCGCCTCTCGCGGGCTTCTTTGAGCTGTCGGACTGTGCCAGTCAAGGAGGGGACGGTCCAGCGGGAGAAAGCCTACAAGGTCTCAGGACTGGAAGGAACGACAGACTGGATAGCCCCAGACAAACCTTTGTTCCACCACTTTTGACCCAGTCGTCTGGAATATCTCGGTGACCAGAACTAACTTGAACTAGATAAATGTCCTACGATGATGGTTCAGCAAACGTTTGGTCCGCAACACGCGATAATACTCACCTTATTCCCTTGCGCGCTATGCCAAAATTGCAAGGGGGATCTACGATAGCCGTGCGGCGGTGAGAAAAAATGAGAGCAAGGAGAGCAACACTTACGCGACCTGTCTCTCCAGCTTCTTGAGCGCTTTATCCAGTTCTTTCTCAAGCCCACGAATCTCATTCGCAATCTCATCATACGCCTCATCCTTACCCTCCACAGGCAAGAGGTCGTCATTGTCTGTTAAGATACTGTCATAGAGGTCCATACTTAACGAGATGTCAACATACCTTTCTCTGGTTTGCCGAATCTCGCTTCGACATTCTTGACGTGCGGAAGTAGATCTGGAGCGGAACGTAGGAGCCCGAGAATTGTCTTCGATCCAAAGGTCTCAGAAGCGTCTGCCAACTTAGATAGACCTTTGCTCAACGTTTTAAAGGACTGTCGAAAGAGTTGAGTAGAGAAACTAATGACCATAGGCAACGTCACCTTCAGCACTTTCAAGAAATCCCTGACTTTACAGTTCTTCGCATGAATACGAGAAACAATTCGCTCCAGGTCTGGAAGACCTTTGGCGACCTCCATAAATTCTGTCTCGAAGGTAGGATGCGTCATGAGATCCTCCACGGCATCGAGCCTGATAAATGCGTTCAGTTTGATGAAATATAGTACTGAAAACTGGGTGTTTTACCGGGCATTGATATCGGAGACACTGCGCAAAGGTATGCACAACCAGATCCGGAACAGCCGCTTTCCTGAAGCATGCGTTTAGAAAGCGGCAAGGACGACAGAGTGTAAAGCCAACCAAAAGGCGTCACGCAACGGCTCAAAAGTTGCAACAGGGAGCCTTCCTCAGTTCCTTCGCTATTAAGTAGCACCTCAATGTGTGCCAGACTCTGTCCATCAAGGATAAGGCCCTGTCCTTTTTTCATCGGGTCATATACATTGAAATTCTTCATTGTTAAAATGTCTTTGTCGATGTTCAGCTGGCGAAGGTACCTTAGAGATTCACTTAGTCCATCTGCATTTGGACTGAAAGATAACAATGGCGTACCACATCATGGAACCAAGCGCTTCAATTGCATTCTTGTACCCAAGCATATCACGAATAGCCGAAGGGAAACCGTTATAGTCATCATCGTCCATGGTATCTTCGTCGCTAGCAACGTAAAGTCCCTTCAACTCGCTGAGTGTTTTGTCGTAGCCAAAACCCTCCACGTCACGGAGGCTAGTCCAGAGGCAAGTTCCCGGAAGAATAGCCTTCAGCAAGCGCGTTGTTGCAACTGACAAATTACCCTATGTCGATATCGACGAAGGGCGTGGGCTTAGGAAGATCACAGGAGGTTTCATATCGCACCTTGGTGAATACGATTTCCTTGGGTCGCAACTGTCGGAGGAGGGTTTCAAGCTTTGTCCGACATACGTCGTCATCGAAGGCACTCAAGTTGAACTCGCTAGTTGCGCTGTCCAGAATGCAGACCCCGAAACTTCCGAATTCTCCACCTTCCTCATCCTCCCGAATGGAGAGACAATGGCCGGCCTGGTCGTCGATAAGGAGTTCATCGTCAACCAGAGTCCCGTTGGTGTAGACCTTATTTAGCTCCCTGCACGCCTCATCAGACAGAAGTTACCTTGCCCCCGAAATGGCCACGAACCTGCGCACAATCTTCTCCTTTTGCTTGTCGTTACCTGCCTTTCCTCTGGACTTGTTCGCGGCAACACGCATCTCTGCTCCAAGAGCCGTTTCGGATTGATCTACCCGACCGACTTTATAACCTAGCGCCAACATATCATCGTTGGGTTTCACTGCAGCTCAAGTGCGTTAGAGTATAGTACCTTTTGCTAGGAATTTTCTACGAGCCGACGTTAGTCATATTCTGATATACAAGTGTGTCAGGAGATCACACTGACGCTGCCCAGAAGTTGAAAGCCATCTCCGGTACACCAACCTGACGTTGTTTGAGTAAACATTCCAGGGCCAATCCAGCAAGAGCTCACCATGGACATCTTTACACGTTGTGTCAGTTTAAGGTCGAACTCACGATGCCCTATCCGGGCATCTTCTTCATACAACTGATTTATCAATACATTAATCATTGATCACAGGAAGATCCGAATGGGAGGTGAACATACTTCGAGAAATTTGCTATGGGGGATACGTCTTGTTCACGTTCCAAATTAGGATAGGAAAAGTAGCAGCAGCTTACCCTTTTTGAAAAAACAAAATCTACTGATCGAGTTAGTTCAGAAGTTCGAACGAGGTATAGATAGCACGCAACCGTATCGAAATGATTTTGCTTGATTTCCCAGAACTGTAAATGAGTGATCAACCATGTGTAATGATCACAAAGAACGCCTCACGCACCTGTTTCTCGAAAGGGCTGAAGTCATTCCAAGACCTCTTGGGAATATATAATGTCCGGAGGTCATAACCGGGCTCTCCTGGTCGGACGCCGTCTTTCTAAGAAGAATGATGCGCATTACTCGGAGCTCTGCAGATCACTGGAACAGCACCGTACATCTCTGATATCGAGCAAAAAGGAGAACGGATCTTCTTGAGATTTTTTCTCGTCCTTCGTCGTTTGAGCTCTCTGTTCTGCTGCTGTGAGAAAATTGGTGGTAGAAACACTCGCAGAGCCATTAGTTCCATGAGTCTTTTTGAGCGACGGTCTGCCAACGATCCCCGCAGAGGTCTTAGCTTTCGTAGTTCGTGTACCTGCCTCATCATCCTCATAATCGTTCAAGAGAGATTGGCGGGAAGATCGCTTAGAGGCACGAGAAGAGCGTGACGCGACATCATCTTCGCTGTCATCGGGGACAATGAAATCGTCATCGTAGTCATCATCTGAGCGTCTTGAAAGACGGGCTGTGATTCGAAGAGTTATGCGGTCATATATGCGGGAATAATAATCATTAATGTCTACCTTTTTTCTTTGGCGACTTCTGGAATCTTCTCAGAGCCTGAGAAAAGGCAGAAGGTGTATCATCCTGGTCATCACTTTCTACTATGAAAGCATCATCATCCGAGGGGGTGACGCGAGCCTTCTTTGCCTTTCCTGAGGTCATGGGCGTCAATCAGTCAAGAGTCTGGATAGAGGTGTCTGCCTTACCGGGTCCTTTAGAAGATTTATATGCGGATAAACCCTTATGCGTAGCAGCAACATTGTTACATTCCTCTTCTTCTGAATCGTCGATAGCAATCTTCCGCTTTGTGCGAGCCTGTGACACGTGTCGCTGTCACTACTAGAGTAGAAGCGCATATATAAATATCACCCACAGATTTAATGGCGCGGCTTGGCTGATCCTCATCAGAGGAAATGTCCACATCGATAGGATCACTGGTCGGTGGCGTTTCATTGATGCTCCTTCCACCGTCAGACGATTTAGTAAATGTAGCACTCCCAACTACAGGCGAGTCAATTCCGAGAGTGGCTCGCTGTTTAGTCAAGGGCGTTTCAAAGATTGAATCACGCCCACTCGGGCTGGAGGATGTGACGGGAGCATTTATGGCTGAGCTTGAATTGTTAGCGGCTGCAGGTTTGGCGAGCCATCCGAGAAGACTTTTCTGCTTTTTTTGGTCCTTCTGCTCCTGGGGTTTCGATTTTGCAGAAGGCATATGAGGTGGAAGACGTGGCCAGTTGGGTTATAGATGGTCGCCGTCGGAACTTTAGCCGATGAGCGCGTCGCGCGCGTATGAATATATTGACGCGTTGTTGATATGTATTTGTGCTAGACGGAGGGCCAAAAAAGGCAATTCAGTAAACGCTGGACAACGTTCACCGCCAGGCTTTGTTCACTTTCAAATTTACAGTAATATCCCTCTTTTAACTCTATTATAAACCCTTCAATGGCCTACCTTCTATTGTTGATTGCGCCGCTTGTTCCCTTTATCGTCGTAGTCAGCGCTCAAAGTGGGATATGGTAAGCGTCATCTAACTGCCAATTTCTAAGCGCTCGACGCCTCCTCCAGCAACATCACCAATCGTTGCCTGCCATCAGCTCCTTGCTGCAGTAAGCTATTTGACTCTAGATACTCTTTGTTGGTATTAACAATGGGGAGGCCCATTCGGCTTCTGTGGCGACGGTGCTGTATGACCTCATCCTGAATGTGTCTGTCCCAAGTGGCTTCGCCTCATGACACTTTCATGACTTATAGTTTTGCCTCGGGGGCTGTAATCCACTTACGTCCAACTCCTTGACCTCTTGTAGGCCCAACCCTGTCTGTCAGTCGGCCACAGTTAGTGTTCCAGAGACATGCTTATTTATTTTGTGGTGTCTGACAGTTTACCCAGTATACCTTTTCCGACAACTCCCGCATTCATCCCAACGCCAGCTTGTTTAATGGCAACGCCAGTGCCTATGGTTAGTCGGTATCTCACGTTTCTGTCCTCCCTATGTCGACCAGTCGTATAGACTGGGTTTTGCATCAAGGGACCATATTCAACACCAACTCAAGTGGCGGTGAACTCGCCCTTATCCTCACCCAGAACAATGGCGGAACGCGCATATCTTCCACGCGTTACGTCCATTACGGAAAAATTACTGCAACACGTACGAGAGTCTTTCTTTCACTCTTTCACACTTCATGTCATGGATTTTATTTCTTAGTGAAGACAGGTCGATGGAGTGGCGTTGTCACAGCTTTCATCACTATGAGTAACATCAAAGATGAGATTGATTGGGAATTTCCCGGCGCTAACACGACCAATGGTCAGACCAACTTTTTCTGGCAGGGAAACATCCGTGAGTTTTGCATTCATTGTTAGTAACCTGTGCTTATATCACACTCACGTACCACCAGCCAATAAGACCCAGGGTGAAGTTTCCGGAAATATTTCCGACACATATACCAATTACCATGCCTTCACCGTGCGCAGTTCAGGTTCTCGATATTCCATAAGCACTGATACTTTATTAGATCGATTGGCAACCCGATAACTTGACCTTTCTCGTTGATGATAGGGCTGTCCGTACCGTCAATAAAGCAGACACAATCGATGCTAATGGAGTCCCCCATTATCCGACAACCCCGTCATCCATCGAAATCAGGTGGACCCCTGCGCCCTATCATCCATAAATACCTTAACATTGCCTTTGTAGTCTCTGGCCAGCGGGCATCAATACGTCTTCCCCAGGCACGATCGAGTGGGCTGGTGGTATGATTAATTGGCAAGACCCCGACTATCTGGCTGCAGGTGAAACTTAAGGTGGTCATGTAACAATCCGGCTTCTCAGACTGCACCTAGGCCACTTTTACGCATTCGTCAAGTCAGTCGATGTACAATGCTCTGATCCTACACCGCCCGGCGCGAACATCACTTCTTATGTCTATGGAACCAACTCCTCTGTTCTGATACCCAGTGTTGCATTCTCCAACCAGTCAATCATCCTTCTCAACGGGACTCCCAGACTTGGCGTTTCTTTTAACTTGCCTTGGTTGCTCGTGGGTTCTATGTCTCTGGCCCTCGTCGGGATTTTCTAGGCAAAAGAGTCAGGTTTCTTGAACTTCCACCACTTCTTTATCAATTCCGAGATTGTATCCAGTCATCGTGTCGCTTATGACCCATTTTTATCTCCGTAGAACTGTCTTCACTGTAGTACCAGGATGTAGCATGAACAAATGAACAAAGTCAGTTATATTGTGCGTGAAAGAGAATAAGACTGGTTGTCTAACCGTGCTCGGTGGACCAAGATGGCATCACTCGTCCTGTAGCCAGAACTCCTCCATTAAATCTGCAGCTTCACCCTCGATCTCGCTCAACGCTGTTCCCCTCGACCAAACCCTCACATCGTCTATGTTCTCTTCAGCACCACCAGGTGCAGGGAGCAGTTCGGTGTATCCCATAATACGCTGCACGGCACGGACCCGTCGATATGTGGCAAGGACGAGCTTTGCCGATCGTATCGTCGTTGAATTGGCCATCAGCCACCTGCGCGACTTTGCCCCACCCTCTCCGAGCCCAGGCGAAGGTGATCGGGGGAACAAATCGAAATTCTGTACGGGCCCTAGGTGCACAATCCTAGGTCCCAACGCCTCTGAGTCTCCAGGGGTGGTCGGGCTTCTCGCATAGCCGGGCTTGCGTTCCGGCTTTGCCGGGGTCAAAAGGACGTCATTGTGGTATTGTCCAGGCCGAAGCGGAGAGAGGAAGGGCGAGGCTTCAGGAGATGGAGACTTCGACCAGTGACCCGTTCTTTGGGGCGTTTTAGCGAACACGGACGTGTAAGAAAAACGTTTCCTTCGAACTGCTGGAGCTTGTTGGATGCGGAGCTCTTCGTCGAGGGTAGCCGTCGCCTCTTGTAAAAACAATCGCATTTGTAGCATGAGGGGCGATCTACGACGGCAAATAAATTCCAGAATTGACCAGAGTAGATAGTCAATAAGGGATGGCTGAGGATGCGATTGAGGTAGAGGAGTGTGAAAACGGGATGTAGGGGCGCGGGGTGATGACGGGCTTAACATGTCGGAATCTTCAGATGTCCGTGGTTTCAGGCCCATGGAAGGTTGCACGGGAGAGGATGGCGCG
>Ga0137390_10000922_pt1 | contig 21093 bp, 17 predicted proteins | sample 15con2h24AmetaG_FD_104937 | JGI IMG/M metagenome (GOLD analysis project Ga0137390, IMG submission 104937) | Vadose zone soil microbial communities from Angelo Coast Range Reserve, California, USA - 15con2h2.4A metaG | ecosystem: Environmental > Terrestrial > Soil > Vadose zone > Saprolite... | reverse complement strand
TGGAGAGGTGGCCGAGTCCGGTTGAAGGCGACGGTCTCGAAAACCGTTATGGGTCACTGGCCCATCGAGAGTTCAAATCTCTCCCTCTCCGCCACACTTTCTGAGAGGGGACCCTCCTGGTAATTTGAGTTCATAAGACCGGCTGCAAGGCCGGTTTTCGTCGTTTTCGGGCACCTGTATGGCCGGTGCTCAGAAAGGGGCGAGGGAGGCTCAAAGCTGTGGAAAAAATCCAAAAACCGTATTTCGTTTCGCAAACCGTAATGCCTCCTTTTGGCCTTGAGCGGCGCCATCCCGGGCGCCCGCCAAAGGTGGCGCCACTGCCCGACGCGACTACCGCGCTCGACCGCGCGGCCGCTGACGGCGACGTGGCAAGGGACAGAGTCAGACCCCTCGGTGGGCTGCATCCGCTGAAGCCGTTGATCCGAGAGTGGCTGCTGGAGCTCAAGGTGATGGGCCGCAGCCCACGAACCATCAAGTGGTACCAGCAGAAGCTGGACTGGTACTTCCGCGCTGACGGCGTTGTGAACCTGGAGGCCCTGACCGCCTTCGAGCTCAAGCGCTTCCTGGCCGAGCAGCAGGAGCGCGGGCTGTCCGACAACACCATCCACGGCTTCTTCCAGGTCATCCGCACCTTCGCCAACTGGTGTCTGCGTGAGGAGTACCCGGTCGACCGCACCCTGCTCCGGGTCCGACCGCCGAAGGTCGCGCTGAAGGAGATGTCGACCTACACGGAGGGCCAGGTGAGAGCAATCTTCAACGCCGCCCCAGCCGGGTGGCCGCAGCTGGCGGTCCGCATCCTGCTCGGCACCGGCGTCCGAGTTGGCGAGCTCGTCAATCTCGAGCTGGAAGACGTCGAGGACAATGGCGAGGGTATGTTCCTGAAGATCAAGCGGGGAAAGGGGGCCAAGTTCCGCCGCGTGCCGGCCACCCAGCGCCTCCGCCGAGAGATCATCCGCTATGTCAACAGGTACCGCCCAGAGACGGAGGCGACCTACCTCCTGGTGCAGCGGGACGGGCGGCCGTTGATGGTCCAGACCGCCTGCAACATGTTGCAGCGGATCCGGGCCAAGGTCGGGTTCCCGCTCCACGCGCACCGCTTCCGCCACACCTTCGCCACCGAGTACCTGCGGCGCGGGGGAGAGATGGAGCGGCTACGCCGCATCCTCGGCCACACCACCTACGTCATGGTCATGAGGTATGTCCACTTGGACAAAGGCGACCTGGGCAAGGACTTCGACGAGCGATCCCCGTTCTGACGTGCTGGTCAGTACATCGCGAAGCACTCGTTCTCCGGTTCGCAACCCATGCCCTCGGGTCCGCTTGAGACTTTGGACTGCCTAAAGACCCGCCTCGCTTCGCAGAAAGTTGAACGCCGCGTTCATCCTCGCGGGCACGGGTTGGCCCGCGAAGTCGCTGACGTACGAAGCTTCCTGGTGCGGGCGCGGATCGGGCAAGGCCGGCAAATTCGGCGCTTGGGCGCCACCGAAAGGTCGGCGGTTGGCCCGGAGGGGGCGCCGCGAGCTTCTTACGACTGAGTAGGCCACGCGGAGATACGTAGGGCGAGCGCCCCCGGCAGGTCGTAGTTCGAGACGCCTCGTATTAGACTCGGCTCCGTGGGTGGGTCCGAATCTCTGTTCGATCAGGCGGCGCCTGGGCAGACATCCTCTGGATCGTCTGGATCGTCTGGATCGTCTCCCGTTAGTGCTGCGCGCCGCCTCAAAACGCTCCTCTATACCGCCCCGATTCACGAGCTTGAATTCAACAAGGGGCGACGTGGAGAGACTTGGCTGCCCTACGACCTCCGCAGCCTCCAGCTCGCCGCAATTGAGTACGTGGTCAACCGGCAAGGGTTCGAGGGCGGCGTTGCCCGGCCGTTGGCCGAAGAGGAGATCTCACAGCTCGCCGCGCGGATGGTGCCGACGGATCACCGTGAGATGCACCGCACTGTCGCGGCGCTGGTCATGTCGTGGTTGCTGAACGAAGAGGAGTCCGATGCCGGCTTCTCCTATGCGTACTCGGATACCGCGCAGAGCCGACCGGTGACTCGCTCCTACGCGGTCGAACTCCTACGCGAACGCGAAATGGCCGACTCAAGCTTGCTAGTCAAGGCGACCGCCGGCGCGATCAATCTCCTGATCGGCGCCCTCGACATCGATGTTGCGGATGCGCAGAAGGCGGAGGAGCGGATGCTTGAGGAGTACATCTCTGCTGGGCGTTTTGGCGACGCAGCGCAGCTTGCTCGCCGTGCGCGGTACCGATCGATCCAATACGCCGAGACCATCCAGGCCATGCTCGAGATCGCGCAGCACGATTTGACCCGGGTGGACTGGGCGGGCGACGTGATGGAGGAAATCTCCAGCGCCCAGGCGCACATCAGCGGGCGCTTGGAGGACGAGGGCCGGATGCGGTATCGACTCGACGAGATGCGATCAGAGATAGGCGAGCCCGAGCGCCTGCGGACAGTGATCGAGTTGGTGGACCTCATCGACGACTGCCACCGTCGCCACACGCTGCTTCACTCGAAGCTCATGAAGTCGGCGGATGTCTTCCTCGCGGAACAGGTCCGCCAGCGCTTCCAGCCGCCGCCGTCACTGGTCATCGTCTCCATGAACCGCGAAGTTCTCCACGCGGTCCTCCGGCTTTCCAGTTCTCAAGCGTTAAGCGTGGCCTCAGGATTCCTCACTTCGCTGACCGGCCCGCACTCTCCCGAGATCCTGCATCTCTCCCACCTGGTTAACGACCTCCTCCAACCCAGACGCGAGTTTGGCGAAGAAGAACGCGAAGCTCCAATCCTCGACTTGACTCAGGAGGAGCGCGCTCGCTTCAGCGCAGCCACGCTCGACCGCACCCGCTCGACGTTCGTCGGCGTCGACCAGACGCCCGAGCGGCTCTCCGTGTTGTTCGCGCGCGCACGTGCCCTCGCCAGCAGTGAAGAGAAGGCCGAAGTTCTCGAACTCGTCCGCCTTGGCGCGCTGTGGGCCTTCGCGCCAGATCCAGGCCCGATGTCTAGTGACGGCCTGCTCCCCGGCCGCGCGCTCAGTGTCGATGACGGCACGCCGCTCGACGACCCCGACTTCGGCGGCTCTGACCTCCTGGTCGGCAGCTTCGAGGAGCTGGCACATGTCGACTAACCCGGACGTGGAGAGCGCTGCACAACTTGTCGCCTTCGGAGTGCAGAGCCGGTTGCTAGCCGGGCAGGACGAGGATTACCGCTCCCTACTGTCGCGGTACCGGACAGATCTTGACTTCCGACAACTTGTTGACTCGATCGCAACCGGACTCGGTTTGCGCGTGACCGCGGCCAACGAACTGGGTCTCTTCTTCTGGGCCGATCCCTACGGCCCATTCGCGTATACGCTCGCCTCGTGGCGCCGTGAACGGGGCGCGGGGACATTCGAGGACCGTATCCTGCACGGCCTGGCCATTGTGGCGATCGCCGCGTACTTCTACCCGCAAGCAAGCGACCTCGAGACCGAGCGTCACCGCCAGGCGACTGCAGCACAAGTGGAGCAGTTCTTGCGTGCCGCATGCACCGAGATCGCCAAGGAGAGCGATGACCCGGAGATCGAGCGCGAGGAGTGGGAGCAGGCCGCCAGCCTGTACTTGCGCCAGAAGGAGGTCGCTGCGACCTCTGACGGACGCCGGCCGCAGAAGGGCACGCAGAGCGTTATTAGTCGCGCGTTCGATCTCCTGGTCGAGCAGGGCCTCGTCCGGAAGCGCGAGGAAGGCAACCTCGTCGTCTATCAGCCAAATGAGCGGATGCGGCTTCAGATCGCAGGGGTCGCGGGCCACGAGGCGTACCAGGCGTTGGCCCTAATCCGGAGCGGACACGAGGTTGGCTCGTAACCATGTACCTCCTGCGAAGGGTCTACTTCGACTCCATCGGCCACAAAGACGCGCGGTTCGACCCGTTAGTCCTCGACTTCCGCAGCGACGGCGGGCAAAAGCCACTCGACTCGGTGCTGTGGCTCCGGAACATGGGTGGCAAGACTTCGATGCTGGCGCTCATCTTCTCGGTCCTACAACCTGGCTATAGGGATTTCTTAGGTCGCGAGAAGGCGGGCGAAATCCGCCAACTCCAGAAGTACGTCCTAGCCGACGACATCGCCCACATAGTTCTGGAATGGTCGTCAACCGGTGACGGCCTGCTCGCGAGCCTCGAGGACGAGACCATCCTCGTTACTGGCGTCGTGATGACCTACCGGCGTGGCCAAACTTCCGACCTTGACCGCCACTTCTACGCCTTCCGCTCGCTCAGCGGCACGCTCTCGCTCGATGAACTGCGGTTCCGACAGAACGGCCGGCGCGTCCATGTCAGGGCGTTCCTCGACCAAATCTTGCAGGCTCAACGGTCCCGGCCCTCGTTGGAGGCAGTCATCACCGACAAGCAATCAGAATGGAAGGCGACGCTCGAAAGTCTTGGCCTTGATCCCGAGATTTTTCGCTACCAGCTCGCCATGAATGAGCACGAGGCTGGGGCGCGGAAGTTCCTTGGATTCCGCGACGCCGATAGCTTCGTGGACTTCCTTATCAAGGTGGTGATGGACCCGGGCGCCATGAACCAGGTGGCCGAGAACCTTGGGCAGGTCGCCGACAAGCTGGCGATGGAACCGCATCGAAAGAAGGAGCGGGACTTCGCCTCAGGCATTATCACCAGACTCCGCCCAGTCACCGATACACATGCGGTGCTGCGCGAAGCTCTTGAGCGTCAGCAGAGTCTGATTGCGGAAGGATCCCGTCTTAATGCACGAATCACATACTCCCTCGGCGCGGCGCGCGCTGAAGAGCAGGAGCAGGTTGAGAGCGCGACTGCCTACCGCCTAGCGCGAACCCAGCACGACAACGAGCGTTCACGACATGAGCGACTGTCTCGTGCGCTCGACATACGGGTCGCCCAATACGCGGTCGACGCGGCGCGGGACACGCTAAATGCTGCGCAGGAGATCGAGGACGAGACCAAAACTGAAGTAAGGATTTTGGAAGCGCTTCCGCTTGTTATCGAACACCGACGGCTGACGGCGGACACTGCCGCGCTCGACCGAGCCTTGGCAGACCAGATCGAGGGCGCGCGTAGCGACATCGACGCGTACAAAGCCGCCGCCACCGTCCTTCATCGTCGATATCGCCGAATGGCAGAGCAGGCTCGCACCCGGGTGGCGGAAGGCGAGGATCGCGCTCGCCTCGCCGCCGATCGGCGCGAAGGGGCAGATGCCGAGATCCAGAAGGCCACAGGGGAGATCGCTCGGATCGACAGCGAGGCGGACTCTATCAACGGTCAGCTCCAGGATCTCGAGCAACGGCAGGCACGCCTGCGCAAGGACGGACTACTGCTTGCGAATGAGCCTGCTCAGACGGCGGTCGAGCGACTGCGCCGAGACGAAGCATCTGCATCCTCCAGGCGCGACCAGATTGCCAGTCGGAGCCGCGAGATCGATGGGCGCCGGGGTGCCGCTCGTACTGCAATCGACGAACTGAGTCCCCAGATCAGTCAGCTTCGATCTAAGATCGATTCACAGCGCGACTCCCTCAACTCACTGATTGGTCGCGCGCGAGACCTGTCTGAGAACCAACGCCTTCGCGAGCTCGCCGAGCACGAGGATCTCGACATTCTTGTTGCAGGTAGTCTCCTCGCTGAGCGGCTGCTCGCCGCACTTTCCTCCGCGACCCGACAGATGGTCGAAGCACGGGTGGCTGCCTCTGAGGACGAGCGCGCTAAGGCAGCACTTGACGAGACCGGCTTTCTCCCCGCTGCCCTAGATGTGGATCGCGCGATCGCCCACCTCAAGCACATGAACCTCGCGGCCACACCAGGCTGGCAATACCTCGCGGAGCACGTCAACCGCGATTACTGGCCGCAAGTGATAGGTGAACGCCCGTGGCTGCTGACGTCCGTCGTGGTCGCGCCCGAAGAGGGAGACCGTGCCATCGAATCTCTGCGTGATGCGGGAATCGATCCGTCGCTCCTACTCTCGATCGCCGAGTCGGGCCAGTTTCACTGGGTAGAACGCCAGGAGTCGCCGAATGGCCAAGGTCGCCATCTAAAGACGCTCGTCACCCGATCAGCGCTCTACGACAGCACTCAGGCAGAGGCTGCACGCGGCCAAGTTGAGGCGAGGCTGGAGAAGGCGCTCGTGGCGGAAGCCGAGCTGAGTCGTCGCCGCGATGAGGACCAAAGCCTCCTGGGCCGGCTGAAGCAGTTTATGACTGACTGCCCGCCGGACCACCTCGACTCGCTCCGGTTCGAGATCGAAGAACTGGAAGGCGAAGCAACGCGGCTCGACGGCGTCAAAGCGGCCGCACAGGCGACCGTTCACGAGACGACCGAGGAGATCCAACAGTTGAGTGCCGAGGACAAACGGCAAGAGGCCGACCTCCGGCGCCTTGCGGGCACCATTCCATGGCTCGAGAACCTCGCGGAGTTGGAGGATAGGGCTAAGTCCGCTCGGGAGCGTCAGCAGGAAATGCACTCTGAGCGGCAGACTTGGGTGCAGAGTCGGCAGGATGCGAACGAGGCCAAATCGTCGGCTCGGGATAACGAGAAATCGGCGACAACGCTCGCGGCAGCTGACAGAGCTGATGCATTGTCGTGGGACAAGCAAGCGGAGGCAACTGAGAACTTCGAGATCGAGGCGGAAGTTGATGAGCGCACGCTTGCCGAGGTTGAGGCTGAGCACCGCAGCCGCAAGTCGATCTATGAGGACAAGACCTCCCGCTCAGACATCGCATTGCGCCGGCGCGCCCTGGGAGATCAGCTATCCGCGGTTATGACAGCGCTCGCCGATCTCGACGACGTTCTCGAAGCGGCTCGACGGCTAGCTGCTGACCCTGCACTACACAGCGAGACCGTCCGCAAGACACGCCAGGCCATGGCCAAACGAGCCCTGGAGGCGGCGACCGAAGCACGCATCACTGCCAAGAGTGATGTCACCAGTGCGGAGAAGTCCCTTCAATCTCTCCCAACCGATCGTCGGTTGCTCACCTCCCTTCCGACCGACCTGGAACCGTCGAACCTCGCTCAGGCTCAGAAATTTCTCGGCGTGGTTCAGGAACGCCAGCGTGCCTCCGAGCGATCGCGAGACCAGGCGGAGACCCAGGCGAAGGAAGCCGAGACGGCGCGAGACGCTGCCGTGAATAGGGCAAAAGTGCTCGACGCCATTGGCAGCCTCTTAACGGGCACACTCGGCGCCCACCTTCGTGAGCTTCAGCTAATCGAGGAGCCAATAGAGGATTCGGAGGCGACCCAGCGCGCAGGTGAGTTGACAAGCGAGTGGCAAGGCGTCGGAGTGGACGTGACGGACAGCCGGATTGCGTTCAACAATTCATGCGCTGAGGTAAGGCGGTTTGCGAGCCAGGCGGACTTCGAAGAATTGGCCGGTGCCTACCGCGATCGCTATAAGGACGGTACCGATGATTATCTCGTCGAGCATGCCGAGGCCGATAGCGCCGAGCTGCGAATGCGAACCAAGTGGCTGGACAAGGAGTTGGCTGACCTCGAAGGCCACCGCCGTACCGTCGTCCTGGAACTCGTCACTCTTGTTGAGCAAGCGCTTCGCCTGTTGCACGATGCGCAGACGCTCCGTCTATCCGATGGGCTTGGCGATTGGACAGGCCAGCAGTACCTTCGCATCAAGTACGAGCACCCGGAGTCGGTCGAGGACCTGAAGATTCGGCTGCAAGTCCTTATCAACGATCTCATCGTTCAGCGTTCGCGCCCGGAGGGCATCTCCTTACTTCTGGCGGCCGTCCGGGCAGCGAACGCCAATAAGCCGTTCGACGTTCAAGTCCTTAAGCCAAACGATGGCCTGCGGGTTGAACGTGCACCAGTAGGCGAGATCGTCGCCTGGTCTGGGGGCCAAAAGCTAACGACAGCAATCCTTATCTACTGCGTTCTGATCCGCTTGCGCTCCCTGAACCGCCACGGCGTTCACGACAACGCTGACAGCGTGCTGATCCTCGACAATCCGCTCGGCGAAGCGAACCTCATGACGCTGGTCGACCTCCAGCGGACTGTCGCCGCGGCTATGCGGGTGCAGCTGATCTTTGCTACCGGCATCGACGACAAGTCGGCGCTTGCACCTTTCCGCAACGTGATACGGCTGCGCAACCTCGTCGACAACCGGACCGGACGGAAGTACGTCACCCGCGCACAGGAAGAGCCCGGGACCGATGGATTGACCGCCACCCGGGTGTACCGGCGGCAAGAAGTGGTCGGCTCGTGACACCGGCTGCGGAACGACTGCGCGACCGGCTGGTAGAGGAAGGGAAGCGCAAGTTGATGCTCCCGGCGCTCCAAGCGATCTTTGGCGAACTTGAGCCGGCCCTGGGCGTCTCTCCTCGTCGCCGGACGGCACTGCTGGAGCTTCTCGAAGAGTTGGAAGCGGCAAAAGTGGTCCAGTTAGCGAAGCTGAATCCCGATCACTTTGCGTTGCCGGCCTTGCCACGTTCGCTACTCGTTCTTGGCGTCGAGCCGCGCTCAGTCAAACCGCCGCCTCCGACTCCAGTCTGGAGGCCCGAACTTGCCTGGGCCAGCGGTCTGCGACTCGCTCTGTCAGACGTCGAGTTTCTCAGCCAGGTGGACCGGTTTCTGCGGGATCTCGACCCAACGGAGCCAATCGTGCCAATTCGCGAGCGGTCGCTGGAACTTACCGGCGACGAGAAGCGCCTCGACCGCCTCGTTGGCAGCCGACTGTTCGATTCGGGCCGGTTATCACTCGCACTGCTTCGATGCGAGCAAGTGCATCCGCCGTTTGTCTACGCGCGTGTGCACGCGGCGCCTGCAGCGCTTGTAATAGAGAACCACCAGACCTACCACTCGATGCTGAAGACGCCAACGGCAATCCCCGAAGTTGGGCTGCTCGTGTACGGCGCCGGGAACCACATCACCGGCTCGGTTACCTACTTCGCTGATATCGAGCCCCGGGTAAAGACGATCAAGTACTTTGGAGACATCGACTTGGAGGGCCTCGAGATTCCTCGCCGCGCACACTACGTCGCCCAATCGCTAGGCTTGCCGGCAGTTGACCCTGCGGCCGACCTCTACCGCTTACTCCTTTGCGTTGGCAGGATGGCGAAGTCCGATCCGGTGAGCTCCGAGAGCGCTACGCGCGCAGCGAACTGGCTCCCCGAGGATCTTCGCGGCGAGGTCGTTGAGATACTGATGTCCGGACGTCGCATCGCACAGGAGGCGGTCGGGCGCAAGGTACTCGTCGAAATGGGAGCGCGGATGACCTCGTAGGCCTCTAGTCAACTGGGTAGAGCGCGCTGGACGGCTTTGGCGACCAACTCGATCAGTCCTTCACAGTCATCTAGCGCCTCATGCGTGACCGCGGCATGTACGAAAACGAGCCCGCCGAGCTAAACGACGTTACTCGAATTGATCCGATTCGCGACAGCAATGCGTCCGCGGGGAGGAGCTGTCGCGCCGCCTCAACCGCAGCGCGGTGATGGCCCATTCGGTTCGTGACCCGATAGCCGGCCAGCGTTAGTGCTGCCGTGAGTGTCGGGAAGGCGACTCCATCCCAGGCAAGCAAGAGCGCGCTCTTGGGGTCTTTACCGGCGATTGATCTATATGTGGCAAGCGATCGACGTGCATCTGCCAGCAGCGCACTCGCCTTCTCGGCACTTCGCTCGATCGGTTCTAGCTCCTGGCGTTCGGCCATTGCAATTAGTTCTTCAGTTGAACCCATTTCAGAAGGCGATCTCGCGGCCCGCTACACGGACCAGCGGTCTCCCGAGGACTTGTCGCCAGAACGTGTCGCCGCTTCTGCGCCGCTCCCGCAGTTGGGCTTCTGTCTTCATCACAACGTTTACGTCGCGGCCGATGGTGCGTTCAACCGGCGCGAGTTGGTCGGATAGTGCCACCCGGTCGGGGCGACCTATGACAAGTAGGTCCACATCGCTCCGAGATGTATCGGTGCCAGCTGCGTGAGACCCAAAGATGTAAGCGGCGTCCATTCCCGGTAGTCCTTCAATCGCCTTCCGGATCAAGCCCTCGATGCCGATAGTCTTTTGGACGAGACCGCGAATCTCGCCAAGCAGGGGCGAGCGCTCGTTGATGCTGTAAACAAGAGACCGCCCAACACTGTGAGTCTGCAGAACTCCGAGTCGGGCCAGGGCTGCCAGCTCAGCGCCGACGGTCGGCGCAGATGCATTCACGCGCCGAGCCATTTCGCGCACGTGGGCCGACGTGCCAGGCTTGACAAAGAACTCGAGCAAGATTCGATCGCGCACGCGAGACCGCCCGAAGAGGGACATGTTAGGCAAATCCTAACATATGTAAGGTGTCTCCTTACACCTGGGGCCGGGTGAGAGTCCGGGTGAGAGTCTGGTCGGCATGCCTGCCGAAGCGCTTGGCCGACCCGCGGATCTCCGATCCGACTCTCCTGTTAGTGGGCCTCAATCGCCTTAATGCGTTCGGCCTTCGCTTCGAGATCGCGGATGGCGTCATGGTCATGCGCTACGTGCACCTGGACAAGGGCGACCTGGGGAAGGATTTCGACGAGCGCTCCCCGTTCTGAGGGGGGACTCTGACGGGCAATACTGATGGCATTCATGCTGGCATAGTTGGGCCTATTGTGTATTCAATATGCTAAGTATTAGCGCGCATAAACTTAGCAAATAGGGGGTATGATGCAGCCATGGCTACTCCGACTCGGACTCCTGGAAGGCATCCGAAGACAGCTGGGGCCCGAATTCGCCGGGAGATTGAGTCCCAGGGCGAGCGAATTTGGCGTCTGAGCGATTTTCGCGATCTTCCGCCCTCGGCAGTTGCGTCAACCCTCTCTCGGATGGTCAAGCAGGGCACGCTGCGACGGATCGAGCCCGGCGTCTATTACCGGTCCCGAGCCACGATCCTGGGTGAGAGTACGCCAAGCAACCAAGCGCTCACGGCCGCCAAGGTCGGCGAGCCTCTGCAGCCGACGGGTCTCACTGCTGCAGCCATGCTCGGCTTCACCACCCAGAACCCGGCGCGCCTCGAATATGCAACCTCGGCCGAGCATGGGCCCAGGCGCTTGGATGCCAAGGTCAGTAACCGGCGGCCGGACTCTCGTCGGCTGCTGTCGCCCCGGGAAGGCGCGATGTTGGAGTTCCTCCGGGATCGTGGTCAGACAAGCGACTTGTCACCGGCCGAAACCGTCAAACGTCTGCTGGAGCTCATGGCTCAAGACAGGGCATTCGACAAGTTGATCGGCCCGGCGATGGACGAGCCGCCTCGGGTGCGGGCGATGCTGGGCGCACTCGGCCAAGAGATTGGCATTCCTGAACGCCAACTAGAGAAGCTGAGGCGCAGCTTGGGCCCAGTCTCCAGGTACGACTTCGGTCGCCTGGCCCCGCTTCACCATGCCAAGGAGTGGCAGGCCAAGTGAGGTTGTTCCAACATGAGGACTTCAAGGCGATCTGCATCGATGCAGCTCGTCGTTTCAACCTGGCCGAACAGTTCATTGAGAAGGACTACTTCGTGACCGAAGCGCTGCGCATCGCGGCGCAAACGAAACAAGGCCACCTGGTCTTCAAGGGCGGTACAAGCCTCTCGAAAGGTTGGCATCTGCTGGAAAGGTTTTCAGAGGATCTCGACCTTTTCCTCAATCCCGAAAGTTACGATCCGGCTCTGGGGCCTAAGGGCGTCAACCGTGAGCTCAAGCGCCTACGCGACAGCGTGGCTGCCCATCCCGGGCTGACGTACGACCCGGAGCCTGGGCGGACGATCGGTGGCTTCGGGCGAGACGATTTCTTCCGCTACACAAGCAATTTCGATGAAATTCCCGGAGTCTCAACCACAGTGGTGCTCGAAGTTGGGATTCAGAGTGGAGCGTTTCCAGCCGAGACCGTCAACATCTCCTCCTTCGCTGCGGACCTCCTGAGAGAGCGCGGGCTCTCCGACGAGGCAGGGGATTTGGAACCGTTTCCCATGACGCTTCTTCATTTCCGACGCACCTTTGTCGAGAAACTCTTCACTGTTCATGGGAAGGTCGAACGCCTCAAGAGCGAAGGCGAACGTCTGAAGCGCGCTGCCAGGCACTATGCAGATCTGTACGTGTTGGCCGGCAGACCCGAGGTCCTAGCCATGATCGAGTCGGACGAGTATGGTCAGATTCGCGCCGACTACAACCAAAAGAGCATTCGGTTCTTCAAGAACAGTTACCGCCCACCGAATGATCTCCGCTTTAACAAGAGCGATGCCCTCTTCCTTCCCGGCAAGCTGCGAGCGATGGTGCAGGAGGACTACTACTCGGACTGTCGCCTCCTCTTCCGAGATGGACCACCCGCTTTCGACGCGGTCATGGAGCGGTTACAGGGGCTGGCCGATAAGTTGTAAGCGCCGAATCGGTAGACGACTGACACCTTCATGCGGCCGCTCTTCTCGATACGTGCCCGCGGGGGCCTGCTGCGCCGGATCCGTGGCGATGATCACAAAGCGATCGTTCAGCGCGAGCTGGCTGGAACTACTATTCGACTGAGTAGTCCCGGAACCGTCGCCCGTCTCAGCGAGCATCGCTCTCCGGACTAATCGAAGGAGCCAATTCTTCATGGAAGGCGAGTCGTCTATGCAAATCCGTGATCTGCCCATCGCCGACATCCAGGTCTCGCGCTTCAACACTCGCAAGGACCTTTCCGCTGGCAACGAAGATAGCTCTGTGCGTGACCTTGCAGAGAGCATTCGCAGTCGCGGCCTCCTCAACCCAGTGACCGTTAGATCCACCGGAGAAGACAAGTGGGAGTTGGTGGCCGGTCAGCGTAGATTCGCAGCCTGCAAGCAACTAGGTTGGACCAGCATCCCTGCCATCGTGCGCCACGACGTAGAAGATGACGAGGCCACTAGCCTCTCGCTGATAGAGAACGTTCATCGGGCCGACATGCATCCGCTCGACAAGGCGAATGCGCTCCTGCTGCTCGCCGAGTCCAAAGGCAGTGTTAGTGCTGTTGCCAAGGAGACCGGGTTCACTGAAGCAACGATTCGAAAGTATCTGGACCTCGCGAGGCTGCCTAAGCAGCTCCAGCAAGAACTCTCGACTTCCCAAGGCCCAATTGGAGTCGGTGTCCTCTCCACATTAGTCCGCCGGTTTCCTGACGAAGAGGACCAACTTGCCGCCTTCGCCGAGGTGCATGGGTTCACGAAGGACGTCCAACAAGAAATCTTGCGCCGCTCGGAAGGTGACCTGAATCGCGTCGTCGAGCTTTCACAGGAGGCACGTGAAGGTCTCTTCAACATCAAGACCTGTAGGGATGGCTTTTGTTTTGCCATGGATCAGCAGACCAAGGAAGCGGTTCGGACTTCCATCGTGGACGGCCGTCTGTCTGTGAGCACGCTTATCAAGAGGCTCTCAGTCCAGCCCTAATCTGCCCTCGATGGCCACCCTCTTGAGGCGGGGCCGAATCGCCACCGAATGGGTGACTGGGTGAAGATCAATCTTCATGCCCAAAACTGGCACGAGATCTCACGTTCCGAACCAATAGGTCGACCCAAGGCGTTGGACTAACTGGCTGGGTCCCGCTAGAATCGGCAAGCAGGCTTTAACCTCTTGGGTTAAGATTGGCAGGTGCGTTATCGAAATTTTGTTCGCCAGCCGCAAGTTTCAACTCCATTGCGAGGATCCGAAGCAGTGCGCAAAGCACTTCGGAAGCCTTGCCTCGTCCCTGCAACGGCGGCTGGTTCAGGTTCGTGCGGCTGCCAGCCTCGCGGACGTATGTCTTGGGAGTCCGCATCCACTGACTGGAGACAGGGCGGGCCAGTTCGGCATCGCCCTCAGCGGGAACTTCAGGTTGATCTTCGAGCCTGCCGACGATCCACCCGCTATTTCAGAGGACCGGACTCTGATTCTTGCTGCCGTCAAATTGATAAGGGCATTGGAAGTAGTTGACTACCATGGCTGATCGCGACTTGGAATTTAGGCCACTCTACGCCGTGCCACCTGGAGAGACTCTCGAAGAACTTCTCGCCGAGCGCGAAGTCACCCAAACTGAATTGGCCAACCGCATGGGTCGGCCACTTAAGACGATCAACGAGATCATCCGCGGGAAGGCTGCGATCACACCCGACACGGCGATCCAACTCGAACGTGTCTTGGGCGTGCGCGCAGGTTTCTGGACCGATCTAGAGCGGCAGTATCGAGAGGATCAGGCGAGGGTTCGAGAGGTCCAGGCACTGAGTGAGAACACAGGATGGCTCGATAGGTTCCCGCTCAAAGATTTGCGAAGGCTCGGACATGTGCCCGAGACGCGTGATCGCCCAACGCAGATGCATTATCTGCTGCGGTTCTTCGGAGTTGGCAGCGTGGAAGCTTGGGAGAACGTCTGGTTGCGCCCCGCTGCCGCCTTCCTTCGTGAGTCAGCGGTGTTCTCGGTATCCAAGGAAGCCACTGCTGCCTGGCTGCGAGCCGGATCGCTTGAGGCTGGCCGAATTCAGAGCGAGCCGTTTAACCGTGATGCGTTCCATGATGTCCTCAGCACGGCCCGTGGCCTCACCCGACAAGACCCCGAAGACTTCAACCAGCGCTTGATCGACGGCTGCAAGTCAGCTGGGGTCGCCGTTGTGTTCCTTGGCCCGTTTGCTGGCACAAGAGCTTACGGGGCGGCGTATTGGATCAATCAAAACAAAGCCGTGATCCAATTGAGCAACCGATATCGAACCGATGACCATCTGTGGTTCACCTTCTTCCATGAAGCAGGCCATCTCCTATTGCACGGTCGTAGTGGCTCTTTCGTCGATGGCAAGGACGTAGCACGCGCGGCCGGCAGCAAGGCTGAAGCCGAGGCGAATCAATTCGCTTCAGACAGTCTTATCCCAAGTTCCGATTGGATTCGCTTTCTCAAATCGAATCCGTCAACGCTCACTGCTGTGACTCGATTTGCAGCGGAGATCGGCGTAAGCCCTGGTGTCGTGGTTGGTCGCCTCCAACATGAAAGGGTCTGGCCGCACACGCAGGGCAACGGACTGAAGAGGACCTTCGACTTGGAAGAACAGCTATGAGTCGCCTTACTCGCGGTTCATCGCAAGCAGACGAAGCCGTGAACCCTGCGTCTGGGTCCGGCAAGGGTCGTCACGTAGGAGCACGGTTGAATTTCCGCGCCATCGAAGGCGAAGGTGGGTTCGTACCACTTCCAGCGATCGAGCAGGCGGAAGCTGAGGACGAACAGCAAGCTGCGGCGAAAGCCGAAATGCTCGTCTACGAATCGGAGCTAAGTTCTTGGCAACCCGTGACGTGCGTGGGCGAGGCTGAGAGGCCGCCTACTCGTTTTGTCGATGGATCCGTAGTCTCAACCACAGCTGGAGTGTGCAGAGTCGATGGCATTTACCGCCCAATTTTGATTGCCAGTTTGGGGGCGATGGAGGTCGATCTCGATGACCGACGGCTTTATCGACCACCTAACGGTTTCAAGGCCATGATTGCGGCAGCCCTCATTTCAAACCGAATCAAGACCAGCCTGCTGGATGCATTGCGGGAGGAATTATCTGGTTCGGGGATTCAGCTGATCGCGCTCGAGTCACAAGACTTCGGCCCAAACTACGAGGTGTTGCGCCGTCGGACGTGGGACTTTCTAAAGCAAGAAATGGAGGGCCTCGAGCGAGAAATTCTACTCGCCCGACCTCAGGTCCCGACTCTTGCGGACGGACTACTCGAGCGACGCCTCACGACGGTCGAGGCTCAGCAGCAGCCGGTCATCGGGATGGTCAAGCGCAATTTGCGACAGTACTTGCCCGATTCCCTCGCCGCGATGCTCTACGAGCTAAAGCCCGGGCAGCGGTCCCCGGCGTTTGTCATCAAGACCGTTCACGCAGAGTTGGTCAGCTGGTATCTCAAGCTAACCGGTGGCTCGATCGGGCCAGGAGCCGGTTTGGTTCGGTTGGCGATGCCTCGCGCGTACCTTGAGCGGCACTTCGGCGACCACCGACGTTTCCGAGAGATTTCGGGCATTTCGCGGATGCTATGTACGATCCGATCCCGTCAGGAGTCGTACGCGCGATATCGCGTCAGCCTCGAACCAATTGTTCGTCTCGAAGAGCAACTCCATGCCGTACTGCCACCGATCGATCAGTTCGCGGCCCGCCTCAGATTGCGTCTCGGGCGAGCCTGAGGGGTCAGTGAAATGGATGCAACCGAGCCTAGAACCGAAGCCTCCGCTGAAGCCGCTGAAGCAATCACCAACGAGGTTATCGGCCGAATTGGAGCTCCTGGTGACCATGAGGCGAGCTCCGGGGAATTCTTCTTTTGGACCAAGGAGGACGCCACCGTTGAGAAGACCCAGCTAGTGCGCGTCGACGCCACGATTGGCCGCAAGCAAGTTGAGATCTATGGCCTTGTGACCGAAGTCTTCCGGCGCTCGCGGATGCGATCGATGCTCGAAGAGTCCGACCGCTTCGACGCCAGCCCCGGCATCGAGGTCCCGATCGAGTCCCGAGGAGTGACCTATGCGCAGGTCCGGGTCTTGGCGGCGCGGCCCAACCGGCTCGCACCGCCTCGTGAGGACTCTCAGGTATTTGGGGCACGCGACGAACACGCCAGGATCGCGTATGGCATCGACGCGATGGGGGATCCGCTGGTGATCGGGCTCATTCGTAACGGAGGCGAGCAGGTCGCTGGAACCGCGTGCATCGACCTCGACTACGTTCTTGGCACTCTGGGCGGCCACCTCAACGTAACCGGCATAGCTGGCGCAGGTACCAAGTCTTCTTTTCTAACCATTGTTCTCTCCCAGATGCTCCGTCACTTCGACGAGCGGAGGCGGCTCCAGCCCGAGAATCCAGACAGCCCTCGCGCACGCGCCGTAGTCATCAATGTCAAGGGTTTCGATCTGTTTCACATTGGCCGCTACTCCTCCAACTTCACTGACGAGGACGTCGCGGAGTGGAAGCTCATGGGCTGGGATGAACCGCGACCACTTGAATGTGACTACTTTGCTCCGCAGGACCCCGCCACAGACCTGGCAATCGACACTGGCGCTCCGACCGACGTACTGCCCTACAGCTGGACTTTGGCGGACATCCTGCTGCAGGACCTGTTCGGCTACCTCTTCTCAGACGGTGATCGTGAGGACGATAACTTCCAGCTGCTCATCCAAGATGTCGAACGTCTTCTGGTTCAGGACGTTCGTGATGCCGCTAACAGAGTCACCCGGCGACTGAAGCCTGGCGCTCCCCAAACGTTTAGCGACTTGTTCGAATGGTTCCGTCAGGGCTTGGAGGATGAACACGGTGGGCGGAACGCGGATTGGAGTTGGCTGACTAGCAGGCAGCATCACCCCGCGACACTTCGTCGCTTCTTTCGCCGCCTACGACGCGCCGTCAACGAGTCTGGTGGAATCTTTCGCATGGATGGTTCGGGCAGCCATCCACTCGACATCACGAAGTTCCCCGTCGGGCGCATTGTCGTGGTCGACATCGCCAGCCTAACTGACCGTCACCTGCAGCGTTTCGTTGTAGCCGCCCTGTTCAAGCAGGCAAAGGACGAGGCTACCGGCGGCCGCGCCCAACGAGGCATGCATCACCTCTTCGTACTGGACGAGCTCAATCGGTTCGCTCCACGCGGCCACACCGATCCAATCACGCAGCTGGTGGAGGAGGTCGCTGGCGAGCTGCGTTCACGGGGTGTGATTCTTCTTGGTGCCCAGCAGCAAGCCTCACTGGTTTCCGCCCGGGTAGTCGAGAACGCCAGCGTTCGCGTAATCGGCCGCACCGGTGGCCACGAGCTTGAGCAGTCGATCTTCAGCTTCCTGCCCAGCGAACTCAAGGACTACGTCGAAAAGCAGGGCCCCGCGGACAAAGTTGTTCATGAGCCTAGCTTTCGCGAACCGATGATGGTCCGCGTGCCGCGTGCGCCCTGGGCAATGCGTGGCCAAGAGGCCAGCGACGAGCCGCCCGACTGTCTACGCGCCCTGGGTGCTGAGGAGGTCATTCGCGGACCGCGCGTGCTACCCCCAACCGAGGAATTGCCGTTCTGATGAGGATCTTGCACACTGCCGACTGGCACCTGGGGGCCGAACTCAAGCACGTCTCCAGGCTAAGCGACCAGATGGCTCGGATCGACGAAGTCCTTCAAGTCTGCGACGAGCGAAACGTCGATCTTCTCTTAGTCGCGGGCGATTTCATCGACGAGAAGCAAAGCGAGCGAATGACGCCCGTGCTTCGCCGATTCGGTGACATGTTGCGACCCAGACTGCGTCGGGGCATGCATGTCGTCATCCTGGCCGGCAACCACGATCGCGAATGGGTCTTTCCGTTTCTGCAGGCTGCGCGTGACTTGTTTGTCGCCAGCGAATCGAGCCGTCTGCAGTTCGTCTGGAAGCCGGATTTGCGTGTTATCGAAACTCGCAGTAAGGAACGGGTGCGGCTCATGCTGCTGCCATATCCGCGCCAGACGGCTTACGACCTTGAGGCGATCGTCTTCAAAGACGCTGCAGATCGGCACCGCCAGTTGGGCAATGCGGTAAAGCAACGGATCAAAGGGTTCGAGTCGCAGATCAAGAAAGATCGGGACAAGATGCCAACGGTAGTGGTCGCGCATCTACTTATCTCTGGCCAGAAGGAAAACGGCCACGAATTGACGGAAGAAGCCGACGTGCCCATTCCGCGGGTGTACCTGCCCAACTATGCGTACGTCGCTCTGGGCCACGTCCACCTGCCCACTCAGCTCGGTTCGGCCTCATGCCGCTATTCGGGCTCGATCGAGCGCATGGACTTCGGCGAGCGCAATCAGCCGAAGGAGGTGGTTCTGGTCGAACTGGACAAGACCGGGCTTGTTGGTGAGCCTGAGGCCGTCGCCCTCCACCCCACCGAGCTCATTGAGATTGATTGGCACGATGGGGTCGACCTGGTCGCGATCGCACGCGGCATCGCTCCGAACACAATTTGCAAGCTCCGCCTGCATGCCCTGCTGGGCACCAACGTCCAGGCGTTGCAGGCGCAGGCCCGCGACATGATTGCGCGGTTGTGCTGGCCCCCGGAAATCCAATGGCAGGACAGCGATGTCGCTGACGCGCCGGCAGGGAGCCTAGCTCTCGCTCGTGCAGATTGGCAAGGCGCCGTCCGCTCCTACGTCAAGGCCCAAGTGCCCGAGGACGATCCCCAGCATCGCGACATCATGGCGGCCATCGAGGAACTACTAGCCGAGGAATCGATCAGATGATCCCGGTCGAAGTTAGTCTGAAGAACTTCCTGGGTTACGACGACAACGGCGGTGAAGGTTACCGATTTGATTTCCGCGACCATCGCCTATGGTCGATCTCGGGTGACAACGGCGCCGGAAAAAGCGCCATATTCGATGTGATCACGTATTCGCTCTTTGGTCGCCACCGGGGTGGCGCCAGTCGCGACGAAGAACTGCTGCGCAAAGGTGCGACCGAGATGTCGTGCTCGTTTTCGTTCGAGCACAACAACCGCCTCTACCGCATCACTCGCACACTGAAGAAGCGGACTCGTAGGTCCGGCTTGGTCGCGCACGAGCGCGCTTGTCAGCTCGACTGGTACGACCCTAAGGCTGTCGCTTGGCGAGAAGTCCCTGACACGGCCACCGTCACGACGCTGGAGGATCACGTTCATTTTGTTCTGCTTGGCTTCGACTACGACACCTTCATCTCGTCGGTGCTGTTGTTGCAAGGCGACAGCGACAAGCTGATCCGCTCAGCAGCTAAGGACCGTTTCAACTACCTCTCGGGCATCCTCGATCTCCGCCAATACAAGAAGCTGGAAGACTGGACGCTGAGTAAAGCGCGCACCCTTCGGGCACAGCACGAACTGTTGGCAAGCACGTTGCAGGATATTGGCCTCCCCAGCAAGGATGACGTGGACGAAGCCCAGGTGCGCGCCGACGCGCATGAGACCGCATCAATAAAGGCTGCCGATCGGGCGCACTTAGCAGAAGCCAAGCTCAGCCGAGTACTCGCCTTTTTGGAATTTGCAACCAGGCGGTCGGAACTAGCCCAAAAGGTAGCCAAGATGATCGAGGCTCAAGCGCATGCGTCTCAGATCCGCGCTGATGCTTCCGAGAAGGGCAGCCTCAACAATGTTCTGCCTAGGCTTCGTGACGCCCGAGCAGCGCTCGACAATGGGGAACTTGCGGCCGCGGATGCGCTTCGGGCCCAGAAGCAAGCGAGCAAGATCGACCTCGTCAAGCTGGCGAAGGCGGTAGCCGCAGCCGAGGGGGTACATCGCGAAGCGAGGAAAAAGGCAGACGCGAATGCCGAAGAGCTTCAGAAGCGGCGTGACGAGAGGCGCACGCACGAGCCTGACTTAGAGCTCGCCCGTAACTTAGGAGAGCTCGACTCACACATCAAGGGAGCGCTCAAGACCATTGCGGTCTTTCTTGGCGAAACCGTAGACCTACCAAGTCTTTCTGCCCGCCGCGACCGCCTGGAGGCGCTCCATCGCGGACGTCCTCTAATTCGCTCTTACGCCGATCTGCGCGGCGAGGAGGAGGCGCTCGCCGCAAGCTTCGGCAAGCACGACCCCGACGCGGTCGTTGCCGAGGCACGCAATGCACGCGCGAACCTTGAGACGGCGATCCAAAAGCTGCGCATTTCCGTCTCGGGTCACGACAAGGAGCTAGGTCGTCTTCAAGGAGAGTTGGGCATCGCCCAACACGATCTGTCTGAGCGCGTTCGGGCTGGTGCGGAGGGCACTTGTTCACACTGCGGTCAACGGGTACCACCCGAACACATCGACCACGAAATCAGCAAGGGGAAGGTTGCGGTAGCTTCGTTAGAGAAGAAGGTCGCGGACGCGGAGCAACTGATGGGCGCTGAGCGCAAACAGTTGGGCGGGTTTGATAGCGAGCTGCCTGGGTGTCGAGACGCGGAGAAGGATGCTCAAGACCGCCAGACGAAGCTCGGCAAAGCCAGGACAAGGCTGGCTGAGCTCGCCGGCGAAGACGCAATAGGAGAGTTGCCCGAGGACTGTCGGAAAGTACTTCATGGGCCGGCCGAGCAGATCGGCGTCGGGCTGGAGCTGTTTTACCGCGAGCTAGCTGAGCGCCCAGGGGTTATTCAGCGGATCGAAGTGCTGACTACCAAGGTGGCCGACCTGCGCTCACAGCAAAGGCTGGTCAAGGTTTGGGAGGAAGAGCGGGACAAGGTGTTGGTTAGGATCACCACGGCACGGGC
>Ga0137390_10000921_pt1 | contig 21095 bp, 13 predicted proteins | sample 15con2h24AmetaG_FD_104937 | JGI IMG/M metagenome (GOLD analysis project Ga0137390, IMG submission 104937) | Vadose zone soil microbial communities from Angelo Coast Range Reserve, California, USA - 15con2h2.4A metaG | ecosystem: Environmental > Terrestrial > Soil > Vadose zone > Saprolite... | reverse complement strand
GCACGATTCAACTGCGCGACGGATGGTTGGTCGGCGATACCGCCAATCCGGCACTTACTCAATCGACGGAGGTCAGCGCATCGTGAGGTTCCAGGGTTCTGGTTTCTGGCAACGGGGAATCGCGGTGCTCTGTCTATACGGTACGTTGGCCGGCAGCCTTCGGGCGCAGGTTGCGACCTCGTCCCAGACGCAGGGTTCAACTGCATCGCCGCAGAGTGCGGTGCCGCTTCGCTTTGATATGCCGAAATCTCACAATCCGCTCAATGCCTACTCGCCCGACACAGTCCCGGAGCCCGCACTTGCGAACTCGGCGCGTCTTATGCAACTGATCCGGGATGGCAAGCTTTATCTTTCGTTGAAAGACGCAATCGATCTTGCCCTGGAAAATAACCTCGATTTAGCCATTGCCCGCTACAACCTGCCCATCGCCGACACCGACATTCTGCGTACCCAGGCAGGTGGATTCTTCCGCGGCGTGAACACCGGAGTGGTTCAGGGAACTCCAGGTGGTGGTGTGGGAGGTTTTGGTACTGGAGCTCCGGGCGCAGGCGCCGGCGGCACGTCGAGCGGCGCGGGTGGCGCGGGTGCAGGTGCTTCGGGTTTGGTTCAATCCACGCTCGGTGCTGGCACTCCGGTGTCGTCATATGATCCCGCGGTTACTGTCTCCGTCGGAGCCGAACATCAAACTACACCACTTGCCAACCTGAAAATTTACGGTGTGCCTTCGCTCCAATTGAATACCGGTCAGGGCACATTAGGTTACGTGCAGGCGTTGCCGACAGGTACCAGCATTTCTTTCCAGTTCAGCAATAACCGCCAGTCGAACAACAGCCCTTTTCTTTTTCTATCGCCCGCCACAAGCGGGATGTTTCGCTTTACGATCCAGCAGGAATTGCTGGCGGGCTTTGGTTTTGGGCCCAATCTGCGCTACCTTCGCATCGCGCGCAACAACAAGAAGATTTCCGACATCGCCTTCAAGGATCAGGTCATTGCCACGGTCACGCAGATCGAAAATATCTATTGGGACCTGGTCAGCGCCTACGAGCAGACGCAGGTCAACGAGCAATCTTCCGCCTTCGCTCAACAGACTCTCGAGAATGCCCGGAAACAGTTGAAACTGGAGAGCATTCCTGAGATCGATGTAATGCGGGCAGAAGCCGAACTTTCAAAACGTGATCAGGATCTAACGGTGGCGCGCACCAGCCTGCAACTGCAAGAAACTCTCATGAAGAATGCTGTCACCAAGAATCTGTCCGACCCGCTTCTGGAGGCCATGCCCGTCATTCCCACGGACCGCATGCAGACTAACCAGATGCAGGCCGCTTCGCAGATTCAGGACTTGATTGCTCAAGCCTTGCAGCACCGTCCGGAACTGGCGGAGACCGATGTCGACCTGCTGAACCGTCAGATCAGCCGGAAAGCGGCGCGCAATGCGTTGCTGCCATCGCTGTCGCTGGTAGGGTTCTACGGAGGGTCAGGACTAGCCGGGCCGCTGAATCCTCTGTGTCAGGGCTGCACTTCAAACGTGCCGGTTGATTTCGCGGGAGCATTGGGAAACACGTTCAACAATTCTTCCCCCGATTACTATATTGGGTTGAACCTCAACATCCCCATCCGGAACCGGGTCGCCAAGGCTGATCAATTTCGTTCCGAGCTTGAGTATCGCCAAGCCGAGCTGCGCAGAGAGCAGCTGAAAAAGCAGGTTCGCATCGAGGTTCGCAACGCGCAATATGCGCTCCAACAAACCGGTGCCAGGGTAGACGCCGCGCGCAAGGCCCGAGACCTGGCGCAACGTACATTCGATATCACGAAGAAGGAACAGGAATTGGGGGCGGGATCGAGCTATCAGACGCTCACCGCCCAGCGCGATCTTTCGCTGGCTGAGTTGGATCTGGTCAGCGCAATGACCATTCACGAGAAGGCCAAAGTCGAACTTGATCGTGCCACCGGAGCGACTTTGGAACATAATGGAATCCAGATCCAGGACGCGCTGAATGGTACTGTTAGCACGGCGAGTCCATAGTTGAACATTCTAGTTAGACATGCAGTTAGACATGCAAGTTAAACATGCAGCCTATTGCCAAGCCGAAAGAGATTCCCATCGCCACTGCGCTAACGAGTAGCAAGGACCGTCCCCGTATTTTGGCCGCCGATGATCAGCAACACGTTCTCGAGGCCATCGAACTTCTCCTGCGCCCGCAGGGGTACGAGCTGGAAACGGCGCGATCCCCGGCGTTGGTTCGGGAATCACTGGCTACCGGCTCCTACGATGCCCTCCTTATTGATCTGAACTACACGCGCGACACAACTTCCGGCCGGGAGGGCCTCGACCTGCTGTCTGAGGTGGTTGCGCTGGACAACACGACTCCGGTCATCGTGATGACGGCCTGGGCCAATATTGACCTGGCAGTTGAAGCCATGCGCCGCGGCGCCCGCGATTTCATTCAGAAGCCTTGGGAGAACGAACGTCTACTTGTGATCTTGAGGACGCAGGTGGAGCTTCATCGCGCACTCCGTGAGGCTGAGCGTCTGGCAGCTCAGAATCGCCTGCTCCAGACCGAAGGCCGGCCTCAGTTCATTGCGACAGCGCCCTCGATGCAACCGCTGCTCGGCGCTATGACACGCGTAGGTCCTTCGGACGCAAATGTGCTGATCACGGGTGAGCACGGCACCGGCAAAGAGGTGGTCGCGCATACGCTCCATGCCTTGTCTGCCCGCGCGTCCCGTCCCATGATCGCGGTAAACACCGGTGCAGTGCCTGAGGGACTATTTGAAAGCGAACTTTTCGGGCACGTGAAAGGTGCGTTTACCGACGCCCGTTCTGATCGCATCGGCCGATTCGAACTGGCCGACGGTGGAACCATTTTTTTGGACGAGATCGGCAACGTGCCAATGCATCAACAGGCAAAGCTGTTGCGTGTGCTTGAGGCCGGTGAGGTTGAGCGGGTCGGCTCATCCCGCCCCCGCCGTATCGACGTGCGCGTAGTCTCCGCCACCAACACCGACCTTCGAGCGGCGTGCACTTCCGGGCAATTTCGCGAAGACTTGCTATTCCGCTTGAACACGGTTGAGCTCCACGTGCCCGCGCTAAGAGAACGCCGGGAAGACATCCCTGTCCTCGCAGTGCACTTTCTCTCGCGCTACGCATCGCGCTACCGGCGGCCAGTCCAGGGATTCGAGGCTTCCGCTTTGCAGCTGCTCATGCAATACTCCTGGCCAGGGAATGTCCGCGAACTCGAGCATACCCTCGAGCGTGCGGTCCTGATGTGCCGTGGAACTGAAATTGAACGCGCCGACCTGGGATTGGACTCACTGCGCCAGCAGGGTCAGAACCTGGAAGATCTCAGCCTTGAGTCGGTGGAAGCCATTCTGATCCGCAAAGCGCTGCAGCGTTCTCACGGTAATATAAGCCAGGCCGCCGAGGTGTTGGGGCTCAGTCGCGGAGCTCTTTATCGGCGGATGGAAAAGTATGGGCTCTAGCCCGCTAGGGAAACCAAATCCCACACTCCGGAAAGCTCCACGCAAGCGGGTTCGCCTGTTGTATGAACGGCGGATCAGTCTCTTCTCACTGTTTGTCGCCCTCCCCAGCATGGTTCTCAGCGGCGTCTTCATCTGGATGCAGGCTTGGTCTTTGGAGACCAGGTTCGCGCTGACCTTCGTCGAATTGTTCGTGTGGTGGCTGCTGGCGATGGCGTTGCAGGAGCAGACCACGCGGCCACTGCAGACTCTAGCTAATGTAATCGCTGCCCTGCGCGAAGAGGACTATTCCTTTAGGGCACGTGGCGCAGCCACGGATGATGCACTGGGCGAGCTGTCCCTTGAGGTAAATGCTCTGGCCGATCTGCTCGCCGATCAGCGTATTCGAGCGATTGAGGCCACCGCACTGCTGCGCCGCGTAGTCGAAGAGATTGACGTGCCGTTGTTCACATTCGACCCGGATCAGATTCTTCGCCTGGTTAACTCAGCCGGAGAACGGTTGCTGCAGCAGCCCTCCGTGAGACTTCTGGGTCGCACCTCCAAAGAGATTGGATTGGACAGCTGCTTGTCCGTGGCAAGCGGCGCTCTGGCTCCTTTGCACTTCCACGACCCGAACGCCCGCTGGCTGGTGCGCCGGAGTTCATTCCGGCAAAAGGGTGTGCCACACACTCTCATCGTTCTGTCGGACGTGAGCCGTGCTCTTCGGGAAGAGGAACGCGGCGCCTGGCAGCGTCTGATTCGCGTGCTCGGGCACGAACTCAATAATTCACTTACGCCAATCAAGTCGATTGCCGGGAGTCTGAATGCTCAGGTCTCCCAGACCGTGCTCGATGCGGATGCACGGCAGGACTTTCAACGCGGGCTGGCCATTATTGGAACGCGGGCCGATTCCCTCAATCGTTTCCTGCAGGCGTATCGTCAACTCGCCCAGATGCCCCCACCCGTTTTCTGCAAAACTGCGCTCCTCCCGATCGTCGAGCGGGTTGCTGGGCTTGAGACGAGACTGCGAGTGCAGGTTGTTCCCGGTCCTGACATCCAATTGATGCTTGATCCTGATCAGTTCGAGCAGATGCTCATCAACCTGGTGCGAAATGCTGCTGAGGCGGCCATCGAGCCACGGCGCGCCGCAAGCGGATTCCACGAGGCTACTTTGGACCCTCAGGTCGTGATGCATTGGGACCTCACCCAGAAGGATCTGGTTCTCACTATCGATGACAACGGACCCGGATTTCTCAATCCCAGCAATGCGTTTGTCCCCTTCTACACCACCAAGCCCGCGGGAAGCGGTATTGGCTTGGTCCTCTCCCGACAAATCGCCGAAGCCCACGGCGGCTCGATTGAGCTCCTGAATCTGAGTGACAAGAAAGGATGTCGGGCAAGAATTGTGCTGCCACAAGCCCAGCCTACTGTATAGCCGAGACTCCAAGAGCTGGGTGGCTTGGGGGATTGCGGTCCTTCAGCTGTTAGCCCGTACAGAGATAATCGCTGATGTGACCGGGCATTGCCGATCGAGACACAGCTGTCGATCAGAATCCTCCACAGCGTCGGATCGTCGGTGCTTGGGACAAGGTATACCAAGGGCATTTTCTGTTTGTCCTGCTGAGCGGAACTCCCTGAGAAATGCTGGCTAGGCTCCCCGTGACTGCGCGACCATATCACGACTCTTGACAATTCCTTCCGAATGACCGTTCCCTTGTGCGCCCTTCCGCTGCCCTGGAGACCGGTTGCGAATGGGTAGTTTCCAGGTGACGGAACGCTGCATCAAGCGATATGTCGACTGGCCAAAGAAGGATGAGAGCGAACATCGCTGTCCAATAACGCACAGTCGATTTGGCAATTGGACAATGTCCTCCACAACAAAATCCAATCTTTTCAATTGCATAGCTCTCTTATGTCGCTGTCGACTTTTGGTCTGAGATTTGCAACACTTAGCCCAACTGAGTCGCAACGGCCTGTGAAAAGGGCTTGGAGCCTTTCTCAATATGGAGACCTTACTTCAGGATCTGCGCTATGCTCTCCGCCAGTTGCGCAAGTCTCCCGGATTCACCATCGCCGCTGTTTTGACGTTGGCGATGGCCATCGGGGCAAACGCGGTGGTTTTCAGTGTTCTGAACGGGCTGATCCTGCGCCCGCTGAACGTGCCTCAGGCCGAAAGCCTCTATTTAATCGAGCACGCGAGCGATAAGGACACGAGCCAATCGTATCCCGACTATCTCGATCTGCGAGACCGCAACCACAGCTTTGATGGCCTGACAGGTTTCGGCATTACTCAGGTAGCACTAAATACGGGCGAAGGTCCATCCCTTATCTGGGGAGTGGAGTCGAGCAGCAACTACTTCGACGCGTTACGGATTCAGCCGTATCTCGGCCGGTTCTTTCACGACTCCGATGATCATGGTCCGAATAGCGCTCCTTATATCGTGCTCAGTTACGCCTATTGGCACAGCCATTTTCACGATGATCGTGGCGTGGTTGGGCGGACGGTTCGGCTGAATCAACACCCTTTTACCATCCTCGGGGTAGCGCCGCCTGATTTTCGCGGGACCATAGTGTTCATCTCCCCAAGTTTCTTTGTGCCGTTAGTGAACTCCGCGCAGGTGGACGGGATGAATGTCCTGAACGATCGCGCAAACCGCTCGATTTTTATGGTGGTGGGGCACCTAAAGCCAGGAGTCACTCTGGCCGCGGCGACTGCCGATCTGAACGCCATTGGCTCATATCTGGAAAAGACTTATCCCAAAGACGAACGCCAAGCTGGCTTTTCATTGGCACGCCCAAATCTTTTAGGCGATCAGTTCGCCCCCGGAGTCCAGGCATTCATCGCGGGATTGATGCTGCTGGCGGGGTTGATTTTGCTGGCAGCATGCGCCAACCTGGGCAGCCTGTTCACCGCGCGCGCCGCTGACCGTTCCCGCGAAGTGGCTCTGCGGCTCGCTCTCGGCTCGAGCCACAAACGCATCCTGCGTGCTCTATTTACCGAAACCGTGCTGATTTCGCTGGTCGGAGGCGCCATCGGACTCTGGGCCAGCGTGGTGTTTTTGCGCTGGTTGAGCGAGTGGCAGCCATTTGGAAATTTCCCTGTGCATACGCCTGTGAACCCGGATGCAACTGTTTATGGACTCGCTCTGCTGCTCAGCTTAGTCAGTGGACTTATCTTCGGTGCGGTCCCGGTAAGGCAGGTACTTCGCACTGATCCTTATCAGGTGATCAAGGTAGGATCGAGCGCCGGGGTTGGGCGGCGGATTACGGGCCGCGACGTATTGCTCGCAGTGCAAATTGCGATCTGCGCCGTGCTGGTCACCTCTTCGCTGGTTGCTCTGCGCGGGCTGGTACCGCCATACACAGCAATTTCGGATTCGAACCGCATAACTCGATATTGGTAAGCGCCAATCTGCACATGGCAGGTTACAGCAATGATCGAGGACCTGTGATGCAAAGGCGTATGTTAGATGCCATCGCGACGATTCCTGGCGTTGAGTCTGTGGGGCTCACCGATGCGCTGCTTTTAAATGACGCGAACGGCTCGACTGTCTTTACCGTAACGACAACAGATCTGCGGCCATCGAATGCCGCCGCTGACGTGTACACGTATCACGTTTCGTCCGACTACCTTCGCGCCGAGGGCACAACGTTGCTCTCCGGCCGCGCTTTCACATCGCACGACGACAAAGACTCGCCGCGGGTAGCGGTAGTGAACCAGGAGTTTGCGCACAAGATTTTTGGGTCCGTACAAAACGCAATCGGCGGTTACTACAAAATGTCGGATGGAACGCGTATACAAGTGGTGGGCGTCGCCGAAAATGGAAAATACAGCAAACTGACCGAAGAACCGCGGCGTGCAATGTTTCTCCCCATCCTGCAGTGGCCGCCATCCAACTACGGATGGATGGTGGTGCGCTCGAGCCGCGACCCGCAGCAACTGGGCGCGGCCATAAGGAGCACGCTGCATCAATTAGATGCAGGGCTGCCGGTTGTGATTGAAACGCGGTTGGACGAAATAGCCGGCGCTCTGTTTCCTCCCCAGGTGGCGACGGTGGCGCTGGGCGTACTAGGCGCGATGGGCGGGATGTTGTCCATAACTGGCATTTTCGGAATGGCGGCGTACTCGGTCAGCAAGCGCCTGCGGGAGTTGGGGATTCGCGTTGCCCTCGGCGCGCAGCGAAAGGAAGTGTTACAGGCGGCGCTTGGACAGGCTTTCAAATTGCTCGCTTTTGGGTCGGTGGCAGGACTGCTACTCGGACTTCTGGCGAGCCGGGTGCTGGCTCTCATCGTGTATCAAGCAACTCCCCGCGATCCGCTCGTTTTGGCCGGTGTTGTTCTCGCGATGTCGTTGCTGGGACTCCTGGCTACGTGGATTCCAGCGCGACGCGCGCTGTCGGTTGATCCTGTGATATTGCTGCGCGACGAGTGAACTACGGCCGCACACACTGGAATAGGTTCGCCTCGCAAGATGAAAGTTTGCAACTCGGGAACCCCGAATCCCATGGCTCTCACCGCATCCCGCCGCAAACGCTAGCGGCTCAGTTCAAACGACCCTATCGAAACTGCCCCGACCACGACACCAGCGCGGAACCTCCGCATATCATCTTGGGGCAGTTCCGATAGGGATCTATCGTTTATCGGGACCTATCGCTGGTGAACCGTCTTACGATACCAGGCTACGATTCCTCTAGGATGCCAACGATCCCTCTACCTTGCAGAAAGCAAGCCGCAGGAAAGCAAACCGCGAGACAACTGCCGGTGGTACCTCGCCCATGTAAGGATCAATCTCGCAACACTCGGGCGGGATCGGTACGCGTAGCGCGCCAGGCAGGCAGAAGGCAAGCTGCGACTGAGGTGATCATCATCACCGCCACTGCCAATGCGAATGCCAGCGGGTCGTTCGGACTGACATTGTAGAGAAGCTTTCCGAATAATCGCGTCAACACAAGTCCCGCGGTTGCGCCGCAGAGGATACCGAGTGCAGTTAATCTCAAACCGCGCGAAATGACCCGACGAAACAGATCGGCTGCGCCGGCGCCAAGAGCCATGCGCAACCCAAGTTCGCGGTTGGCCTGCGCCACGGCATAAGACATCACGCCATACAGGCCGATGGCAGCGAGGAGGAGCGCCAATCCTCCCAGGATCGAAACCAGGGTTACGGCCACGAGTTGGGGCGAGGTTGAGCGATCAACCTGTTCCTGAAGCGTAATCATCTCGTATAGGGCAAGGTTCCCGTCCAGTGCGTGTACTTCGCGGAGCAGGGCGGCCGAAATGCTCTGCAGAGGTTGGGCTGAGCGGATATACAAGGCCGGTTCTCTTTCGAAGTCCTGCAGCAGCGGCACATAGAAAAATGGCTTTGGACTCTCGCGCATGCTCTCGTATTTAGAGTCTGCGGCTACGCCGATGACTCGCACCCAGCGGCCCTTAACTTGTAGGCGCCGATCGATCGGATCCTGACCGCGCCAGTATCGTGCAGCCATAGTCCGATTCACTATGGCGACCAACGCTGCGTTTTCGTCATCGGCACGCGTGAATTCGCGACCGGAAAGCAGAGGTATCCCCAAGGTGGCAAAGTAGTCAGGACTGACTTGGTTGTAGTCGACACTAGATTGCTCTTCAGGTGTAGGTTGGTAGCCGTCAACCGCAATAGGCGTGGAAGAGTATGTTCCATAGTCCAGCGGGGTCAGGCGAGCGAAGGCGGCGGACTCCACCCCAGGCAGCGCCCTGACGCGCGCAATCAGCTCCTCCTGAAAAGTCTTGGCGTGCGGCACGTCGTATCCCGCTGAGATCAAAGACACCCCGGTCTCCACCACATTTGTCGTTGAAAAACCCGGGCTGGTGGTTCGAATCTTTTGCAGGCTTTGCAGCAGCAGGGCCGCACCAACCACCAGAACAAAGCTCAGGCAAACCTGGAAAACCACCAGGCCCGAGCGCACCCACGCTCTTCCGCGGGCGCCGACCACACCCGTGGACTCCACTTTCAGAGCGCCAGCAAGGTTGATGTTGCGGGTTTGAAAGGCAGGGACCAATCCGACAATAAGGGTGGCGATGAGACAAATACCGGCACTGAGCGACATCACACGCCAGTCGATTTCCCCAGGCAGGTACATCGCCACTCCGGAGCGCGTCGGGAGGAGCAGCACGAGCGCGTGCCGACACCAGTACGCAACCAGGAGCCCGCCGGCGGCCCCGAGCGTCGAAAGGATCAGGCCTTCGGTGAGAAGTTGTTTCAACAAACGAGTGCGGCTGGCCCCGATGGCGAGCCGAATTGTCATTTCGTGGCGCCGGGCAAATGACCTGACTAGCAGCAGGTTGCCCACATTCGCGCAGGCGATGAGAAGAACAAACGCCCCCACCGCGAGCATGATCTCCAGTGTGGGAAGCAGAGTGCCGGCATTATTGAAAGGGGTTTGCCACAACGGCCACAGCCTGATGCCGCGTCCGCGGTTCGTGGCTGAGTAGGTGTTTTCCAAGCGTGCTGCGATTGCCGAGATTTCTTCCTGTGCTTGCGCACGAGTAACCCCAGGCTTGAGTCGTAGATAGGCTTCAATCCCCCGCGCGCCGCGGTCCTGGAGTTTATATCCGCCACTTTCGAAGGTTTCCTCCATCGACGCGGGCACCCAAAAGTTCATCGCCCAGCCTACGAAAGTTCCATAAAACCCCTCCGGCGCGACACCGATGATGGTGTGCGGAACATTATTGAGCGGCTGGGTCTTGCCGACGATTTGTGGATCGCCTTTGAAGCGGTTCCGCCAAAGCTGATAGCTAATTACTGCGACAGGGTGAGCGGTGCTTCCTACATCTTCGCCGGGCGCGAAGCCGCGGCCAAGCAAAGGATGAACGCCGATCGCGTCGAAATCATTTGCTGAGACGATGCTGCCGGTCGTGATTTCGGCGTGGTCACCGATATTCAGGGTGCTGCCGGTAATCTTGCTCACGAAGAATGTGTCACAAAGGGTGCAGCTTCTTTCCAAATCAAGGAAGTCCGGCCACGAAATTCCCGTCCCACCGCTCTCGCCACGCGCCGTTCCGCCTACGGCGAGCAGCCTTTCCTGGTGGGCTACTGCCGGATACGGACGGAATAGGATCCCTTCGATCCAACTAAATACCGCAGTATCGTTGATTGGGATGGAGGCCTGTGTGGGGGCGCACTTTCTGGGCCGAGCCCTGCGCGAACAAGGTCATGAAGTGCGGCTGATGCCGGCGCAGTTTGTGCGACCAATATATAGATATATGTGCGACGCACGCGCCCACGGGGGTCCCGGATTCCCTGCCTTCCCTGCCTCCCAAAGTCTCCGTGCTCTGTCGAAGCATGCTGATCGTATTCAGGCCTTCACTACCGAGAATCGCGCCGTTTTTCTTCGCGGATGAAGATTTGCCGAGCGACAGGTCTGCGGAGTTGCCGGGTCTGAGCCGCGCGGTCGCCATGACCTCGCACCATGGCACCAGCTAAGGCCGTTTCCAGCCCGGGCCGGGGTCCTATTGTCTCACCCGGCCTGCCTTGCGAATACCCAAAACACTGTATGGTATCGACTTCAACGCTGTAGCAACCTGTCCCAGCTTCCCCCATCCATGCGTGAACGCGACTTCACCCAACTGAGGCTGACCGCCTTCTTGTGCCTCAGACCGGGCCAGCGCCGCGCATAGGAAGCTGCTGAAGGCCGCTCTGTACAGGGTCAGGCAGAGCGGCCTCGCTTACCATCGCAGCCTTAGACCGGGCCCGCGAAGGCCGTTTCCTGCCCGGTGCTGCGACGATCTGCGGGCCAGGGTCCGGTTGCCCTATTTCGCTCTTGTTGAAGTTTGGGAAGAAATCAGGCGAAAAGGTGTTAAGCAATACATGACGCTGACATCTGACGAAAAAGCCGAAATGGAAGCTCTCTGCAAACAGATCGCGGTTGAGAAAGACCCGGCCAAATTCCACAAGTTGATGGTAGAACTAAACAATCTGCTGGAAAGGGCAACTACCTACCCGTTCAATAATCAATCCACCGCTGTACGAACGAAAGCCGCCCAGTGCGACCGGACGCCCAACCCCGGCAAGGTTCAAATTTGGTACGCCACCGTGCAGACATTCTTGACTTTATATTTCAGAATAGGCGACGCCCTCGCAGTGCCTCCCCCCGAGCGAACAAGGAAGTGTGTTATGGCGAGTTCTGCTAAGCCAGAATTCAAATGCTCGATATGCAACAAGCGTGTCGATCTTGAAACGAGCAAGACCGATGATCGTGGGAAAGCGGTGCATGAGCAATCTTACGTCCTGAGACATGCGCTGAAAGACGCCACTCAACCGACCACCCTCCCACTTGCTTCTTGAGGCTTAGGATCACCCACCGCGGCCTTGCTAGTACCAAAAACACTGTATGGTGTCGAAGGAAGAACTGTAGCAAGCTGCCTCGTGCTTGGACGCGACTTTACCCACAGGAAGGCCGCTACACGCACGAAGGCCGCTCTACTGGGTCAGAGCAGAGCGGCCTTGGGCTTTGGTCTACCAAACTTCAACCTACTTCACTACGCGCCAACGGCGGCTGCCATCGCTTTGATGTTTTGCTTCGCTTATACACGCCTCAGAGTCGCACATACCATTCGATGCTCATTTCGCAGATACCACTCTTCGCTCCTAATTGCAGCCTGTGATGGCACGCAACTCAGTACGGAGGCACCGTGCTGTAACTCAAGCTGTTAGCGAACGCAGCTAGGAATGTCACCCGCGAGGAAGTCAGCAAGCACAGGTTCAACGTTCGACACCCGGCACTCTTTGCGATACAGCTTGTATTCACGCTTCTGTTGCTCGGTCATTCTCATTGGGGTCGCTCCTTGAATTGCGATTTGATCGCCCATCGCCTGCAGGATCGCAGGAAGTCAGCCGCCGCGCAATGGCACCGAAGCCCGTATTACTGCCCTATTACCTAAGGCTTGTTTAAGTTAAACATACTTTGCTAAACGATATGTGGAAATGTGACAAGCCTCGAATCAACACAGGTTGATTCTTGGTAGTGTCCTAACACACTATTAGGACACTACCTGATTCTTAACCAGAGGGTCACGCACAATGCAATGGACTAAGATCACGTCAGTTATCGCTGCCTCGCGGTACTCAAAGTTGAACATGGTTGCGAAGTTTGTTGGTTATCTTTCAACAAGTCGGCAGGAAGGCGTTACCCAACTTTGGTAAGCCGGTTTTCGAAGATTAATCAACAATTGGTATTGCCGCAGATGCAGATTGCACCGCAAGTCCGTAACATAAAATTCACAATAGCGCGCCCTTCTGAAAAAACTTAGGTTGAGCGATTCCATGCGCTGTCAGTGCGGATGGGAATGGCTGGGCCATCCGTAATGAAGGTCGGTGGCAAGACCGTACGTGACGGAAGAACAAACGACCTGAAGGATTGACTCGTGGCAAAAGTAACTGAGTTTTACATACCGACTAAGTTCTCGAAACGTGTGAAGTGGATTCCCCCGCAGCAACGGGGGAAAGTGATCGAGTTCTGCCTGCTGACAAAGAAGTCTGCCTGAAGCCGAGCGGGATAAATACTTTTCGGAGACCACGGCAGCCTTCACTCCGAATAGCCTTCTCCTTCGTCGTCTTCCTCTTCCTCTTCCTCTTCCTCGTCGTCCCCTTGTTCCTCCTCGTCTTCTTCTTCGTCTTCGGGGACTTCTCGAAACAAAGCGTCGGCCATCCTGCTATCAGCCGGAACTGCTAAATATACTCTGCTCATACTCGAATGGTACGCTCGATCCATGAAGAGGTATTCAGTTCTCGTTGGCAACCGATAGCGGACTTCCGAGGCCCTGTCAGCCAATCGAAGCATCGGCAGTGAAATCCCGTCACGAACCCAGGTTTCAGTGTCCGCGTCTGGGATGGGTTCCCATCGACAACCGCAGGAATGCAAATCGCAGAAGCCGATACTGTCACTGCGGCGACTATTCAGGCGGGATGATGGACTCGGTGCCAGGGAGACGGGGTTTTCTGGCCGATCAGCCAACACGAAGTCACGAATCCCGAGGTCGGATGAAACAACCGACCAAGACTGTCATTGCAGCTTCGCGTACTCGGCCTTCGCTTGCTTCAGGATGGGGATGTCGGGGTCGGCGTCTTTCCAGAGTGTAAGGAAATCCTTGTAGCCGGCAAGCGCCCGGACGCGGGCGGCATCGGCATCAGCGCCCTCAGAGGTTCTCGATTGCAGCGCATTGGCGCGAGCCACTCCCAGATGCGCCAACGCTCCCGTCCAGCAATTCCAGACGATGCCATTGTGGTCGAGAATCTTCTGAAACTCGGCGGCGGCAGCACTGCCCTGTCCGGCTACCAAGTATGCCTCTCCACGTACATACATCGGATAGAGGCAGGAAATATTGGCGACGAACCCGATTTTCCCCAACTCGATGGATTGGACAGCTTGCAGGGCATTCAGGGCGGAAGCCGGGTTCTTCCTGTCCAGCGCTAATTGCGCCTGAATCGCTGGCAGCCAAAGCGACTGCATCTGTGTGTCCAGCGGAAAACGCTTCCCTAAGTCTTGCGCCAAGGACTCGGCTCGTGCCGCATCGCCCGCCACGACAAACGCAAGTGCCGCTTCGCTCTCGACGCCCTGACTCGTGGGAGCGAGCTTCAAAGCCTCTGCCGCTGTCTGCTGGGCTTCCGCGGCATTGCCGTAAGCCGCTTGTTGCAGCGCAGCATTAGCCAGATAGATCGCCCCACTTTCTTTATTGTCCGCTCGCACGGCGGAGTCCACAGCCCGCTTCGTCAGTTCCAGGGCTTTGCCAAGATGAGCGACATACGCCTCGGTGTCGGATGCGAGCCCAAGGCCGACGTTCTCGTATTCGGGCTTGCCCGCATACCACTGTTGCTGTTGCGTCATCGCCGCAGGGTCCGCCCCGAGAAAGGCAAGAGCATAGAGAGCACTGTGCAATACGAAATCATCTATTTTTCGCGCTTGCGCCTCGTGGATGATCTGCCGCGCCTCGTCGAAGCGTTGCAAGGCAACGGCATAGTTGGCGAGATCGTCGTACAAATACACTCGGTCCGGTGCAAGGCGCACGGCTTGCCTCGTGATCTCCGTGGCCTTCTCATACTGCCCCTTTTCGGCGTACACATAGCCCAAACTGTTGTAGGCGTCGGGTTCCCGCGGGTAGCTCTCAATCCACTCCTGATTTATCTGGACCGCTTTATCCAGTTCCCCGGTTACATTCGAATAGTAGTTGGCGGTGATACCGAACTTTTCCCGCTCGCTAGCATGTTCCCGCAACTGAAATGCTTTGCTGAAGTTCTCGCTGGCCCGCCCTAATTGGTTGAGACTGAAATAGTCCCACCCCACTTCCAAGTAGCCCACGGCAAAATTCGGATCAAGTTCGATGGCACGTTGATCGTAAGGCAGGGCTGCGACGTTGCCTTTCTCGTTGTTGACCTTTCTGCCAAGGCTGTACGCTTTCAGAGCTTCGAGCGAAGACGTGGTAGCCTGTTCGAGCGGAACATCAAACTTCTGCACCGTAACCAGCGATTCGCCCAGTTCGCCGCGCAGCTTGGCCGCGGCCTCACCCAGCGCGTCCAGCACCTTCTCCTTGGACGCCGCCGTCACCTGCTCCTGCGCCAGCGTATCTCCGCTCTGGCAATTCACCGCCTTGAGCCCCAGCACATATTCGCTGCCCAGACTGCCAATCGATCCGGCAAGGTAGGCCTTGCTGCCCGCCCGCTGGCAAAGCTCGCGGGCCACCTCGGGCGTGAGGTTCATGCCGACCGGACGTGTCATCTGTCGCAAGGTGTTCGCGATTTCGCTGTCAGAGAGCACATTCAGGAAAGGCGATTGCCGGAGGGAAATGTTGACCGCCGTCTTCAGCGTGTCGTCGAACACCGCATCGCCTGTGGTGTTGGCAAAATCGGAGAGAACGATGGTGTCCTTATCGGTCAGGCGATCTGTGGTCTGGCGTGAGCGGAGGTAGAACGCTCCCGCGATTGCCGCCGCAACCAGTATCACGGCTGCGGGAACCAGAACTTTCCAGAGCTTCCTGCCCACGATTGGAACTTCGGCAACCTTCACGGCGCTTGATGACGGAGATGGAGCCAGTGCAGGGGAGGAACCGGATGCTGACGACGACGGTTGGGCGACCTGAGAGCCGCTCTCCTGCACCACAGCCACCGTGCTGGAACTCGCAGCTATGGCACGTCCCGTCTCTGTATCTCGCTTCAGCCGCAACAACTCGGAACGCATTTCCTTCGCACCCTGATAGCGTAGCTCGCGATCTTTCTCCAGTGCTCGATTGATAATGTCTTCCAGCTTGGGAGGTACGTCGGGATTCAGCCGCACGGCAGGAACAGGTGCGCGGTTCAGGATCGAATCGAAAATCGTTGCTCTGCTGTCCCCACGGACGGGCAACTGCCCGGTGGCCATCTCATAGAGGACGGCTCCAACCGAGAACAGATCGCTCCGCGCATCGAGTTCCTTCGCACGCGCCTGCTCCGGCGACATATAAGCGACGGTGCCGAGCGTAGAGCCGGGGCTGGTCAACTGCTGCTTATCAACCGTCAACGCGTTCGCCGACGCAATCTGGCTCGAAGAACTACTCGTTGGTGCGACTTTCGCCAGCCCAAAATCGAGAACCTTGGCGTGGCCGCGCTTGGTAACAAAAATATTAGCGGGCTTGATATCGCGGTGGACAATGCCCTCGGAATGCGCGGCGTCGAGAGCATCGGCAATCTCGATTGCCAGAGAAAGGAGTTCTTCGGTTTCCATCGGTCGCCCAGCGATGCGATGCTTCAGCGTCATGCCGTCCAGAAACTCCATGGCGATGAACGCTTCGCCGTCCTGTTCCCCAATGTCATAAATCGTGCAGATGTTTGGGTGGTTCAGTGCGGACGCGGCTTGAGCCTCGCGTCGAAAGCGGGCGAGTGCCTGCGGGTCACGGGCAACCTCCAGCGGCAAGAACTTGAGAGCGATGAAACGATGCAGCCGCGTGTCCTCAGCCTTATAGACAACACCCATCCCACCGCCGCCCAGTTTCTCGACGATGCGATAGTGCGAGATGGTTTGGCCGATGAATTGGGATGGAGTAACCATTGAACGGGAATGGTAGGACGCGACTCGTTACCAGTCAACGAGAACGTCCGAAGAGCAGGAAAGAGTGTGGCCATTTGGCGAACACAAGGCGAACGGCGTACAATCCTCGTCCATGGTCGGAGGCCGCAAACGAGTGCTCGGAATCATGGCCGCGATACTCGCAAGTCTGCACATGCAAACCGCGGATGATCTCTTCGGAGGGCCTGACGGCCGATCAGTAGGACTCAGGTCACGATTTCTTCTCAACTCATTTTGACATCAACTACTTACCCAAAAATCCAAGCCCGCACGGAGACACCTTGGGAACCAGCAAGAATAGCGGTCGTGACGCATATGACGGCGAAAGGAGGGCCACGTTTGTGGCACGGTTCGTTCGGGGCACAGATTATCTATTGGAAAGGGCTATGGTTCGAAATCCGAACCCTGCGCCCGCGAATGCTAGACCTTCGTCAACGAGTGCAAAGGCGAGAAGAAGTATCCCGAGGCAAGTGATACAGATTGGGTGATTGATTTGGTGCAAGGGGATGCGGAGATTCAGCTATCGCAGCATGCGGGCGACGGCGCATTTGGATGCGCGATCAATCTTCGTGTGAAGGATGTGGACGGTCTCTTCAGAAAATATGTGGAGCGCGGTCTGGATACCAAAGGGCACGAAGATTCGCCGGTGCATCGTGGGCCCGTGAATCAGACACGGGGCATCCGCGAGTTTTATGTGACTGACGCCGATGGCAACACGCTGCGCTTTGGCGAGCCCATGCCGTAGGAACGCGCTACACCCGTTCGTCGGTGAGGCATGTCTCAAGTGATGTAATCAGCGCGTTTACGCTCAGAACCCGGCCAATGAGTCCTATGCCGCTGTGCAACAGTTATCGCGACACGGGGCGATCAGGCTTCCCCACTCCATGACCTGAAGGTGGAATGTCGGGCGAAGGTCCCCGAAGGTGACTCACGGAACGCAAGATATAGTACTCGTTGATCGGGCGATCATCCTGCAGCGGCGGGGCATTCGGCGAGCCCGCGATCATTTCCCTTAACGCGAATTCATTTCCCAGCAGAATTTCGAATTGACCTTCCGGCGTATCTTCCGGACCCCACTCAACAAAATCCGATGCAGCCGCGGGAGGAAGCTTTTGCGCCAGCTCGTGCGCGCTCAGATCAGGCAACTGCCAATCGCTGGCAAGGAAATGATATCCGTTGTCCTCAAGCGAATGGAAGACTCGCACGTAAGAAAACGACTCCTCAATCGCTCGAGCAATCGAGGAACGCACCAGGAGGTCGTCAGTATCCGGCAGCCACTGCTGCAGGATTCCACGCGGCACCAGGTGTTTCTTGGCAATCGCATAAAACTCTTTGGAATACAGCAAGCTCGATCCGGCTGCCTCAACCGGAGGCGGAGGATCAATGGTAATCAGGTCATACTGCTCGGCGGTGCGCTCCAGGTAACGCCTCCCGTCGTCAACTACCACGTGTGCCAGGGGCGAGCGCAGCAGCTCGGGTGCATCTGGATGGTAATACGAGAACATCTTCGGCACACTGGGCACAAGATCCACGGCGGTTGTTGGTTGTCCCCAGGAAAGAAGAGAGCGAAAGGTGGTGCCCATCCCGAAACAAATGACCAGTACGTTCCTGGGAGGATGATCCAGAAATGCCAGCGGAAAATGGGCCATCGCCTTCGTGATCGGCGTCAAGGAGGTAATTCCAACACCGTTAATCAGCAGGCGCTTGTCCATTCCCTTGCCGGTGGCCACGATTGTGGCTGTGTTGTCGCGAAGCACTACGCGTTTGGTAAACATGGTCTCAAACCCCTTGCAGCCGACGAACACAGCCAAAGTCAGGACCGCGAAAATAATGGACGGAGTCAGTCGCCCTGCAGGTTTTGCTTCACCGTTTCCGGTCAGAAGAGTGGATGCCCCCACGAAAAGCCAAGGTACGGCAAACAAGAGAAGAACCCAGCGCTCGCCAAACCATGGCAGCAGCAGGAACCCTGCCAGCAGCGGACCTAGAATGCAGCCCAGCACATTGACCGCATAAGCGTGGGCGGCGCGGTCCGGATCTCCGCCGGACCAGCGATCCACCAGCATCGGAGTCAAGTAGCCGGCCACACCCGAAAAAGCCGCGATCCCCAGCAGCACCCGCACTATGGGAGTTACGTAGCCGACTGCACCCGAAAGGGCAACGATCCTCAGCAGCACCTGGACCATGTGGCGCAACGGCAAACGGGCATCGCTCGCGAACAGCGGCACTACTGTGAAAAGCGCGAGTGCGGACCATAGGATCCGGCCTTCGCGCGTTGCATTGTGTGCTGAGACATTGTGCGCTGAGACACGGTAAACAGCCGATCCCAGAAATGTCGCAAGCAGATACACCACCAGGATGATTGCGAACGAGTACACCACGACATTGATGTAAGGAGTGAACAAACGAATCCAGACCACTTCCATTCCCATGCTGGCCAGTCCGGTCATGAACAACAGCACAAGGGGACGTTTGTCCTGCACCGACGTTGCGGCGGGCTGTGCTGATGCGGCTACCGGCCCGCTGGGTTTCTGAACGAAACTCAAGGCGAATGCGGCAATCGCGATTGCGCAATTGAGCGCTGCGCCGATTCGAAGGGTGGAATGAAACCCGCGCGACTCGATGAGGAACAGCGGTACCACGGCGCCGGCGGCAGCGCCCAGCACGTTCGATAAATAGAGGAAGCTGAAAGAACGCTGCGATTCGAGAGATCGAGCCCGCCTGATGGCAAACATTGCCAGGGGAATAGTGGCGCCCATACAGGCACACCACGGAACCAGAGTGAGCCCAATACAGATTCCCGAAATCAGGTAATACGTAATCGAAGAGAACGCGGTTGCACTCGCCCAGTGCGCAAGCAGGCGGTGTCCCAGGACAAATTCATATGGGACTGAGAACGCCGAGCAGGCAATCAGTAATTCGGTGAGAGCATAAAGACGCAATGGCGGGAATGCGATTCGGGCAGCATTCGGGCGCAACAAAATGCCGGCGCCCAGTGAGCCGGCCCCCAGGCCTGCCATAAACATCGAGAGCACGATTGAGACCTGGGCGGTTGTGACTCCAAACTGCGCCATAGCCAGGCGCAGCCAAATCAGTTCGTACAGAATTCCGCAAAACCCGGAAATGAAGAAAAAAAGGAAATACCAAAGCATGCCTGTCCTTTTCGCCCAAATACTTCGCTTGCGAAGGTTGCAAGATTATCGCATCCGGGTGCGAACGCGTAGCTTGGTAGCGGAAGTTGCATGCATCCCGCCGTGCTTGTAGCTGATCGTTGCGGAAAAGCGTTATCACTCCCTGGCCGACCCACCGTCAATGCATTATGAAAGAGCGCCCCGCTTCAGAAGGTCGAAGCTGGATGTGGCGCCCGCCTCCGCTCGACTGCGCTGTGCAGGGGCTTCGCTCCACTTCGGCGGTTAGAGAGTAACTGCAGTGGTGTGTGCGGTGGGAAAGGAGTGCAGGAGAGCATAGGCAGATCGGTTGGAGAATAGCATTTTACCTTGAGGGGAAAGATACCCGTTGACACGAAGGACCTTTCCCCCAAGGAGGCAACTGCAATGAGTCGCGACATCAAGTATATCGGCATGGATGTGCACAAGGAAGCGATTGTGATCGCCGTCCTGAATGGCAGTGGCAAGCTGGTGATGGAGTCGGTCATCGAAACCAAAGCCAGCAGCATTCTCGAGTTCATCCACGGTCTACGGGGCGAGCTGCATGTGACCTGGGAAGAAGGAACCTGGGCGGCCTGGCTGTACGACCTGCTGCAGCCGTTGGTGGAGGAAGTTCTGGTCTGCAATCCGCGCCGCAATGCCTTATTAAAGGAGGGCAGCAAGAGCGACAAGGTGGATGCGCGCAAGCTGGCCGAGTTGCTGCGCACCAAGGACTACGTCAAGATCGTGAACGGTCAACCGGGGATAATAGAACTCTTAGTTTTAACCTCTAAGAGGACGTTAATTTCCCGAACGACGACGAGGAACTTCTTCGGGTCTTGTTCGTTGACGGCCCGTTCGCACAATTCCCGCCAACATTCTTTGATTTGACCTTGCACGCTCTACCTCCAAACTTGCAAGAGGTCTGGGAGAAGCTTGTAAACATTATATACGGCGGACGATAGAGTCTAACCACTAGAGAAATTAGCACGGTTCCCTGCACCGCGCTCTAGCGGCTACCGTCCCGTCATAGAGATGAATTCCAGGTGCAACGCCCACTGCCACACGTGATACCAACGAAGATGTACAGGAAAAACTCCCCCCGTTTACGATTTCCAACGTATAGCTCGCTCAACGCGGATATTGAAAATTGGTTACGCGCAGGCGCTGCCATGCCAGGAGGGAATCATGCTGTGGGTTGCGGCCGGGCGTTACCGCAACGATATCCGTTCTAGGAGGCCTCATGAAGAAGAGGATATTAGTCTGCGCGATGAGCGCATTGTTGCTTGCAATCACCAGTTGGGCTGACGACAAAGAAAAGGACGAGGATCGTCTGAAGAATGCCGGCACGGTGCTGACAGAGATTCTGAATATTCCAGACGACATTCCTCAAGATCTCCTCGATAAAGCCGACTGTGTGGTTGTTTTT